>Ga0209958_1000226_pt1 | contig 158150 bp, 134 predicted proteins | sample ThiBio_inoc_plan_FD_183942 | JGI IMG/M metagenome (GOLD analysis project Ga0209958, IMG submission 183942) | Wastewater bioreactor microbial communities from Cape Town, South Africa - Thiocy_inoc_plan (SPAdes) | ecosystem: Engineered > Bioremediation > Thiocyanate > Unclassified | place: South... | reverse complement strand
ATCGCCGCCCCGGCACTTTCCGGAGCAGCGCGCATGGTTGAACGCGTGATCGCAACCGCCGAGGCCCTGGCCTTGATCGAGCAGCTCAAGGCCCGGTATGGGACGGCGCTGGTGTTTTACCAGTCGCATGGCTGCTGCGACGGCAGCAGCCCCATGTGCTACCTCGAGGGCGAACTGGTGCCTGGGCGCTACGACCTGTGCATTGGACAGATCGGTAACTGCCCTTTCTACGTCAGCGAGGCGCAGTTCGCGCACCTGCAGCAGCGCCCGTTGGTCATCGGCGTGACACCGGGCAGCGCAGCAGGCTTTTCTCTGGAAGGGCCGGAAGGCCTGTGCTTTGTCACCAGATCACGCGCCTACAGCGCCGAGGAGTGGCGCCAATTGCAGGCTCAGTCGTCCGGATCCAATGCCATGTCCGGAAAAAGCACCTCGGTGTAGCCGAACTGGGTGAAATCCTGCATGCGCATGGGATACAAGATGCCCGCCAGGTGATCACATTCGTGCTGCACCACGCGTGCGTGGAAGCCCTCCACCTCGCGTTCTATTGCCCGGCCATAAGGATCCTGGCCTGTGTAGCGGATGCGACGCCAGCGCGGCACCATGCCACGCAGGCCCGGGACCGACAGGCATCCCTCCCAGTCCATCTCGGTCTCGCTTCCCAAGGGCGTGATGACCGGGTTGACCAGCACTGTGGGCGGGACCAGAGGACGCTGGGGGTAGCGCGGATTGGGTTCGGAGGAACCGAACACCACGACCTGCAGATCGACGCCGATCTGCGGCGCCGCCAGCCCCGCGCCGCGTGCATGCCGCATGGTGTCGTGCATGTCCTGCACCAGCTGGTGCAACGCCGGCGTATCGAATTCGAGCACCTGGCGCGCCACGCGCAGCAGCCGCGCCTCGCCCATTTTCAAGATGGTATGGATCGCCATGGAATATGAATGAGATGTACATCGGCCATGCCGGCACCAGGATCTGCGTATCCATGGTGGGCACCCAAGCACCGAGCATAACCGCCCCTGCATCAGGTGAATGCCCCCCGCCAGCGCACCAGCCCAGGCACAATGGCGCACGAGCACAGTCCACCGGTTGCAGCATGGACACCTCCCCGATGCCCCCTTCCCCCTGCCAGGCGCCCGTGGTACCGCCGCCCCCGGCACAAAAGCACCTTCCCAGGCCCCTGCGCTGGGCACTGCTGGCGTTTGCCGTTCTGTGCCTGGGCCTGGGGGTCGTGGGCGTGTTCGTGCCCGGGCTGCCGACCACCGTGTTCATTCTCATGGCTGCATGGGCAGCGGCGCGCAGTTCGCCGCGCCTGCACGAATGGCTTTGGTACCACCCGCTCTTTGGCGCCATGCTGCGCGACTGGGCCAACGGTGGCCGCGTGAGCCGGCGCTCCAAATGGAACGCCACGGTTCTCATGGCGCTGTGCGCGGCCATTCTCTTCTGGACCAGCGACAAGCTCTGGGTGGCCGTCATGGCGTCGAGCTTCATGGGCTGCACGCTCCTGTGGCTGTGGCTGCGGCCAGAACCCGCTTGATGCAAAAAGCACCCCGATCCTCTTTCAGGCGTGTTTTTCTGTATATAATGCAAGGCTTGTTCCTCGATAGCTCAGTCGGTAGAGCGCCGGACTGTTAATCCGTAGGTCCCTGGTTCGAGCCCAGGTCGAGGAGCCACATACCGATCATCATTCCCCGATAGCTCAGTCGGTAGAGCGCCGGACTGTTAATCCGTAGGTCCCTGGTTCGAGCCCAGGTCGGGGAGCCAGATGCGAACCACCCAGCGAAGCACTTCCTGGGTGGTTTTTTTCTGCCTTGGACGGGCAAGGTGGCTGCGCTACCATCCGCATGATCGCGGTCCAACCCCTGCACTCCATGCACCTTCCCCTGCCCTGGCTGCTGCCCACGGACCCCCTGCCGGATGTGCACGGCGCCTGGGGCGCCGACTCGCCGGCACCGGGTTTGCTGGCCGCAGGCACCGACCTCGGGGTGGCGCGCCTCGTGGAGGCATACGGCAAAGGCATCTTTCCCTGGTTCAGCCCGCACCAGCCGGTGCTTTGGTGGTCCCCGCATCCGCGCATGGTGCTCGACATAGATCATTTCCGTCTGCACCGCTCGCTGCGCAAGAGCATCGCCCGCCTGCGCCAGAGCGCCCACTGCGAGATACGCATCGACCATGGCTTTCGCACCGTGATGGCAGCCTGCGCCAGCAAGCCGCGCCATGGCCAGACAGGCACCTGGATCGTCCCGGAAATGATCGAGGCCTACACCGCACTGCACGCTGCAGGCCACGCCCACAGTGTGGAGACCTGGATCGACGGACAGTTGGCCGGCGGGCTCTACTGCGTGGCCATAGGCAAGGCAGTATTCGGCGAGTCCATGTTCGCGCACCGCAGCGATGCTTCCAAGATCGCACTGGCGGCGCTGGTCGCACTGTGCCGGGCCCAGGGCGCGGCCTGGATCGATTGCCAGCAGAACACCGCACACCTGGCCTTCCTGGGCGCACGCGAGATCGACCGCGAGGCCTTTCTCGCCCGCCTGGCGCGCGCACGGGCGGAACCAGCGCTGGAATGGTCGTTCGACCCCCTATACTGGGACACGCTTCTGGCCGGCCCGAACGCGCAGGCATGACACAGCTCAACGACTACCCATTCCAGACACTGCAGTTCTACGCCACGGCTCCCTATCCGTGCAGCTACCTGCCGGGCCAGGTAGCGCGCTCCCAGGTCGCCACGCCCAGCCACCTGGTGAACCACGAGACCTACTCCCGGCTGGTGACGCAGGGCTTTCGGCGCAGCGGCATGTTCACCTACCGTCCGTACTGCGATGGCTGCCAGGCCTGCATCGCCCTGCGCGTCGTGGCCAGCGAGTTCCAGCCCAATCGCAGCCAGCGCCGCGCCTGGCGCAGGCATGCCACGCTGCAGGCCAGGGTCATGGCGCCCCGCTTCGACCCCGAGCACTACCAGCTCTACCTGCGCTACCAGAGCGGCCGGCACCCCGGCGGGGGCATGGACCACGACAGCGTCGATCAGTATTCGCAGTTCCTGCTGCAAAGCCGCATCCAGTCGCGCCTGGTGGAGTTTCGCGAGCCGGCCACGGACGCCATGCCCGGAAAGCTGCGCATGGTCTCCATTCTCGACCTGCTCGAAGACGGGCTGTCGGCGGTGTACACCTTCTACGAGCCCGAGGAGCACGCGAGTTTCGGCACGTTCAACATCCTCTGGCAAATCGAGCAGGCACGCATGCTGAGCCTGCCCTACGTGTACCTGGGCTACTGGATCCAGGAGAGCCCCAAGATGGATTACAAGGCACGCTTCGTGCCGCATGAAATCCTGGTGCAGGGAGCATGGTCGCGCCAGCCTGCGGCCCCAGACAGCGACAGAGACGCACAGGCCCATAAAATCGGCGCTACTCCACCCGGCCGCACTTCATGAAAAGAACCGATCCAGACCTTCCATCCAAACCCAGCGTGCAGGTGCTGGAGCGGATGTTCACCCTCATGGATGTTCTGGCCTCACGCGAAGAGGCCATCTCGCTCAAGGAAATCAGCGAACGAACCGGCCTGCACCCTTCGACGGCCCACCGCATTCTCAACGACCTGACCATAGGGCGCTTCGTGGATCGCCCGGAGCCGGGTTCCTACCGCCTGGGCATGCGCCTGCTGGAATTGGGCAATCTGGTCAAGGGCCGCTTGAGCCTGCGCGACGCGGCCCTGCTGCCCATGCGGGAACTGCACCGGCTGACGCAGCAACCCGTGAACCTGAGCATGCGCCAGGGCGACGAGATCATCTACGTGGAGCGCGCCTACAGCGAGCGCTCGGGCATGCAGGTGGTGCGCGCCATCGGCGGGCGCGCGCCCTTGCACCTCACATCCACTGGCAAGCTGTTTCTTGCCGCCGATGATGCCCAGCGCGTGCGTGCCTATGCGCTGCGCACCGGCCTGCCCGGGCAGACGCGCAACAGCATCACCCAGCTGCAGGCACTGGAACGCGAACTCGCCAAGGCCCGGCAAACGGGCGTGGCGCGCGATAACGAGGAACTCGAACTCGGTGTGCGCTGCATGGCTGCGGGAATTTACGACGACCAGGGCCGCTTGGTGGCGGGCCTGTCGATCTCTGCGCCGGCAGACCGGCTCGACGAAAGTTGGCTGGCCAAGCTGCAGGCCACGGCACACGAGATTTCAGCCGCCTTGGGGTTCAAGGGTTCGGCCTACGGCACGCCGCAGGCAGCGTTCTCCCTGCCGGCACGCTGAGCGCGGGCCTGCGCCGCGCTACTTTTCTTGGGTGATCTGACCCCGGCCCTCAGCCGCTGCGGCCGAGGCCAGCGGCGGTCGTACCACCGGTCGCTGCGGGCTGCAGGGAGGTGGTCGATTCCACCCAGCGGCGCACGCGCTCGGCGTCCCCGATCCGGCTGAGCTTGCCCGCCGAATCGAGAAACACCATGATGAGCTTGCGCCCCGCGATCTTGGTCTGCATCACCAGGCAGCGACCGGCCTCGGAGATATAGCCGGTCTTCTGCAGGCCGATCTCCCACGCGGGGTTTTTGACCAGGGCGTTGGTGTTGCGGTACTGCAGTGTCTTCGGGCCCAGGGCAACCTCATAGCCGGGCGAGGTGGAATAGTCGCGCAGCAGCGGATCGGTATGCGCCACGTTCACCAACACGGCCAGGTCACGCGCGCTCGACTGGTTCTTGCTCGACAGCCCGGTCGGCTCCACATAGCGCGTGTCGGTCATGCCGAGCAGCTTGGCCTTGAGGTTCATCTGCTCGACAAATACCCGCAGCCCGCCGGGATAGGTCCGTCCCAGCGCGTGGGCCGCACGGTTCTCGCTCGACATGAGCGCCAGGTGCAGCATTTCGCCGCGCGTGAGCGTCGTGCCCACCGCCAGCCGGGAACGGCTGCCCTTCTCGGTGTCGATGTCTTCCTCGGTGATGGTGATGGACTCGGTCATGTCCAGGTGCGCCTGGCTGATGATCAGCCCGGTCATCAGCTTGGTCAGCGAGGCAATGGGCAGAACGGCCTGGTCGTTCTTGCTGAACAGTACTTCGTGGGTGTCCTGGTCCACGACCAGGGCCACGCTGGACTTGAGATCGAGCGGATCGTTTCGCTGGTGCAGGCCGGCCAATTCACCGAACGAGGCGCGGCGATCAACAGGCCGCGCCTGCCTGGCGCTCGCCGCCACAGTGCGCACCGCCTTGGCCGGACGGGCCGCATGGGCCGAGCTGGCCTTGGCAGGCGTGCGTTTGGCTTGCACCTTGTGTTTCTTGACCGGAGCCGCGGTACGCTGGGCGGCGTGTGCCGTGCCGCAGGCAAGCGCCAGCCCCACCAGAAGAACCGACAAACCCCGGGACCAGCGCTGCAAAGAAGTCATGGATGAGAAACGGTACAAGATGCGACTCCCGGCTGCCAAGAAATGTGACGCAGTGTAATGTCAACAAAATGATCCCGCAAGATCAATATCTTGCGAGATCATTTGAATCCACTCTATGAAATAGTGGATGCAGCCGCGTACGCTGGCTGGCACAGTGCGGTCAGCCCTGGGCGGCCACCCGATCGGCCTTGCTCTGCAGCTTGTTCAGCGCATGCAGATAGGCCTTGGCGGAGGCGACGATGATGTCCGGGTCTGCCCCGACGCCGTTGACCACCCGGCCGCTGTTTTGCAGACGCACCGTCACCTCGCCCTGGCTTTCCGTCGAACCGCTGATGGCGTTGACCGAGTACAGCACCATCTCGGCGCCGCTCTGCACATGCGACTCGATGGCCTTGAGCGAGGCATCCACCGGGCCGTTGCCATCGGCCTCGGCCACGACTTCCTTGCCGCTGTCCGTGAACACAATGCGCGCATGCGGGCGTTCGCCCGTCTCGCTGTGCTGCGCCAGGGAGACGAAGCCGTACTGGTCGGCTGCGCCGCCCACCGTGTCCTCGCTCACCAGGGCCAGGATGTCTTCGTCGAAGATTTCGCTCTTGCGGTCCGCCAGTTCCTTGAAGCGCGCAAACGCCGCATTGATCTCGGTCTCGCTGTCGAGCTGCACGCCCAGCTCCTGCAGGCGCTGTTTGAAGGCATTGCGGCCGCTGAGCTTGCCCAGCACGATCTTGTTGGCGCTCCAGCCCACGTCCTCGGCGCGCATGATCTCGTAGGTGTCGCGTGCCTTGAGCACGCCGTCCTGGTGGATGCCGCTGGCGTGGGCGAAGGCATTGGCCCCCACCACCGCCTTGTTCGGCTGCACCACGAAGCCTGTGGTCTGGCTCACCATGCGGCTGGCCGCGACGATGTGCTGGGTGTCTATGCCCACGTCCAGGCCGAAATAGTCCCGGCGCGTCTTGACCGCCATGACCACCTCTTCGAGCGAGCAGTTGCCCGCGCGCTCACCCAGGCCATTGATGGTGCACTCCACCTGGCGTGCGCCGCCGATCTTCACGCCCGCCAGCGAATTGGCCACTGCCATACCCAGGTCGTTATGGCAGTGCACCGACCAGATGGCCTTATCACTGTTGGGAATGCGCTCGCGCAAGGTCTTGATGAAGTTGCCGTAGAGCTCGGGCACGGCGTAGCCCACGGTGTCGGGCACGTTGATGGTGGTGGCCCCCTCGTCGATCACCGCCTCGAGCACGCGGCAGAGGAAATCCACCTCGCTGCGGTAGCCGTCCTCGGGGCTGAACTCGATATCACCCACCAGGTTGCGCGCGAAGCGCACCGATTGCTTGGCCTGCTCCAGCACCTGCTCGGGCGTCATGCGCAGCTTTTTCTCCATGTGGAGAGGGCTGGTGGCGATGAAGGTATGGATGCGCGCACGGTTGGCGCCCTTGAGAGCCTCGGCGGCGCGGGCGATGTCGCGGTCGTTGGCGCGCGAGAGCGAGCAAATGGTCGAGTCCTTGATCGAATTGGCGATCAACTGGACAGCCTCGAAGTCGCCGTTGGAGCTGGCGGCGAAACCGGCCTCGATCACATCGACCTTCAGGCGCTCGAGCTGGCGGGCGATGCGCAGCTTCTCGTCGCGCGTCATCGAGGCGCCGGGTGACTGCTCGCCGTCGCGCAAGGTGGTGTCGAAAATGATCAATTTGTCAGCCATGGGGTTTCTCCTGGTTCGGATGGTGGGGGTGGGTACCCGCAGCAATCGCTGTTCTCTGGCGCCTTCAACGAAAAAGGCCCGCTGCGATTGCATACGGGCCTTGCTGGAAAAAGTGCGCGCGCGCCTTACCGTCTCCGCCCGTCGGTGGATAGCAGTAGGGACAGGGCCAGCGATTCCATGGCTTTCAATGTAGCACAAAAATAGTGCGCCGCAGCATGCGCTGTGGATTTTGTGTCATTTGTGCAGGCCGCGCTCATCGGGCTCGTCGGTGGAGGTGCTGATCACGCTCGTGGGCTGCCCGCGCGACTTGCGCACCGCATACACCACGTAGCCGCTCAGGCCATACAGCACGAACACGCCGAACAGCACCGTGGGCGCATGGATGTTGATGATGGCAATGCCCAGGGCAATGAGTACGATGACGACAAAGGGCACGCTTTTCTTCAGTTGCACGTCCTTGAAGCTGTAGAACGGCACGTTGGTCACCATGGTCAGCCCTGCGTACAGGGTGAAGCCGAACATGGTCCAGGTCACCTGGGTCCAGGTCATGATCCAGTGGTCCTGCCCGCGCTGCACACCCAGTTCGGTCATGAGCCAGATGAAACCGGCCACCAGTGCCGCGGCCGCCGGCGAGGGCAGGCCCTGGAAGTAGCGCTTGTCCACCACCCCGGTGTTGACGTTGAAGCGCGCCAGCCGCAGGGCAGCACAGGCGCAGTAGACGAAGGCGGCGATCCAGCCCAGGCGCCCCAGGCCCTTGAGCGCCCAGACATAGGCGATCAGTGCCGGCGCTGCACCGAAGGACACCATGTCGGAGAGCGAGTCCATTTGCTCGCCAAAGGCGCTCTGGGTGTTGGTCATGCGCGCCACGCGGCCATCGAGGCTGTCGAGCACCATGGCGCAGAAGACGCCGATGGCCGCCAGGTCGAAGCGGCCGTTCACCGCCATGACGATGGCATAAAAGCCGCCGAACAGCGCCGCCAGCGTGAACAGGTTGGGCAGGACGTAGATGCCCTTGCGCCGCTTGCGCACGACCACACCGCTCTCTGCGGGAGATTCTTCCTCATCAAGCATCAAATCGGTCTCCAAGGCCCGTCTTGCAAGCGCTACCAGCTATCACAACCATAGCGGCGTTGCATCCGGGAATACGCGCAGTGTAGCCGCGTCCAGAAATGGCAAAAGCCACCGAAGTGGCTTTTGCCCGTTGCGCAGAAAATCAGTTGCGCGTCTGATCCACCAGCTTGTTCTTGGCGATCCAGGGCATCATGGCGCGCAGCTGGGCACCCACCACTTCGATGCTGTGGTCGGCCGTGTTGCGGCGGCGGGCCGTCATCGACGGATAGTTCAGGCGGCCTTCCTGGATGAACATCTTGGCGTAGTCGCCGTTCTGGATGCGCTTCAAGGCATTGCGCATGGCGGCGCGCGACTGCTCGTTGATGACCTCGGGGCCGGTCACGTACTCGCCGAACTCGGCGTTGTTCGAGATCGAGTAGTTCATGTTGGCGATGCCGCCTTCGTAGATCAGGTCCACGATGAGCTTGAGCTCGTGCAGGCACTCGAAGTAGGCCATCTCGGGGGCGTAGCCGGCTTCGACCAGGGTTTCGTAACCCATCTTGATCAGCTCGACGGCGCCGCCGCACAGCACGGCCTGCTCGCCGAACAGGTCAGTCTCGGTCTCTTCCTTGAAGTTGGTCTCGATGATGCCGGCCTTGCCGCCACCGTTGGCCATGGCGTAGCTCAGGGCCAAGTCACGGGCCTTGCCGGACTTGTCCTGGTGCACGGCCACCAGGTGGGGCACGCCGCCGCCCTGGGTGTAGGTGTTGCGCACGGTGTGGCCGGGGGCCTTGGGAGCCACCATCCACACGTCCAGGTCAGCGCGGGGCACGACCTGGTTGTAGTGCACGTTGAAGCCGTGCGCAAAGGCCAGCGAGGCGCCCTGCTTGATGTTGGGCTCGACGTTGTTCTTGTAGACCTCGGCGATCTGCTCGTCGGGCAGCAGGATCATGACCACGTCGGCGGCCTTCACGGCGTCGTTGACTTCCATGACCGTGAGGCCGGCCTTGCCGACCTTGTCCCACGAGGCGCCGCCCTTGCGCAGGCCGACCACGACCTTCACGCCGCTGTCGTTCAGGTTCTGGGCGTGCGCGTGCCCTTGCGAGCCGTAGCCGATGATGGCCACGGTCTTGCCCTTGATCAGGCTCAGATCACAGTCTTTGTCGTAGAAAACTTTCATGGTCGCTCCGGTTGAAATTCGTATGGATTGAAACTGGGAAACAGGGGATTGTCTTACACGCGCAGGATGCGTTCGCCGCGGCCGATGCCGCTGGCACCCGTGCGCACGGTCTCCAGGATGGCCGTGCGGTCGATGGCCTGCAGGAAGGCTTCGTTCTTGGACTGGTCGCCCGTGAGCTCGATGGTGTAGCTCTTCTCGGTCACGTCGATGATGCGGCCGCGGAAGATGTCGGCCATGCGCTTCATCTCCTCGCGCTCCTTGCCGACGGCACGCACCTTCACCATCATGAGCTCGCGCTCGGTGTAGGCGCCTTCGGTCAGGTCCACGACCTTGACCACCTCGATGAGGCGGTTGAGGTGCTTGGTGATCTGTTCGATCACGTCGTCCGAACCCGTGGTCTGGATGGTCATGCGCGAGAGCGAGCCATCCTCGGTGGGGGCGACGGTGAGCGATTCGATGTTGTAGCCACGGGCCGAAAACAGGCCCACAACGCGGGAGAGAGCGCCAGGCTCGTTTTCCAGCAGAACGGCGATGATGTGTCTCATGGTGCAGATTCCTCTTTTTGCGACGGCAGCACGGCCAAGAAGGTGACCGCTACAGACTGCCGTTTTCCGCTGCCCTCCCCCGGCGCCGGTAAGCGCCAGGCTCGGCAGGCAATAGATTCGTCGAAAACTATCAATTAAATAGCATGCAGCGCTTGGTACACGCGCGCTGCAGGCCGATTGGGCTCAAAGATCCTCGGATCCGAGCAGCATTTCCGTGATGCCCTTGCCGGCCTGCACCATCGGGAACACGTTCTCCGTGGGGTCGGTGCGGAAGTCCAGGAACACGGTGCGGTCCTTGAGCTTGCGCGCCTCGCGCAGCGCGGGCTCCACGTCCTTGGGGTGCTCGATCAGCAGGCCCACGTGGCCATAGGCCTCGGCGAGCTTGACGAAGTTGGGCAGCGCGTCCATGTAGCTGTGGCTGTAGCGGCCCGAATACTCGATCTCCTGCCACTGGCGCACCATGCCCAGGTAGCGGTTGTTCAGCGAGAGGATCTTGATCGGCGTGTTGTACTGCAGGCAGGTGGACAGCTCCTGGATGTTCATCTGCACCGAGCCCTCGCCCGTGACGCAGTACACCTCGGCGTTCGGCTTGGCCAGCTTGATGCCCATGGCGTAGGGAATGCCCACGCCCATGGTGCCCAGGCCGCCGGAGTTGATCCAGCGGCGCGGCTCGTCGAACTTGTAGAACTGCGCGGCCCACATCTGGTGCTGGCCCACGTCCGAGGTGATGTAGGCCTCGCTGTCCTTGGTCATGTTCCAGAGCGTCTCGACCACGTACTGCGGCTTGATGACTTCCTTGTTGCCGCGGTCGTACTTCAGGCAGTCGCGGCTGCGCCAGTTCTCGATGGTGCTCCACCACGCGGACAGGGCAGCCTCGTCCGGGCGGCTGCCCGCTTCGCGGACCATGGCGATGAGCTCGGTGAGCACATCCTTGACGTCGCCCACGATAGGGATGTCGACCTTCACGCGCTTGGAGATGCTCGACGGGTCGATGTCGATGTGGATGATCTTGCGCTCGTTCTGCGCGAAGTGCTTGGGGTTGCCGATCACGCGGTCGTCAAAGCGCGCACCCACGGCCAGCAGCACATCGCAGTTCTGCATGGCGTTGTTCGCCTCGACCGTGCCGTGCATGCCCAGCATGCCCAGGAACTTGCGGTCCGTGGCCGGATAGGCGCCCAGGCCCATGAGCGTGTTGGTGACCGGGTAGCCCAGCAGGTCCACGAGCTGGCGCAACTCCTGCACCGCATTGCCCAGCAGCACGCCGCCGCCGGTGTAGATGTAGGGCCGCTTGGCCGCCAGCAGCAGTTGCAGCGCCTTGCGGATCTGCCCGCCATGGCCCTTGCGCACCGGGTTGTAGGAGCGCATCTCCACGCTCTGCGGATAGCCCTCGAACGGGATCTTCTTGAAGGACACGTCCTTGGGGATGTCCACCACCACCGGACCGGGGCGGCCGGTGCGTGCGATGTGGAAGGCCTTTTTCAGCGTCAGGGCCAGGTCGCGCGCGTCCTTGACCAGGAAATTGTGCTTGACGATGGGGCGCGTGATGCCCACGGTGTCGCATTCCTGGAAGGCGTCGAGGCCGATGGCCGCCGTGGGCACCTGGCCGGTGATGATCACCATGGGAATGCTGTCCATGTAGGCCGTGGCAATGCCTGTGATGGCATTCGTGACGCCCGGGCCCGAGGTCACCAGGGCCACGCCCACCTCGCCCGTGGCGCGGGCATAGCCGTCGGCGGCGTGCACCGCCGCCTGTTCATGGCGCACCAGCACGTGCTGGATGGATTCCTGCTTGTACAGGGCGTCGTAGATGTAGAGCACCGCGCCGCCGGGGTAGCCCCAGATGTACTTCACGCCTTCGGCCTGCAGGGACTTGACGAGGATTTCGGAGCCCATGAGCTCGGGGGCGGAGGCGCCCGCGTGGGCAGCAGCAGATGCCGAAGCGATGTCGGCCTTGGAGATTTCCATGATGAACCTTTGCGAATTTCTCTAACGAAAAACCTTGGGTGCCCCTTGCCGCAGCTCTCGTGAAGCCCGCTCGGAACTTGAGGCCAAGGACATGAGCGCGAAGATCGCCGCGCCGGACCGTGACCCGTTTGCCTTTAGTTGCAGAGCGATCATTATCGCACTGCAACAAGGCGATTGCACAGGCACTGGGGAAAAAAGCCGTGCAATGCGATAATGGAACGTTGCTGCCACCGCCGCGGCGCCTGCCTGGGGCGCCCTACTCCTGCACCCGTTCCGTCCGTCCTTGGCCACTGAAAAAGAACTTTCGGATTTCCTCAAAAGCGTGGAAAAGCGCGCGTTCAAGCGTGCGCTCTACCATGTGCGCAATGAGGAGTCGGCGCTGGACATCGTGCAGGACAGCATGATGCGCCTGGCCGAGCACTATGGAGACAAGCCGCCGGCGGAGCTGCCCATGCTGTTCCAGCGCATCCTCTCGAACTGCACGCTGGACTGGTTCCGGCGGCAGAAAACCCACAATGCCCTGTTCTCCCACATGGCAGACTTCGAGAGCGCCGGGGACGACGGCGATGGCTTTGACCTGCTCGAAGCCTGGAATGGGCCGGAAGACGGCGAACAGGCGCAGAGCGCGCAGGATCTGGCGGAGCGCGGGCAGGTGCTGCGCGACATCGAAGCTGAGATTCAGGAGCTGCCTCCGCGTCAACGCGAGGCATTTCTCATGCGTTATTGGGAAGAAATGGACGTGGCGGAAACTGCAGCCGCCATGGGCTGCTCGGAAGGCAGTGTAAAAACGCATTGTTTCCGTGCCGTGCAGGCCCTGAGCAAGGCGCTGAAGGCCAGAGGTATCAAGCTATGAATCACATTCCAACGCCATCGAATACCCCCGACATCGACCGGTACGCGCGCCGGCTTGCCGCGCACCTGAGCGCGGGTACCGAGGAACTGCCCTACGACATCAGCGAGCGCCTGCGCGCCGCGCGCGTGCAGGCGCTTGCCCGGCGCAAAAAACCCGTGACCGTGCTGCACACTTCCCCCGCCGTGCTCGGTGCCGGACACAGCGCCGCGCTGGGCGGCGGTCCCCAGGGCCTGTCGTGGTGGCAGTCGCTGCTGTCGGCCCTGCCCGTGGTGGCGCTGCTGGCGGGCCTGGTCATCATCCAGCAGCAGATGGACGAGGCCGGCATCCACGAAGTGGCCCAGGTGGACGCGGCGCTGCTTGCCGACGACCTGCCGCCCGCGGCATACTCCGACCCCGGCTTTGTCCAGTACCTGAAGACGTCCGGCAGCCTTCCCGGCCAGTGAGTCTGTCCTCCGCTTGATGCCCTTCCACGACCACGCGTCCCCGTCAGTCCGCACCCGCAGTCCGACGCCAGCCATCGTGCTGGCGTTGGCCTTGCTGGGCGCGCTGCTGACCGGCGCCTGGCAGGCCGTCCGGCAATTGAACGAGGTGCCGGGCACGGTATTCACCACCCCGGACAACGCCTACCGGCCCGCAGATCCCTCCGCACCCGCCAACGGCCGGCCCAGCGCACTCGACGCCGGCGGCCCGGGCTGGGAAACCCTCAACACCCCGCAAAAACTGGCCCTCTACCCCCTGGCCGAGCGCTGGGCGCTCATGAGCGAGGTGCAAAAGCGCCGCTGGCTCGCCCTGGCGCAGAATTTTCCCAAGCTCCCCGAGGAAGAGCAGGCACGCCTGCATGAGCGCATGACCGCCTGGGCCAGCCTGAGTGCGCAGCAGCGCAACCAGGCGCGCATCAATTTCGCTGCCACCCAGCGCCTGCGCCTGGAAGACAAGCGCTCCCAATGGGACGCCTACCAGGCGCTCAGCGCCGAGGAAAAGAAGCGCCTGGCCGCCACCGCCGCCAAGCCCCACGGCGCGGCCACCTCCATCCAGCCGGCGCCGCCCAAGAAGCTCACGCGCGTACCCGCCGCCACCCAGGCGCCGGGCAATCTCGCCAACCCGCCCAAGGTGCCGCCGGCGAGCGGGACCACGGCGCGCATTGCCGCCCCTGGCGGTGCGCCCGCGGACAAACCCGCCACCGCCCCTGCCGCACCCGCGCCGCCCCCTGCGGCGGCGGCCTCCGTCGAGGGCAGCGGCGCGCCCGCAGCCGCCGAAGCGGCGTCCACCCCCGCTCCTGCACCCCCCGGACCGACCGAGAACATCTACATCAATTGACGCGGCAGCGCGCCCCGCCGCCCTGCCCACCGGACCATGCACTCTGGCCCCCGCCCCCCCTCCTCCACCGAGCCCGCCGACGCCGCCGCGTTGCAGGCCCCTGGCCTGGGCCGGCGCATGGCCTGCTGGCTCTATGAGGGCATGCTGATGTTCGGCGTGGTCTTCATCGCGGGCTACCTGTTCGGCACCCTGAGCCAGACGCGCCACGCCCTGGACAACCGCCACCCGCTGCAGGCCTTTCTGTTCGTGGTCTTTGGCATCTATTTCGTCTGGTTCTGGTCGCGCGGGCAGACGCTGGCCATGAAGACCTGGCATATCCGCCTGGTGGACCGCCAGGGCGCGCCCGTGAGCCAGACGCGTGCGCTGCTGCGCTACGTGCTCAGTTGGGTCTGGTTCCTGCCCCCGCTGCTGGCCGTGGCCCCGTTCGGCCTGCCCGCCGGCGAGATCGCCGTGCTCGTCACCGGCTGGATCTGCGTCTGGGCCCTGGCCAGCCGCCTGCACCCCACGCGCCAGTTCTGGCACGATGCGCTGGCCGGGACGCGGCTGGTCCACTTCGATGCCGGGGCGCGTTGAGCGCCCCGCCCTGCCTGGCATGCAGCCCCCCGCCCCCGGCGAGCCGGTGAACCCGCAAAAATCGCGCACGGGCATGCACCGCCTGTGGCATGCCACGCGCTACTCGCTCGACGGCCTGCGCGCCGCCTGGCACGAACCGGCGTTCCGGCAGGAGGCGCTCGCCGCCCTGGTGCTGCTGCCGCTGGCGCTGTGGCTGGGCCGCGGCTGGGTGGAGGTGGCGCTGCTCGCGGGCAGCGTACTGCTGCTCATGATCGTCGAGCTGCTCAATACCGGCATCGAGGCCGCCATCGACCGCATCGGCCCCGAATGGCACGCGCTGTCCAAGCGCGCCAAGGACATGGGCAGCGCCGCCGTGCTGCTGGCCCTGCTGCTGTGCGCGGGCGTGTGGGCCGCGGCGCTCTACCAGAGGTTTTTCCATGGCTGAACCCGCTTTTTCCCTGTGTGTGTACTGCGGCTCGCGTCCCGGCGACGACCCACGCTTCACCGACGCCGCGCTTGCCGTGGGCGAGTGGATAGGCCGGCAGGGCGGCCAGCTCGTCTATGGCGGCGGCAGCAGCGGCCTGATGGGCGTGGTGGCGCGCGCCACGGCGGCTGCGGGCGGGCGCGTGGTCGGCGTGATTCCCCAGGCCCTGGTGGACCGCGAGTTCGCCAACCGAGATTGCGACGAGCTGCACATCGTCACGAGCATGCACGAGCGCAAGGCCTTGATGGCCGAGCGCAGCAGCGCCTTCCTGGCCCTGCCCGGGGGCATAGGCACCTTCGAGGAGCTGTTCGAGGTCTGGACCTGGCGGCAACTGGGCTACCACGACAAGCCCATCGGCCTGCTCAACGTCGGCGGCTATTACGACGCCCTGATCGGCTTTCTGCAGGGCAGCGTGGCGCAGGGGTTCATGGGGCCCTGGCAGATGAATCTGCTCGACATCGGCGCGCAGGCGCCCGAACTGCTGGCGCGCCTGGTGCAGGCGGCACAGGGAGCGCGCACCAGCGCGGCGCTGCGCACGGTGATCTGAGCCCGGGGCGGCTCAGATCGCGGATTCGTCCAGGTCGCCGGTGCGGATGCGCACCACCCGCTCCACGGGCGTGACGAAGATCTTGCCATCGCCGATCTTGCCGGTGCGCGCCACGCCCACGATGGCATCGACGCAGCGGTCCAGGTCTTCGGTCTTGACGACGACCTCGACCTTCACCTTGGGCAGGAAGTCCACCACATACTCCGCGCCGCGGTAGAGCTCGGTATGCCCCTTCTGGCGGCCAAAGCCCTTGACCTCGGTCACCGTCAGGCCGGTGACGCCGCATTCGGCCAGGGCCTCGCGCACTTCCTCGAGTTTGAAGGGCTTGATGATGGCGGTGATCATTTTCATGCGGGGACTTCCTTGTGTGCTGCAAATGCCGGGCCGGGACGCGCTCAGGCGCGGAAACGGTGGGTGATGGGGTAGCGCCAGTCCTTGCCGAAGCTGCGCCGCGTCACGCGGATGCCGATCGGCGCCTGGCGGCGCTTGTATTCGTTGACCTTGAGGAGGCGCGTGACCTTCTCGACGTCGGCGCGTGCGAAACCGGCGGCGACGATGTTCTCGATGGGCTCGTCGTTTTCCATGTAGCGCGCGACGATGGCGTCCAGCACCTCGTAGGGCGGCAGGCTGTCCTGGTCGGTCTGGTCGGGGCGCAGCTCGGCGCTGGGCGGGCGCGTGATGATGCGCTCGGGAATGGGGTTGGCGCCCGTGCCGTAGGGGTCGTTGGCGTTGCGCCAGCGCGCCAGCGCGAACACCTGGGTCTTGGCCACGTCCTTGATGGGCGCAAAGCCCCCGGCCATGTCGCCGTACAGCGTGCAGTAGCCCGTGGCCAGCTCGCTCTTGTTGCCCGTGGTGAGCACCACGGCGCCGAACTTGTTGGACAGCGCCATGAGCAGCGTGCCGCGGATGCGCGCCTGCAGGTTTTCCTCGGTCGTGTCTTCGGCGCGTCCCGCGAAATGCGGCGCCAGCGCGGCCTTGAAAGCCTCGAACTGCGGCGCAATCGCGATCTCGTCGTACTGCACGCCCAGGCGTGCGGCCATGTCGCGCGCGTCGATCCAACTGATGTCGGCCGTGTAGGGCGAGGGCATCATCACCGTGCGCACCTGGTCCGCGCCCAGGGCATCGACGGCAATGGCCAGCACCAGCGCCGAGTCGATGCCGCCCGACAGGCCCAGCAGCACGCCGGGGAATCCGTTCTTGCCCACGTAGTCGCGCACGCCCAGCACCAGCGCATCCCACAGGTCGGCTTCCAGGCTGCGCTCGGGCGCCACATCAGCTATTACTTTGATAGCTTCTGGCGCTTTCTCCACCTGCGTAAACACCAGTTTTTCCTCAAAGCCGGGGGCGCGGCCCGCGACCTGGCCGGCGGCGTCGAGGGCGAACGAGCGGCCCTCGAACACCACCTCGTCCTGCCCGCCCACCAGGTGGGCGTAGACCAGCGGCAGGCCGGTTTCGCGCACGCGCTCGCGCATGGTCTGTTCGCGCTCGGCGCTCTTGCCCATGTGGAAGGGCGAGGCGTTGATCACCGCCAGCAGCTCGGCGCCGGCCTGGGCGCTGTCGCGCGCGGGCGCCGCGTGCCAGGCGTCCTCGCAGATCAGCAGGCCCACGCGCACGCCCTGCACCTCGAACACGCAGGGCGCCTGGCCCGGCACGAAGTAGCGGCGCTCGTCGAACACCTGGTAGTTTGGCAGCTCGCGCTTGGCGTAGCGGTGCTCGATGCGGCCATTGCGCAGCACGCTGGCCACGTTCAGGCACGGGGCAAAGGCGCCCGCGTCGGGCGTGGCGCGCTGCGCATGGCCCAGCACGATCACGAGGTCTTTCAGGGCGGCCGTCGCACGGGCCACGGCGTTGACGGCATCATCGCAGGCGGACAGGAAGGCCGGACGCAGGAACAAGTCCTCCGCCGCATAGCCGCACAGGGCCAGTTCGGGCGTGAGCAGCAGGTGGGCGCCGGCAGCATGGGCCTGGCGAGCGGCCTCGACGATCTTCTGCACGTTGCCGGGCAGGTCACCCACCACGAAATTGAGTTGTGCAGTGCAAATGGAAAGCGTCATGGAATGCGAACAGGCCGCCGGGGCGGCTGGATCAAGCGCCGGGCCGCGGCGCCCGGGCGGCGGCAGCCGGGACGGGGTCGGGGGTGGCCATGGCTGAAAACGGCATTATCGCGCGCGTGTCGCCTTCCCTGCAGGAGGTGGACGCCGAGGCCTGGAACGCCCTGCTCGCGCGCCAGGCGCACCCCACCCCGTTCATGCGGCACGAATACCTCAGCGCCCTGGAAGCCAGCGGCAGCGCCACGCCGGACACGGGCTGGACGCCGCGCCACCTCAGCCTGTGGCAGGACGGTCGGCTCCTGGCCGCCTGCCCGCTGTACCTCAAGAGCCACTCCTACGGCGAATACGTGTTCGACTGGTCCTGGGCCCGCGCCCATGCCGAGCACGGCCTGCCGTACTACCCCAAGGCCCTGGTGGCCGTGCCCTTCACCCCCGTGCCGGGCACGCGCCTGCTGGCGCAGGACGCCGCCGCGCGCGCCGCACTGGTGCAGGCGCTGCACGGCTGGTGCGCACAGGCCGGCGTCTCCTCGCTGCACCTGCTGTTCGTCACCGCCGAAGACCGCGCCGCCTGCGCCGACGCCGGCCTGATGCAGCGCGAGGGCGTGCAATTCCACTGGACGAACCAGGCACCCGTGCCCGGCGGCGGCACGCGCCGCTACCGCGATTTCGACGATTTTCTCGCCCACCTGAACCAGGACAAGCGCAAGAAGATCCGCCAGGAGCGGCGCCGCGTGGCCCAGGCCGGGGTGCACTTTCGCTGGCTGCGCGGCGCCGACATCGGCCCGCAGGACTGGGACTTCTTCTACCGCTGCTACGAGCGCACCTACCACGAGCATGGCAACCCGCCCTACCTCACGCGCGGCTTCTTCGAGCGCATGGCCGCGCACATGCCCGAGGCCTGGGTGCTGTTCATCGCGGAACGCGCGGGCCAGCCTATTGCTAGCAGTTTGATAGCTGTTGGCGCCGAACCTGCGGGCGCTGGAGGCGAAAAAGGTCTTGAATCCGTGGCCTACGGGCGCTACTGGGGCGCCCTGGAGCGCGTGGACTGCTTGCACTTCGAGGCCTGCTACTACCAGCCCCTGCAGTGGTGCATCGCACAGGGTGTGCAGCGCTTCGAGGGCGGCGCGCAGGGCGAGCACAAGATGGCCCGCGCCCTGCTGCCCGTGGCGACCCAGAGCATGCACTGGCTGGCGCACCCGGCCTTCGCCGCCGCCGTGGACCGGTTTCTGCAGCGCGAGGCGCAGGGCGTGGACGACTACCTGGCGCACCTGCAGGCGCACAGCCCCCTGCGCGCACCCTGACCGGCACGCGCCCTATGCCCATGGCAGCGGAACGGTCACAGCGGCGGCGGTTGGCAGCGCGCATAAACATGCATACGATGTGCATGTTTATATTATTTCCCACCCCGCCATGCCATCGCACCCCCCCATCCCCCGCCCTGCCCCGGCACGCCGCGCAGCGCACCGCCTGCCGCACGGAGGCCGGCCATGACGCGCGCACCGCAGGCGGCGCCGCTGGCGCGCACGCTGGAGCAGAGCTACCAGCACGGCTTCGTCACGGACATTGAGTCCGACGCCCTGCCCCCGGGCCTGGACGAGGACACCATCCGCGCGATCTCGCGCAAGAAGCGCGAGCCCGACTTCCTGCTGCACTGGCGCCTGGCGGCCTTCGAGCGCTGGCGCAGCATGGAGCTGCCCGACTGGGCGCACCTGAAGATCGCGCCCATCGACTTCCAGGCGCTGTGCTACTACTCGGCGCCCAAGTCGCTCAAGAACGCGCCCAAGAGCCTGGACGAGGTGGACCCCAAGCTGCTGGAGACCTACGAGAAGCTCGGCGTGCCGCTGCACGAGCGCGCGCGCCTGGCGGGCGTGGCGGTGGATGCGGTGTTCGACTCGGTCTCGGTGGGCACGACCTTCCGCCAGCAACTGGCCGAGGTGGGGGTGATCTTCTGCTCCTTCTCGCACGCCGTGCAAAACCACCCGGAGCTGGTGGAGAAGTACCTGGGCAGCGTGGTGCCGGTGGGCGACAACTTCTACGCCGCGCTCAATTCCGCCGTGTTCTCCGACGGCTCCTTCGTCTACATCCCCAAGGGCGTGAAATGCCCCATGGAGCTGTCGTCCTACTTCCGCATCAACGCGCAGAACACCGGGCAGTTCGAGCGCACGCTGATCATCGCCGAGGAAGGCAGCTCGGTGAGCTACCTGGAGGGCTGCACGGCGCCGCAGCGCGACGAGAACCAGTTGCACGCCGCCGTGGTCGAGCTGATCGCGCACGACGACGCCTTCATCAAGTACTCCACGGTGCAGAACTGGTACCCCGGCGACGAGAACGGCCTGGGCGGCATCTACAACTTCGTGACCAAGCGCGGCCTGGCCGCGGGCAAGCGCTCGCGCATTGCCTGGACGCAGATCGAGACCGGCTCGGCCATCACCTGGAAGTACCCCAGCGTGGTGCTGCGCGGCGAAGGCTCGAACGGCGAGTTCCACTCGATTGCCGTGTCCAACCACTTCCAGCAGGCGGACACCGGCACCAAGATGATCCACCTGGGCAAGAACACCACCAGCCGCATCGTCTCCAAGGGCATCAGCGCGGGCCACGCGCACAACAGCTACCGCGGCCTGGTGCGCGTGAACGGCGGCGCCGAGGGCGCGCGCAACCACACGCAGTGCGACTCGCTGCTCATCGGCCCGGACTGCGGTGCGCACACCTTCCCCTACATCGACACCGCGCGCAGCGACGCCGTGGTCGAGCACGAGGCCACCACCACGCGCATCTCGGAGGAGCGCCTGTTCTATTGCCAGCAGCGCGGCATTGACCCGCAGGAGGCCACGGCCCTCATCGTCGGTGGCTTTTGCCAGGCGGTGCTGGAGGAACTGCCCATGGAATTCGCGCTGGAGGCCAAGGCCCTGCTCGCCGTCTCGCTCGAAGGCGCCGTGGGCTGAACACCCGGATTTTCAGTAAAAAAGCACTGAAACGTACACCTGACAAGCGCAAGCAGCTATCAAAACAGAAGCAAAGGACACCCCATGACAACCCCCAACCCCCTGCTGCAAGTGCGCGACCTGCGCGTGGCCGTGGGCGAGCGCACCGTGCTGCACTCGGTCTCCTTCGACGTGCAGCCAGGCAGCCTGGTCGTGCTGATGGGCGCCAACGGCAGCGGCAAGAGCACGCTGGGCATGGCCCTGGCCGGCCACCCGCGCTACCACGCCACGGCCGGGCAGGCGCTGCTCGCGGGCCAGGACCTGCTGCGCCTGCCGGCGCACGAGCGCGCGCACGCCGGGCTGTTCGTCTCCTTCCAGGCGCCGCCCGACGTGCCCGGCGTGAAGAACAACCTGTTCATCCGCACCGCGCTCAACGCCCAGCACGAGGCGCGCGGCCAGCAGCCGCTCGACGCGTTTGACTTCCTCGCCAGCGCCAAGCAGACCGCCCAGGCGCTGGGCCTGCCCGAAACCCTGCTGGGCCGCCCGGTGAACGAGGGCTTTTCCGGCGGCGAGAGAAAGCGCAACGAACTGCTGCAGCTCGCCCTGCTGCAGCCGCGCCTGGCGCTGCTCGACGAGATCGACTCGGGCCTGGACGTGGACGGCGTGCGCGCCGTCGTCACCCTGGTGCAGGGCCTGCGCGCGCAGGGCACGGCCTTCATCGTCGTCTCGCACTATCTGCAGATGATCGAGCAGTTGCAGCCCGACACCGTGCTGCGCCTGGACCAGGGCTGCATCGCCGAGAGCGGCGGCCTGGAGCTGGCGCGCAGCATCGCGCGCACCGGCTTTGCGCGCCAGCCGCGCCAGGGCCTGGGCGTGGTGGAGGCCTGAGCCATGGACAGCGCACAAGCCGAACGCCTGGCCGCCCGCAGCCATTTGCAAAGCCGCGGCTGGATTCCCCGGCGCAGCGAAGCCTTCCACCACCTGCCGCCGCCCGCGCTGGAACACTGGCTGGGCGAGCCCGGCGGTGGCGCCTGCGCCGCACCGCCCCTGGAGGGCGCGGGCTGGACGCTGCACCCCCTGGGCAGCCAGGGCGCCAGCGGCGTGGATGCGCGCTGGCTCGACGCCCTGGACCCGGCCCAGCGCAAGGCCCTGTGGGCCGGCCTGCCCGCGCCGGGCGAGGGCGAGGCCGCGCCCTTTGCCTGGGCGCACCGCGCGCTGTGCCGCCAGGGCCTGCGCCTGCGCATCGCCGCCACGCCCGGCAAGGAGGGCGAGACCGTCTGGCTGGAGCTGCGCCACCAGCCGCGCGCCCAGGCCGAGGCGCCGCTGCTGGTGCTGGACGTGGAGCCCGGCGTGCGCTGCGTGCTGATCGAAACGCACGAGCGCAGCGATGGCGCCTGCGCCCAGCCCGTGGCGCAGAACCTGCATGTGCACCTGCACCTGGCCGCAGGCGCCCACCTGCAGCACCTGCGCCTGGCGCTGCCCGGCGCACAGGACCAGACGGCGCACCACCTGCACGCCACGCTGGCGGCGGGTGCGCACTACGCCCAGGCCCTGGTCGCCGCGGGCAGCGGCTACCACCTGCAGCGCCACAGCGTGCACCTGCTGGGCGCGGGCGCGCAGGCGCAGCACGCTGCGCTGCTGCTGGCCGATGGCCAGCGCGTGGACCACCAGGTGTACACACAGATCCAGGCCCCGGGCTGCCACGGCGCCGTGGAGACCCTGGCCCTGGCACAGGGCCCGGCCCACGCCGTGGCCAATGCGCACACACGCATCGCCCCCGGCGCCGACGAGGCCAGCGTGCGCCAGCGCCTCACCGGCATTCCCCTGGCCGGGCAGCCGCGCCTGGTGCTGCGCCCGCACCTGGAAATCCTGCACGACCAGGTGCAGGCCGCGCACGGCGCCACCTGGGGGGCGCTGCCCGAAGAAGCGCTGTTCTACGCGCGCCAGCGCGGCCTGGACGAAGCCAGCGCACGCGCCCTCATCGTCGAGGGCATGGCGCGCGCCCTGCTCGAGCGCTGCCTGGCGCCGGCAGGCAGCAGCGGCCTGCTGGCCCAGTGGCTGGAAGGCGGCTGGCTGGCGCGCACGCTGGCGCGCTGCCTGCCCGCCCCGGCCGCAGGGCAGCCGCAGGCCTGAGTCGCCCGTATGCGTTTAAGCATCCAATCGCGCCCCAGGCCTTACCAGGAAAGCGCAAGCAGCTACCAAAACATGAGCGAAACACCTCTTCTCCCCGCCACGCTGCGCAGCCAGTTCCCGGTGCTGCAGCAGGCCATCCACGGCCAGCCCCTAGCCTACCTGGACAACGCCGCCACCACGCACATGCCGCTGCGCGTGCTGCAGGCCATGCGGGACTTCGAAACCCGCGACCGCGCCAACATCCACCGCGGCGTACACACCCTGAGCCAGCGCGCCACCGACGCCTTCGAGGCGGCGCGCGCCACGCTCCAGCGCTTCGTCGGCGCCACTACCGCGCACGCACTGGTGTTCACCTCGGGCACCACCGAGGCGCTCAACCTCGTGGCCCAGGGCCTGTGGGCGGGCGGGCCGGGCCGCGCCTGGCTGCGCGCGGGCGACGAGATCGTCGTCAGCGGCCTGGAACACCACGCCAACCTCATCCCCTGGCAGCAGGCGGCGCGCATGGCCGGGGCACAACTGCGCATCCTGCTGCCCGATGCGCAGGGGCGCGTGCACGCGCAGGCGCTCGAGCGCCTGCTGACGCCGCGCACGCGCGTGTTCGCCCTCACCGCCGGCGCCAACGCCACGGGCGAGCGCCCGCCCTATGAGGACCTGCTCCGCCTGGCCGCGCAGGCCGGTGCGCTCACCGTGCTCGACGCCGCCCAGGCCGTGGGCCATGGCGCGCCGCAGTTGGCGCAGTTGGACTGCGACTTCCTGGCCTTCTCGGGCCACAAGATGTACGGCCCCATGGGCACGGGCGTGCTGGCCGGCCGGCGCAGCGCGCTCGAGCGCCTGTACCCCCTGCGCCTGGGGGGCGACATGGTGGACTGGGTGGGCTGGCAGGACGCCGGCTTCGCCCCCCTGCCCGCGCGCCTGGAAGGCGGCACGCCCCATGTGGCGGGCGCCGTGGGCCTGGCCACGGCGGCGCAATTCATCACCGAGCTCGGCGCCCCCGCCATCGCCCGCCATGTGCAGGCGCTGCGCGCCCAGGCCCTGCACGGCCTGCAAGGCCTGCCCGGGGTGCGCGTGCTCGCGCCGCACGCCACGCAGGCGGCGCTGGTGTCCTTCGTCGTGGACGGCGCGCACCCGCACGACATCGGCACCCTGCTGGACGAGCGCGGCATCGCCGTGCGCACCGGCCACCACTGCGCCCAGCCGCTGCTGGACCACCTGGGCCTGGGGCCCACCACGCGCGCCTCGTTCGCGCTCTACAACACGGCCGACGAGGTCCAGCGGCTCGTCGCCGCCGTCGCCCACGCCATGGAAATCCTGCAATGACCAGCGCCGAAAACGATCTCTACCAGCAAGTCGTGCTGGAACACAAACGCGCGCCGCGCAACTTCGGCCACCTGGCCGCGCCCACGCACCAGGCCCAGGGCACCAACCCGTCCTGCGGCGACCGCGTGGCCGTGGAGCTGCAACTGCAGGGCGGGCAGATCGAGGACATCCGCTTCAGCGGCCAGGGCTGCGCCATCTGCATGGCATCGACCTCGCTGATGACCGAGGCCGTCAAGGGCCGCGACCTGGCCGCCGCGCAGGCGCTGCAGCAGCATTTCCGCGCCGTGCTCACGGGTGAGGAGGAACCCGAGAACGCGCCGCTGGGCAAGCTCGTGAGCCTGGCGGGCGTGCGCCAGTACCCCAGCCGCATCAAGTGCGCGCTGCTGGGCTGGCACGCGCTCATGCACGCCATCGCCGGCCAGCCGGCCGACGCCACCACCGAAGAGGTCCAACCATGATGCACCGCCGCCACCGCGAGGACGTGCTGGTGCGCCGCACCGTCACCGTCGAGACCGTGCCCAGCGGCCAGCCCATCGAGCTGGAGGCGGGCCAGCTCGCGCAGATCACCCAGGCGCTGGGGTCGTCCTTCACACTGGTGGTGGACGGCCAGCTCGTGCGCCTCAAGGGCCAGGACGCCGACGCCATCGGCAAGACACCGCCCGAGGCCATCGCCGTGCCCGAGGACTTGCACATCGACGACCTGGAGCCGCTGATCTGGGAGACGCTGCGCACCTGCTACGACCCGGAGATCCCGGTGAACATCGCCGACCTGGGCCTGATCTACCGCCTGGACTTCGAGCCCCTGGCCGAGACCGACAAGGTGCGTGTGCTCATCGACATGACGCTCACCGCGCCCGGCTGCGGCATGGGCGAGGCGATAGCCAACGAAGTCTGCGACAAGGTGCTGGCCCTGCCGCGCGTTGGCGAGATCACGGTGAACATGGTGTTCAACCCGCCCTGGGACCGCTCCATGATGAGCGAGGCCGCGCAACTGGCGCTGGGGCTGTAAAAAAAAGGGCAGGTAGCACCTGCCCTTTGGGTTGTCGTGCGCTGCGCCGGTTCAGCCGCAGCAGGCGCCGCCGGAGCAGCAGGAGTCCTCGGCCTCGGCCTTGGAGGATTCGAGCTTGCTGATGAGCACGCGCCACAGATCGGGACCCGACTGCAGGTAGGCCCACTGGAACTGGCCGGCCGCGCGCGACTCGAGCTGGTAGCGCAGCGGCACGGGGTCGTGGTCATTGACGATCTGCAGGGCCTCGCCGGCGTGCAGGGCGTCGAAGCGGCCAAAAATCTGGGCGTGGCGTTCGCGCGGTTCGATGGTGCGCACGTCGATCTCGGTCACGGCGGAAGTGCTCATGGGTCAACCTTTCTGAAGAAGCAGGGAGTAAAAATCACGGGGACGCCTGCGGCGTCCGCGATGGGAGAAAACGCTGCGGCCCGGTTCAGCCGTCCTTGCCGTCCAGGCGCGTGCGCGTGAGCCAGGGCGTGTAGATGACCAGGTAGATCGCAAAGGCCAGGGCCCACAGGCCGCCCGCGGCATCGAGCGCGTAGGCATACCACTGCGGCGCCAGCGCCGGCACGAGCACGCGCAGCACGGCGGCCAGCAGCACCAGGGCGTAGGCCACGACCTCGCCGCGCGAAGCCTGCAGCGGCCGCCCGGTGTGGCCGCGCGCAGTGCGCGTGAGCATGCCGATGATCAGCCCGCCGATGACGCCCACGGCAAACGCGTGCACCGCCAGCGAGTACGCCACCCAGCCCATCTGCGCCGCCGCCAGCAGCGCAAAACCGATGGGCATCCAGGCATAGGAGGCGTGCAGCACCCACAGGATGGGGCGGCGCAGCGTGACCTGCGGGCGCCACATCCACAGGCGCACGGCGTGCAGCACGGCGGCCAGCACGCTCAAGGCGGCCAGGGCCGCGCCCGCCGGCGCCAGCACCCACAGCGCCAGCGCCAGCGCGGTGACGGCGAGCAGCGCGAGCTCGAACTTGCGCGGCATGTTGATCACCAGGCCGGGCGTGACGTTCTTGGTGAACATGGGCACCACGCGCCCGGCCATCACGCTCACCACCATGATGATGAGCGAGAGCTCGGCGTACAGCGCGTCCACCGCCGGCACCTGGATGGCGCCCATGGCGGACAGATGGAAGACCAGGTTGGCCGCGGCCATGAGCAGCAGCAGCGAGATCAGCGGGATGTTGCGCTTGTTGCCCGCCTGCACGAGCACGCGCAGCAGAATCAGCGCCACAGCCGGCAACAGGGCGACGTCGAGCGCGGCGTACACCGGGTACGGCGCCACGAAGGCCGCCACCCGCGCGGCCAGCCAGACCAGCACCAGCGTGCCCAGCAGCGGGCCACGCGGCGTGGCCAGGCCCGTCCAGGCCTTCACGGCGGTGAGCAGAAAGCCCACGATGACCCCGGCGGCAAAGCCGAACAGCATTTCGTGGGCGTGCCACAGCAGGGGTGCGATCTCCAGCCTGAGCTGCCAGTACCCCAGGAACGCACCCACCCACAAGGGCACCGACACACAGGCCAGAAGCGCGGTGACCAGGTAGAACGGCCGGAACCCCAGCCGCAGCACGGGCCAGCCCTGCAGGGCCGCAGGGACTTGGACTTTCTCGGAGATGGTCGTGAGCGGAGGCAATGGCTGGGTCATGGCTGCTTGCCATGCACTCCTGCATGGCCCGAAAGAATAATGTTCATTTTACATGAATCTTATCGGCGCGCCAGCCCCTGTCCGCCCTGGGCCAGGCGGAAGACGGCCACGGCCTGCACCAGCTCGTGCGCCTGGCTGTGCAGGCTGCTGGCGGCCGCCGCCATCTGCTCGACCAGCGCGGCGTTCTGCTGCGTGGCCTGGTCCATCTGCGTGATGGCCTCGCCCACCTGCGCCACGCCCGTGCTCTGCTCGCTGCTGGCCGCGCTGATCTCGCCCATGATGTCCGTCACGCGGCGTATGGCCTGCACGACTTCGTTCATGGTGCTGCCGGCCTTCTCCACCAGCGCGTTGCCCTGCTCCACGCGCTCGGCGCTGGCGGTGATCAGGCCCTTGATCTCCTTGGCCGCCTCGGCGCTGCGCTGCGCGAGGCTGCGCACCTCGCTGGCCACGACGGCAAAGCCGCGGCCCTGCTCGCCGGCGCGCGCCGCCTCCACGGCAGCGTTGAGCGCCAGGATGTTGGTCTGGAAGGCGATGCCGTCGATCACGCCGATGATGTCGGCAATCCGGCCGCTGGCGGTGCTGATGCCCTTCATGGTCTCGACCACCTGGCCCACCACCTCCCCGCCCTGCCCGGCCACCGCCGAGGCCTGGAGCGCGAGCTGGTTGGCCTGGCGCGCGTTGTCGGCGTTCTGGCGCACGGTGGAGCCCAGCTCCTCCATGGAGGCCGCCGTTTGCTCCAGAGCACTGGCCTGCTGCTCGGTGCGCGCCGAGAGGTCGTGGTTGCCCTGGGCGATTTCGGCACTGGCCGTGGCCACATGCTCCGAGCCGTCGCGCACGCGCCGCACCACGCCGGCGAGCTGGTCGCGCATGGACGCGATGCCGTGCAGCACGCTGTCCTCGATGGCGCGCGCGGGGATGTCCACCATCAGGTCGCCCTGCGCGATCTGGTGCGTGATGCGATTGAGCTGGGCCGGCTCGACGCCGAGCTGGCGCAGGATGCTGCGCGCGATCAGCCACGCCGCGGCCACCAGCAGCAGCGCCAGCACCGCGGCCAGGGCCGCGGCCTGTGCCAGGCGCTGGCGGAAGGTGGCCTGCACCGTATCGACATACACGCCCGAGCCGATGATCCAGCCCCAGGGCGCAAAGCCCTTGACGTAGGAGGCCTTGTCCACCGGCACGTCGCTGCCCGGCTTGGGCCACAGGTAATCCACGAAGCCGGCGCCATCCTTCTGCACGACCTTGACGAACTCCACGTAGAGGAATTTGCCATTCGGGTCCTTGCGCTGGCTCTGGTCCTGCCCCTCCATCTCCGGGCGGATGGGGTGCATGACCACCTTGGGCTGCATGTCATTGATCCAGAAATACTCGCCCCCGCTGTAGCGCAGGCCGCGCACCGCCTCCTTGGCGCGCCGCTGGGCTTCCTCCTGGGGCATCTGGCCCTGGGCCGCCAGGGCATGGAAGTGCACCAGAATGCCGTGGGCCGTCTCGACCGCCTGGCGCACGCTGTCCTGGCGCTCGCGCAGCAGCATGCCGCGCTCGGAGTACATGAGGACCAGCGCCAGCACGCCCATGGCCGCCACCGCGCAAGCCACCATGACCACCAGCCGCCGCGCAACGCTGAGTCTGTAGAGCATGTTCATGACTGTCTCCCGTGCCTGCGGCACAGGCCGCATTCCCGCCCCCTGCCCAGGGGGCTGCGGCACCCGCAAACAATCCGTTACGGGCAACATACTCCTTTTTCACGGCCCTGGCGAGACCCGGGCACATGGCCGCACATTGGAGAGCCCCGTCCAAAGGAGGGGGCGCAAACTGTGAAAAAATGTCACAGTGTTTCGCTCTACGGGCTCGGCAAGGGGCTCCGTGAACCCTGATGCCGCTGTTTGCCCGACGACCCACCGCCACCATTCCCGACCTTCTGCCCCCACCGGGCCTGCACCTGCTGGCCATGGAGTTCCGCGCGCCCTGGGAATTCGGCGCCGTGCTGCCCGCCTGGCCCCTGCTGCAGAACGCCCCGCTGGGCGACGGGCATTCCATCATCGTGTTTCCCGGCCTCACGGCGGGCGACCCCACCACACTGCCGCTGCGCCACTACCTGGAATCGCGCAACTACCAGACCTTTGGCTGGGGCCAGGGCCTGAACCTGGGCCCGCGCCCCGGCGTGCTGGAGACGGCCCGGCGCATGCTGGAGGAAACCTGCCAGCGCAGCGGCGCGCGCGTGAGCCTCGTGGGCTGGAGCCTGGGCGGCGTGTACGCGCGCGAGCTGGCCAAGGAGATGCCCGACAGCGTGCGCTGCGTCATCACGCTGGGCACGCCGTTTGCCGGCCCGCACACCTCGACCAACGCCTGGCGCATCTACCAGTTCGCCAGCGGGCGCGACCCCGGCCGCGAGCACGAGCAGCACGACCTGCCCGTGGCGCCGCCCGTGCCCACCACGAGCATCTACTCGCGCAGCGACGGCGTGGTGGCCTGGCGCGGCAGCATCCAGGCGCCTGCGCCGCACAACCCGCACACCGAGAACATCGAGGTCGTGGCCAGCCACTTCGGCCTGGGCCTGAACCCCAGCGCCTGGTGGGTGGTGGCCGACCGGCTGGGCCAGCCCGCAGGCATGGGGGGCACCTGGAAGCCCTTCCAGCGCCCGCGCATCCCGGGCGGCAGGCTGCTGTTCCCCGACCCGCAGCGCGGCTGACGCCCCAACGCAAAGAGCATGCAGGCCCCAGGGCCTGCATGCTCTTTTTTTGATAGCTTTCAGCGCTTGCTGGACGGGCGCTGGAGGCTCATTTGGCTCAGGGAGCGGTCTTGCGGTAGTTTTCCACGCCGTCCATGATCTCCTGGCGGGCGGCGTCCACGCCTTCCCAGCCCAGCACCTTGACCCACTTGCCCTCTTCCAGGTCCTTGTAGTGCTCGAAGAAGTGGCTGATGGCCTTCAGGCGGGCGGGGTTCACGTCCTGCACGGACTGCCAGCCCTCGTACATCTTGAGCACCTTGGTCGAGGGCACGGCGAGCACCTTGCCGTCGATGCCGGCCTCGTCTTCCATCTTCAGGATGCCCAGCGGGCGGCAGGGCACGACCACACCCGGCAGCAGCGGGTAGGGGGTGATCACCAGCACGTCCACGGGGTCGCCGTCACCCGAGAGCGTCTGGGGCACGTAGCCGTAGTTGCAGGGGTAGTACATGGCCACGGTGAGGAAGCGGTCCACGAAGACGGCGCCGGACTCCTTGTCCACCTCGTACTTGATGGGGTCGGAGTCCATGGGGATCTCGATGACCACGTTGAAGGTGTCGGGAAGGTTCTTGCCGGGGGTGACGCTGTTGAGAGACATGGGTGGGCTGGAGTTGTTGAAAATTGTCCGACAACGGACTCGGGATAAACCCTCATTTTACGACCCGCCCCCTTTCTCGGGGCTTGCAGGCAAATTTTTCGGAGTAAATTGCCCTCGTTGGCCAATCGTCCCCCGGCACTGCCCAGGGGCACGAGGAAGCAACGCAGCGGGGACATTTCCGGTGCGTTGTGTCCCCAGAAGTGCGAATCAACACCCTGGAGACACAAGAATGGCTGGAAACACAGCGCTGACTTCCCCCCTCTACCTGGCCCTGGCCTGCGGTCTGATCGCCGTGGTCTACGGCATCTGGGCCCGCGGCTGGATTCTCTCGAAGGACGCGGGCAACGCCCGCATGCAGGAGATCGCCGCCGCCATCCAGGCGGGCGCGGCCGCCTACCTGGCGCGGCAGTACAAGACCATCGCCATCGTGGGCGTGGTGCTCGCCATCCTCATCGGACTCTTCCTGGACGCCAAGACTGCCATCGGCTTCGTCATCGGCGCAGTGCTCTCGGGGGCCTGCGGCTTCATCGGCATGAACGTCTCGGTGCGCGCCAACGTGCGCACCGCCCAGGCGGCCACGCAAGGCATAGGCCCGGCGCTGGACGTCGCCTTCCGCGGCGGTGCCATCACCGGCATGCTGGTGGTGGGCCTGGGCCTGCTGGGCGTGACCGGGTTCTACTGGTTCCTGGTGGGGAGCAACCCCGTGGCGGACAAGACGCTCTCGGGCCTACTCAACCCCCTGATCGGCTTCGCCTTCGGCTCCTCGCTGATCTCCATCTTCGCGCGCCTGGGCGGCGGCATCTTCACCAAGGGCGCCGACGTGGGCGCCGACCTGGTGGGCAAGGTGGAAGCCGGCATCCCCGAGGATGACCCGCGCAACCCCGCCGTGATCGCAGACAACGTGGGCGACAACGTGGGCGACTGCGCCGGCATGGCCGCCGACCTGTTCGAGACCTACGCCGTGACGCTGATCGCCACCATGGTGCTGGGCGCCCTGCTGGTGGCCGCCGCGCCGCTCAACGCCGTGCTGTATCCGCTGGCGCTGGGCGCGGTGTCCATCGTCGCCTCCATCATCGGCTGCTTCTTCGTCAAGGCCTCGCCCGGCATGAAGAATGTGATGCCCGCGCTCTACAAGGGCCTGGCCATCGCCGGCGTGCTCTCGCTCGTGGCGTTCTATTTCGTCACCACCTGGATCATCCCGGACAACGCCCTGGGCGGCAGCGGCGCGCAGATGAAGCTGTTCGGCGCCTGCACCACGGGCCTGGTGCTGACGGCCGCCCTGGTCTGGATCACCGAGTTCTACACCGGCACGCAGTATGCGCCCGTGCGCCACATCGCCCAGGCCTCCACGACCGGCCACGGCACCAACATCATCGCGGGCCTGGGCGTGTCCATGCGCTCGACGGCCTGGCCGGTGATCTTCGTCTGCATCTCCATCTGGGTGGCCTACGGACTGGCAGGCCTGTACGGCGTGGCCGTGGCCGCCATGTCCATGCTGTCCATGGCTGGCATCGTGGTGGCGCTCGACGCCTACGGCCCCATCACCGACAACGCCGGCGGCATCGCCGAAATGAGCGAACTGCCCAGCAGCGTGCGCGACATCACCGACCCGCTGGATGCCGTCGGCAACACCACCAAGGCCGTGACCAAGGGCTACGCCATCGGCTCCGCCGGCCTGGCCTCGCTGGTGCTGTTCGCCGACTACACGCACAAGCTCGAAACCTATGGCAAGGCCATCAGCTTCGACCTGTCCGACCCCATGGTCATCATCGGCCTGTTCGTCGGCGGCCTGATCCCTTACCTGTTCGGCGCCATGGCCATGGAGGCCGTTGGCCGCGCGGCCGGCAGCGTGGTGGTGGAAGTGCGCCGCCAGTTCCAGTCCATCCCGGGCATCATGGAAGGCACGGCCAAGCCCGAATACGGCAAGGCCGTGGACATGCTGACGGCCGCCGCCATCAAGGAAATGATTGTTCCCAGCCTGTTGCCTGTCGTGGTGCCGGTCGTCATTGGCCTGGCCCTCGGCCCCAAGGCGCTGGGCGGCCTGCTCATGGGCACCATCATCACCGGCCTGTTCGTGGCCATCTCCATGTGCACCGGCGGCGGCGCCTGGGACAACGCCAAGAAGTACATCGAGGACGGCAACCACGGCGGCAAGGGCTCGGAGGCGCACAAGGCCGCCGTGACCGGCGACACCGTGGGCGACCCCTACAAGGACACCGCCGGCCCGGCCGTCAACCCGCTGATCAAGATCATCAACATCGTGGCGCTGCTCATCGTGCCGCTGGTGGTGAAGTTCCACGGCGGCTGATGGCCCCCGGGGCGCCTGGCGCCCCGAGGCGCGACACCCAAGGGGGCCTGGCCCCCTTTTTCGTGGCGGCGTCTGATCCTGCGCAAAGACCAACCCCACCCAGGGTCTTGTGTCTTTGTCAGAATGGCGCACCCTGGCCCGCCCATCCTGAAGAGGTAATTGCGTGCAACACCCTGCACCGACCGTGACCGGCGCCGACGCGGCACTGTTCGAGCGCGTGCTCAGCCTCGCCCTGGGCGAAACCCACCGGCTGCTGGAGCGCGCCCTGGAAAGCACGCGCCACGCGCTGCAAAAGCTGGAGGATCTGGCGCGCACGCCGGGCGAACGCCATGGGCTGATCGAATCGCGCCAGCAGCTCGTGCGGCTCAGCGCCCTGATGGCCGAGCGCTACCCCGGGGCACTGCGCCAGGCCATCGCCCAGGACGCACTGGACCAGAGCAAGACCACGCGCTCGCTGTTCAGCGTGCACTTCGACGAACTCGAACTCATGGACGAGCACCAGATCCACGCCAGCGTGGAGCGCGCGCGCGTGCGCGAGGTCCTGGCCGAGGCGACCGATGCCGCACTGGCCGAATTCGACGCCCTGGTCAGCGCCGCCCTGGGCCTGGCCAGTGTGCAGCCCGGGCGCAACCCCTTGCGGCCCGATGTGTTTCTGCAGGCGCTGCAGACCGTGCTCGGCCAGATGCAGGTGAGCGAGGCCGTGCGGCGCGACTGGATGACCCCCATGGCCCAGGCCCTGGGCGCCGAGCTGCGCGACTTCTACGGCAGGCTCACCGCGCAACTGCGCCAGGCGGGCATCAAGCCCATTGGCTATGCCATCCGCCAGGCCGATGGCCGCCATGCCTACGTGGCGGTGGACGCTGCCCAGGGACACACGCCAGGGTTTGCCGCCGCCGCGCCGCACGAAAACACCGTGGCGGCCGTGCCCCGCCCGGGCCGGCCGGGCGCCCCCCCGCCCGCCGCCCACCCGCAGCAGGAGGCGCTGCTGACGCTGGAGCGCCTGCGCCGCCTGCTGCAGGGCGAACTCGACCCCGGCCAGGCTCCAGGCCGCATGGAGCGCTTTGCCCAGCAGTTCTCCGACACCTTCGACGGGCTGCACGATGCCGCCCAGGCCGAGTCGCCACCCGACTTCGACGTCACCGTGCCCGCGGCCTTCGAGGCGCTGCAGGAAATGAAGCAGGTCGACCGGCTCGTCGAGCGCCTGGGCCGGCAGCGCGCCGCCGGGCAGGCACAGGAACCCGCCGCCGCCCGCCTGGGCCAGGCCCTGGGCCAGGAGGTCGTCGCGCTGATGGTGGACAACCTCGCCCAGGACCAGCGCCTGCTGCCGCCGGTGCAGGACGTGGTGCGCCAGCTCGAGCCTGCCCTGCTGCGCCTGGCCGTGGACGACCCGCGCTTCTTCAGCGACCCCGAGCACCCGGCGCGCCGCCTGCTGCAGGAGATCACCGACCGCAGCCTGGGCTTCGAGGACGTGCAGACACCGGGCTTCGAGAGCTTTCTGCTCGCCCTGCACGAGTGCACCGAACCCCTGGCCCAGGCGGACGCGTCCGGGGGCCAGGAGGGCTTCGAAACCGTGCTGCACCACCTGCACGAGCGCTGGGCCGCGGGCGAGCAGGCGCGCGAGCGCGAGCGTGCACGCGCCGTGGAGTCGCTGTGGCGTGCCGAGCAGCGCCACCTGCTGGCCGCGCGCATCGCACGGCAGATCCAGCACCTGCCGGAGTTCCGGCGCGTGCCGGCCGAGGTCGGCGCCTTTCTGGTGGGGCCCTGGTCCCAGGTGCTGGCGCAGGCGCGGCTGAGCAACACAGACCAGCACCCCGACCCGGGCCGCTACCGCGAGCTCGTGGACGCCCTGCTCTGGAGTGCCCAGCCCGAGCAGACCCGCAAGAACCCCGCCCAGCTCGCCCGCCTGGTGCCCAAGCTGCTCGACCGCCTGCGCCAGGGGCTGGCCAGCATCGGCTACCCGGAGCAGGAGCTGGCCGCCTTCCTGGACACGCTCATGCGCCTGCACCAGATGGCGCTGCAGGCCCCGGCAGCCGACCGGACCGCACCAGGCAGCACCAGCGCCGCGCCGCCGGCGCTGCCCATACCGCCACCACCCGCGCCACCGCCTGCGGCCGAACCCGCGCCGGCACCCCCACCCACCCGGGCACACGCGCCCATTGCCCCCATCGAGGACGAGCCCTGGCTCGTGCCCGCCGAGGCCCGGGAGTCCGGCTTCATGGAGGCCGGGCCCGCCGGCATGGCTGCCGGCGCCGCTGCCGAGCCCCCAGCGGGCGCGCCCGACATGCCGGTGGGCACCTGGGTGGACTTGCGCGTGGGCGAGCACTGGGAGCGCACGCAGTTGACCTGGGCCGGCCCGCACGGCACGCTGTTCCTGTTCACCAGCGCCAATGGCCGCTCCCAGTCCATGACCAAGCGCCTGCGCGACCGGCTGTTTGCCCAGGGGTCGCTGCGCATCGTCTCCGAGCACACCATGGTGGGCGAGGCGCTGGATGCCGTGGCGCGCACGGCCATGCGCAACAGCGTCGATACGCGCCACTGAGCCGGGCGCCGCGCCGCTGCGACCTCATGCAGGCTGGCGTGCTCCCGGCTCACCGGGCCGGCAGCCTCAGCTCTGGATCTGCGCCCAGAGCTTGTCCAGGCGCTTGACGCTCACGGGCTGCGGCGTGCGCAGCTCCTGGGCGAAGAAGCTCACGCGCAGTTCCTCCAGCAGCCAGCGCAGCTCCTGCATGCGCGCGTCCACCTGGCCCTTGCGCTCGGCCACCAGGCGCCAGTACCGCTGCTCCTGCGGGCGCAGCTCCATCAGGCGGGCGGCGTCGCGCCCCGGGTCGGCGCGCAGCTTGTCCAGCCGCAGCACGATGGCCTTGAGGTAGCGCGCGAAGTGCGCGAGCTGCGGCCAGGGCGCCGCCACCAGGAAGTTCTTCGGCACCAGGCGCTGGAGTTGCTGCTGCGCATCCGCCACCGCATCCGGCGCGCCCTTGGTGTCCTTGAGCTTGCGCACCGCCGCAGCGTACTCCTGCAGGATGGTTCCCGCCAGCCGCGCCACTTCATTCGCAATCAGCGTCAGGCGGCCGCGCCCTTCCTGCACACGGCGCTCGAAGTCCAGCGCATTGGTGGGCAGCGGGTCGAGCAGGAAGGCGCGGTCCAGCGCCACGTCGATGATCTGCGCGCGCAGTTCTTCCTGCGTGCCCAGCGGCATGTAGGCCACGGCCATCTTCTGCAAATCGGGGATGTTCTTTTCGAGGTACTTGAGCGCGTCCTTGATCTGCAACGCGCACAGGCGGCGCAGGCCGGCGCGGTGCTTGGCCGCCGCCACCTCGGGCTCGTCGAACACCTCGATGGTGACGGCGTCACCCGCGTCAATGAGCGCCGGAAAGCCGATGAGCTGCTGCCCGCCCTTGCCGATCTCCATCAATTCGGGCAGCTCGCCGAAAGTCCAGGCGGTGTAGCGTGCCTCGGCCTGCGCAGCGGGCGCGTTTTTTGCTCTCTTTTCAGGAGCTGCTTGCGCTTTATCTACGGCATTTTCAGGTGCTTTTTTATCTGAATCTTCCTTGGATGCAGCGCCAGGCGCTATCTTTAACGAAGCAAGCGCCTGGAAGGCCCCGCGCGCCTTGGCGCCCAGTTCGGCCTTGAGCGCGCCCAGGTTGCGCCCCTGGCCCAACTGGCGGCCATGCTCGTCCACCACGCGGAAGTTCATGAACAAATGCGGCGGCACCATGTCCAGCTTGAAGTCGGCGCGCTTGACGTCGAGCGAGGTCTCCTCGCGCACCTGCTTGAGCAGCGCGTCCACCAACCCGGTGTGGCCCACGCGGTCGGGCGTGCCCAGCAGGGCGGCCAGGCGCGTGGCGTTGTCGGGCAGCGGCACGAAGCGGCTGCGCGGGCGCTGCGGCAGGCTCTTGAGCAGAGCCTGGATCTTGTCCTTGAGCATGCCGGGCACCAGCCATTCGCAGCGCTCCTCCTGCACCTGGTTGAGCACGAACAACGGGATGGTGACGGTGATGCCGTCGCGCTGGTCGCCGGGCTCGTGCAGGTAGCTCGCGGCGCAGTCCACGCCGCCCAGCCGCACCATCTTGGGAAAGGCGCTGGTGGTGATGCCCGCGGCCTCGTGGCGCATGAGTTCGTCGCGCGTGAGCTTGAGCAGGTCGGGCCGCGCCTTGCTCTCCTGGCGATACCAGTGCTCGAAGCTGCGGCCGTTGCACACGTCCTGCGGCACCTGCTGGTCGTAGAAGGCGAAGATTAGTTCCTCGTCCACCAGCACGTCCTGGCGGCGCGACTTGTGCTCCAGCTCCTGCACCTTGGCGATGAGCTTGTCGTTGGCGGCCAGGAAGGGCAGGCGCTTGTCCCAGTCCTGCGGCGCCTCGCCGCCCACCAGGGCCTCGCGGATGAACAGCTCGCGCGCGGCGTGCGGGTCGACCTTCTCGTAGCCCACGCGGCGGCCGCTGTACACCACCAGGCCGTAGAGCGTGGCGCGCTCGAAGGCCACCACCTCGGCGGCCTTTTTCTCCCAGTGCGGGTCGAGCACCTGTTTCTTCAGCAGGTGCGCGCCCACCTCTTCCAGCCACTGCGGCTCGATGGCGGCGATGCCCCGGCCGAACAGGCGCGTGGTCTCCACCAGTTCGGCGCAGACGATCCAACGCCCCGGCCTCTTGCGCAGATGCGCGCCCGGGTGGCGGTGGAACTTGATGCCGCGCGCGCCCAGGTATTGGTCCTCTTCCTCGGGCTTGAAGCCGATGTTGCCCAGCAGGCCCGCCAGCATGGACAGATGCAGCGCCTCGTAGCTGGCGGGCTGGGTGTTGAGCGCCCAGTGGTGCTCCGTCACCACGGTGAGCAGCTGGCTGTGAACGTCGCGCCACTCGCGCACACGGCGCACGTTGATGAAGTTTTGGCGCAGCAACTGCTCGTACTGGCGGTTGCTGAGCTTGTGCGTGGGCGCGGTGGAAGCGGGGGCCGGCTGCGCGGGCGCGGCAGCCTTGCGCTGCGCCACCGGCAGCACGGCCTGCGAGGGGCCGCGCGCGCGCGCCTGGGCCTGCTGCTGGCGTGCCGAGGGCAAGGCGGGGGCACCGCCGCGCGCCTCCTGCAGCCACTGCCAGAGCTTGAGGTAGCCGGAAAACTCGCTCTTGTCGTCGTCGAACTTGGCGTGCTGCTGGTCGGCCTGCTGCTGGGCGTCCATGGGGCGGTCGCGCACGTCCTGCAGGCTCAGCGCGCTGGCGATCACCAGCACCTCGTTCAAAGCGCCACGCGCGCGGGCTTCGAGGATCATGCGGCCCACGCGCGGGTCCAGCGGCAGCTTGGACAGTTCGCGCCCCATGGGCGTGAGCTCGTTCTTGTCGTCCACCGCGCCCAGTTCATTGAGCAACTGGTAGCCGTCGGCAATCGCCCGGCCCGAGGGCGCGTCGATGAACGGGAACTCCTCCACCACGCCCAGGTGCAGCGACTTCATGCGCAGGATCACGCCTGCCAGCGAGGAACGCAAAATTTCGGGGTCAGTAAAACGCGGCCGGCCCGTGAAGTCTTTCTCGTCGTACAGCCGGATGCAGATGCCGTTGGCCACGCGCCCGCAGCGCCCGGCGCGCTGGTTGGCCGCCGCCTGGCTGATGGGCTCGACCAGCAACTGCTCCACCTTGCTACGCAAACTGTAGCGCTTGACGCGCGCCGTGCCTGCGTCAATGACGTATCTGATACCAGGAACCGTCAAAGATGTTTCTGCCACATTGGTGGCCAGCACGATGCGCCGCCCGGTGTGGCCGTCGAAGATGCGGTCCTGCTCGGCCTGGCTCAGGCGCGCGAACAGCGGCAGCACCTCGGCGTTGCGCGTCACGGGCTGGTGCGCCAGGTGCTTGCGCAGGTGGTCGGCGGCCTCGCGGATTTCGCGCTCGCCGGGCAGAAACACCAGGATGTCGCCGCCCGCGTTGCCCTGCCACAGTTCGTCCACGCCGTCGGCGATGGCTTCGTTCAGTCCGTAGTCGCGGCTTTCCTCGAACGGCCGCCAGCGCTGCTCCACCGGATAGGTACGGCCCGATACCTGGATCACTGGCGCCGGGCCCTTGCTGCTTTCAAAGTGCTTGGCAAAGCGGTCCGCATCGATGGTGGCCGAGGTCACCACCACTTTCAGATCGGGCCGGCGCGGCAGAATCTGCCGGATGTAGCCCAGCAGAAAGTCGATGTTCAGGCTGCGCTCGTGCGCCTCGTCGATGATGAGGGTGTCGTAGGCCTTGAGCAGCGGGTCGGTCTGCGTCTCGGCCAGCAGGATGCCGTCGGTCATGAGCTTGACCGAGGCGTCGCGCGAGAGGCGGTCCTGGAAGCGCACCTTGTAGCCCACCACCTCGCCCAGCGGCGTTTGCAGCTCCTCGGCAATGCGCTTGGCCACGCTGCTGGCGGCGATGCGGCGCGGCTGGGTGTGGCCGATGAGCTGGCCCTTCTGCCCCGCCTTGGCATTGCATTTGCCGCGCCCCAGGGCCAGCGCGATCTTGGGCAGTTGCGTGGTCTTGCCCGAGCCCGTCTCGCCGCAAACGATGATGACCTGGTGCTGGCGCATCGCCTCCATGATTTCCTCGCGCCGGCCCGAGACGGGCAGGGATGCGGGAAACTCCAGGACGAACGAACGGGGCGGCGCAGGCGGCGGCGGGGCGGAAAAAGACATAGGTGCGCATTATCTGCAGGCGGGGCCGCACAATAGCGCTGCCGCGCACACCCAGCGCAGACAAGGAAACCCGCCACCCATGCGCATACTGTTGGTCGAGGACGATAAAGGCATCGCCCAGGGCCTCACCGCCCTGCTCCGGGGCGAAGGCTATGCCGTGGACGCCTGCGCCAGCCTGGAAGCGGCCTGGGCGGCGCTGCACGTCGAGAGCTTCGACATGGTGCTGCTGGACCGGGGCCTGCCCGATGGCGACGGCCTGCAATGGCTGCGGCGCCTGCGCCAGACGGGACGGCACCTGCCGGTGCTCATCCTCACCGCGCGCGACGCGCCGCCCGAGCGCATCGCCGGGCTGGACGAAGGGGCGGACGACTACATCGTCAAGCCCTTCGACCCGGGGGAACTGCTCGCCCGCATGCGCGTGGCCCTGCGCCGCAGCGAGGGGCGCGCCTCGCCCGTGCTGCGCCACGGCGACATCGAAGTCCACCCGGCGGCGCACACCGTGCAGCGCGCCGGCCAGCCCGTGGCCCTGCGCGCCAAGGAATTCGCGCTGCTGCTCGTGCTGCTGCGCGCCAGCGGCCAGGTGGTGAGCCGCCAGCGGCTGGAAGAGGCGCTGTACGGTTTCGACGATGCGCTGGAGAGCAATGCGCTGGAGGTGCACATCCACCACCTGCGGCGCAAGCTGGGCAATGACCTGGTCCAGACCGTGCGCCGCGTGGGCTACTTCGTGCCGGCGCCGCCGGCGCCGCACACTGCCGGGCCTGCCGCATGAGGGCCGCGCCGCGCCTGCCCCGCCAGCGCCTGCTCTGGCGCCACCTGTGGCTGTGGGCCCTGCTCACGCTGCTGGGCGTCTGGGTCGTGCTGGCTGCCGTGGCCTACTACACGGGCCTGCACGAGGCCGACGAGATCAACGACGGCCAGCTCCTGGCCTTTGCCCAGATCCTGCTGCGCGAGGACATCCACGCCGACCCGCAGGAGCCTCCCGCGCCCGCGGCCCCGCCGCACGCCACCGTGTACGCGCCCGACCTGCGTGCCGTGGCCTGGGAGGCCGGCCGCGTGGTCTGGGACACGCACGGCATGGCGGCCGAGCTGCCCGCGGCGCTGCCCGTCGGCCTGCAGACCGTACACCCCGCGTCCGGACGCGCCGGCCCGGTCTGGCGCGCCTACGTGACCGAGGCCCCCGCGGCCGACGGCACGCCGCGCCGCGTGGCGGTATTCATCGACATGGGCTGGCGCCGCGCGCTGGGCAGCGACATTGCCGAGCACATGGTGCGTCCCGCCCTGGTGCTGCTGCCGCTCGCCGCCCTGCTGCTGGCCTGGGCCATACGGCGCGGGCTGGCGCCGCTGGCCGAACTCTCGCGCACCGTCGGGGCGCTGGACCTGGACGCCGGACAGACCCTTCTGCCCGCGCAGCAGCCGTTCCAGGAGTTCTCCAGCACGGTGCACGCCATCAATGCCCTGGCCGCCCGCCTGCAGTCGCAGCTCGAGCGCGAGCGGCGCTTCACCGCCGACGTGGCGCACGAACTGCGCACGCCGCTGACTTCGCTGCTGCTGCAGGCGCGGCTGGCCGGCCAGGCCAACGGAACCGCGCAGCAGCAGGCGCTGCACCAGTTGGAGCAGGACGCGCAGCGCGCCGCGCGCGTGTTGGGGCAACTGCTGGACCTGGCGCGCGCGCAAAAGCTCGACGGCGAGGCGCCCGCGCCGGTGGACCTGCACCGGCTGGCGCAGCAGGTGCTGGCCGCGCACGCCGGCATGGCCCACGAACGCGGCCAGGAGCTGGCGCTGCAGGCCAGCGGCGGCACACTCACCGTGCCGGGCCACGCCACCATGCTGGAGCTGGCGCTGCGCAACCTCGTGGACAACGCCCTGCGCCACACCCCGCCGGGCACGCTGGTCGAGGTGCACGCCGGGCGCGATGCCGACGGCAGCATCTACCTGGCCGTGCAGGACGACGGCACACGCGCCGGTGCGCCCCGCCCCCCCCACCCGGGCAGCGGCCTGGGCGTGGGCCTGGGCCTGGTGCAGCGCATCGCCCAGGCGCAGGGCGCCGTGCTGGAAGACACGCCGGGCGGGCCGCACGCACCGCACCGCGTGGGCCTGCGCTGGCCCGCGGGCCCAGGCGGCGCCCAATGAACGCCCGCGCTGACGCCCGCCCTGCCTGCACCGCCTTAAGCCTGCGATAAGCCGCGGCGCGCAGAATCGGGCGCGCTAGCATCCCCTCCCCGCTTTCCGTACGCATGATCGCTTCTCCCGCTGCCCGCCGGTCCTGGCATCCCACCTCCCTGCTGCTCGTCCTCTCCCTGGGCCTGGCGACGCTGGGCAATCTCCCGCTGTGGAACGCCCTGTGGAACCTGCCCGAGGTCCACGGCCCCCAGGCCATCGCCACCCTGGGGGCGCTGGTGCTGGTGGTGGCCGCCGCCACCATGGCGCTGCTGGGCCTGCTGCTGTGGCCGCGCTGGCTCAAGCCCGCGGGCCCCGTGCTGCTGACCGTGACCGCCGCCAGCAGCTACTTCATGGCCAGCTACGGCATCGTCATCGACCCGAGCATGCTGACCAACGTGGTGCAGACCGACACGCGCGAGGCGCTGGACCTGCTCGCCTGGCCGCTGCTGGTCACGCTGGCGCTGGGCGCGCTGCTGCCGGGCGCCTGGTGGTGGCGCCAGCGCCTGCGCCCCGTGGGGCGCGTGCGCCTGCTGGCGCAGCAGTTGGGCGCCGTGCTCGCCGCCCTGCTCGTGGCCGCCGTGCTGCTGTGGCTCACCTTCCAGGACGTGGCCTCGCTCATGCGCAACCACAAGACGCTGCGCTACATGATCAACCCCTTCAATACCGTCTACGCCGTGGGCCGGGTGGCCGTGGGGCGCAATGCGCACGCGGGCAAGCCCCTGCAGCCCGTGGGCACCGACGCCCAGTTCGCCGGCACGCCCGCGGCGGCCGACACGGCGCCGCTCATCGTGCTGGTGGTGGGCGAGACGGCGCGGGCCGCCAACTTCGGCCTGGGCGGCTACGAGCGCGACACCACGCCACGCCTGAAGACGCTGCAGGCCCAGGGCGACATGGTGTATTTTTCCGACGTCAGTTCCTGTGGCACGAACACCCAGACCTCCGTGCCCTGCATGTTCTCGCCCCTGGGCCGCCAGGGCTATCTGGACGCCGACGGCCCCTACGAAAACCTGCTCGACGTGCTGCAGCGCGCCGGCCTGGCCGTGCTGTGGCTGGACAACCAGTCCGGCTGCAAGGGCGTGTGCGAGCGCGTGCCGGCCCTGGACACGCGCGCCCTGGAGCACCCCACCCTGTGCCCGGACGGCCAGTGCCTGGACGAGGTGATGCTGCGCCAGCTGCCCGAGGCCCTGGCCACGCTGGAGCCCGAGCGGCGCGCCCGCGCCACGGTGGTGGTGATGCACCAGATGGGCAGCCACGGCCCCGCCTACTACAAGCGCTCGCCCGCCACGCTCAAGCCCTTCCAGCCCGAATGCACCAGCCATGCGCTGCAGGAATGCCCCATGGAGCACATCCGCAACGCCTACGACAACTCGCTGCGCTACACCGACCACTTCCTGGCCGAGACCGTGCAGTGGCTGCAGGCACAAAAGCGCCCCACGGCGCTGATGTACGTCTCGGACCACGGCGAATCCCTGGGCGAGAAGGGCCTGTACCTGCACGGCATGCCCTATGCCATGGCGCCCACCGAGCAAACGCATGTGCCCATGCTGGTGTGGATGTCCAAGGCCATGCAGGGCGAACGCGGCCAGGCCCTGGACTGCCTGCGCCGCCAGGCCGACGCGCCGCTCTCGCACGACGTGCTGTTCCCCACCATGCTGGACCTGGCGGGCGTGCGCACCACGGCCCTGCAGCCCGAGCGCAACCTGCTCGCCGCCTGCCCTGCGCGGCCGGCCGCGGGCTGACGGCACGCACCGCCCGACGGCTTAAGCAACAATAGCGGCCTGACCGCCAGCCGCGCGCTGGCGCCCCCGACCGCCTACCGCCGCGCCTGCAGCATGTCCACCGTCTTCAATTTCACCTTCGTGCCCTGGTTCCGCTCCGTGGCACCCTATATCCACAAGTTCCGGCACCAGACCTTTGTGGTGGGGCTCACGGGCGAGGCCATTGCCGCGGGCAAGCTGCAAAGCATCGTGCAGGACCTGGCCATGATCCAGGCCATGGGCGTGAAGATCGTGCTGGTGCACGGCTTTCGCCCGCAGGTGAACGAGCAGTTGCGCGCCAAGGGGCACGAGGCGCGCTACTCGCACGGCATGCGCATCACCGACCCGGTGGCGCTGGACTGCGCGCAGGAGGCCGCCGGGCAATTGCGCTACGAGATCGAGGCCGCCTTCAGCCAGGGCCTGCCCAACACCCCCATGGCCGGTGCGCGCGTGCGCGTGATCTCGGGCAACTTCCTCACGGCGCGGCCCGTGGGCATCGTCGATGGGGTGGACTTCCAGCACACGGGCCTGGTGCGCAAGGTGGACGCCGTCGGCATCCGGCGCGCGCTCGAATCCGAGGCCATGGTGCTGATCTCGCCCTTCGGCTTCTCGCCCACGGGCGAGGCCTTCAACCTCGCCATGGAGGAAGTGGCCACGCGCGTGGCCAGCGAAATGCGGGCCGACAAGCTGCTGTTCCTGTCGGAGGTGCCGGGCATCCGCGTGCGCCCCGCCGACCCCGAGGGCGAGGACAACCCCATAGACACCGAACTGCCGCTGGCCCAGGCGCGCCAGTGGCTCGCACGCCTGCCGCCCCCCCAGCACCCCACGGACGCGGCCTTTTACCTGCAGCATTGCGTGCGCGCCTGCGAGCATGGCGTGGAGCGCAGCCACATCATCCCCTTCGCCGTGGACGGCGCGCTGCTGCTGGAGATCTACGTGCACGACGGCATAGGCACCATGGTGGTGGACGAAAAGCTCGAGGAGCTGCGCGAGGCCACGGCCGACGACGTGGGCGGCATCCTGCAGCTCATCGAGCCCTTCGAGAAGGACGGCACCCTGGTCAAGCGCGACCGCACCGAGATCGAGCGCGACATCGCCAACTACACCATCATCGAGCACGATGGCGTGATCTTCGGCTGCGCCGCGCTCTACCCCTACCCCGAGGCGCATACCGCCGAGATGGCCGCCGTCACCGTCTCGCCCCACAGCCAGGGCACGGGCGATGGCGAAAAGCTGCTCAAGCGCATCGAGCAGCGCGCGCGCGGCCAGGGGCTGGAATCCATCTTCGTGCTCACCACGCGCACCATGCACTGGTTCTTGAAGCGCGGCTTCGCCCAGGTGGACCCCGACTGGCTGCCCGAGGCGCGCAAGCGCAAGTACAACTGGGACCGCAAGAGCCAGGTGCTGGTCAAGCGGCTGTGAGCGCGCCCGCCGTGCCTGCGGGCCCGATGTAGCGCTCGCGCCGCTGGGCCTTGAGCTGCTGCACGTCCACCAGCACCAGGCCATCGACGCAGTGGCTGAATTCCGGGTCCACGCCGAAGTCCAGGAAGCGCACGCCGCCCGGCTCGGCCACTTCCGTGTACTGCTTGTACAGCGTGGGCACGCTGCAGCCCAGGTGCGCCAGCAGGTGTTTGAGGCGCACGAAATCCGCGCTGCTGTCGCCGCTTGCCACCGCCTCCAGATCGCTGCCCGGCACGTAGGGGTGGCGGGCCTCGGCCACGCCGGGTTCGCCATAGTGGCTGCGGTAGTGGTGCACCAGCAGATCGCGCGCCGCCTGGGGCATGTCGCGCGAGAGCGAGACCGGGCCGAACAGGTAGCGGCACTCGGGATAGCGCCGCACGTAGGCGCCGATGCCGAACCACAGGTAGTCGAGCGAGCGGCGGCCCCAGTAGCGCGGCTGCACGAAGGAGCGGCCCAGCTCCAGCCCCTGCTGCAGGTACGGCACCATGCGCGGGCCGAACTGGAACAGGCTGTGCGTGTACAGCCCCTCTACGCCCTGGTCCTGCACCACCGCGGCCGTGCGCACCATGCGGTAGGCGCCGACAATCTCCAGATCCTGGGGATCCCACAGGATGAGGTGGTCGTAGATCAGGTCGTAGCGGTCCAGGTCGCGGCGCCGGCCGCTGCCCTCGCCGACGGCCCGGAAGGCGAGCTCGCGCAGCCGCCCCACTTCGCGCAGCACGGGCGAGTCCAGCCCGCCGCGGAACAGGTGGATGCGCTTGCCGTCCGGCGTCTGCCCCAGCAGCGCGCAGGCGCCCACGGCCTGGGCCAGCGCACTGCGGTCCACCGGATGGGCGACGGCCGTCTCGGTGTGCAGCAGGCCGGGCCTGTCCTGCGCCACACGGTACAGGTGCTTGCAGAACAGCTTGGCCTTGGCCGCGTCCGGCAAGGGCATGGCGCCGTGGCTGCTGTGCGGGATGGGGTGGCCGATGCGCAGGGCAATGCTCTTGCGGTGCTGGCCGAACATCTCCTGCACCAGCAGCAGCGTGGCCAGCGGCTTGTAGCACAGGGAGGCGCCGTAGAACAGGGCCGAGTTGCGGCCGTCGATGTGGATGGGCACGATGGGCGCCTGCGTCTGCGCCGCCAGCCGCAGAAAGCCGCTGTGCCAGCGCCCGTCGCGCACGCCGCCCGGGCGCAGGCGCGAGACCTCGCCGGCCGGGAAGATGATGACTGCCCCCTCGCCGCGCAGGTGCTCCAGGATGGCCTTGAGCTGCCGCGCGCCGCTGTGTCCGCCCAGCACCGTGACCGGCAGCAGCAGGCGCTGGAGGGGCGCGAGCGTGGCGAGCAGGCCGTTGGCGACGATCTTCACGTCGCTGCGGATGCTGCCCACCAGGTTGAGCAGCGCCAGCCCGTCGAGCGAGCCCAGGGGGTGGTTGGCAATGATGACCACGCGCCCGCGCGCCGGAATGCGCTCGCGCTCGTTGTCGCGCACCGCGTAGCTGAAGGCGAAATGCTCCAGCACCTGCTCGACGAACGGAAAGCCCTCCAGGTGCGGGTACTGCTGGGCGAAATGGCGGAAGCTCTGCTCGTGCAGCAGGCGGCGCAGCATGCCGCGCACGCCCTTGCTCAGCCACGGATGCCGCTGCAGTTGCGGCAGGTGCAGGTCGACGATCTGGTCCACGGAGATCATGGCGCTCACTCCCAGGTGCATGCGCCAGAGGGGTTCTCCGGCACTGCAGCCATGCTGAGGCCATGCCATGACGGGCGCGCGACAGGCCCGTGACCGATACGCGACAGGCGCGCGCCGCGCCCGCAGCGCGTCAGAACCGCACGTCGTCGATCTGCTCGGGGTCGAGGAAGCGCTCGGCGTAGCGCTGGTACACCTTGCCCTGCACGAAGACCTCGAACAGGTCGGGGTCGATGTGGCCCGTGCGCGCCATCTTCTGCATGATGCCCAGCGCCTGCGACAGCTTCATGCCGCGCTTGTAGGGGCGGTCGGCGGCGGTGAGGGCCTCGAACACGTCGGCCACGCCCACCATGCGCGCCTGCCAGGACATCTGCTCACGCGTGAGGCCGCGCGGGTAGCCCTTGCCGTCCATGCGCTCGTGGTGGCCGCCGGCGTACTCGGGCACGTTCCGGAGGTGGCGCGGCCAGGGCAGCGTCTCCAGCATCTTGATGGTGGCGACGATGTGGTAGTTGATGGTGTCGCGCTCGGCCTGGGTGAGCGTGCCCGAGCGGATGGTCAGGTTCTCCATCTCCTCGGCGCTGAGAAAGCTGGTCTGCAGGCCCTCGGGGTTGCGCCACTGGCGCTGCGTGCCGATGACGCGCACGCGCAGCTGGTCGGCCTGCTGCATGGCCTCGCTGCCCTGGTTGCACTGGCGCAGGAATTCGCGGTCCGCCTCCAGGCCCTGCAGCTCGCTGTGCAGCGCGGCCTGGGCGGCGGCCTCGGCGCCGGCGTCCTGCACCGGGCGCAGCGCCAGTTGCGCGCGCAGCGCGGCGATCTCGGCGTCGCGCTTGAGCACCTCGAAGCGCGTGTCGATCAGACCGATGCGGTCGTAGATGGTCTGCAGCTTGGTGGCCTTGTCGACCACGTGCACGGGCGTGGTGATCTTGCCGCAGTCGTGCAGCAGGCCTGCCATCTGCAGCTCGTAGCGGTCGCGCTCGCTCATGCGAAAGTGCGCCAGCGGCCCGGTGGCGGTGGCGTCGGCCGCCTCGGCCAGCAGCATGGTGAGCGTGGGCACGCGCTCGCAGTGGCCGCCGGTGTAGGGGGATTTTTCGTCGATGGCGACGTTGATGAGCTTGACGAAGGACTCGAACAGGGTTTCGAGCTGGGAGATGAGCAGGCGGTTGCTCAGCGCAATGGCCGCCTGCGAGGCGAGCGACTCGGTCAGGCTCTGGTCCTCGCGCGTGAAGGGCACGACCCGCCCGCTTTGGGGGTCAATGGCGTTGATGAGCTGCAGCACGCCGATCACCGCGTCCTCGTGGTTCTTCATGGGCACGGTGAGGAAGGACTGCGAGCGGTAGCCGGTGCGCTGGTCGAAGCTGCGCGTGCCGGAGAAGTCGAACTCCGCCTCGTCGTACACGTCGGCGATGTTGACGGTGCGCTCATGGATGGCCGCGTAGGCCGCCACGAGCTGGTCGTTGGGCGTGCCGTCGGCGCGGCGCAGCGGCAGGTCGGGCAGGCCCACGCGCTGGCCCGTGGTGCCGCCCTGGCGTATGCCCAGCGAGTCGGTGCGCATGATCTCGAAGCGCAGCGCGCCGCCGTCTTCGGTGGTGCTGTAGAGGGTTCCGGCGTCGGCGCCGGTCAGGGCCTTGGCGGCCTCCAGGATGTTCTCCAGCAGGCGCTCGATGTCCCGTTCGCGCGAGAGTTCCGCGCCAATGCGGTTGAGCTGGTCGAGGCGGCGGAACAAGGCGGCGACGGTGGATTTGCTCATGGTGCCGCCTTTATAGCAGCCGCCGCGCATCTGCGCCGGCCGCCGCCCCGGGCGGGTTTCAGCCGCGGCGCAGGCCGCGCCACAGCAGCCAGGACAGGGCCAGGCCCGCAGCCACGAAGCACAGGAAGGACCAGTTGGCGATGGAGCCGCCGAGGAAGGTCCAGTCCACCGCCGTGCAGTCGCCCGAGCCACGGAAAATCATGGGCACGGCGCGGCGCAGGGGGTAGTTCTCGATCATGCCGTAGAAGTCGCGCCCGCACATGGACACCTCGGGCGGGAACCACTGCAGCCAGCTTTGGCGCGCGGCCGTGAAGGCGCCGAAACCGCTGAGCACCACCGCCAGGGCGGTCCACGGCATCCACCAGTTTTTTTTGCCGCTAACGCTTGCCAGGCCTGTGCAAACAGCTATCAAAATGAAAGCATAACGCTGCACGATGCACATGGGGCAAGGCTCCAGCCCCACCACGTGCTGCAGGTACAGGCCAAACGCCAGCAGGGCCACGCACAGCGCGCTGGCCAGCGCCAGCACGCGCCGGGGGGCACGGTCAAACCAGGAAACCATCATTCGTCACCTTGTGCGCCGCACGCCGGGCGGGCGCCGGGTGGCGCGCCTCAGATGCCTGCGGCTTGGTCCAGAAATACGCGGGCGCGGCGTGGTGTGACCACCAGCGTCTCGCCCTCCTTGAATCCCATCTCCCGGAACTGCTGCGCAGGAATCTGTGCCTCTATCAGCGGCGGGGATGGTGCATTGTCCGCTGCTTTGGGACCGTGCTGCGCAATAAGTTCCAGCCGCGCAATGGGGCCGACGACGATGGCGCGCTCGAGCTGCGCGAGGATGCCCTGCCCCCCGCCCTGCCCCGGCACGGGGCGCTGCACGTCCAGGTCGTGCGGGCGCACGTAGGCCAGGGCGTCGGCGTTCTGCGCCTGGGCATGTTCGGGCGCGGCGATCTCCATGCCGCCCTGCACGTGCACCAGGCCCTCGTGCGCGCGGCCGTGGAACAGGTTCACATCGCCCAGGAAGCCGTAGACGAAGGGGCTGGCGGGGTGGTCCCAGACCTGCTGGGGCGTGCCCTGCTGCTCGATGCGGCCCTGGTGGATGACGACCACGCGGTCGGCCACCTCCAGCGCCTCCTCCTGGTCGTGCGTGACGAAGATGCTGGTCACGTGCAGCTCGTCGTGCAGGCGGCGCAGCCAGCGGCGCAGTTCCTTGCGCACCTTGGCGTCCAGCGCGCCGAAGGGCTCGTCGAGCAGCAGCACCTTGGGCTCCACGGCCAGCGCGCGTGCCAGGGCAATGCGCTGGCGCTGCCCGCCCGAGAGCTGCGAGGGGTAGCGGTCGGCGATCCAGTCGAGCTGCACGAGCTGGAGCAGGCTCATCACCTTCTCCCGGATCTGCGCCTCGCTGGGCCGCTCCTTGCGCGGCTTCATGCGCAGGCCGAAGGCCACGTTGTCGAACACCGTCATGTGGCGAAACAGCGCGTAGTGCTGGAACACGAAGCCCACGCCGCGCTCGCGCACGTGCACATCGGTGGTGTCTGCGCCGCTGAAGTGGATGCTGCCCGCATCGGGCGTCTCCAGCCCGGCGATGATGCGCAAGAGCGTGGTCTTGCCGCAGCCCGAGGGGCCCAGCAGCGCGATGAGTTCACCCGATGCGATGTCCAGGTTGACGCCCTGCAGGGCCTGGAAGTCGCCGAAGCGTTTGCTGACGTTGCGGATTTCGATGCTCATGATTCAATAGCTTTCAGCGCAGGCTGGGTGCGCCCTGCACGATGTTTTGGCTTGTAGTCGGGCGCTCCGGCGGCAAGGCGGCGGCCTGCTGGCGCTGCTGCTCGTTCTTCCACTCGGCCACCGTCTTGATGACCAGCGTGACCAGGGCCAGCAGGGCCAGCAGCGAGGCCGCCGCGAAGGCCGCGACCGACTGGTACTCGTTGTAGAGAATCTCCACGTGCAGCGGGATGGTGTTGGTCTGGCCGCGGATGTGGCCCGAGACGACCGAGACCGCGCCGAACTCGCCCATGGCGCGCGCGTTGCACAGGATCACGCCGTACAGCAGGCCCCACTTGATGTTGGGCAGCGTGACGTGCCAGAAGGTCTGCCAGCCGCTGGCGCCCAGCACGATGGCGGCCTGCTCCTCGTCGTTGCCCTGGGCCTGCATCAGCGGGATCAGCTCGCGCGCGATGAACGGGAAGGTGACGAACACCGTGGCCAGCACGATGCCCGGCACGGCGAAGATGATCTTGATGTCGTGCGCCGCCAGCCAGGGGCCGAGCCAGCCGTTGGCGCCGAACACCAGCACGTACATCAGGCCCGCCACCACGGGCGAGATGGAGAACGGCAGGTCGATCAGCGTGGTCAGGAAGGCCTTGCCCTTGAACTCGTACTTGGCGATGCACCAGGCCGCGGCCACGCCGAACACCAGGTTCAGCGGCACGGCAATGGCAGCGGTGATGAGCGTGAGCCGGATGGCCGACCAGGCGTCGGGCTCGCGCAGGCCCTCCAGGTAGGCCGCCAGGCCCTTGCGCAGCGCCTCGGTGAACACGGCGGCCAGCGGCAGCACCAGGAACAGCAGCAGGAAGGCCAGGGCCACGCCGATCAGCGTGAAGCGCACCCAGGGCGCCTCGGTGGTGCCGGCCTGCGCGCGGCGAACGGTATGGGTAGTCATATCAGTTTTCCGTGGCGCGACTCAGGGAGTGTTTCATGCTTGGCGGCGCTGCCAGGCCTGCAGCGCATTGATGACCAGCAGCAGGATGAAGGAGAGCACCAGCATCACCACGGCCACGGCGGTGGCGCCCGCGTAGTCGTACTGCTCCAGCTTGCCGATGATGATGAGCGGCGTGATCTCCGACACCATGGGCATGTTGCCGGCGATGAAGATCACCGAGCCGTACTCGCCCACGGCGCGCGCAAAGGCCATGGCAAAGCCGGTGAGCAGCGCGGGCGTGATGGCCGGCAGGATGACGTGGCGAAAAATCTGCCAGCGCGAAGCGCCCAGGCTGGTGGCGGCCTCTTCCAGTTCTTTCTCGCTGTCTTCGAGCACCGGCTGCACCGTGCGCACCACAAAGGGCAGGCCGATGAAGATCAGCGCAATGACGATGCCCGCGGGCTTGAATGCCAGCTCTATGCCCAGGGGCTCCAGAATGCTGCCCACCCAGCCGTTGCCCGCCAGCAGGGCCGTGAGCGAAATGCCCGCCACGGCCGTGGGCAGGGCGAACGGCAGGTCCACCAGCGCATCGACGATCTTCTTGCCGGGGAACTGGTAGCGCACCAGCACCCAGGCGATCAGCAGACCGAAGAGCAGGTTGACCAGCGCCGCGAGGAACGAGGCGCCGAAGGTCAGCCGATACGAGGCCACGACCCGCGGCGCGCTCACGGCGGCCCAGAACTGGTCCCAGCTCAGCGAAAAAGTCTTGAAGATCAGTGCCGTCAGCGGGATCAGCACGATGATGCTCAGGTAGAACAGCGTGTAGCCCAGCGTGAGCCCGAAGCCCGGTAGCACGCGTTTGGCACTCTTGCGAGTGCCTTTGTTGTTATTCATAAGCAGTTATCCCTTGCACACCGCTGTCGCACCCTGGCGCGGGCGCCGCCCCGCAAGGGGCCGGCCCCGCCTCAGGGTGTGTTCACTTCGCGTAGATCTTGTCGAACTGGCCACCGTCGTTGAAGTGCACCTTCTGCGCTTCGGTCAGCGAACCGAAATACTTGGCCACGGTGAACTGCTTGAGCGGCTTGAAGGTGGCCTCGTACTTCTTCAGCACCTTCTCCGAGCGCGGGCGGATGGCGTGCTTGGCGGCGATCTCCTGCGCCTCGTCTGAATACAGGTAATCCAGGTAGGCCTTGGCGAGCTGCGCCGTGCCCTTCTTGGCCACGGTGCGCTCCACCACGGCCACGGGGTTCTCGGCCACGATGCTGACCGAGGGGTAAATCGCATCGACCTTGCCGGTGCCGAATTCGCGGTCGATGGACACCACCTCGGACTCGAAGGTGATGAGCACGTCGCCCTGGTTGCGCTGCAGGAAGGTGGCGGTGGCGTCGCGCCCGCCCTTGGCGAGCACGGGCACGTTCTTGTAGAGCTTGGCGACGAACTCGGCCGCCTGCTGCTCGGTGCCGCCCTTCTCGCGCACGGCGCCCCAGGCGGCCAGGTAGGCGTAGCGGCCATTGCCGCCGGTCTTGGGGTTGACCACGATCACCTGGATGCCGGGCTTGATGAGGTCGTCCCAGTCCTTGATGCCCTTGGGGTTGCCGTTGCGCACCAGGAACAGCATGGTCGAGGTGGTGGGCGAGGCGTCGTGCGGGAACTTCTTGGCCCAGTCCTTGGCGACCACGCCGTTGTCGGCGAGGAACTGCACGTCGGTGGTGGTGTTCATGGTCACCACATCGGCGGCCAGGCCGTCGTTCACGGCGCGCGCCTGGGCGCTGGAGCCGGCGTGCGACTGGTCGATCTTCACGTCCTGGCCGGTGGTCTTCTTGTAGTGCGCGACGAAGGCAGCGTTGTAGTCCTTGTAGAACTCGCGCGCCACGTCGTAGGACACGTTCAGGAGCTGGTTCTGCGCCGAGGCCACGCCGCTGGCGGCCAGGGCCAGGGAGGCCAGAAGGGTCTTGATTTTCAGGGAGGTCATGGTGGCATCACCCGGTGATTGCTGTAGATGGGTGCATTGTGCGAAGACCGCCTTAAAACGCAAAAGAATATATTTTTTTTTATTTATCAACAAAAAGAATATAAGCCCCTGCATGAGTCTCGCGGCCCGCACGCCCCCACTCTGGATGGATGCATCAAAAACCACTCAAACGCTTGCAGATCAAGCGCCATAAGCTATTACATTGATAGCGTCAAGCACCTGCAGGCAGGCCCGTCTGCCACTGCGGGGCCCGCAGGGCCTGTGCGGCCTCGCCGGTCAGCGACTGCAGCAGGGCCAGGCCCAGCGGCCAATCGCCGTGGCCGGATTCGATGTTGATATGCCCTGCCCGGGGCAGGCGCACGAACTCGCTGCCCCAGGCGCGCGCATAGGCACCCGCCAGGCGGATGGGGCAGTACGGATCGTTGCTGCTGGCCACCACAATGCTGCGGTAGGGCAGCGCGGCACAGGGCACGGGGGCGAAATCGCTGAGAACCGCCCGGCGCTCGGGGTCGGCGGGCGCGACCAGCAGCGCGCCCTGCACACGGGCCGCGGCCTCGGGGCCCATGTGGGTGGTGGCGATGCAGCCCAGGCTGTGCGCCACGATCACCACCGGGTGCGCTGCCTCCAGCACGGTCTTTTCCAACTGGCCCACCCAGGCGGCGCGCGTGGGCGTGATCCAGTCGCCCTGCACCACGCGGCGCGCCTGGGGCAGGCGCTCGGCCCACAGGCTTTGCCAATGGCCGGGACCGGAGTCGCGCCAGCCCGGAACGATGATGATGGAAGTGGGTGTCACGGTGTGGGTCCCGCAGACGCCTGCGGCCGCCCGCATGCCGGACGGGCGTCCGGCGCCGCGGCCCGCTGCATCTGCTCAGTGGTTGCGTCGCACCGGATTGTGCGATCCACCACTTAAAACCCAAACGAATCAATCGTTCTTACTTCATTCCAAAGAAGACTATCGCAGCGCATGGGCCGCTCACAGGCGCGCGGCCTCGAACGCCGGATAGAGCTCGTCGATCCAGTGGTTCAGCTCGTCGTGCGAAACGTCCAGCACGGCCATGCAGTCCGCGCCATGCTGCTGCCACTCGCGCGAGGGCTCCAGGCCCTCGTGGTGGTGCACCAGGTATTCGGCCAGCAGCCCCAGGGCCACCAGGCGGCGCACCTCGGGGCTGAACTGCTCGGCATTGAGGCAACTGAAGTCATGGTGCAGCCAGATGGCCTGCGCCACGTCGCCAGGCAGGTGCCAGGTGCGCGCCACGATGGCGCCGACCACGGCATGGTCGGTGCGGTGGTTGGCGTTCTCGGTCTGCGTGAAGGTGCGGTCGCGCCGGGCCAGGGCCTCGGTGACGGTGCTGGCATAGCCGCGCACGGCCTTCACCAGCACGGGCATGCCCACATGGCAGAACAGGCCGAAGCTGTAACCCAGGCCGGGGTCCAGGCTGTAGAGCTGGCGGCCGATGTGCTCGCAGGCAATGGCGCGGCGCTGCGAGCTTTCCCAGAAATGCTCCAGCAGCGGCGAGCGCACCTGCAGCGCATGGCGCGTGATGAAGGCCGCAAGCAGTTCCACCGCCGGGCGCAGGCCCAGCACGGTGAGCGCCATGCCCACGGTCTGCACGGGCTGGGCCAGGCCGTAGAGCGGGCTGTTGGCCTGGCGGATCAGCGCCGCGGCCAGGGCCACGTCGGAGGAGGCGAGCTGGTCAAGGGCTCCGGCGTCCAGCTCGGGCGCGGCCAGGATGGCCTGCAGGCGCAGCAGCGACTCGGGGCACGGCGGGATCACGATGGCCCGCACGGCGGGCAGGACGCGGGCTTTTTGGATGTCTTGGTCGATGGGATGGGTGGTCACGGCACGGCCCGGGCAAGTCCACGCGGGGCGGCCAGCGCCTCCCCGCCTTGTTTCAATTGCTTGCATTGTGGCGGGAAATGCCCCGCCCGGCCGGGAAAGCCCACAAAAAGCTACCGCCCCTGCAAGGCCGCGCGCGTGGCCAGGCTGCTGCGCCCGGGCATGGCCTCGCCCAGGAAGTCCAGGAAATGCCGCACCGCCGGCGACAGGCCGCGGCGCGAGGGGAACACGGCGTGCACGATGCCCGGTGTGGGCGCCCATTCGGGCAGCACGCGCACCAGGCGCCGCTCGCGGATTTCCTCGTGGCACATGTAGTCGGGCAGCCAGCAGATGCCCGTGCCTGCCAGGGCGGCGAACTTGAGCGTCAGCAGGTCGTCAGCCACGTAGCGCGGGCTGTGCTGCACAGTCTGCTGGGCACCGTGGGGGCCGATGAGCTGCCAGGTGGCCCGGCCGTCGGGCGCGGACATGGCGATGCTGTCCATGCGCGCCAGGTCGGCCAGTGTGGCCGGCGTGCCCTGGCGGATCAGCAGTTCGGGGCTGGCCACCAGCACCTGCTGCGCCACATCCAGGCGCTTGACCACCATGCTGCCGCTATCGTCCAGCGAGGGGCGCACGCGTAGCGCCACGTCCAGGCCCTCCTCCACGAGGTTCACGGCCCGGTTGCTGACCTGCAACTCCACCCGCACCTGCGGATGGCGCGCCAGGAAGGCCGGCATCAACTCGCCCAGCACGGTCTGCGCCAGCGTCACCGGGCAGCTCACGCGGATGGTGCCGCGCGGCTCGGTCTGCACCTGGGCCACGGTGTCCTGCGCCGCCAGCGCCGACTCGCGCACCGCCTGGCAGTGGCGCAGAAAGGCTTCGCCCACGCCGGTCAGCGAGAGCTTGCGCGTGGTGCGTTGCAGCAGGCGCACGCCCAGTTGCGCCTCCAGCTCGGAGACGCGGCGCGAGAGGCGCGACTTCGGGATGCCCAGCGCCCGGCCGGCCGCGGCAAAGCCGCCGCGCTCCACCACTTCAGCGAAGTACAGCATGTCGTTGAGGTCTTGCATGGGGCTTCCTGGCGTGCAATTGTTCTACTGACGGGACAATCTATCGCATTTTCGCCAACTTATCAAAAACTGTGGCGATCTCCACAATCTATCCATCGCCCACCACTGCGGGCCCACCCCCGGAGATCACCATGCAACTGCTTCACATCGATTCCGCCATCACCGGCAGCCAGTCTGTTTCGCGCCAGCTCACCGCCCAGGTCGTGGCCGCCTGGACCGACGCCCACCCCGGCACCCAGGTGGACTACCTGGACCTGGTGGCCAACGCCCCGGCCCACTTCACCATGGAAGCCATGGCGCCGCGCACCGGCCAGACCGAAGGCCTGAGCGCAGCGCAGCAGCGCGAGAACGCCGTGTCCGAACAGCTCGTGCGCCAGTTCCTTGCGGCCGACGTGGTCGTGATCGGCGCGCCGTTCTACAACTTCAGCATCCCTACGCAGCTCAAGGCCTGGATAGACCGCATCGCCCAGCCCGGGCGCACCTTCCGCTACACGGCCCACGGCCCCGAGGGCCTGGCCCAGGGCAAGACGGTGATCATCGTGTCCAGCCGCGGCGGCGTGTATTCCACCAGCGAAGGCGGCCGCGCCATGGAACACCAGGAGAGCTACCTGCAGACGGTGCTGGGCTTCTTCGGCGTGACCGACGTGCGCTTCGTGCGTGCCGAAGGCGTGGCCCTGGGTGCAGATGCCAAGACCAGCGCCCTGGGCGCGGCGCAGCGCCAGATCGCCGCCGCCGCCAACCTCGACCGGGTGCGCGAAGCGGCCTGAAAACTCAGGCCGGCAGCGCCAGGGCCTGCGCCAGCGCCTCGCGCAGGCTTGCGGCCAGGCGCTGCGCGTCCCAGGGCCCGGGGCGCAGGTCCGCGCACGACACCGTGCGGCGCAGCATGGCCGGCACATCGTCCGGCCGGCCCAGGGCATCGCACAGCAGCGCCCAGTCGGGCCGGCAGGCCAGCGTTCCCGCCACGATCAGCACCCCCGTGCGCTGGCGCCGCTGCGCCAGCCCGACCAGCTTGCGCCCCTGCGCGTCCACCACCTCCCAGGGCGCCAGGCTGCCGTAGCAGGCCCAGTCCACCACCGGGCCCAGCCGCTCGTTGGCCAGGGCGACCTCCGGCTCCGGCACAGCCGAGGCCGCCACGCCCCATTGCGCCAGCACCTCCACGTGCAACTGCCCCAGGCCGCGGTAGCTGCCCGAGAGCCGCCCCTGCACCCAGGGGTGGCCCAGCGGCAGAACGACCGAGGCGCTGACCATCCAGGGCCCCGTGAGCACCGCGCCGCCGCCCGAGGGGCGCACCTGCAGGTCCAGCCCCGGCGGCAGGCGCTGTGCGACGTCCTCGCGCAGCGCCCGCTGGGAGCAGCCCAGCACGATGGCGGGCGCCGCGTAGGTCCAGACGCGAAAGCGCGGCTCGGTGACGGGTTCGGCCATCTGGCGGCGGTTCCAGTCCTGCTCTTGTGCAACGGTGTCGATCGCAGCCTCCAGCGTGAAAAAACGGCACACTATCAACGCGAACCCGCGGCAAGTCAATGCGCGCCGCCGGGCCGCTGCCCCCACCTGAGCCCGAGGAGAACCGCCATGCCCCCCGCATCCCCCGTCCCGGCCGCCAGCGGCGCCAGCGCGCGCGCCGTGCGCATCGCGGCACGCACAGCCCAGCTCGAAGGTCTGGGCATACGCCGCGCCCTGCCCACGCGCCAGCAGCGCATGGTGGGCGCCTGGTGCTTTCTGGACCACATCGGCCCGGTGGAGTTCGCGCCCGGCCAGGGCATGCACGTGGGGGCGCACCCCCATACCGGCCTGCAGACCTTCACCTGGATGATAGAGGGCGAGATCCTGCACCGGGACAGCCTGGGCAGCGCGCAGGTGGTGCGTCCGGGCGAGGTCAACCTCATGACCGCGGGCCACGGCATCGCGCACACCGAGGATTCCCTGCCGTCCAGCGCGCGCCTGCATGCGGCGCAACTGTGGATTGCGCTGCCCCCCGACCAGGCCGGCTGCGCCCCGGCGTTCGAGCACTACCCGCAACTGCCGGCCTGGCACGAGCAGGGCTGCACCCTCACGCTGCTGGCCGGGAGCTGCGCCGGCCGCACCGCCCCGGTGCGCGTGTTCTCGCCCCTGCTGGGCCTGGACATCGCGAGCGCGCAGGGCGGCCGCCTGCACCTGCCGCTGGACCCGGCCTTCGAGCACGGCCTGCTGCCGCTGGAGGGCAGCGTGCAGGCCGCGCAAGACCCTTTCGGCCCGGGCGAGTTCGCTTATTTCGCGCCCGGCACCGCAGCGCTCGCGCTGGAGCTGGCGCCCGGCAGCCGCATCCTGCTGCTGGGGGGCGCTCCCCTGGCCGCGCCCCCCATGCTGTGGTGGAACTTCGTTGGCGCCACGCGCGAGGACATCGACCGCGCCCGGCAGGACTGGGAAAGCGGCTCCGCCCGCTTTGGGGCCGTCGAAGGCGGCGGCCACCGCCGCATCCCGGCGCCCGGATGGGACGGCGCACGGCCGGTGGCCCCGCGGGCGGGTTGAGCCGTTGCGGCAGCGCCGGGCCTACTTCTTCGCGTAGATCTGGTCGAAGGCCGCACCGTCGGCGAAATGCTCCTTGGCGGCCCGGGTCCAGCCACCAAAGGCCTCGTCGATGGTGAACAGGTTGAGCTTGGGGAACTGCTTGGCGTACTTGGCCTGGGCCTTGGCGGACACCGCCGGGCGGTAGAAATGCTTGCCCGCGATGTCCTGCCCCTCTTCGGAATAGAGGTACTGCAGGTAGGCCTCGGCCACGGCGCGCGTGCCTTTCTTGTCCACGTTCCGGTCCACCACCGCCACGGCGGGCTCGGCCAGGATGGAGATCGAGGGCGCGATGACGTCGAACCTGGCGCCGAACTCCTTGTCCAGCAAGTAGGCCTCGTTTTCCCAGGCGATCAGCACGTCGCCCTGGTTGCGCTGGGCGAAGGTGATGGTGGAGCCGCGCGCGCCGGTGTCGAGCACGGGGACGTTGCCGTACAGCCTGGCGACGAACTCCTTCGCCTTGGCGTCGCCGCCATATTTGCGCTTGGCGAATTCCCAGGCCGCCAGGTAGTTCCAGCGCGCGCCGCCCGAGGTCTTGGGGTTGGGCGTGATGACGCTGATGCCCGGCTTGGCGAGGTCGTCCCAGTCCTTGATCCCCTTGGGGTTGCCCTGGCGCACCACGAACACGATGGTGGAGGTATAGGGCGCGCTGTTGTGCGGCAGGCGCTTTTGCCAGTCCTTGGCGATCCAGCCGCCGTGGGCGTGCAGCGCGTCGGTGTCGCCGGCCAGGGCCAGGGTGGCCACGTCGGCCTCCAGCCCGTCGATGATGGAGCGCGCCTGCTTGCCCGAGCCGCCGTGGCTTTGCTTGATGCTCACGTCCTGGCCGGTCTGGGCCTTCCAGTGGCGGGCGAAGGCCTGGTTGAACTCCACGTACAGCTCGCGCGTCGGGTCGTAGGACACGTTGAGCAGGGTCACGCCCTGGGCCCAAGCCGATGCGGCCCCCAGGGTCAAAGCAGCGGCGGCCAGGGGAAACTTGATAAAGTCACGGCGATGGTTCATTTTGGTGGTTCCGAAGGTTTTGGGGTGCGGTCCAGGGATTCTGTAAGCCGCTCATCAAAACTGGAACTACTGAGTTTTCAGTTTTTAATTACCCAAACATCTAAAAGGCATCTCCATGGCACGCATGGTTCACTGCATCAAGCTCGGCAAGGAAGCCGAAGGCCTTGACTTCCCCCCCTACCCCGGCGAGCTGGGCAAGCGCATCTGGCAAAGCGTGAGCAAGGAGGCCTGGGCCGGCTGGATCAAGCACCAGACCATGCTGGTGAACGAGAACCGCCTGAACCTGGCCGACGCGCGTGCGCGCCAGTATCTGGCGCGCCAGATGGAGCAGCATTTCTTCGGCGGCGGCGCCGATGCCGTGCAGGGCTACGTGCCGCCCGCCGACTGACCGGTCCCGGCATTCTCCAGTGGCGCCCCCGGGCGCCTTTTTTTGTGCACGCAGCGCATTACGCACCATGACCCAAGGCATAGACTGGCTGGACGACGGCGCCCCCTACAGCACCCGCTTCGGCGACCGCTACCACGGCGCGCAGGGCGCCCTGGCGCAGGCGCGCGCCGTGTTCCTGCACGGCTGCGGCCTGCCCCAGGCCTGGGCCGGTGCGCCGCAGTGGCGCATCCTGGAGACGGGCTTTGGCTTCGGGCTGAACTTCCTCGCCACCTGGGCAGCCTGGCGCGCGGACCCGCAGCGCCCGCACCTGCTGCATTTCGTCTCGCTGGAGGCCTGGCCGGTGGACGCCGCCGACCTGCTGCGCATGGCCGCGCGCGAGCCCGAGCTGCTGCCGCTGGCGCGCGAGCTGCACGCCCAGTACTGGGGCCTGCTGCCCGGCGTGCACCGCCTGGGTTTCGAGGGCGGGCGCGTGCTGCTCACCCTGTCCATCGGCGACGCCCCCGCCCTGCTGCGCGAGCAGGCCTGGCAGGTGGACAGCGTGTACCTCGACGGCTTTGCCCCGCAGCGCAACCCCGAGCTGTGGAGCCCCGAGACCCTGCAGGCCGTCTCGCGCTGCTGCCGCCGCGGCGCGCGCCTGGCCACCTGGACGGTGGCCGGCAGCGTGCGCCAGGCCCTGGCGCAGAGCGGTTTCCGCGTGGAGAAGGTCCCGGGCCTGCCGCCCAAGCGCGCCAACCTGCAGGCCTGCTACGACCCGCACTGGGAGCCGCGCCGTGCCCCCACGCCCTGGCCCGCGCCGTGGGCGCAGGCGCGCGCGTGCATCGTCGTGGGCGCAGGCCTGTCGGGCAGCGCCTGCGCCGCCAGCATGGCGCGGCGCGGCTGGCAGGTCACCGTGCTCGACGAGGGCGAGACCCCGGCCAGCGGCGCATCGGGCCTGCCCGCCGGGCTGTTCGGGCCGCACCTGTCGGGGGACGACAACCGCTTTTCGCGCGTGGCGCGCGCCGGCGTGCGCGCTCTGCTGCAACAGGCGGGCGTGCTGCTCGAACACGGTGTGGACTGGAACCCCGGCGGCGTGCTCGAGCGCCGTCCCCCCGGCAAGAGCAGCCTGCCCGCGGGCTGGGAGGACGGCCCCGGCATCGACTGGTACCACCGCGCGCACGCCGCCCAGTTGCAGGCGGCCGGGCTGCCTGCGGACGCCAGCGCCTGCTGGCATGTGCACGCGGGCTGGGTGCGCCCGGCGCGGCTGGTGGCGCAGTTGCTGGCGCAGCCCGGCATCCGGGTGCAATTGGGCTGCCCGGTGGCGCGCCTGCAGCGCAGCGCGCAGGGCGACTGGCAGGCCCTGGACGCCGCGGGCGCTCTGATCGCCCAGGCCCCGCTGCTGGTGCTGGCCATGGGTCCGGCCACACGCAATCTGCTGGCGCAGGTGCAGGCGCCGCGCCTGCCGCTGCACTCGGTGCGCGGCCAGATGAGCTGGGGCCTGCAGGCGCCCCACCTGGCCGGGCTGCCGCCCTTTCCCGTCAACGGCCACGGCGCCCTGGTGGCCCATGTGCCGCACGCGGGCGCCCTGGCCTGGCACGCGGGCTCGACCTTCGAGCGCGGCGAGGAAGACCTGCCCCCCAGCGCCCCGGAGCAGGCCCAGGCCCATGCCGTCAACCAGCAGCGCTTGCAGGAGCTGCTGCCCGGCGCCGCGGCCCAGCTTGCCGCGCAGTTTGCCGACGCCGCCGCCCTGCAGTCCTGGGCCGGCGTGCGCTGCACCACGCCGGACCGCCTGCCCTGCGTGGGGCCGCTGGACGCCGCCCTGCCCGGCCTGTGGGTCTGCACCGGCATGGGCGCACGCGGCCTCACGCGCGCCGTGCTGTGCGGCGAACTCCTCGCCGCCCTGCTGCACGGCGAGCCGCTGCCCCTGGAGGCCGCCCTGGCGCGCGCCCTGCTGCCCGGGCGCCTGCTGGCCAGGGCGCCGGCGGAATAAGCTTATTCGCATATAAGAAGCACAAAAAAATCGTTTGCTCTTATATAAAGCGCGCCTACAGTCGCGCCCATGCCTGATTTCGCCTTCGTCATTGCCGGGTTCGCCGTGGGCCTCATCGTCGGACTGACGGGGGTGGGCGGCGGCTCGCTGATGACGCCGGTGCTGATCTTCTTCTTCGGCGTCAAGCCGCACCTGGCCATAGGCACGGACCTGCTGTTCGCCGGCTTCACCAAGCTGGGCGGCACGCTGAGCCTGGCGCGCCAGCGCCTGGTGCCCTGGCGCGTGGTGGGCCTGCTGTGCGCGGGCAGCATCCCGGCGGCGCTGGCCGGGCTGGCGGTGCTGCACCGCCTGGGCCCCGACAGCGCCCGCGCCCAGCACCTGATGACCTTCACGCTGGGCGTGGCCCTGCTGCTCACGGCGGCCGCCACCTTCTACAAGGTGCTGGCGTTCTCGCCCCAGCGCCAGGCCGCCGCCGCGGCGGCGCGCAGCGCCCCGGCCGATCTGGCCACCCGGCCGCGCCACTGGAGCCTGCCCGTGCTGCTGGGCGCGGTGATCGGCCTGCTCGTGAGCTTCACCTCGGTGGGCGCGGGGGCGATCGGCGTGTCCGTGCTGCTGCTGGTGTTCCCGCACCTGCCGCTGCCGCGCATCGTCGCCGCCGACATCGCCTACGCCGTGCCGCTGACGCTGGTGGCGGGCCTGGGCCATGCCTCGCTGGGCTCGGTGGACTGGGCGCTGCTGGCGCAGCTGCTCGCCGGCTCGCTGCCCGGCATCTGGCTGGGTGCGCGCCTGGTGGCGCGCACGCCCGAGCGCGTCATCCGCTCCCTCCTCTCCGTCCTGCTCGCCTGGGCGGGCGCCAAACTCGTTCTTGTCTAGAAGCCCTTCATGTACCAATACACCGACTTCGACCGCCAATTCGTCAAGCTGCGCGCCCAGCAGTTCCGCGACCAACTGGAGCGCTGGCAGCGCGGCGAGCTGACCGACGAGCAGATGCTGCCCCTGCGCCTGCAGAACGGCTGGTACATCCAGCGCTACGCGCCCATGGCGCGCATCGCCGTGCCCTATGGCGAGATCAGCAGCACGCAATTGCGCACCCTGGCGCACATCGCGCGCGAGTACGACCGGCCCACGCCCGAGCTGCTGGCGCACGCCCAGGCCACGCAGGACCAGTTGCAGGCCGCCCAGCCGGGCCTGACCCTGGCCGCGCCGGCGCTGCGCTACGGCTACGGCCACTTCACCACGCGCACCAATGTGCAGTTCAACTGGATTCCCATCACGCGCGCCGCCGACGTGATGGACCTGCTGGCCAGCGTGTGCATGCACGGCATCCAGACCAGCGGCAACGACATCCGCAACATCACCTGCGACGCCTGGGAGGGCATTGCCGAGGACAGCATCGTCGATACCCGCCCCTTTGCCGAGATCACGCGCCAGTGGAGCTCGCTGCACCCCGAGTTCTCCTACCTGCCGCGCAAGTTCAAGATCGCCTTCAACGGCGCCGCCGAGGACCGCGCCGCCACCGGCTGGTACGACATCGGCCTGCAGGCGCTGAAGAACGAGGCCGGCGACATCGGCTTCACCGTGAAGGTGGGCGGGGGCATGGGGCGCACGCCCGTCATCGGCACCGTGGTGCGCGAGTTCCTGCCCTGGGAGCACCTGCTGAACTACATCGAGGCCATCGTGCGCGTGTACAACGGCTACGGGCGGCGCGACAACAAGTGGAAGGCGCGCATCAAGATCCTCGTGAAGTCCGAGGGGCAGAAGTTCATCGACGCCGTGGAGCAGGAGTTCGACGCCATCGTCGCGCAGGACGGCGCGCCGCACACCATCACCACGGCCGAGTACGAGCGCGTGGCCAGCCATTTCGTCGTGCCCGCGCTGCGGCCCGCGGGCCTGCCCAGCAACGTCAACCCCCAGGGCATGCTGTACCAGCGCTGGCTGGCGCAGAACGTGCGCGGCCACCGCCTGCCGGGCATGAAGACGGTGACCCTGTCGTTCAAGCGCGTGGGCTTTGCCCCGGGCGACGCCGACGCCGACACCCTGGAGGCCCTGGCGCAGTTGGCCGAGCAGTTCTCCAGCGGCGAGGCGCGCCTGACGCACGAGCAGAACCTCATGCTGCCCTGGGTGTTCGAGAGCGACCTGCCCGCACTCTACGAAGCGGCGCGCCGGCTCGGCCTGGCCCAGCCCAACATCGGCCTGCTGACCGACATGATCGCCTGCCCCGGCGGGGACTTCTGCTCGCTGGCCAATGCGCGCTCCCTGCCCATCGCGGCGGCCATCACCGAGCGCTACCAGGACCTGGACGAGCTCTTCGACCTCGGCCCCATCGACCTGCACATGAGCGGCTGCATCAACTCCTGCGGCCACCACCACAGCGGGCATATCGGCATCCTGGGCGTGGACAAGGACGGCAAGGAGTGGTACCAGATCACCCTGGGCGGCTCCGACGGCACGCTGCTGTCGGGCCCGGCGATCGGCGGCAAGGTGGTGGGCCCGGCCTTCTCTGCCGCCGAGGTGCCCGACGTGATCGAGGCCGTGCTGGCCACCTACCGCAGCCTGCGCATCAACGCCGCCGAGCACTTCATCGACACCCTGCGCCGCGTGGGCCACGACCCCTTCAAGGCCGCCGCCAACGCCGCACGCCGCCCCCAGGCCGCCGCCCGGGCCCTGGCAGAACAAGACTGAGCCACAGGACCATGACTATGAAAATCATAGCTGCTGACGCCGTATCTACGGCCGCTGACGCTGAAATCACCCTGCAAATCGCCAACGACGCCGAGCTCGCCGGCCTGGCCGCCAGCGGCGCGCTGCAGGGCGTGCAGCGCGTGGAGCTGCACTTTCCCAAGTTCACCGACGGCCGCGCCTACACCCAGGCCGTACTGCTGCGCCGGCGCTACCGCTTCACGGGCGACATCCGCGCCACGGGCGACGTGCTGATCGACCAGCTCGTGCACATGCAGCGCAGCGGCTTCACCAGCGCCGTGCTGGCCCCCGGGGTGGACGCCGCAGCCGCCGAGCGCCAGTTCACGCGCTACGCCGCCTTCTACCAGGGCGACGTGCTGCAGCCGCGCCCGCTGTTCGCACGCGCGGCCCCCGGTGCCGCACCTGCCGCGGCCGAAACCGCCACGGAGCCGGCATGAACGCCAGCGCCTCTGCCGTCAGCCTCAGCGCCCTGGGCGGGGCCGCCAAGGCCTCGGCCATCGCCCTGTACGCACGCCCCTCCGAGGGCTATGGCGCCAAGCTCGCCGCCGCCCAGGCCTTGCTGCAGCAGGCCGCCGCGCTGGGCCCGGTGACGCAGGCCAACAGCCTGGGCGTGGAGGACATGGTCATCACCGACCTGATCCGCCGCCTGGCCCTGCCCATTCCCGTGTTCGTGCTCGACACCGGGCGGCTGCACACCGAGACCCTGGCCCTGCTCGAACGCACCCAGGCGCTGGACGGCCTGACGGTGAACGTCTACCGCCCGCGCCCGGAGGCCGTGCTGCACTACATCCGCGCGCACGGCCAGGACGCGCTCTACCAGAGCGTGGAGCTGCGCCAGCAGTGCTGCGCCATGCGCAAGATGGAGCCGCTGGGGCGCGCGCTGGCCGGCAAGAAGGGCTGGATCACCGGCCTGCGGCGCGAGCAGTCCAGCGCCCGCGCCGAGGTGCCCGCCATAGACCGCAGCGAGGAAGCCAGCAAGGGCCTGACCAAATTCAACCCCCTGGCCGACTGGACGCAGGGCGACGTGTGGCACTACGTGGCCGAGCACCGCGTGGACTACAACCCGCTGCACGACCAGTTCTACCCCAGCATAGGCTGCGCGCCCTGCACGCGCGCCGTCACCCTGGGCGAGGACCTGCGCGCCGGCCGCTGGTGGTGGGAGCAGGAATCTGCCAAGGAATGCGGCTTGCACGTGAAAAACTGATAGCTGCCCGCGCTTGATCCATAAGCCCTAGAGCCGAATTTGACTCAAAAAACCATGAACGCCCGCATCGACACCTCTGCGCTGAGCCCGCTCAGCAACCGCCACCTCGACGCGCTGGAGGAGGAAACCATCTTCATCCTGCGCGAGGTGGCCGCCGCCTTCGAGCGCCCCGCCCTGCTGTTCTCGGGCGGCAAGGATTCGCTGGTCATGCTCAAGTGCGCCGAGAAGGCCTTTGGCGCGGGCCGCATCCCCTACCCGCTGCTGATGATCGACACGGGCCACAACTTCCCCGAGGTGACGGACTTCCGCGACTTGCGCGCCCGGGAGCTGGGCGCCGAGCTCATCGTGCGCAGCGTCGAGGACTCCATGGCGCGCGGCACCGTGCGCCTGGCGCACCCGGGCGAGAGCCGCAACGTGCACCAGTCGGTCACGCTGCTCGAAGCCATCGAGGAATTCCGCTTCGACGCGCTGATCGGCGGCGCCCGCCGCGACGAGGAAAAGGCCCGCGCCAAGGAGCGCATCTTCAGCCACCGCGACAGCTTCGGCCAGTGGCAGCCCAAGGCGCAGCGCCCCGAGCTGTGGACGCTGTTCAACACCCGCCTGCAGCCCGGCGAGCACTTCCGCGTGTTCCCCATCAGCAACTGGACCGAGCTGGACGTGTGGCAGTACATCGACCGCGAGAACATCGCCCTGCCCTCGCTCTACTACGCGCACCCGCGCCAGGTGGTCGAGCGCCGCGGCCTGCTCGTGCCCGTCACCCCGCTCACGCCGCCCAAGGAGGGCGAAACCACAGAGACGCGCACCGTGCGCTTTCGCACCGTGGGCGACATCACCTGCACCTGCCCCGTGGAAAGCCCGGCCGCCACGGCCTATGAGATCGTGATCGAGACCCTGGCCGCCGACGTGAGCGAGCGCGGCGCCACGCGCATGGACGACAAGACCTCCGACGCCTCCATGGAAAAGCGCAAGAAAGACGGGTACTTTTGATGCAACCCCCTGAGTCGCTTCGCGCCTTCCCCCTTCTCTCGTGCTGCGCACGGGAAGGGGGACACCACCAGCGCGGCGGGGCGGCCCTTGCGCGGTGGTCACTGGCCTGGACAGCGCCTCATCAAACATTGCCGTTGCAACACGGCAATCTGGATCACTGAGATCAATCCAATGACGAATACTATCAATTCAATAGCTGCCAGCGCAGCAAATACGATTGCTTCAGGCCAAAATGACCATATTTCTGCGCTGAAGTTCATCACCTGCGGCAGCGTGGACGACGGCAAGAGCACGCTGATCGGCCGCCTGCTGGTGGACAGCCGCGCCGTGCTGCAGGACCACCTGGCCGGCGTGCAGCGTGGCGGCGAGGTGGACCTGGCCCTGCTGACCGACGGCCTGTCCGCCGAGCGCGAGCAGGGCATCACCATCGACGTGGCCTACCGCTACTTCGCCACCGAAAGCCGCAAGTTCATCATCGGCGACGCGCCCGGCCACGAGCAGTACACGCGCAACATGGTCACCGCCGCCTCGCAGGCCGACGCCGCCGTGGTACTGGTGGACGCCACCAAGCTCGACTGGAAAAACCCGCAACTGGCCCTGCTGCCGCAGACGCGCCGCCACAGCCTGCTGGTGCACCTGCTGCGCGTGCACTCGCTGGTGTTCGCCGTGAACAAGCTCGACGCCGTGGACGACCCCGCCCTGGCCTTTGCCCATATCAGCGCGGCGCTGGCGCAGTTCGCACAAGAGGCCGGCATTGCCGTGGCCGCCACCGTGCCCGTCTCGGCCCTCAAGGGCTGGAACGTGGTCACGCCCCAGCCCGGCTGGTGCGGCTACGCGGGCCCCAGCCTGCTGCAGATCCTGGAGCGGCTGCCCAACACGCCGGCCGACACCCACCTGCCGCTGGCCTTTCCGGTGCAATGGGTGGAGAAGTTCTCCTCCTCGTCCGATACCTCGCAGGGCCGGCGCGTATTCTGGGGCCGCGTGGCCGCCGGCCACGTGCAGCCCGGTGTGCAGGTGCAGATCTTCCCCAGCGGCCAGAGCGCCTGCGTGGCCCAGGTGCTGGACCATGCGCGCCGCCCCCTGGGCGTGGACGCGGGCCAGAGCGCCGGCATCGTCCTCGACCGCGAGGTGGACGTCTCGCGCGGCGACTGGATCGTGGCCGCGCCCGCGCCGGCCGCTGCCGCCGCCGAGGACGACTTCGACACCCCTGCCGCCGCGCCCGCCTGGCCCGGCCGGCGCGAGCTGCACGCCACCATCGCCTGGATGGACGACGAACCCCTGGTCGCAGGCCGCGCCTACTGGGCGCTGCACGGCCACCGCTGGGTCAAGGCCAAGGTGCGCCGCGTGGTGCACCGGCTGGACATCCACAGCCTGGCCGAACAGGAAGCGGCGCAGCTCGAACCCAACGCCATCGGCCATGTGGAGCTGCTGCTGCAGGAGAGCCTGCCCGCCGCGCCCTTTGCCCAGGCGCGCGTGCTGGGGGCGCTGATCCTGGTCGATACCGCGAGCCACAAAACCGCGGGCGCGGTCCTGGTCCATTGAGCCAGGTCAGCGATTTGCCCACTGCCCGGACAGGGCCGCGGCGCTGACCCGTCCCGCCCAGCCTAAAATTGGGGTATTCCCGATTCCAGAACAATACTGATCATGACCCACGTCGTTTCCGAAAACTGCATCAAGTGCAAATACACCGATTGCGTGGACGTGTGCCCGGTCGACTGCTTCGTCGAAGGCCCGAACATGCTGGTCATCAACCCGGACGAGTGCATCGACTGCGCCGTCTGCGTGCCCGAATGCCCGGCCAATGCCATCTTTGCCGAGGAGGACCTGCCCGCCGCCGAGCAGGCCTTCATCAAGATCAATGCCGAGCTGACCAACGCCCCCGGCTGGAAGCCCATCACCAAGCGCAAGGCCGCCCTGCCCGACGCCGACGAGTGGAACGGCCAGCCCGGCAAGGTCAAGGAACTGCAAAGGTAATGAACAAGCCCCTGTGGCGCTGCGGGGCGGCCCTTGCACGGCGGCCCTGGCCTGGGCCACGTCGGTTGCACCGGCCGCTGGGGTCGTTGAGAGCCCTGGGATGCTGAGCACCGACGCCATCGTCATCGGCGCGGGGCCGGTAGGCCTGTTCCAGGTCTTCCAACTGGGCCTGCAAGGCCTGCGCGCGCAGCTTATCGACGCCCTGCCCCACCCCGGCGGCCAGTGCGCCGAGCTGTACGCCGACAAACCCATTTACGACATCCCCGCCCTGCGCTCCTGCACCGGGCAGGAGCTGGTGCAGCGCCTGCTGGCGCAGATCGAGCCCTTCGCCCCCGGCTTCCACCTGGGCCAGCCGGTGCAGACACTGCAGGCCCAGCCGGACGGGGGCTTTGTCGTCGGCACGGCGCAGGGCGCGCTGCTGCAGGCGCGCGCCGTGTTCATCGCCAGCGGCGTGGGCGCCTTCGTGCCGCGCACGCTCAAGCTGCCCGGGCTGGAGGTGTTCACCGGCACGCAGTTGCACTACCGCCTGGACGACAACGCCTGCCTGGCCGGGTTGCACGTGGTCGTGCATGGCGGCGATGAAGCGGCCGTGCAGCAGGCCGTGGCCTGCGCTACGGCGCCCGAGGCGCGGCGCGCCGCGCGCATCACCTTGCAGCACCGGCGCGACGTGTTCGACGCCCCGCCCGCCCTGCTCGCACAATTGCAGGCCCTGCGTGCGGTCGGGCGCATCGCGGTGGCCATCGGTGTGGCCGGCGGCATCGTGCAGGAGCAGGGGCGCCTGGCGGCGCTGGAGCTCACCACGCCCGCGGGCGCGCTGCAGCGCCTGCCGCTGGACATGCTCGTGGTGCGCCTGGGCCTGGTGCCGCGCCTGGGGCCCCTGGCCGACTGGGGCCTGCAGCTCGAGCGCAAGCAGCTCGTGGTGGACCCCGCCACCATGGCCACCAGCGTGCCCGGCATCCACGCCGTGGGCGACGCCATCACCTACCCCGGCAAACGCAAGCTCATCGTGAGCGGCTTCCACGAAGCCACGCTCGCCGCCTTCGGCGCCGCCGAATGGCTGGCCGGGCACAGCCTGCCGCTGGAATACACGACCAGCAGCGAACGCCTGCAGCGCCTGCTGGGCGTGTAGCGCGGCGCGCGCGCCCCAGCGCCCGTGCCGGGGGGCGCGCCCGGGCGGCTGTCATCACGCTGTCACCGAATCGCCAAATACTGAGGTGGTTGCCCACTGCAGCCATTCCATGCCTTCTTTCTCCCCTGCCCCGGCCTCGCCTGCAGACGCTGCGCCCACCCCGCTCCCCACCGGCACCCAGGCCGTGCCCGCTGGCGCCGGGACGCAGACCGCCGCTCCGCTGCTCGACCGCGACCGCAGCATCCTCGCCTTCAACGAGCGCGTCTTCGACTGGGCGCAGCGCAGCGACGTGCCCTTGCTCGAACGCCTGCGCTACCTGTGCATCGTTTCATCCAACCTCGACGAATTCTTCGAGGTGCGCGTGGCCCCGCGCCTCACGGCCGCGCAGGGTGAAGCCGCCGGCCCCGGGCCGCAGGCTGCGGCGTTTGCCGCGCTCATGGCCCAGGCCCAGGACCTCGTGGCGCGCCAGTACACGCTCTACAACGAGGCGCTGGTGCCCGCCTTTGCGGCGCAGGGCGTGCGCGTGGTCTCGCACGGTGCGCGCAGCAGTGCCCAGCGGCGCTGGGTCAGGGACTACTTCCAGCGCGAGGTGCGCCCGCTGCTCGTGCCCGTGGGGCTGGACCCGGCCCACCCCTTCCCGCTGGTGGCCAACAAGTCGCTGAATTTCATCGTGCGCCTCAAGGGCGCCGATGCCTTCGGCCGCAGCAACGAGATCGCCATCGTGCGCGTGCCGCGCGCGCTGCCGCGCGTGATCCGCATGCCCGCGCGCGTGGCGCCGCAAGGCGCCATGTTCGTGCTCCTGTCCAGCGTGGTGCGCGCACACCTGCACGACCTGTTCCCCGGGCGCGAGGTGACGGAGTTCTCCCAGTTCCGCGTCACGCGCCACTCGGACCTGGCCGTGGACGAGGAGGACGTGGACAACCTGCGCACCGCGCTGCGCCAGGGCCTGCAGCAGCGCCATTTCGGCCAGGCCGTGCGCCTGGAGGTGTCGGCGCACTGCTCGCGCCTGCTCGCCGACTTCCTGCAGGCGCAGTTCGCCCTGCCGGCGGCCGCGCTGTTTCGCGTGCCCGGGCCGGTGAACCTGGTGCGCCTGGCCCAGTTGGTGGAGCTGGTGGACGACCCGGCGCTGCTGTTCCCGCCCTGGCAGCCTGCCTGGCCGCACACCGTCGATCCGGGCCGCTCGTTCCTGGCGCAGTTGCGCGAACGCGATGTGCTCGTGCACCAGCCGTTCGAGAGCTTCGACGCGGTGCTCGCCTTCCTGCGCGAAGCCGTCAACGACCCGCAGGTACTCGCCATCAAGCAGACCATCTACCGCACGGGCGCGGACTCGGCGCTCATGGACCTGCTGCGCGAGGCCGTGCGCAAGGGCAAGGAGGTGATGGCCGTGGTCGAGCTCAAGGCGCGTTTCGACGAGGAGGCCAACATCAACTGGGCCGAGGCGCTGGAATCCATTGGCGCGCAGGTCGTCTACGGCGTGGTGAGCCTCAAGACGCACGCCAAGATGCTGCTCGTCACGCGGCGCGAGGGGCGGCGCCTGCGCCGCTACGGCCACCTGTCCACGGGCAACTACAACCCGCGCACGGCGCGCCTGTACACCGACCTGAGCTATTTCACGGCCAGCGAGGACCTCACCGCCGACATGGACGGCGTGTTCAACCACCTGGCGAGCCAGAACCGCCCGCCGCGGCTGCGCCAGTTGCTGCTCGCCCCGTTCCACCTGCACCAGCGCCTGCTGGAGAAGATCGAGCAGGTCGGGCAGGCGGCGCAGGCCGGGCAGTACGCACGCATCGTCGCCAAGATGAACGCGCTGACCGACGAGGCCCTGGTGCGCGCCCTGGTGCGTGCGGGCCAGCAGGGCGCGCGCATCGACCTGATCGTGCGCGGCGCCTGCATCCTGCCCGCGCAGCAGCCCGGCCTGACCGAGCGCATCCGCGTGCGCTCGGTCATCGGGCGCTTTCTGGAGCACACGCGCGTGTTCTACTTCGGCGCCGGGGAGCAGGAGGACCTGTACCTCTCCAGCGCCGACTGGATGAACCGCAACATGCTGCGCCGCGTGGAACTGGCCTGGCCGGTGACCGACCCCGCCCTGCGCCAGCGCATCATCGACGAATGCCTGCTCGCCTACCTGCACGACGAGCAGGGCGCCTGGACGCAGCAGCCCGACGGCAGCTACCGCCCCCCCGCCCGGCCGCTGGACGGCGCGGGCGCCCAGGCGGCGCTGATGGCCCGCTACCGCCGCCCGGCCGCTGCCGCACCCACCCAGCGGAGGAAGGCATGATGGACCTGATCCTGTGGCGCCATGCCGAGGCGCACCCGGGCGCCGAGGGCCAGGACGACCTGGCGCGCACGCTCACCGCACGCGGCGAAAAGCAGGCCGCACGCATGTCCGCCTGGCTGGAGAAGCAGTTGCCCGACGGCCTGCGCGTGCTCTGCAGTCCCGCCCGGCGCGCCGAACAGACGGCCCAGGCCCTGGGGCGCAAGTTCAAGCTGCGCGCCGAGCTGCTGCCCGACGGCCAGCCGGCCGAGCTGCTGGAACTGGTGCAATGGCCGCGCGCACGCGGCGCAGTGCTGGTGGTCGGGCACCAGCCGCTGCTCGGGCAGACCGCCGCCCAGTTGCTGGGCATGGACCCGGCGGGCTGCTCCATCCGCAAGGGCGCGGTCTGGTGGCTGCGCCAGCGCCAGCGCATGGACCAGAGCCAGACCGTGCTGCTCACGGTGATGGCGCCAGATTTTCTCTAGGTTTTCCGGCTGCAGCGCTCTTGCAGCCTGCGCAAGCAGCTATGCTTTTGGAAGCATGCCGGCGCCTGCGGTCTCAGCGCCAGGCCAGCGCCAGCTCCCAGGGCGTGCGCTGCCAGTCCAGGCATTCCTCGCGCAGCAGGTAGGCCGACTGCGGCCACGCGGCCGCCCAGTCCGCGCGCCCGTGCAGCACCAGGCGCGGGCCCGCGCGCTCGAGCCGGATGCCGTCCAGCTCCGGGTCGCGCCGCGCGTGGCACAGCGCCACCGCCAGGCGCAGGCAGGCCAGTTGCAGCACCCAGACGGCATCGCTCCAGTCGATGTCGAGCTTGCGCAGCTTGCCACGGTGGGCGCGCACCAGCCGGGCCAGGTACAGCAACTCGGGCTGGGCAAAGCCGGGCGTGTCGGTGTTCTCCAGGATGTAGGCGCCATGGCGGTGGTAGCCGCTGTGCGCGATGCGCACGCCGATTTCGTGCAATTGCGCCGTCCAGCCGAGCACACGCTGCGCCTGCTCGCCCCCGGGCGCACCGGCCTGCGCGAACAGGGCGCCGGCCACGCGCGCCACGCGCTGCGCCTGGGCGGCATCGGCGCCAAAGCGCTGCAGCAGGCCGGTGACGGCGGCGCTGCGCAGGTCCGTCTCCACGGTCTCGCGCGCCAGCAGGTCGTACAGCACGCCCTGGCGCAGGGCCCCCTGCGCCACGTGCAGCTCTTGCAGGTCCAGCAGGTCGAAGAGCGCGCGCAGCACGCTCACGCCGCCGCCGATCACCGCGCGCCGGTCGTCCTTGAGCCCTTCCAGGCGCACGCGGCTGGCGTGGCCGGCGCGCAGCAGGCGCGGCACCAGCCCGTCCAGGCCCGCACGCGTGATGCGCCCCGCGGGCTGGCCGGCAGCGGCCAGGATCTCGCCCACCGCGCCGATGGTGCCCGAGGACCCGTAGGCCACGTCCCAGGCGCCGCGGTGGAACACGGGCAGCGCCTCTTCCAGCACCGCCCGGGCGGCCACGCCTGCCGCCTCGAAGGCCGCGGCCGTGAGCGCGCCGTCGGCAAAGTGCTGCGTGGACCAGGCCACGCTGCCCAGGCGCAGCGAGGTCACCGCCTGCGCCTGGTACTGGCGGCCCAGGATGAGCTCGGTCGAGCGCCCGCCGATGTCCACGACCAGGCGGCGCTCGTCCGAGGGCGGCAGCAGGCGCGAGACGCCCTGGTAGATCAGGCGTGCCTCCTCAGGGCCCGAGACCACGTCGATGGGGTAGCCCAGCAGGGCGCTGCCGCGCTCGATGAAGGCGGCGCTGTTGCGCGCCTCGCGCAGGGTCTGCGTGGCCACGGCGCGCACCTGGGCGTGGGCAAATCCCGCCAGGCGCTCGGCAAAGCGCGCCAGGCAGTCCCAGCCGCGCTGCATGGCGGCGGGCGAGAGATGGCGCTCGGCATCCAGCCCCCCGCCCAGGCGCACGGTCTCCTTGAGGTAGTCGACGCGCTGGATGTGGCCATGGCCGTAGCGGCCGATCTCCAGGCGGAAGCTGTTGGACCCCAGGTCCACGGCAGCGAGCAGGGTTCCTTCTTGCATGCGGGTCAGGCGCGAGTGTGCGGGCGGCGCAGCATACCAAATGGGATGGCGCGGCCCGTGCGCGCTCAGCCGACGATGCGCCCGTCGGCCGTGAGCATGCTCTGCGTCACGTAGGCGCGGCTGCGCCGGCGCCCGTGGAAGGCCAGCGTGAAGCCCCCCAGGTCCATGTCCTGGCGCTCGCGCAGGGCGGCGAGCACCGCCGCGCGCGTGATCTCCCCGCCCATGCCCTGCAGCACCTGGGCCAGGCAGCGCGCGGCGACGAAGCCCGCCAGGCCCAGGGGCGATGGCGGTTCGTCGAAAAAGCGCCCCAACGCCTGGCGGTAGGCGCGCACGACCGGCAGGCCCGCCGTCACCAGCGGCACGGCCTGCGTGGCAATCACCGAAACGTTGCGCTGGGCCACGCCCATCTGCGCCAGCACCTGCAGGTTCACGTCGGCCAGCGCCACGATGTAGCACAGGCGCCCGGGCGGGAGCTTGAGCCGGCGCACGAAGTCGTGCAGCTCGGGCGTGCCGCCGGCAAACAGCACGATGACCTGCGCGGGCGTGGCCAGTTGCCGGTCGGCCTGCGCGCTGCTGCCGGGCAGGGGCAGGGCCTGCACCCGCAGGCCCAGGGCCTGGGCGGCCTGGGCGATGTTCTCCTGCGCCTGGGTGCGTACGGCGGCCGAGGCGTAGACCACGCCCAGCTCCTGCACGCCCATGATGGCCAGGCTGTGCAGCGCATGGGCAATCTGCTCCTGGTAGCCGGGAAAGATGCCGAACAGCGTGTCGCCGGCCGAGGCGGCGTCCGGGTGGTGCAGCCAGGGGGCCACCTGGGCGATGGGCTGGGCCGGCGGTTGCGTGCGGGCCAGCGCTGCCAGCGCCGCGGCGGCGCCGTCGCCCACGCAGCCCGAGAGGGCGATGCAGGCGGGATCGTCCACCACGCTGCGCCAGGCAGCCTGCAGAGCGGCCCCGGTGCCCTGGACTTCGATGGTGCGGTGTTCCACCGCGCGCCCGCGGATGCCGCCGCGGGCGTTGAGCTCCTGCCATGCGGCCCGCGCGCCGACCACGAAGTCGCGGCTCACGTCCTGCTGGCCGGGAGACATGTCGGCAATCTGCGCGACCACGAGGGGCGCGCCCTCGGGCATGCGCCCCGGCCGGGCCTGGGCGTGGGCAGCGCCCCAGGGCGCAAGGCTGGCGGCAGCACCGAGTTGCAGCCATTGGCGGCGGCGCAGGGTGGACAGAAACATGGTGACAATCGCAAGTGGATGAGAACGGGCGCCAGACTAGGGGGCGCGCGTGACAGGGCAGTGACAGGTCGGTGACGCCGCCCGCCCCCCTGCAGCGCGGGTGTGACAGTCTTTTGCGCTGTCACGTGCATGTCACACAGCACTCCTACAGTCGGCGGCATCCCTTCCACAACCTCCAGAGGTTTTGTCATGCAAAAGTCCCTTTCCCGCGTGTTCGTCGCCACCCTGCTGGCCGCTGCGGCCCTGCCCTCCGCCATGGCCCAGCAAGAGGCCACGGGCGCCGGCGCCAGCTTCCCCGCGCCGCTGTACGCCAAGTGGGCCGCCGACTACCACAAGGCCACGGGCGTGAAGATCAACTACCAGTCCGTGGGCTCGGGCGCCGGCCTGCGCCAGATCGAGGCCAAGACGGTGGACTTCGGCGCCTCCGACGCGCCGCTCAAGGACGAAGACCTGGCCAAGAAGGGCCTGGTGCAGTTCCCCACCGTGATCGGCGGCGTGGTGCCGGTGGTCAACATCAAGGGCATCGGCGCGGGCCAGCTCAAGCTCAGCGGCCAGGTGCTGGGCGACATCTACCTGGGCAAGATCACGCAGTGGAACGACCCGGCGATCGCCGCGCTCAACCCCGGCGTGGCCCTGCCCGACGCCGCCATCGCCCCGGTGCGCCGCGCCGACGGCTCGGGCACCAGCTTCATCTTCACCAACTACCTCTCCAAGGTGAATGCCGAGTGGAAGGCCAAGGTGGGCGAAGGCACGGCCGTGAACTGGCCCATCGGCGCGGGCGGCAAGGGCAATGAGGGCGTGGCCGCTTTCGTCGGCCGCCTGGCCAACTCCATCGGCTACGTGGAGTACGCCTATGTCAAGCAGAACAAGATGACCTACGTGCAGATGCAGAACGCCGAGGGCGCCTTCGTGGCCCCGGATGACGAGGCCTTCAAGGCCGCAGCCGCCGGCGCCGACTGGAACAAGAGCTTCTACCAGATCCTCACGAACCAGCCGGGCAAGGCCTCCTGGCCCATCACCGGTGCCACCTTCATCCTGATGCACAAGAACCAGGACAAGCCCCAGCAGGCTGGCGCCTTGCTCAAGTTCTTCGAGTGGGCCTACCAGACGGGCGACAAGACCGCCGCCGACCTGGACTACGTGCCCATGCCCGAGAAGGTCAAGAGCGTGATCGTCAAGTCCTGGGGTGAGATCAAGGACAGCGCAGGCAAGCCCATTGCGCTGAAATAATCGGCCCGCCGTACCATGCAAGACAAAGGCCCTCCTGTGTCCACCACGCTGCCCGCCCACCCGGTCGCGCTGCCGCCGCAGCTCTCGGGCTCCGGCCAGACCCTTCCGCCCGCCCGCCCGCCGCTCCTGTCCGGCCGCCTGGCGGATCGCCTGTTTGCCTGGCTGGCCCGTGCGGCGGCCTTCCTCACGCTGGCCCTGCTGCTGGGCATCCTCGTTTCCCTGGTGATAGGCGCCTGGCCGTCCATCGCCGAATACGGCCTGGGTTTCCTCACGCGCAGCGCGTGGGACCCGGTGCAGAACGAATACGGCGGCCTGGTGATGATCTACGGCACGCTGATGACCTCGTTCATCGCGCTGCTGATCGCCGTGCCGGTGAGCTTCGGCATTGCGCTGTTCCTCACCGAGCTCTCGCCCGCCTGGCTCAAGCGCCCGCTGGGCACGGCCATCGAACTGCTGGCCGCCGTGCCCTCCATCGTCTACGGCATGTGGGGCCTGATGGTCTTCGGCCCGCTGCTGGCCACCTGGGTGCAGCAGCCGCTGCAAACCCTGTTCAAGGGCGTGCCCTACCTGGGCGCGCTGGTGTCGGGCCCGCCGGTGGGCATAGGCATTCTGTCGGCCGGGATCATCCTGGCCATCATGATCATCCCGTTCATCGCCTCGGTGATGCGCGACGTGTTTGAAGTGACGCCCGCTCTGCTCAAGGAGTCGGCCTACGGCCTGGGCGCAACCACCTGGGAGGTGGTCTGGAAGGTGGTGCTGCCCTATACCAAGACGGGGGTGCTCGGCGGCATCATGCTGGGCCTGGGCCGCGCCCTGGGCGAGACCATGGCGGTGACCTTCGTCATCGGCAACATGAACCAACTGAACTCGCTCTCGGTGTTCGAGGCGGCCAACAGCATCACCTCGGCCCTGGCCAACGAGTTCGCCGAAGCGGGCGAGGGCCTGCACCAGGCCTCGCTGATCTACCTGGGGCTGGTGCTGTTCTTCATCACCTTCGTGGTGCTGGCGCTGTCCAAGATACTGCTGTCGCGCCTGCAAAAGGGCGAAGGAGCCCGCACATGAGCACGAGCACCTCGCAGAAACTGATTTCCGCCGCCGAGCTGGCGCAGGCGCGCCGCGCGCGCTATGCGGCGCGCAAGCGCGTCAACCAGGTGGCGCTGGGTCTCTCGCTGGCGGCCATGGCCTTTGGCGTGTTCTGGCTGGTGTGGATCCTGTGGGAGACGCTGCGCCTGGGCCTGGGCGGCCTGTCGCTGACCCTGTTCACGCAGATGACGCCGCCGCCCAACGAGGCCGGCGGCCTGGCCAATGCGCTGTTCGGCTCGGCCACCATGGTGGCGCTGGCCACCTTCGTGGGCACGCCCATAGGCATCATGGCCGGGGTGTACCTGGCCGAGTACGGCAAGAGCGGCTGGCTGGCGTCGGCCACGCGCTTCGTCAACGACATCCTGCTCTCGGCCCCTTCCATCGTCATCGGCCTGTTCGTCTACACCGTGGTGGTGGCGCGCTTCAAGAGCTTCTCGGGCTACGCCGGCATCCTGGCGCTGGCGCTGATCGTGATCCCGGTGGTCATCCGCACGACCGAGAACATGCTGCTGCTGGTGCCCGCCAGCCTGCGCGAGGCCGCCTACGCCCTGGGCGCGCCCCAATGGAAGGTGATCACCATGATCACGCTGCGCGCGGCGCGCGCGGGCGTCATCACCGGCGTGCTGCTGGCCGTGGCGCGCATCGCGGGCGAGACGGCGCCGCTCCTGTTCACCGCGCTGAACAACCAGTTCTGGAACGGCGACCTCTCCAAGCCCATGGCCAGCCTGCCCGTGACCATCTTCAAGTTCGCCATGAGCCCCTACGAGAACTGGCAGCAGCTCGCCTGGGCGGCCGTGTTCCTCATCACCGTGGCGGTGCTGGGCCTCAACATCCTGGCGCGGGTGCTCACGCGCCAAAAGTAAACCGATTCCCTGGAAGACTCCCATGCCCTCCACTGCCTCCCCCGTTCCGGCCAAGATCGCCGTGCGCGACCTGAACTTCTACTACGGCAAGTTCCACGCGCTCAAGAACATCCAGCTCGACATCCCGGAGAAGAAGGTCACGGCCTTCATCGGCCCCTCGGGCTGCGGCAAATCCACGCTGCTGCGCACCTTCAACCGCATGTTCGAGCTCTACCCCGAGCAGCGCGCCGAGGGCCAGATCCTGCTCGACGGCGAGAACCTGCTCGCCAGCCGCCAGGACGTGGCCCTGCTGCGCGCCAAGGTGGGCATGGTGTTCCAGAAGCCCACGCCCTTCCCCATGTCGATCTACGACAACATCGCCTTCGGCGTGAAGCTGTTCGAGAACCTGGGCGCCACCGACATGGACGAGCGCGTGGAATGGGCGCTGCGCAAGGCCGCCCTCTGGACCGAGGTGAAGGACAAGCTGCACCAGAGCGGCTCGGGCCTCTCGGGCGGCCAGCAGCAGCGCCTGTGCATTGCGCGCGGCATTGCCGTGCTGCCCGAGGTGCTGCTGCTCGACGAGCCCTGCTCGGCGCTGGACCCCATCTCCACCGCCAAGATCGAAGAGCTGATCGCCGAACTCAAGAACGACTACACCGTGGTCATCGTGACGCACAACATGCAGCAGGCCGCGCGCTGCAGCGACTACACGGCCTACATGTACCTGGGCGACCTGGTCGAGTTCGGCACGACCGAGCAGATGTTCTTCAAGCCGCAGCGCAAGGAGACCGAGGACTACATCACCGGGAGATTTGGATGACCGACAAACACCTTTCCACGCAATTCGACAGCGAACTCAACAGCGTCTCCGCCCGCGTCATGGAGCTGGGCGGGCTGGTGGAGTCGCAGATCCGCCACGCCATCCAGGCGCTGTCGCAGTTCAGCCTGGAGTCTGCCGCCCAGGTGGAGACGCTGGAGAACCGCGTCAACAGCATGGAGGTGGAGATCGACCACGAACTCACCACCATCATTGCGCGGCGCCAGCCCACGGCGCGCGACCTGCGCCTGCTCATGGCCTTCTCCAAGGCCACGGCCAACCTCGAGCGCATGGGCGACGAGGCCACGCGCATGGCGCGCATGGTGCGCTCCATCATCGAGAGCGGCGCCGCACGCTCGCTGCCGACCAGCGACCTGCGCGTGGCGGCCGACCTGGCCTCGGGCCTGCTGCGCAAGGCGCTGGACGCCTTCGCCCGGCTGGACACCAAGGCGGCGGTGGACATCCTCAAGGAGGACGACCTGATCGACCGCGAGTTCGACGGCTTCGTGCGCAAGCTCATCACCTACATGGTCGAAGACCCGCGCACCATCTCCGCCAGCCTGGACCTGCTGTTCCTGGCCAAGGCCATCGAACGCATCGGCGACCACTCGAAGAACATCGCCGAGCTCATCATCTACCTGGTCGAGGGGCGCGACGTGCGCCACCAGGCGCTGGCCGACATCGAGACGGTGGTGCAATGAACATGCCTCCACCCGCAGCGCGCTGGCTGGGCCACCGGGGGGCGGCACGGCCATGAAGAAACGACCCCGCATCCTCATCGTCGAGGACGAACCGGCCATCGCCGAGCTCGTCGCCGTGAACCTGCGGCACAACGGCTTCACGCCCATCTGGGCCGAGGACGGCGACGCCGCGCAGCGCGAACTCGACACCCTGCTGCCCGACGCCATCCTGCTCGACTGGATGTTGCCCGGCCAGAGCGGCCTGCAACTGGCACGCAAGTGGCGCCAGGACGCGCGCAGCAAGGGCGTGCCCATCCTCATGCTCACCGCGCGCGGCGACGAGCCCGACAAGGTGGCCGGGCTGGACGCCGGTGCCGACGACTACATCACCAAGCCCTTCTCCACGCAGGAACTGCTCGCGCGCATCCGCGCCGTGCTGCGCCGGCACACGCCCGAGCAGGCGAGCGAACGCATCGCCATCGGCGCCCTGGAGCTCGACGCCGCCACGCACCGCGTGAGCCACGCCGGCCAGCCGCTCAAGCTCGGGCCCACGGAATTCAAGCTGCTGCACTACCTCATGAAGCACGCCGAGCGCGTGCACAGCCGCACGCAACTGCTCGACAGGGTCTGGGGCGACCATGTGGTCATCGAGGAGCGCACGGTGGACGTGCACATCAAGCGCCTGCGCGAAGCCCTGGGCGCGGCCAGCACCATGGTCGAGACGGTGCGCGGCACCGGCTACCGCCTCACGGCAGCGCCGGCGCCAGCGCCAGCGAGCGCAGCGCTAGCAAAAGAATAGCTTCCAGCGCTTTCTGCAAGAGCCATTCAGCATTATTTCTTTTGCAAATCCTTATTCATAAAGCGCCAGCAGCTATCTAAATAATAGCTACCCACTCCCCCAGCCCCTAGCCACCATGCTGCTGCGAATCCTGATCTTCTTTGCCTTCCCCTGGGCGGGCGGCGCACTCGGCTGGTGGCTGGCCGGGCCCTGGGCGGGCGCGGCGGGCGCCAGCGCGGGCGCACTGCTGTGGTGGACGGGCGAAGTCTGGAACAGCGCCCGCGTGCTGGCCTGGCTGCGCGCGGGCGACCTGGCGCACACGCCGCGCCTGCACGGCCTGTGGGGCGAGGCGGCCGACCGCATGCGCCGCCTGCTGCGCCAGAGCCAGCAGCGCGAACAGGCCAGCGACGCGCGCCTGCAGGAAATCCTGGCGGCGCTGCAGGCCTCGCCCAACGGCGTGACCCTGCTCGACGCCCAGGGCCGCATCGAATGGTGCAACCAGATGGCGGCCAGCCATTTCGGGCTGGACCCCGCGCGCGACCTGCTGCAGTCCATAGGCAACCTGCTGCGCGACCCCGGCTTCAGCGCCTACCAGGCCGCGCAGGACTATGACCACGACGTGCTGCTGACCGGGCGCGAGAGCACGCCCTCGCGGCCCGTGCGCATCGCCGCGCGCCTGCACCCCTACGGCGACGGGCGCAAGCTCCTGCTCTCGCGCGACGTCACCGCCCTGGAGCAGGTCGAGGCCATGCGGCGCGACTTCGTGGCCAACGTCTCGCACGAGATCCGCACGCCGCTCACCGTGCTGGCGGGCTTCATCGAGACCCTGCAGACCCTGCCGCTGAACGCCGAGGAGCGCGCGCGCTACCTCGCGCTCATGGCGCAGCAGGCCACGCGCATGCAGCACCTGGTGCAGGACCTGCTCACCCTCTCGCGCCTCGAAGGCAGCCCGCCGCCGGGGCACGGCGCATGGACCAGCGTGCACAGCCTGCTGCAGCGCTGCGAGGAGGAAGCGCGCGTACTCGCGCTCATGGTCACGCCCGCGGGCGCGCCGCCGCTGCACCTGCAGTTCCCGGCGGCGGACTTCCAGCGCGCCTGCGGCGAGATCGCGGGCAACCCGGCCGAGCTGCACAGCGCGCTGTCCAACCTCATCGGCAACGCCGTGCGCTACACGCCCGCGGGCGGCAGCATCACCGTGCAGTGGCAGCCGCTGGAGGACGGGCGCGCGCGCTTTGCCGTGCGCGACACGGGCGCCGGCATCGCCCCCGAAGACCTGCCCCGCCTGACCGAGCGCTTCTACCGCGTGGACCGCAGCCGCTCGCGCGACACGGGCGGCACCGGCCTGGGCCTGGCCATCGTCAAGCATGTACTGCAGCGCCACGAGGCCGTGCTGGGCATCGCCAGCACGCCGGGCCAGGGCGCGGAATTCAGCGCCACCTTCCCCGCCCACCGGCTGCGCGGCGCCACGCCGCCCGCGCCGCTCCCCCCTGGCAGCCCCAGGTCTTTGCCGGCCGACTAGAATCCCCCCGCCGTTCCGCAAGGCGCGGCATACCGCTGGGGGTGCCCCGCGCCGCTTCAGGCGCGCGGGCTGAGAGAGTCCCTTTGAACCTGATTGAGATCATCCTCGCGCAGGGAAGCCCGCACGCCATGGCACGCCGTACCGCACGCGCGCCGGGCGGCCTTCCTGCACGGCATGGCAAGGAGGCCATTGCATGCACACCACCACATCCACCAATGAGGCGCTGACCCCGGTCGCCGAGGGCGCACGCGTCTTTCGCTGGCACGACCACGCCTCGCTCTGGTTCAGCCTGGGCGTCGGCCTGCTCGTCATGCAGGTGGGCGCCTACCTCATGCCCGCGCTGGGCACGCAGGAAGCCCTGCTCGCCATCGTCGCCGGCTCCATCCTGGGCGCCGGGCTGCTCGGCTGGGTGGCCAAGATCGGCTGCGACAGCGGCCTGGCCAGCGCCGGCCTCATGCACGCCGTGTACGGCCGCCAGTTCGCGCAGTTGCCCATTGCGCTCAATATCGTCCAGCTCGTGGGCTGGGGCACCTTCGAGCTGGTGGTGATGCGCGACGCCAGCGTGGCCATCGCCCGCCAGGGCGGCATGCTCGAGGGCGCAGCCTGGCCCGTGGCCGCCACGCTGCTGTGGGGCGGCGTGGTTCTGCTGCTCATCAGCGGCTCCATGGTGCAATTGGTGCGCCGCGTGATCGCGCGCGTGGCGTTGCCGCTGGTCGTGCTCTCGCTGCTGTGGCTGTCCTGGCAGTTCCTGGTGCTGGCGCAGGAGCAGGGGCTCGCCGACCTGTGGCAGCGCCGCGGCGAGGGCGGCATGGGCGTCATGGCGGCGCTGGACCTGGTCATCGCCATGCCCATCTCCTGGCTGCCGCTGGTGGCCGACTACGCGCGCCATGGCCAGAGCGGCCGCGGCGCCCTGCGCGGCGCCTGGGCGGGCTATGCCGTGGCCAATATCTGGTGCTACGCGCTGGGCGTGCTGGTGGCCCTCACCCTGCCCAGCCAGGATCTGGTGACTGCGCTGCTGCTGGCCCAGGGCGGCCTGATCGCGCTCTCGCTCATCCTCATCGACGAGGTGGACAACGCCTATGGCGACGCCTACTCGGGCGCCGTCTCCAGCCACAGCCTGCAGCCGCGCTGGAGCGTGCGCCGCTGGGGCATGCTGCTGGCCGTGCTGTGCACGCTGCTGGCGCTGGTGCTGCCCATGCACAGCCTGGAGCCCTTCCTGCTGCTGCTCAGCTCGGTGTTCGTGCCGCTGTTCGGCGTCATCCTCGGGCGCCTGGCCTTCGGCGCCGATGCCCACGCGCTGCTGCAGCGTGCCGGCAGGGCGCATGCCGCGCCCATCGCCATCTGGCTGGCCGGCGTGGCGCTGTACCACCTGCTGCCGCAGCTCGCCCCGGCGCTGGGCTCGGCCCTGCCGGCGCTGGCGCTGAGCTTCGTCCTGGCCTGGGCCACGCGGCCGCGGGCCTGAGCGCGCCGCCCGCCGGCTACTGCCAGCCCCAGCGGCGGCGGTAGTAGCCCTTCATGGCCTGCGTCAGGCCCAGGTAGCCCAGCAGCAGCAAGGGCAGCAGGGCGAAGTACAGCGGCGGCAGCGGCTGCAGCTTAAAGGCGCCCGCCAGCGGCCCCATGGGCAGGAACACGCCCACGGCCATGATCAGGCCCGTCATCACCAGCAGCGGCGCCGCCGCGCGGCTCTGGAAGAAGGGCCATTGCGGCGTGCGGATCATGTGCACGATCAGCGTCTGCGTGAGCAGGCCCACCGTGAACCAGCCGGACTGGAACAGCGTTTGCTGCGCCGGTGTCTGCGCACCGAACACGAACCACATGATGGCAAAGGTCGCCATGTCGAACACCGAGCTGATGGGCCCGAAGTACAGCATGAAGTGGCCGATGTCGTCCGGCCGCCAGTGCTGGGGCGCGTGCAGCAGTTCCTCGTCCACGCGGTCGAAGGGAATGGCGATCTGCGAGATGTCGTAGAGCAGGTTCTGCACCAGCAGGTGCATGGGCAGCATGGGCAGGAAGGGGATGAACACCGAAGCCACCAGCACCGAGAGCACGTTGCCGAAGTTGGAGCTCGCCGTCATCTTGATGTACTTGAGCATGTTGATGAAGGTGCGCCGCCCCTCGACCACGCCCTCGTCGAGCACCATGAGGCTTTTTTCCAGCAGGATGAGGTCGGCCGCCTCCTTGGCGATGTCCACGGCCGAATCGACGGAGATGCCGATGTCGGCGGCGCGCAGGGCCGGCGCGTCGTTGATGCCGTCGCCCAGGAAGCCGACCACATGGCCATTGGCCTTGAGCTGGCGCACGATGCGCTCCTTGTGCGCGGGCGTGAGCCGGGCAAAGACGTTGTGGCGCTCCACTGCCTCGGCCAGGGCCGGGCCGTCCATCTGCTCGACCTCGCCGCCCAGCAGCACGCCGCGGTTCTCCAGGCCCACCTCGTGGCAGATCTTGGCCGTCACGCGCTCGTTGTCGCCGGTCAGCACCTTGAGGGCCACGCCGTGCCCGGCCAGCGCCTGCAGCGCGGGGGCCGTGGTCTCCTTGGGCGGGTCGAGGAAGGCCACGTAGCCGACCAGGGTCAGGCCGCATTCGTCGGCCACGCCGTAGGTGTGCTGCCCGGGCGCGGCGTCCTTGGCGGCCACGGCCACGACGCGCAGGCCCTCGCCGTTGAGCGCGGCGGCCACGCTGCGGATGCGCTCGAGCACGTCCGGCGCCAGCGCCTCGGTGGCACTGCCGCGGCGCACCTGCGTGCACACGGCCAGCACTTCGTCCAGCGCGCCCTTGGTGATGAGCCGCTGGCCGGCATCGCGCTCGGCCACGATGACGGACATGCGGCGGCGCGTGAAGTCGAAGGGAACCTCGTCGATCTTGTGGAAATTGCGCAGCGGTTCGAGGTCGCGGTGCACTTCGGCGTGCTCCAGCACGGCCACGTCAAGCAGGTTCTTCAGCCCCGTCTGGTAGTAGCTGTTGAGGTAGGCGAGCTCCAGCACCTCCGCGGACTCCGCGCCCCAGGCATCGACGTGGCGCGCCAGAAAGATCTTGTCCTGCGTCAGCGTGCCCGTCTTGTCCGTGCACAGCACGTCCATGGCGCCGAAGTTCTGGATGGCATCGAGGCGCTTGACGATGACCTTCTTGCGCGACAGGAACACCGCCCCCTTGGCCAGGGTGGAGGTCACGATCATGGGCAGCATCTCGGGCGTCAGGCCCACGGCGACGGACAGCGCGAACAGCAGCGCCTGCAGCCAGTCGCCCTTGGTGAAGCCGTTGAGCAGGAACACCAGCGGCACCATCACCAGCATGAAGCGGATGAGCAGCCAGCTCACCTGGTTGACGCCCGCCTGGAACGCCGTGGGCCCACGCTCGGCCGCCGCCACGGAACCGGCCAGCGCCCCCAGGCAGGTGCCGTTGCCCGTGGCCAGCACCACGGCCGTGGCGGCCCCCGAGACCACGTTGGTGCCCATGAACAGGATGTTCTCCAGCTCCAAGGGGCTCGCCGCCGCGGCATCGCGCTGGGTGGCGCACTTCTCCACCGGCAGGGACTCGCCCGTCATGGCGGCCTGCGCCAGGAACAAGTCCTTGGCCGTGAGCACGCGGCAGTCCGCCGGCACCATGTCGCCCGCCGACAGGGCGATCACGTCGCCCGGCACCAGCAGGCGGATCGGCAGCTCCGCGCGCTCGGCCAGGCCGTCCGCGGCACGCGGGCGCAGCACCGTGGCCGTATTGCTGACCATGCGCTTGAGCGCATCGGCCGCGCGGCTGGACTTGCCCTCCTGCCAGAAGCGCAGCAGCGTGGAGAGCAGCACCATCGCACCGATGGTGAGGGCGCCGGTCAGGTCGTCGGTCAGCAGGGAGACGGCCGCCAGCACGCTCAGCAGCAGGCTGAAGGGGTTGCGGTAGCAATGCCACAGGTGCAGCCACCAGGGCAGGGGTTTTTCGTGGCCGACTTCATTGAGCCCCACGCGCGCGCGCAGGCTGCGCGCCTCGTCCTCGGTCAGGCCGGCGGCGCGGCTGCCCAGGCGCGCCAACAGGGCCTCGGGGGCGCTGGCAGCGCTGGCCGCCAGGGCCTGGCCCAGCGGCGCGGGCAGTTCGCGGCCTGCGCCTGCCGCCGGCAGGGACTCGGGCAGCAGGCGGCGGCGGAAATGGCGGCCCATGCGCCGCACGCGCAGAAAAGTCGCAAAAACATCCCTGAACCGCGTGACGGGCATGGCGCTCCTCCCGGGCCGCGCCCCGGGGCATGCGGCCACCCGCCCACCGCCCGGGCCGGGGGTGGCAGGCAGCACGGCAGGCGGCGCGCACAGGGCAGCGCCGGCGCCCCGCCCAGCCCACGGGGCAGCCGCGCGACGATAACCCGCCAAGCCACGCCGGTACAGGCCCGGCACAAAAAAATCAGGCGCCGACGATGCGCTGCGCCACGGGGGCGTAGCCGTGGTTCAGGGGGCCATGCCCCTGCCCGGTGCGCACTCCCGCCCCGGCCGCAATGGCGCCCAGGATGTAGGCACGCGCCTGTGCCACCGCCTGCGCCAGCGGCAGGCCCTGGGCCAGATGGGCGGCGATGGCCGAGGACAGCGTGCACCCCGTGCCATGCCCGTTGTGCGTGGCGATGCGCCGCGCGGGCAGGCGCGTGAGGGCACCGCCGCGCTCGGCCAGCACGTCCACCACCTCATCGCTGGGCAGGTGCCCGCCCTTGAGCAGGGCCGCTGGCGCGCCCAATTGCAGCAGCGCCTGGACCGCGGCATCGAGCTCGTCCACCCCCGTGATCGGCCGCCCCAGGAGCAGGGCCGCCTCGTCCAGGTTGGGCGTGACCACCGTCGCCAGCGGGAACAGCTCGCGCACCAGCACCTGCACCGTCTCCTGCGTGCTCAGGCGGTCGCCGCTGGTAGCGACCATCACGGGGTCGAGCACCACATGCGGCAGGCGATAGCGGCGGATGGCATCGGCCACCACGCGCACCACGTCGGGGCTGTGCAGCATGCCGATCTTCACGGCATCGACGCCGATGTCCTCGACCACGGCGTCGATCTGTGCGCGCAGCATCTCGGGTGGCACGCCATGGATGGCGCGCACGCCCTGCGTGTTCTGCGCCGTGATGGCGGTGATGGCGGTCATGCCGTAGCAACCCAGCGCTGCAAAGGTCTTGAGGTCGGCCTGGATGCCCGCGCCGCCCCCGCTGTCGGAGCCGGCGATGGAAAGCACACGCACATAGCGCGGCACAGGTGCGGGGGAAGGGGCAGGAGAAGGCAGCGAAGATGTCATGGCCGCAAAATTATGCATGCGCCACATCAAATCAGGGAAAAGCCGCTTGTGCTGTAATCGCCCTTTGCGGACGAAACAGGGGTGTCCCGCCACGGCAGTGGCTGCGGACTGAGAAACACCCTGGGGCAGCACGCCCCGTTACCCGATCCAGATCATGCTGGCGTGGGGAGTTTCCAGTGCAGGCGCCACCTGTTTTGTCCCCGGGCCTTTCTCGAACGGACACACATGACGCGCGCAACCTCCTCCTTCACCATCCTGGGTGCCGGCCTGCTCGGGCGGCTCCTGGCCGTCACCCTGACCCGCCAGGGCCACACCGTGAGCATCTACGACAAGGGCGGCCCGCTGGGCGAGCACTCTGCCGCGCGCGTGGCCGGCGGCATGCTCGCGCCCCTGGCCGAATCGGCCGTGGCCGAACACGGCGTGGTGCGCATGGGGCGCCACGCGCTCGCGCGCTGGCCCGAGCTGCTCGCACCCCTGGCCATGCCGGTGTACTTCGAGCAGGAAGGCACGCTGCTCGTCTGGCACCGCCAGGACGCACCGCAGGCCGCGCACATGCGCCAGCAGCTCGATGCCACGCGCGCGCACATTCCCGAACTGCCCGCCATGGAATGGCTCGACGCCGAAGGCATGGCGCGCATCGAGCCGGCGCTGGCCCCGCGCTTTGCCCAGGGCATGTACCTGCCCGGCGAAGGCCAGCTCGACAACCGCCAACTGCTCGCCTCCCTGGCCCAGGAGATGGAGCGCCTGGGCGTGCAGGTGCACTGGAACACGCCGCGCGAGCTCGCCGCCTTCGGCAGCGGCCATGCCGGCTGGCTGCTCGACTGCCGCGGCCTGGGCGCGCGCGGCGAGTGGCCGCAGTTGCGCGGCGTGCGCGGCGAGGTCATCCGCATCCATGCCCCCGAGGTCACGCTGCAGCGCCCCACGCGCCTCCTGCACCCGCGCTACCCGGCCTACATCGCGCCCAAGGAGAACCATGTATTCGTCATCGGCGCCACCGAGATCGAGTCCGAGGACCTGTCGCCCGTGAGCGTGCGCTCCACCCTGGAGCTGCTGAGCGCGGCCTACGCCGTGCACCCGGGCTTTGCCGAGGCGCGCATCCTCGAGTCGTCCGTGCAGTGCCGCCCCGCCCTGCCCGACAACCTGCCGGCCATCCGCCAGGTGGCCCCGCGCACCCTGCAGATCAACGGCATGTACCGCCACGGCTACATGATCGCGCCCGCCCTGCACGACGTGGTGCTGGAGCTGCTGGACCAGGGCGCCTCGGCGCTGGGCAGCCGCTTCGACCTGGCCATGGAGCTGCTGTGAACCGCCCCGTCCGCATGCAAGTCCTGATCAACCAGCAGGCCTTCGACCTGCCCGAGGGCGCCACCGTGGCCGACGCACTGGCCGCCATGCAGGCGCGCGCGCCCTACGCCGTGGCCGTGAACACGGTCTTCGTCCCTGCCACCCAACACCCGCACCACCGCCTGCAGGCAGGCGACCGGGTGGAAGTCATCTCCCCCGTCACCGGGGGCTAACACCATGCACAACGCCACCTCCTCCAACGACAGCCTGGTCCTGTACGGCCAGGCCTTCTCCAGCCGCCTGCTGCTGGGCACGGCGCGCTACCCCTCGCCCATCGCCCTGCAGGCCGCCGTGCAGCGCGCGCGCCCGGCCATGGTCACCGCCTCGCTGCGGCGCCAGGGCAGCAACCCGGCCGAAAGCGGCCAGGGCTTCTGGGAGCTGCTCTCCAGCCTGAACGTGCCCGTGCTGCCCAACACCGCCAACTGCCACAGCGTGCAGGAGGCCATTACCACGGCGCAGATGGCGCGCGAGGTGTTCGGCACGCCCTGGATCAAGCTCGAAGTGATAGGCGACGACTACACCCTGCAGCCCGACACGCTCAACCTCGTGGCCGCCGCCGAGAAGCTGGTGCGCGAGGGCTTTTACGTGCTGCCCTACACCACCTACGACCTGGTGCTGTGCCAGCGCCTGGTGGACGTGGGCTGCCAGGCCGTCATGCCCTGGGCTGCGCCCATAGGCACGGGCCGCGGCCCCATGAACCCCTACGCCCTGCAACTGCTGCGCGAGCGCCTCGATGTGCCGCTGCTCGTGGACGCCGGCCTGGGCCTGCCCTCGCACGCCTGCCAGGTCATGGAATGGGGCTACGACGGCGTGCTGCTCAACACCGCCGTGGCCCAGGCCCAGGACCCCGTGGCCATGGCCGGCGCCTTTGCCGACGCCGTGCTGGCCGGGCGCGCCGCGTACCGTGCCGGCGCCATCGAGCCGCAACAGGCCGCCCAGCCCAGCACGCCCGTGCTGGGCACACCCTTCTGGCACCAGGCATGAGCGCCGCCACCGACACCGCGGCCCTGGCCGACGCCATCGTGCACGCGCATGCCGCGCGCTTTGCGCCCTGCACGCCCCAGCCCGTGCCCGCAGCGGGTGACGCCAGCCCCGTGTTCCAGGCCGCGCTGCAGGCCTGCAGCCGCCTGGGCTTCATTGGCCCGGACGCGCTGGCCCTGGCCCGCGCCTGGCAGGCGCAGACGCAGCGCACGGGCCGCTTCGACGCCGCCCACTGGCCCGACGACGCGCGCGACTTCGGCCTGCAGGCGTTGCCGCGCGCCCAGGCCTTCGCCGCCTGCCCGCAGGCGCTGGGCCTGTACGCCGTGCTGCCCGACGCCGACTGGGTGGGCCGCATGGCACGCGCCGGCGTGCCCACGGTGCAACTGCGCTTCAAGTCCGAAGACCCGGCGGCCATTGAGCGGGAGGTGCGCGCCGCCGTGCAGGCCGTGCAGGGCACGGGCGCGCTGCTGTTCATCAACGACCACTGGCGCGCCGCCCTGGACGCCGGGGCCTACGGCGTGCACCTGGGCCAGGAAGACCTGGACGCCCTGCCCGCCGCCGCGCTGCAGGAGCTGCGTGCCAGCGGCGCGCGCCTGGGCGTGAGCACGCATGGCTATGCCGAGATGCTGCGCGCCGACGCCGTGGGCCCCAGCTACATCGCCATGGGCGCGGTGTTTCCGACCACGCTCAAGCGCATGGCGACGGCGCCCCAGGGCCTGGCGCGCCTGGCCGCCTATGCGCAGTTGATGCAGGCCTACCCGCTGGTGGCCATTGGCGGTATCGCGCTGGAGCATTTCCCGGCCGTGCTGGCCACGGGCGTGGGCTCGATCGCCGTGGTGCGGGCGCTGGTCGCAGCGCCGGATCCGCAGGCCGCGGCCGCGCAATTGCTGCGCGCCATGCAATCCTGAGTCTTTTTGGCCTCCAGCGCCCTCTGGGCAAGCGCAAGCAGCTATATTTTATATAGCACTCAAGGCTTGCGCAGGGAGGGGTCCAGGCGCGCCTCGAAGCGGTCGCTGTTGGCGCCAAAGCCCACCACCTGGCCCGGTGCCGGGGGGGTGGACGGCTGCACGGTGGGCACATCGCCTGGCGCCAGGGGCGGCAGGGGCTCACCGGGCAAGGGGCCTGGGTCGGTCATCGTGAAGTCGATGGACATGCCCGAATCCACGCTTTGCGCGGCTGGCGGAGCAGCCTGCGGCGCCGCGCCGCCGGTCGGCGGGTCATTGAGCCAGGCGGAGTCGAATTCCAGCAGGCTGTCCTCGAAGTCACCATCCTCGGGCGACTGCGGCGCGGCAGGCGCTGGTGCAGCGCCTGCGGCCTGGGCCGCGGCCTGCGGCGTGGTGCGCGCGCGCGGCGGCGGTGCGCCGCGCGCCGATGCGGGCGTGGTGCGGGCGATGGCGTACAGCAGCAGCAAATCGTCGTAGGCTTCGAGCTCGAAACGCGCATGCGCCGTGACGTCGCGGCGGAACAGCAGGCTCTCGAGCAGGGGCAGCACGGACTCGTCGCTCCACACGGCCTCGATGCGCGCCAGGGCCTCCGGGTGGGCGAACAGGGTGCGGCCCGGCTGGTTGAACGCGCCGAACTCGGGCACCTGGGCGTTGAAGTGCTCGTGGAACTGCGCGCGCAACTGGTTGAAGTCGTCCACGCGGCTGAGCGAGCGGTACAGGCGCAGCAGGTCCAGGTAGGCCGCCGGCGCCGTGGTGGCATTGGCGGCGATGTATTTCTTCATCACCTCGATGGCCTGGCTGTGCTCGCCCACGGAGACGAAAAACTCGGCCTGCTGCTGCAGGTCGAACAGCTCCTCGGGGTTGATGAGCAGCGCGGGCTGGGGCTCGGCCTGCAGCGCCGCCGGCTGTGCCGGCGCGGCGGGCGGCTGGGGCGCATGGCCCAGCGCGACCAGCAGCGAATCGCTGGGCTCCAATGGCTCGGGCTCGGGCACGGGAATGGGCGCCGGTGCGGCCGCAGGCGGCGGCGCCACGACGGGCTCTTGGTCTGGGGCAGGCGCGGGCGGCTGCAGCGGTGCCGGGGCGGTGGTGCCACCGGCGGGCAACTGGGCCGCCACGGCCTGGTGCCAGTCCCGGCGGGCCTGGTCTGCCTGCAGGCGCATGCGCCAGAGCAGCCAGCCCATGGCCGCCAGGGCCGCCAGCGCCAAAGCGCCCAGGGCATAGACCACGCTGGCGGGAAAGCGCTCCTGCACTTCGCGCTGCAGATCCTGGGCCAGGCGGCGCTCCTGCTCGGCCTGGCCGCGCGCCAGGGCCAGCTCCTGCTGCTGCGCGGCGCTGCGTGCGCCCTCCTGCAGCAGCTCCTGCGGGTCCATGTTCAGCGCCTTCCACTGCGCCTGCCACTGGGCACGGCGCTCGGGCGTCGCGGCCTCGTCCGCGGCCGGCTGCATCTGCGTGCTCAGGCGCAGGGGCACGGGGGCGGCGTCGTCCAGCCAGTCTTCCAGCGGCTCCATGACCAGGCGCGCAGCCGGCGCGGGCTGGGCCGGCGCGGGCTGCGGGCGCGCCGCCTTGGGCTTGGCGCGTGCCACGCGCTCGGCGCGCGCCTGGGGCGGCGCTGGCTCGGGGCGCGGCGGCGCGGCGGCGGCGCGGCGCGGGGGCGTGGCGGCGGCACCGGGCACCGGGCCGGCCTGCACGGGCAGGCCGGCGGCTGCGCTGCCCGCCGCGGAGGCCACAGGCCGCGCGGACGCGGGCAGCGCCGGTGCGGCGGCGCGCTCCAGAAGGCCGGGGGCCGGGGGATCGACCAGAAAGGTGTAGCTGCGCGTGATCCTGCCCGTGCAGCCCGCCGAAAGCGTGACGCCGAGCACGGGTTCGTCGGCCGCCTCGGCGCTCAGCACGCGCACCATGCCCGGCCGGCCTGCCAGTGCAGGCAGGGGCAGCACGCGCACGCGCGTGAGCGGCCGCTCGCCGGAGACCACCTCGGCGCTGAGGCAGGAGTCTTCCAGGGTCTTGCCCGGGTCGGTAACCACCTCGAACGACACATCGACCGGGCGCCCCAGCACCACCTGCCCGCGGGCGGGACCGAGCGTGAGCGCCGCCGCCGAACCGGCGCCGGCACCCAGGCAAAAAGCGATCAGGACATGGCGGACAATCACGTTTACATTCTTTTTCAAGCCAGTTCCGGATTCTTGCACAACATCTATCGGAATGGCGATCACGATTACCACATGACATACTCGACAGATTCCCCATTTGCCACCGTGGGCGTGGTGGGCGCCGGCGCCATGGGCCGCGGCATTGCACAACTGGCCGTGCAGGCGGGCTGCCAGGTGCGGCTGCTCGACGCCCAGGCCGGGGCAGCCGCAGCGGCGCAGGCGGCCGTTGTCGCACAGTGGCAACACATGGCGGCCAAGGAGCGCATCAGCGCGGCCCAGGCCGCGGCCTGGGCCGCACAACTGCAGGCCGTGCAAGAGCTGCAGGCGCTGGCCGACTGCACGCTGGTGGTGGAGGCCATCGTCGAGCGCCTGGACGCCAAGCAGGCGCTGCTGGCCGAACTCGAAGCCCTGCTCGCCCCCGACGCCGTGCTCGCCACCAACACCTCCTCGCTGTCGGTCACGGCGCTGGCCGCACGCATGCAGCACCCCGGGCGGTTTGCCGGGCTGCACTTCTTCAACCCGGCGCCGGTGATGAAACTCGTGGAGATCGTCCCCGGCCTGCGCACCGAAACAAGCGTATGCGAGCGGCTGGCGGCCCTGGTGCGTGCCATGGGCCATACCCCCGTGCGCGCGCAGGACACGCCGGGCTTCATCGTCAACCACGCCGGCCGCGGCTACACGACCGAGGCGCTGCGCATCGTCGAGGAGGGTGTGGCCGACTACGCCACCGTGGACCGCATCCTGCGCGAGCAGGCGGGCTTTCGGCTCGGGCCGTTCGAGCTGCTCGACCTCACGGGGCTCGATGTCTCGCACCCGGTGATGGAGTCGATCTACCACCAGTTCTACGAGGAGCCGCGCTTTCGCCCCAGCGTGACCACGGCCCAGCGCCTGGCCGGCGGCCTGCTGGGGCGCAAGAGCGGCGAAGGCTTTTACCGCTACGCCGAGGGCGTGGCCCAGATGCCGGCCGACGCCCCGGTGCCGCAGGTCGAGCGCATGCCGCCGGTGTGGGTCTCGCCGCGCGCCGCGCGCAGGCCCGAGATCTACCAACTGCTCAAGCACCTGGGCGCCGACATCGAGACCGGCGCGGCACCCTCGGCCGGGGCGCTGATCCTCGTGGCGCCGCTGGGTTTCGACGTCACCACGGTCGCCGTGGTCGAGCGCCTGGACCCCTCGCGCACCCTGGGCATCGACATGTTCGTGGACGACGCCAGCACCCGGCGCCGCGTGCTCGCCACCAACCCCGCCACGCGCCGCGACATGCGCGACGCCGCCCATGCGCTGCTGGCGCGCGACGGCAAGGCCGTGAGCGTGCTGCGCGACGGCGGGGGCTTCGTCACGCAGCGCGTGGTGGCGCACATCGTCAACATCGCGGCAGACATGTGCCAGCGCCGCATCTGCTCCCCGGGCGATCTGGAGACCGCCGTCACCCTGGGCCTGGGCTACCCGCTGGGCCCGCTGGCCCTGGGCGACCGCTGGGGCCCGACGAACGTGCTGGAGGTGCTGTTCAACCTGCAGACCGTCTACGGCGACCCACGCTACCGCCCCAGCCCCTGGCTGCGCCGGCGCGGCGCCATCGGCCTGAGCCTGCAGCACGTGGAAGAATGAGGCCTTCGCCGCTCCGGCCCTGAGCCCCCCGCCACCATGCCCGCAGAACTCCGCAGCACCAGCCACGGCACCACCCTGGTCCTGACCCTCAGCCACCCCGAACTGCGCAATGCGCTGGAGCCGTCCATCTACGCCGCAGGCATCGAGGCCCTGGGCAGCGCCGAGCGCAACCCGGACGTGCGCTGCGCCGTCATCACCGGCGCGCAGGGCACGTTCAGCGCCGGCGGCAACCTGCAGAGCCTGCAGGCCCAGCGCGCGCAGGGCCTGCAGGCGCCGGAGGAAAGCATCCGCGCGCTGCACCACTGGATCGAGGCCATACGCACCTGGCCCAAGCCGGTGATTGCCGCCGTGGAGGGCACGGCCGCAGGCGCGGGGTTTTCGCTCGCGCTCGCCTGCGACCTGATCGTGGCCGCACGCAACGCGCGCTTTGCCATGGCCTACACGCGCGTGGGCCTCTCGCCCGACGGCGGCGCCAGTTGGTCCCTGGCGCGCGCCCTGCCCCGCACGCTGGCCGCCGAGCTGCTGCTGTGCGGCGAGAGCGTGGCGGCCGAACGCCTGCACGCGCTGGGCGTGGTCAACCGCCTGGCCGACCCGGGCAGCGCCCTGGAGGCCGCGCTCGCCCTGGCCGACACCCTGGCCGCGGGCGCGCCGAATGCGCTCGCCAGCACCAAGGAATTGCTGGCCGAGGCCGAGCAGCAGCCGCTCAGCGCCCAGCTCGACCTCGAGCGCGCGCACTTCCTGCGCAACCTGCTGCACGCCAACGCGGGCGAGGGCATGGCCGCCTTCCTGCAAAAGCGCCCGCCGCAGTACCGCTGAGGCGCGCGGCGCGCGGCCCGCAACCCGCGCGCCGCGCAAACCCAGCCAGCTATTTTTCTGATAGCTGCTCGCGCAACAGCTAAGCGCGCTGCAGCCACTTCCGATCTGAAGAACGCATCTGCCCGCCGCGCCCGGGCAGCGCGCAGACGCGCAGGTGACAAACCCCCTCCCCCCCTGCGGTCCCGCACGCGACAATGTCCGCGTTGCCAGTCACCCAAAAGACAGACCATGGACGATCCGATTCTTACCATCGATGAACGCTCAGCAATCAACTCCGGTCGCTGGTTTTCATCCCTTTCACCTTCGCTGCGGCACGACATCCTCCGATGCGCCTACGTCAAACGCTACAAGGACGGCGACCTGATCGCCGCACGCGGCGATCCGCCCGAGGAGTGGATCGCCTGCGCCAAGGGCGCGGTGCGTGTGAGCTCGACCTCGATCTCGGGCAAGCAGATCACGCTGACCTACGTGGAGCCGGGCATCTGGTTCGGCGACGTGGCGATCTTCGACGGGGACCGGCGCACGCACGATGCCTATGCGCATGGCGACACCACCGTGCTGGGCGTGGCCAAGGCCGACTTCCGCAAGATCCTCGCCCAGCATGTGGAGCTGTACGAGGCCATGCTGCGCCTGCACGCGCGGCGCATCCGCCAGCTCTACGGCCTGGTGGAAGATCTCAACACCCTGCCGCTGCGCGCGCGCCTGGCCAAGCAGTTGCTGCACCTGGTGCGCAGCTACGGCATCCCCAGCCTGGCGCACGGCGACGAGATGCGCATCGGCCTGCAACTGGCCCAGGAAGAGCTGGCACAACTGCTGGGTGCCTCGCGCCAGCGCGTGAACCAGGAGCTCAAGGCCATGGAGCGTGAGGACATCATCCGCATCGAGCCGGGCGGCCTGGTCGTGCGCGACCGCGACGCCCTCATGCACATCGTAGACACCGACCACTGAACCCGCCCCTCCATGAACAACTTCGATCACTTCATCGGCACCCGCGCCGTCTCCGAACAGCACGCCTTCGACACCGCCGCCTTGAGCGCCTGGCTGGAAAAGCACCTCGACGGCTTCCAGGGCCCCCTGAGCGTGGAGATGTTCAAGGGCGGCCAGTCCAACCCCACCTACAAGCTCATCACGCCCGGCCAGAGCTACGTGATGCGCGCCAAGCCCGGCCCCGTGGCCAAGCTGCTGCCCTCGGCCCACGCCATCGAGCGCGAGTTCGCCGTGATGAGCGGCCTGGCTGCCACCTCCGTGCCCGTGCCGCGCATGTACGCACTGTGCGAGGACGAATCCGTGATCGGCCGCGCCTTCTACGTGATGGAATTCATGCAGGGCCGCGTGCTGTGGGACCAGTCCCTGCCCGGCATGCAGCCCGCCGAGCGCGCCGCCATCTACGACGAGACCAACCGCGTGATCTCCGCCCTGCACACGGTGAAGTTCGCCGAGCAGGGCCTGGCGGGCTACGGCAAGCCGGGCAACTACTTCGAGCGCCAGATCGGCCGCTGGAGCAAGCAGTACCTGGCCTCGATCACCCAGCCCATCCCCGAGATGGACCAGCTCATGGCCTGGCTGCCCGCCCACATGCCGGCGAGCGCGCGCGACGAGGGCCGCGTCTCCATCGTGCACGGCGACTACCGCCTGGACAACCTGATGTTCCACCCCACCGAGCCGCGCGTCATCGCCGTGCTGGATTGGGAGCTGTCCACGCTGGGCCACCCGCTGGCCGACTTCAGCTACCACTGCATGGCCTGGCACATCCCGCCCGGGCATTTCCGCGGCATCGGCGGGCTGGACCTGGCGGCGCTGGGCATACCGTCCGAGCAGGACTACATCCGCAAATACTGTGAGCGCACCGGCCTGGCCACGCCCGAGGAGCTGGCCGCCGACTGGAACTTCTACCTCGCCTACAACCTGTTCCGCCTGGCCGCCATCCTGCAGGGCATTGCCAAGCGCGTCGAGACGGGCACGGCGTCCAGCGCCCAGGCCAAGGCCTCGGGCGAAGGTGCGCGGCCGCTCGCACAGCTCGCCTGGTCGTTCGCGCAGCGCGGCTGAACCCGCCCCCACTTTCCCACTGTTCATCTAGGAGAACCCATGGACTTCGACTACTCGCCCAAAACCAAGGAACTGCAGGCCAAGCTGCTGAAGTTCATGGACGACCACATCTACCCGGCCGAGGCCGAGTACGCCGCCGAGCTGGCCGCCAACACGGCCGCGGGCAAGCGCTGGACGCCGCTGCAGACCATCGAAAACCTCAAGCCCAAGGCCCAGGCCGCCGGCCTGTGGAACCTGTTCCTGCCCGTGGACACGGCCGAGGCCTCGGGCTACCACGGCGCCGGGCTGACCAACGCCGAATACGCCCCCCTGGCCGAGATCATGGGCCGCGTGCTGTGGTCCAGCGAGGTGTTCAACTGCTCCGCGCCCGACACCGGCAACATGGAGACCATCGCCCGCTATGGCTCCGAGCCCATCAAGGCCGCCTGGCTCAAGCCCCTGCTCGAAGGCAAGATCCGCTCGGGCTTTGCCATGACCGAGCCCGACGTGGCCTCCAGCGATGCCACGAACATCGCCACGCGCATCGAGCGTGACGGCGACGACTACGTCATCAACGGCCGCAAGTGGTGGACTTCGGGCGCCATGGACCCGCGCTGCAAGGTGCTCATCACCATGGGCAAGACCGACCCCGAGGCGCCCAAGCACTCGCAGCAGAGCATGATCGTGGTGCCCGCCGACACCCCGGGCGTGAAGATCGTGCGCGGCCTCAACGTGTTCGGCTATGACGACGCGCCCCACGGCCATGCCGAGGTGATCTTCGAGAACGTGCGCGTGCCGGCTGCCAACATCCTGCTGGGCGAGGGCCGCGGCTTCGAGATCGCCCAGGGCCGCCTGGGCCCCGGCCGCATCCACCACTGCATGCGCCTGATCGGCCTGGCCGAGCGCGCGCTCGAACTCATGTGCAAGCGCGCCGTCGCGCGCGTGGCCTTTGGCAAGGCCGTTGCCCAGCAGACCGTGACGCAGGAGCGCATCGCCGAGGCGCGCTGCAAGATCGACATGGCGCGCCTGCTCACGCTCAAGGCCGCCTGGATGATGGACGTGGCCGGCAACAAGGTCGCCAAGACCGAGATCGCCATGATCAAGGTGGTGGCGCCCAGCATGGCCTGCCAGGTGATCGACTGGGCCATGCAGGTGCACGGCGGCGGCGGCGTGAGCGACGACTTCCCGCTCGCCTTCAGCTACGCCCAGGCGCGCACCCTGCGCTTTGCCGACGGCCCGGACGAAGTGCACCGCAACGCCATCGCCAAGTGGGAGCTGGGCAAGCACATGCCCGTCAAGCCCGCCCACTGAGCGGCACACCCGGCAGCGCCGCGCGCGCCCTCAGGCGGGCGGCGGCGCTGCCGTGGCTGCCGCCTGCGGCGCAGGCGGCGGCAGATGGTGCATGGCCACCTGGGCCACCATGAGGAACAGCGCCAGCGCGTACTCCAGGTCCGGCAGGTGGCCGGGCAGGGTCTGCATGCGCAGCCGCAGGCCGCCTTCGTCCAGCATCAGCACCAGCGGCACCTGGCCGGGCGCAGCCGCCTGGCCTTCGTGCATGGCCTGGGCCACGACCGCCGCGTGCACGCACTGGCGTGCATCGCGCGCGCGGCTGCCGAGCACGGCAAAGGCCTGGCGGAACGAGGCCGGCCAGTGCGGCACGCTCACCTCTTCGAGGATGGACAGCCAGCGCAGCTCCTGCGGCAGGCTCTCGGTCACCGTGGTCTGCACATCCTGGGTGATGGCACCGTAGGCCCGCACCTCCAGCTCTTCCTTGAGCGCGCGGTTCATCAGCATCACGCTCGCGCCGGGGTCTATGGGCAGCTCGGCGCGCAGGCGCAGCTCTGCGCCCTGCATGTAGTCGCGCGCAGGCGTGCCGCTCTCGAGCTGCCAGGCGTGTTCGCCCAGGCGCCCTTCCAGCGTGTAGCCGCCCTCCCCGTCTGCTGCGGCATAGCGCCAGCCGCGCGCCGCGGCCCAGTGCGCCAGCTGGGCCGGCGTGACAACGCCCGGCGGCACCGCCGCCGGGTGGGGGCCCAGGCCCAGGGCTTTGCGCAGACCGTCGAGCATGGCGCTCCTTTCACAGGGATGGAATGACGACCTCAGGTACCCGCCGCGGGCCACGCACGGATGGCGGCTAGCGCGACAGGCGCATGTTACTTCCCGACACCTCGAAGTGCAGCACCGGCGCGCCTTCCTCGAAGGGCATGCCCAGGGTGATGCGCCCCGTGCCGTGCAGCAGGCAGGTGTCGCGGCGCAGCGGCACGGCCGTCTCGCTGCCCTCGAACCACACCCAGGTGCCGTAGCTGCTCTGGTCGGTGAGGGCGAAACGGCCATGGCGCCACTCGATGCGCGCGTGCACGCGCGAGACGCGCGGATCGGGCACGCACAGCGGCATCTCGCTGGAGCGTCCGATCTGCACCGGCATCTGGCTGGAAGAAAACTCCCGCTCGCCCCCAGGCCAGTGGATGCGGATGCTGCCCAGCAGGGAATCGAGCGGCGTCACCGTGCTCGGCAGCCCCGCCTGCATGGTCAGCATATCGCCGGCGTCCTCGCCATCGCGCCACTCGGCCAGGAACACCATCTGCGATTCGGACTTGCCGCGGATCTCGAACATGCCGAGCTTGCGAAAGCGCACGCCGGGCACGATCCCGGCGTCCACGGCGGCGACGTCGTTCACCCAGACCTCGCTGGGACCGGCTTTCTCGCACAGACGCGAGGCCACGTTCACGGCATCGCCATAGGTATCGCCCTCGACCTCCAGAACCTCGCCGCAGGCCACGCCGATGCGGATCTCCGTATGCATGGGGCCGGGCCAGCGCTGCAGGTTCACCTGGTGCGCACGCTGCAGCTCCCCCGCCATGGACACGGCCTCGTGGGCGCTGGCAAACACGCCCAGCACGCCATCGCCCAGGTTCTTCACCACACGCCCCTCATGGGACTGGATGGCGTCGCCGATCCACTGCGTCATGCGCAGAACAATGGCCGCCGCACGCTCATTGCCGAGGGACTCGTAGAGTCCGGTGCTGCCTGTGAGGTCAGCAAAGATCACCGTCGAGATGGAACTCATGGAAACAATGCGCCGGTTTGCGGATGGGGTGGATTGCAGTGTATCAACCTGCAACCCGCGGCGGGGCATGCCCGCCCGATGCGGATTGCAGCCAGCGTGCAGCGCCCTGCCCGGCGGCGCGCCCGGTGGCGCAGCAGGCGGTGAGCAGGTAGCCGCCGGTGGGGGCCTCCCAGTCGAGCATCTCGCCCGCGCAGAACACGCCGGGCAGGGCCTGGAGCATGAGGTGCGCATCCAGCGCCTCGAAGGCCACGCCGCCGGCCGTGCTGATTGCCTCCGCCAGCGGCCGCGGCGCCAGCACGGTGACGGGAAGCTGCTTGATGGCCTGCGCGAGCCGCGCCGTATCCTGCATGCCGTCCTTGCCCAATTGCTCGTAGAGGATGGCGGCCTTGATGCCGTCGAGCCCCAGGCGCCCCTTGAGGTGGCTGGAGAGGCTGCGTGCACCGCGCGGGTGGCGCACTTCGGCCAGGACGCGCTCGGGCGTGTGGTCCGGCAGCAGGTCGAGCAGAAAGGTGGCGTGCCCATGGACGGCGATCTCGTCGCGCAGCAGGCTGGAGACGGCGTAGATCAGGCTGCCCTCCACCCCCGTGGCCGTGGCCACGAACTCGCCGCGGCGCGCGAAATGGCGGCCCTGGCTGTCGGTGAACGACAGGGCCACGGACTTGAAAGGCTGGCCCGCAAAGCGCTCGGCGAAATGCGGCGTCCATCCCACGGCGGGCGCGCTGCCACGGCCGATGAGCTCGCGCAGAAAGGCGCGCCGCGTCTCCCCCAGCGGCGCGTCCACGCGCGCCACGTCGAAGCCGCAGTTCGCCGGCTGCAGCGGCGCGATGGGCACGCCGCGTGCGGCCAGCAGCGGCACCCAGGCGGCGTCCGAGCCCAGGCGCGGCCAGCTCGCGCCGCCCAGGGCCAGCACCGTGGCACGCGCGTGCACCAGGCGCTCGCCCTGCGGCGCGGCAAAGCGCAAGGCTCCGTCAGGTGCCCAACCCAGCCAGCGGTGGCGCATGTGGAACTGCACGCCCATGCCGCGCAGCCGGTGCAGCCAGGCGCGCAGCAGCGGCGCGGCCTTCATGCCGGTGGGAAACACGCGGCCGGAGCTGCCCACGAAGGTCTCCACCCCCAGGCCCAGCGCCCAGGCGCGCAGGGCCTCGGCGCCAAAATGCTCCAGCAGGGGCTCCAGTTGCGCGCGGCGCGTGCCAAAGCGTGCGGCAAAGGCATCAAAGGGCTCGGAGTGCGTGAGGTTGAGCCCGCCCTTGCCCGCGAGCAGAAACTTGCGCCCCACGGAGGGCATGGCGTCGAACACCTGCACGGCGTGGCCCGCCTGGGCCAGCACCTCGGCGGCCATGAGGCCGGCCGGACCGGCGCCGATGAGGGCCGCGTCGCAGTGCAGGGAGGGGGCGAAAGCGGCAGGGGAGACAGGAGCGGCGGTGGCGACGGCAGAAACGACAGGCATGGAGCAATCATGCCACCGGGCGCCGCCGCATGCCCGCCTACAGCAGCACCAGCCGCCCGTCGCCGCTCAGAAAGGCCGCGTGCACCACCTCTCCCGGCACCTGGGCCTGCACGGCGGCGCGGTAGCGCTGCAGTTGCGCCACGAGCTGGGGCTGGCGCTCGGGCTGCAGCGCGCTTTTGTAGTCCAGCACCCACCAGCGCGCGCCCGCCCGCGGCTGGTGCAGGCACACCAGGCGGTCCAGGCGCAGGCTTTCGCCCTGGTGCAGCAGCGGCGCCTCGTTCACGGCCAGCGCCACGGCGGCCTGGTCCCAGGCCCAGGCGCCCTCGCCTTGCAGAATGCCGCGCGCCAGGGCGGCGGCGGCCTCGGCCGCAGAGCGGGGCAAGGCGTATTCGCGCGCCAGTTGCGCCAACTGCAGATCGCTCCAGCCCTGGTCGCGCGCCTGCTCCAGCGGCAGGCCGGCCACGCCCACCTGCTCGAGCAGGGCGTGCATGGCGCGGCCCTGGCGCGCGGGCAGGTCGTCCTCGGGGGGCGCCGGCGGCGCGGGCGGCTGGGCGGCGGCGCGCGGCGCGGGCAGCTCCCACAGGGTGAAGGGGGCGTCCTGCAGGGCCGGGCCCGGGGCCAGGGCGGCCAGGGCCTGCGGGTCCGCGTCCTGCTGCATCAGCGGTGCCAGGCGCGCCCACCAGCTCCCCGGGTTGGCGCTGCTGGCCTGCACGCAGGACAGGGCCAGGCACTGCTTGGCGCGCGTGGCGGCGACGTACAGGGTGTTGAGCTCCTCGCGCTGGCGCTCGGCCAGCTCGGCCGCCAGGGTGTCCTGCGCGCTCGACGGCGGATTTGCCTCGCTGGCCAGGAAGACGAAGCGCCGCGGCGCAGCCTGCTCGCCCGGCCAGTCCACGAGCACGGCCATGGTCTCGGCCCGCTTGCCGCGCGCATCGGTATCGAGCAGCAGCACGCTGTGCGCCTCCAGGCCCTTGGCGCCGTGCACGGTGAGCAGGCGCACGGCCTGGGCATCGGCGCGGCTGGGGGCGCGCAGGCCGCCTTTCTTCAGGGCGCGCACGAAGGCATAGGGGGTGAGGTAGCGTCCGCCGTCCTGCTGCAGCGCACAGGCCAGCAGCGCGCGCAGGTTGGCCAGCACGCTGGCGCGCTGCGGCGCCGGCGCGGCCGCGGCAAAACGCGCGGGCACGTCGGCGTGCTGGTAAATGGCCTGCAGCGCATCGTGCGGCGGCAGTTGCTCCACCCACGAGCGATACAGTGCCAAATCGGGCCCTAGCGCTTGGTATTCAGGCGCAAGCAGCTCTGTTTTTTGTAGCAAATCAAACCAGCCCAGGTGCTCATGCCCGGGCTGGCGGCGCAGCAGGGCCAGGTGGGTGAGCAAGGCGTCGGGCGCGTGGAACAGCGGCGAGCGCAGCGCGCGCGCGAGCGCCAGGTCGTGCCCGGGCGAGACCAGTGCATCAAGCAGGGCCGCCAGGTCCTGCACCTCGGGGGCTTCGGCCAGGTCGGTCTTTTCGGGCTGCACGCAGGGGATGTGCAGGGCGCGCAGCGCCTCCTGCATCTGGGCCAGGCGCTCGCGCTTGCGCGCCAGCACCATGATTTCCTGGGCCGGCACGCCCTGCGCCATCTGCGCCGCGACCCAGCGCGCGGCCTGGGCGCATTCGCGCATGCGCAGGGTTTCCTCGGCCTCATGGCGCGGCGTGGCGAGGCTGTCGCGCCAGGCCGGCAGACCGTCATCGTCCGCGTCCGCACTGGGCGCGGCCGGCTCCGGCACGATGGGCGGCAGGCGCAGCAGCGTGCCGGCGGCCTGCGACTCGGTGGTGTGCGCGCGGTAGCCGCGGTATGCGCCGTCGGACTGCGCGGCCTGCATGGCAGCGTTGACGGTGCCGATGATGGCCTGCGCATTGCGCCGCGTGTGGTCGCAGGCCAGCAGGTCGCCGCCCAGGGCCGTGCGCACGAAGTCCTGCGCCGCCAGGAACACCTGCGGCTCGGCGCGGCGGAAGCGGTAAATGCTCTGCTTGGGGTCGCCCACGATGAACACGCTGGGCGCCTGCAGGCCGCCGCCCGCGCCCGCATAGCCCGCCAGCCAGGCCTGCAGGGCCTGCCATTGCAGCGGGTTGGTGTCCTGGAATTCGTCGACCAGCAGATGGCGCACGCGCGCGTCCAGCCGCTCCTGCACCCAGCCGCCGAGCACGGGGTCGGCCAGCATGGTCAGGGCCATGCGCTCCACGTCGTTCATGTCCACCCAGCCGCGCGCGCGCTTGAGCTGCGCGTACTGCGCGCACAGCGCGCGCGCCAGGCGCGCCATGCGCTGCTGGTGCAGCCAGGCCTGGTGCTGTGCGCACGCGGCCAGGAGCGGCTGCAGTTCGGCATCGGCCTCCTGGGCAGCCGGGTATTTCTCCAGGTTCTTGCTCAGCCGGTCGGCCGTGGCGACGAAGAGCGCTTTGCGCAGCAGGACCAGGCGCTGCTCCAGGCCGTCCTGGGCGAAGGCATCGACGATGGCGGCCGCGGCCTTTTGCGGCGTCTTGTTGCCTTCGGCGCCCAGCAGCCGCGCCCATGCCTGCCAGCGCTCGGCGGCCGCCGCACCGGCCAGGGCCTGCACGGGGGACTCGAACCCGGCCAGGCGCGGGTAGACCGCGCCGAAGGGCGGCACCGACGCATCGACGGTGCCGGCCGCGTCCGCCAGCAGGAATTCCACGCGCTTGTCCAGCGCCGCCTCCAGCGCCTTGTGCGTATTGCTGCGGCCATGCGCGGCGATGCAGGCCTCGTAGTCGGCGCGCAGCTGCGCGTCCTGGGCCACGGCCTGCAGGAAGGGGCGCCAGACCTCGGCCTTGGCCTGCGCGTCGTCTTCCAGCAGATCGTAGTGCGCGGGCAGGCCACTGTCCTGCAGCAAGGCCAGCGGGGCCGTGGAGAGCAGCGCGGCAAACCAGCTGTGGAAGGTGCGGATCTGCAGCGGCCGGCCGCTGGCAAACAGTTTTTGCTGCAATTTTTGTAGCGGCTCGCGCAGCTCCAGAGCGCGCTGCGGCTCGATTCCGCGTGCAATCAGCTCCTGGGCGAGATCCTCGGGCGCGGCCTGGGCGAACTGCGCCAGCCATTCCTGCAGGCGCTGGCGCATCTCGCCCGCGGCTTTCTTGGTGAAGGTGATGGCCAGGATCTCGTGCGGTGCGCAGCCCTCGAGCAGCGCACGCAGCATGCGCGAGACCAGCATCCAGGTCTTGCCCGCGCCCGCGCAGGCCTCCACGGCCACGCTGCGTTGCGGGTCGCAGGCGATGGCGTAGAAGGCCTCGCGCGACACCGGCCGGCCATTCCATTCATAGGCGGCTTGTTGCGTCATGTCATGTCCCTTGCCCAGGCACGGGACGCCGTGCGGCAGCTCCGGGGGTGTTCCTAGGGAGCCTCTGCACGAATCGTCGCGCCGTGTGCATCTGCGGACTCGGGCGGTCTGCGGCGTTGTCAATGCTCGCCATAGCTACGGCTATGGCTGCGCTTGACGCCTTGCATCCCATCCCTATCCGCAGCGCACACTGACCGCTCGATTCGTGCAGAGGCTCCCTAGGCATTCCAGAAATCCTTGCGGCACAGGCCGCGTGCGGCGCACCAGTCGCAGACGCTGCCCTCGCCCAGCGCCGGCAGGTGCGCACCCTGCGCCAGGCGGTCGAAGTCCTGGCGGATACCGGCGAGCAGCGCCGCGCGCAGCGCGGCCACGTCCGGCGCTTCGTGCATCTGCGTCTCGCCGCGTTCGCCCACGTTGACGTAGGCGGCACGCAGCACCGGGGCCGGTCCGCCACCGTCCACCAGCGCGGCGTAGAAGGCGAGCTGCGTGTCCTCGCTGCCGTCTTTCACGCGCTCCCGGGTCTTGCTGTTGCCCTCGGTCTTGTAGTCGAGCAGCAGCGTGGCGCTGCGGCCCTGCGCGGTGGCAGCGGTGTCGATGCGGTCGATGCGGCCGACCAGCTCCAGCGTGCCGTGCGCCAGCGCCAGCGGCTGGCGCGCCGGCACTTCGGCCTGGGCGAACTCGGCGCCCGCGGCCTCGTGCGCTGCCAGCCAGGCGAGGTAGCCCTCGCGCACCTGCGGCCAGCCGGCGGCAAAGGGCAGGAACTCGGCCTCGGCGAGTTCCAGGGCCTGCTGCGCCTGTTGCGCGGCCGCGTCGAGCAGGCCGCGGCGCTGCGCCAGGTCGGGCGTGGGCGCGGCCTGCAGCGCGTCGTGGAACTGCTGCAGCACGGCGTGCAGCCAGGTGCCGAAGTCGCGCTTGTCCACTTCGGCCTCGAGTTCCTCCACCTCCTGCAGGCCCAGCAGGCGCAGCGCATAGAAACGGTAGGGGCAGTGGCGCAGGTCGGCATAGGCCGAGGCCGAGAGCTGCGCCGGCAGCAGCGCCGCAGCCTGCGGCTGCGGGCGCGCGACGGGGGCCGGCGCCACGCTGCGCGGCACGCGCGGGTCGGCCGCCGCCGGCGCGCACAGGGCCGCGGGCAAGGCCAGCACCAGCGGGCTGGCCAGCAGGGGCTCGCCGCCCTCGTCGCTGCCGCGCCACAGCAGGTCCACCCAGGGCTGGCGCAGCGCGCAGGCCCAGGCGGCGCGCTGCGCCGCCTCCAGCGCCGCGCGCGTGGGCAGGCCCAGGGCCTGGCGCTGCGCGGGTGTCCAGATGCCGGCAGGCTCGGGGGCGGCCTGCAGGCGTTTTTCGTCGCAGCCGGGCAGCACCAGCGCGGCAAAGGGGCGCGCAAGCAACTGCGGCAGCGGCAGCACCACCACCTCGGCCGCACGCCCGGCCTGCGCTGCCGGCTTGTAGCGCGCGGCTTCGAGCACGTCGTCGGCCCAGCGCGTGAACTCGGCCAGCGACAGGCGCCGCCCCGCGCCCTCGGCACCATCGAGGAGGGCGTCTGCGGCATCGAGCAGGTGCAATTCCAGCAGCACGCGCGCCCCGGCCGGGTCGGCTTCGAGCAGCGGCCACTGGCCGCTGGCCTGCAGCAATGCGCGCAAGGCCGCGCGCCAGGCCGCCAGCGGGCGGTCGCCGCGCAGCAGGCGGCGCAGGGCCTCGACCTGGTCGCGCGTGCCGGCCAGCTCCGGGCGGGCAGGCGGCGGCGGCGCGGCCAGCGCGGCCGACCAGTGCCCCAGGGCGCTGCGGCGCAGCCAGCGCTCGAGCGCACGCAGCGCGCCCTCGGGCAGCACGGGCAGGTGCTTGAGCCAGGCGAGCACGGCATCGGTGCTGGCGTTCCAGGCGCAGGCACGCAAGGCCGCCATGACCTGGGCGGCGGCGCGCGTGGTCGAGAGCGTCCAGCCGTTTTCGTCGCGCACGCTCTGGCCGCAGCCTTCGAGCAAAGCGCTGATGCGGCGCACCAGGGCGCGGTCGGTGCTCGCCAGGGCCACGGGCACGCGGCCCGCCTGCACCTGCGCAAGCACGCAGGCGGCGGCGCGCTGGGCTTCGTCCTCGGCATCCAGCGCGGGGTGCAGGCCCACATGCGGGCCGCGGGCCGCCTGCTCCGCACCCTGGTCCTGCGCCTCCTGCCACAGCGGCAGGCGCAAGGCGCGCGCGCCCCAGGCAGTGCCCAAGGCAGCGGCCAGCGGGTCCGCCTGGAAGCCTTCGAGCACCACCAGGGCATCGACGGCCTGGCGCACGCCGGGTTCGAACAGCACGTCGCTGGCGTGGCGCGAGGCCACCACCCATTCCAGCGCGATGCGGGCCACTGCGGCCTCGTAGCGCAGGGCGCCGCCCTCACCCGCCAGGCCCAGCAGCGCGCGCTGCTCCCCGGCCCAGGCGGCGCGCGCCCCGGGTGGCACCGCCGCCACCACCGGCGCGAGCTGCGTGGCCGCCTCCAGCAGCGGGGCGGTGAGCATGGCGGCCTGCGCACCCAGCCCCGCGCGCTCGAGCAGCGCCGCCGCGGTGAAGCTGTCGCGCGCCACATCCAGCGCCAGGTCCAGGCCTTGCGGCACGAAGCCGCCGAGCTGCTGCGCCCAGTTGCGCGTGGTCTCCAGGCGCGGGACGAAGCCGTCGGGGGCATACAGCGCCCACTGCCACTGGGCCTCGGCCATGAGCTGGGCATAAGGCACGAGCACCACGGTGCGCGCCAGATGGGCGCCGCACTGCCGCGCATGGGCCTGCACGGCCTGGAACACCTGCTGCCACAGGGGCATGGGGGCGGGCTGCGCCGGCCGGCGCATATCGGTTTTCGCTATGACTGTCATAGCATCTGGCAGAGTGGGCACACCGCCGGATGGGGGTTGGGTTTCTGTCACAATGGCCCCAATTTAACCGCACTCCCATCTGCCAATACGCAAGGAAATCCCCATGGCCAGCGATCTGATCAAACAACTCTCTGACGCCAGTTTCGAAGGCGACGTGCTCAAGGCCAGCACCCCGGTGCTGGTGGACTACTGGGCCGAGTGGTGCGGCCCCTGCAAGATGATCGCACCCATCCTGGACGAGGTCGCCGCCGCCTACCAGGGCAAGCTCACCGTGGCCAAGATGAACGTGGACGACAACCGCGAGATTCCGGCCAAGTTCGGCATCCGCGGCATCCCCACGCTCATGCTGTTCAAGAACGGCGAACTCGCCGCCACCAAGGTCGGCGCCATGAGCAAGGCCCAGCTCACCGCCTTCATCGACCAGCAACTGGCCTGAGCCCCGTCCCGCCGGCCGCACCCCATGCGGCCGGCCGGGCACGCGCCGCGCCCATTGCCCGCCCGGTGCTCCTTTTTTTCCTGTCATAATCACTCCCTGATCGCCGCGCCGCATCCATCCTGCAGCGGCAGGCAGCCGATCCAAGGCACGCTCCGTCCGCCACCACCCGTGGCCCGCACGGTCCGCGGCCTCTCCCCTCACACCAAGACAATTCCACTCCGCCTGAGGAGTCATTCATGCACCTTAACGAGCTCAAGGCACTGCACGTGTCTGAAGTCCTGAAGCAGGCCGAAGCCCTGGAAATCGAGAACGGCAGCCGCATGCGCAAGCAGGAGCTGATGTTCGCCATCATCAAGAAGCGCGCCAAGGCCGGCGAACAGGTGTTTGCCGACGGCGTGCTCGAAATCCTGCCCGATGGCTTTGGTTTCCTGCGCAGCCCGGACACCAGCTACACCGCCAGCACCGACGACATCTACATCAGCCCCAGCCAGGTGCGGCGCTTCAACCTGCACACCGGCGACATGATCGAGGGCGAGGTGCGCATCCCCAAGGACGGCGAGCGCTACTTCGCACTGACCAAGCTCGACACGGTCAACGGCCTGGCACCCGAGCAGAACAAGCACAAGGTGATGTTCGAGAACCTCACGCCGCTGTTCCCCAAGGAACAGATGCGCCTGGAACGCGACATCAAGTCCGAGGAGAACATCACCGGCCGCATCATCGACATCATCGCGCCCATCGGCCGCGGCCAGCGTGCGCTCATCGTCGCGCCCCCCAAGAGCGGCAAGACGGTGATGATGCAGCACATCGCCCACGCCATCACCGCCAACAACCCCGACGTGCACCTGATGGTGCTGCTGGTGGACGAACGCCCCGAGGAAGTGACCGAGATGCAGCGCTCGGTCAAGGGCGAGATCATCGCCTCCACCTTCGACGAGCCTGCCGCGCGCCACGTGCACGTGGCCGAGATGGTGATCGAGCGCGCCAAGCGCCTGGTGGAGCTGAAGAAGGACGTGGTCATCCTGCTCGACTCCATCACGCGCCTGGCACGGGCCTACAACAACGTGGTGCCCTCCAGCGGCAAGGTGCTCTCGGGCGGCGTGGACTCCAACGCGCTGCAGCGCCCCAAGCGCTTCTTCGGTGCGGCGCGCAAAGTCGAGGAAGGCGGTTCGCTGACCATCATCGCCACGGCCCTGGTCGATACCGGCAGCCGCATGGACGAAGTGATCTTTGAAGAATTCAAGGGCACGGGCAACTGCGAAATCCACCTGAGCCGCCGCCTCTACGAAAAGCGCGTGTTCCCGGCCATCGAGCTCAACAAGAGCGGCACGCGCCGCGAGGAACTGCTGCTGGCGCCCGAGATCCTGCAGAAGACGCGCATCCTGCGCCAGTTCATGTACAACATGGACGAGATCGAGTCCATGGAACTCATGATCAAGAAGATGAAGGAAACCAAGACCAACGTGGAATTCTTCGAGGCCATGCGCCGCGGCGGATAAGCAGTTGTTGTGCGATAATCGAGAGCTTTTTGCGGAAAGTACACTGGAATAGGCCGGTGCGGCTCCCGCTGACCAGGAAAGAAGACACCATGAAAGAAGGCATCCACCCCAACTACCGCGAAGTGCTGTTCGTGGACCTGTCCAACGGTTTCAAGTTCGTGACCCGCTCCTGCGCGAACACGAAGGAAACCGACACCTTCGAGGGCAAGGAATACCCGCTGTTCAAGCTCGACACCTCGAGCGAGTCGCACCCCTTCTACACCGGCACGCAGAAGTCGGTGGACAACATGGGTGGCCGCGTGGAGCGTTTCCGCAACCGCTTCGGCAAGACGGCTGCCAAATAAACCAGCGCTTTTTGCTTGCCAAGGCAGCCCGGGAGACCGCGCTGCCTTTTTGTTTGCTCCCGGACACCCCCAGCCCGCCTGCCGCGAGACCGCCGCGTGAACCAGCCCAGCCCCGCCATCGTTGCCCAGAACGCCGTGCAAAGACTGCCCCGGTGGGCACTGCTGCTGCTGTGCGCGGCGTACATCGTGCCCGGCTATGTGGGCCGCGATCCCTGGCGCGGGGCCGACATGACGGCCCTGGGCTACATGCTGGAGCTGGCCCAGGGCCATACCGCATGGATGGCGCCTCTGCTGGGCGGCATCCCCCCCGAGACCGACGGCCTGCTGCCCTACTGGCTGGGCGCCTGGGCCATGGGCCTGCTGTCACCCGGCCTGCCCATGGAGCTGGCCGCACGCGTCCCCTTCGTGCTGCTGCTGGTGCTGACCCTGGTGGCCACCTGGTACGGCATCTACGCCCTGGCGCGCAGCCCGGGCGCGCAGCCGGTGGCCTTTGCCTTCGGCGGTGAGGCCCAGCCGGCCGACTATGCGCGCGCCATGGCCGACGGCGGCCTGCTGGCCCTGCTGGCCTGCCTGGGCCTGGCCCAGCCCTCGCACGAAACCACCTCCTACCTGGTGCAACTGTGCTGCACCGCCCTGGTGTTCCACGGCCTGGCGGCGGCGCCCCTGCAGCGCGCCAGCGCCACGGCCACACTGGCCGTGGGGTCGACAGGACTGGTGCTCAGCGGCGCCCCGGCGCTGGCTGTGCTCTATCCCCTGGGTGCGGCGGTGCTGTCGCTGGTCTGCGCCGATGCACGCGCAGCCGACGACGGCGCCCCCCGCGTCAGAAGGCCCTGGCCCGTGCTGGCGCTCGCCGTGGCCCTGGGCGCTGCGCTGCTCGCATGGTGGCTGGACATGTGGCGCTGGCGCCTGGCGTGGCCACATGACCAGGACAAGGAATGGCTGGGCCTGGCCCGCCTGCTGGCCTGGTTCACCTGGCCGGCCTGGCCGCTGGCGCTCTGGACGCTGTGGCGCTGGCGCCGGCACATCCTACAGCGCCAGCCGCAACGCCACCTGCTGCTGCCCCTGTGGTTCGTGCTGATCGCCCTGGTCAGCACCGTTGCCACCCAGCCGGCCGACCGGGCCCTGCTGCTCAGCCTGCCGGCACTGGCGGCCCTGGCGGCATTTGCCCTGCCCACCCTGCGCCGCAGCATGGCCGCATTGATCGACTGGTTCACGCTGCTGTTCTTCAGTATCTCGGCCATCGCGATCTGGGTGATCTGGCTCTCCACCCAGACCGGCGTTCCCGCCAAACCCGCGGCGAACGTGGCCAAACTCGCGCGCGGTTTCGTCCCCGAGTTTTCCCTGGCCGCACTGGCCATCGCCCTGGCCGCCACGCTGGCGTGGTGCGCGCTGGTGACATGGCGCGCCGGCCGCCACCGCAGCGCCATCTGGAAAAGCCTGGTGCTGCCCGCCGCTGGTGCCACGCTCTGCTGGCTGCTGCTCATGAGCCTGTGGCTGCCCATGCTCGACTATGCGCGCAGCGATGCGCCGCAGATGCGCGCCGTGGCGCGCCTGGCCGGCGAGCCCGCCTGCATGCACATGCATGGGCTGGACCGCAGCCAGATCGCCGCACTGCAATGGCACGGCAAGCTGCGCCTGGTGCCCCTGCAGGCGGACGCCCCCTGCGGCTGGCTGGTGCTGGCCCCGCCCGACCCCACCCCTGCGCCCCATGCGCCCGCGCCCCTGCCCGCACCCGACCTGAGCGGCTGGACCCTGCGCCACACCGTAGACCGCCCCACGGGCCGCAACGACGTGCTGGAGCTCTACCAGCGCGACGCACAGCGCGAATGAGCGACATCTCCCTGATCGCGCGCCACGCGGGCACCGTGCTCGTCGGCCAGTTGGCAGTGATGGCCTTTGGCGTGACCGACACCATCGTCGCGGGCCGCCATGCCCAGGCCTCGCTGGCCGCGCTCTCCATAGGCTCGGCCATCTACATCAGCGTCTACGTCGCCTTGCTGGGCATGCTGCAGGCGCTGCTGCCGATCTGGTCCGAGCAGCGCGGAGCACGCGCGCCGCAGGCCATTGGCGCATCGCTGCGCCAGTCCCTCTACCTCTGCGCCCTGGCCGCCCTGCTGGGCATGGCCCTGCTGCTCAACCCCGGGCCCGTGCTCGCCTGGACGGACGTGCCCCTGGAGCTGCGCCCGACTGTGCAGGGCTACCTCGGCGTGCTGGCCTGGGCGCTGCCGCCCGCCCTGCTGTTTCGCGTGTTCAGCACCCTGAACCAGGCGCTGGGCCACCCACAGCTCGTGACCTGGCTGCAATTGGCATCGCTGCTGGTGAAAATCCCGCTCTCGATCTGGTGGACCTTCGGCGGCGCCGGCCTGCCCGCGCTGGGCCTGGAGGGCTGCGGCTGGGCCACCTTGGCCGTCAACTACAGCATGCTCGCACTGGCCCTGTGGCTGCTGCGCACGCAGGACCTGTACGCCCCCCTGCAGCTGTGGCGCCGCATCGAGCCGCCGGACCGCCACCAGCTCGCCACCTTCGCCCGGCTCGGCGTGCCATCGGCGCTGGCCGTCACCGTCGAGGTGACCTCGTTCACCCTGATGGCCTTGTTCATCGCGCGCCAGGGCAGCCTGGCCGCTGCCGCGCACCAGATCGCCGCCAACATGGCAGCGTTGCTCTACATGCTGCCGCTGTCGCTGGCCATCGCCACCAGCGCGCGGGTGAGCTATTGGCGCGGCGCCGGCCAGGAACACCGTGCCCAGCACGCCGCCCACATAGGATTTTGGCTTCTAGGGCTTGCCAGTTGTGCGTTAGCAGCTATATTATTTATAGCAAATGAACATATGGCCGCGGTCTATTCGCGCGACCCGGAGGTGGTGGCCGCTGCCGCCCGCCTGCTGCCCTGGGTAGCGCTCTACCACCTGCCCGATGCCGTGCAGACCCTGAGCATTTTCCTGCTGCGCTGCTACCGCATCACGCTCGCGCCGCTGGCCGTCTATGGCGTACTGCTGTGGGGCGCAGGCCTGGGCGGTGGCTACCTGCTGGCCTACCAGGGCCTCGGCCCCATCGCGCCCACACCGTCGCCCACGCCCTTCTGGGGCGCGAGCGCCGCAGCGCTGGCCTGCACTGCCCTGTTCCTGGTGTGGATGCTGCGCCGCGCCTTGGCACAGGCCCTGAGCCCGGCACCGCCCGGCCCTGCGCTCCACAGCCCCTGAACGGCTGCCGCGCCCGCTCTGGGCATGGCACTGCGACACCGGCAGCCCGGCACGGAGACGGCATCCTGGAGCGCCGAAAAACAGAAAAGCCCGCTGTCGTGGATATAGCGGGCTTTTGAACGATAACGCGGTATTTGTGGTGGGTCGTGCAGGATTCGAACCTGCGACCAACGGATTAAAAGTCCGCTGCTCTACCGACTGAGCTAACGACCCATCATTTTCCGACGGCTTCTACAGTGCGAAACGCCGTGAAGCCTTGAATTCTAGCATGAAAAAAACGCGGCCCCAGCTCTGCTGCGGTGCGCCGCGGCATCAGTTTCGGGCTTGCCGGGCCAGGGCGTCGAGCACCCAGCCTGCCGCGCATTGGCCGAATGTGGCCGTGACGGCCGCCACCGAGCCGTAGCCGTGGCAATTGAGGCTGCCATCCCCCTGCACGGCGCAGGAGGCGTCGGGCGGGGCCACGGCCTCGCGGCTGAACACGCACTGCACGCCCATTTTCTTGCCGTCCCGCGGCGCACCGTGGTGCTTGCGCAGGCGGTACCGCAATTGCGCCAGCAGGGGGTCGTGGGTCACCTGCGACAAATCATCGACATCGACCTTGTGGGCCAGGCGTTTGCCGCCGGCCGCACCGGCGGTGATGAACAGCGCCTGTGTCTGCCGGTCACGCGCCCAGGCCGCCATGGCCGTCTTGGCGGGCATCTGGTCGCAGGCATCGATGACGGCATCGACGCCCAGCGGGAGGATATGGGGCCAATTGCCGGGCTCCACGAATTCTTCGACGGCCTGCACCACACAGCCAGGGTGGATCTGCGCAATGCGCTCGCGCATGGCCTGGACCTTGGCCTGGCCCAGGGTGCCGTCGAGCGCGTGGATCTGGCGGTTGATGTTGGACTCGGCCACGTGGTCCAGATCGATGAGCGTCAGGCGCGCCACGCCGCTGCGCGCCAAGGCCTCGGCGGCCCAGGAGCCTACCCCGCCCACACCCACCACCACCACATGCGCCGCGCGGATGCGCGCTGCGCCAGACCTGCCGTAGAGGCGGTCGAGTCCGCCGAAGCGGCGCGCGAGCGCCGCAGATTCGGACGGGCCAGGAGGCGGCGGGGCTTGCGAGATCACGTGCGCGCGCCGGGCCTCACTTGAGCCGTGCCAGGCGTTCCTTAGCTGCCGGCGCAGCTTCGGACTGCGGGTAGATGTGCAGCAAGTCCTCCAGGGTCTTGCGCGCGCCGCGCACTTCCTTGAGTTCGATCTGGCAGTTGGCGATGGACAGCATGGCCTCGGGCGCACGCGCATGCTGGGGCGCTGCCGCCAGCAGGGCGCGGAAGGTCTGGACGGCTTCCTTGTAGTCGCGCGTGGCGTACTGCGCATTGCCCAGCCAGAAGCGGGCCGAGGGCAGGTAGCCGCTGCCAGGGTACTGCTTGAGGAAGCTGGCGAACAGACCTTGCGCGTCGGCGTAGCGGCCTTCGCGGAAACGCGCCAGCGCCGCCTCGAAATCGCGCTTCTCGCCCGGGTCGGCCTGGAACTGCTGGCCGTCCATGCTGACCTGCACGGGTTCGAACTGGCGCAGGCGTTCGTCCACCCCCTGGGCGATGTCTTTCTGGCGGCGCTGCAGCTCGGCCACGTCGCGCCCGAGCTGCTCGTTCTGCCCGCGCAGGCTGGCGACTTCGGCCTTGAGCGCATCGATCTGCGATTGCAGGTCGAGCAGGCTGCGGCGCAATTGCGCGTTGTCCTCGCCGGCGCGCTGGCCGGATTGCTGCAGCGCATCGACACGCTGGCGCATCTCCAGGATCGCGCGGCGCGCTTCGCTGTCTTCGAACAGCGCGGCGCGGCCCTGCGGCACATAGGCGCATGCCAGCGCCAGGGCCAGCAGCAGGGGCGCGCGGCGCACGGGGAGCATCAAGCTGCGCATGGGCTGGCCGCTCAACGGTAAGAGATCTCGGCGCGGCGGTTCTTGGCGTAGGCCTCTTCACTGAAGCCCTGCATGGCCGGTTTTTCCTTGCCGAAGCTCACGGCCTCGATCTGGTTGTCGGACACGCCCAGCAAGCCCAGGGCGCGGCGCACGGCCTCGGCGCGGCGCTGGCCCAGGGCCAGGTTGTATTCACGGCCGCCACGCTCGTCGGTGTGGCCCTCGATGACGGCACGGCGCGCAGGGCTGGCCTTGATGAAACGCGCATGCGCCTCGATGACCGCCTGGAACTCGGGCTTGATGACGTAGCTGTCGAAATCAAAGTACACCACGCGGCTCACGCCCACGGGGCCGGCCTTGTCGGCCGCCGATTGCGACAAATCCACCCCCTGCACGCCGCTCTGCCCGGCGTTGCCGGACTGCGAACCCTGGCTGGAGAGGGGGGTTCCGCTCTTGTCCTCGACGGGAACGTTGTCGAGATCGACCCCCGAACTGCAACCTGCGACCAGGGCGGCAGCGGCAACGACATAGGCAATACGTTTGATCATGAAAAGCTCCTGCATGGCTGAAACCAAAAGTTGGAAAAAGTTCACTGGAACTGGTAGGGGCCCCAATCGGGCTCGCGGATGTCGCCGCCCTGCCCTGCCAGCCGGGCCTTGATCTTGCCGTCCAGCGTGGTGGTCATCAGCGCCTCGCGGCCCTGCTGCTGGGTGGCGTAGACGATGAGGCGGCTGTTCGGCGCAAAACTCGGGCGCTCGTCGGCGCTGGTGTCGGTCAAGGCCGTGACGGCGCCGGTGGCCAGCTCCATGGCGTGCAGCTTGAAGGCGCCGTTCACGCGCGACACATAGGCAAGCCAGCGGCCGTCCGGACTGATGGCGGGGGAGATGTTGTAGCTGCCGCTGAAGGTCACACGCTCGGCATTGCCGCCGCTGCTGGCCACCTTGTAGATCTGCGGTGCTCCGCCGCGGTCGCTCACGAAGTAGATGAAGCGCCCGTCGGGCGAGAAGGCCGGCTCGGTGTCGATACCGCTGCTTTGCATGAGGCGGCGCGGCTCGCCGCCATTGGCGTCGATGGTGTAGAGCTGCGAGTTGCCGTCGCGGCTCAGGGTGATGGCCAAGGTGCGTCCGTCGGGCGACCAGGCGGGAGCGCTGTTGGAGCCCTTGAAATTGGCCACCAGGCGGCGCCGGCCGCTGGCCACGTCGTGCACGTACACCACAGGCTTGCGCGACTCGAAGGACACATAGGCCAACTGCCCGCCCGAGGGCGACCACGCCGGGGAAATGATGGGCTCGGGGCTGGCGAGCGCCGCCTGGGCATTCTCGCCGTCGGAGTCGGCAACCCACAGGCTGTGGCGATTGCCGGCCTTGGTGACATAGGCGATGCGCGTGGAAAACACGCCGCGTACGCCCGTGAGCTTTTCGTACACGAAATCGGCGATGCGGTGCGCCACCAGGCGCAGATCGGCCTGCACCACCACGTAGCTCTGGCCGCCGAGGTCCTGGCCGCGCACCACGTCCCACAGGCGAAAGCGCACGTCGTAGCGGCCATCGGCCAGGCGCACGACGCTGCCCGAAACCAGCGAATCCGCACTCTTCTGGCGCCACAGGGCCAGGTCCGGGCGGGTCGTCTCGTCCAGGCGCATGCCGGCGGTATCGACGCCGCGGAACTGGCCGCTGCGCTCCAGATCGGCCTGCACGATGGCGGAAATCTTCTGCGGCGACTGCGCCTCATCGCGGAAGGGCGCGATGGCAATGGGCAGTTGCGTCATGCCCACGCCCGTGACTTCGACACGGAACTGCGCCGCGGCCGGCAGGCTGGCCAGTGCGCCCAATGCCGCCAGGCACTGACGGCGCGTGAAGGGGGACGGGGGGACGGGGGAGGAGAATGCGGGTAGGCGTTGTGTCGTCATGCGCGATAGGCAGCAAACGGGCGATAGCCGCTTGTCAGGGTGAGAATGTTACACACTCGGGAGCGCCCTCCCTGTCACAAACTGTTGGACTCGGCCGGAAAAGTAGAATCGCGACCGCATGCAAGCCCCCGACAACGGCCCGCCCGGCGCCATCCCCTCCCCTGCCGAACCACCCGCACAGCCCCTGCGCGCGCGCCTGTCACGCCTGGCGGTGTACTTCGGCCTGCAGCACCGCCTGGCCTGGGCAGCAGCGATTCTGGCGACGCTGGTGGGGGCCATCACCGAGCCCCTGATCCCCGCCCTGCTCAAGCCCTTGCTCGATCAGGGTTTTTCGGAAGGATCGCTGCAACTGTGGATGGTGCCGCTGGCCATCATGGGCGTGTTCCTCGTGCGCGGGCTGGCGCAGTTCGTCGGGCAGTACGCGCTCGCGCGCATCGCCAACGAGGGCATGCTGCTGCTGCGCAGCCGCCTGTTCGAGCGCCTGCTGGCGGCGGACATGGGCCTGTTCGCGCGCCAGTCGGCCAGCACCCTGTCCAACACCGTGGTCTACGAGGTGCAGACCGGCGCCACGCTGCTGGTGCAGGCGCTGCTGGGCATCTCGCGCGACGGCTTCACCCTCGTGGCCCTGCTGGCCTATCTGCTGTACCTGAACTGGCAGCTCACGCTGATCGTGGCCGTGGTGGTGCCGGGCGTGGCCTGGATCATGAAGACGCTCTCGCGCCGCCTCTACCGCCTGACCAAGAGCGGGCAGCAGGCCACCGACGAACTCGCCTACGTGGTGGAGGAAAACGTGCTCGCGCACCGCATGGTGCGCCTGCACGCGGCCCAGGCAGCACAGGCCAGCCGCTTCGAGGCCCTCAGCCGCAGGCTGCGCAGCCTGGCGATCAAGTCGACCATCGCCTCGTCGGCCATGACCCCGCTGACGCAACTGCTCGCGGCAGCGGCGCTCTCGGCGGTGATCTGCGTGGCGCTGTGGCAGGGCCGCAGCACCGCGGGCAGCGCGCACGACGTGACCGTGGGCGGCTTCGTGGCCTTCATCACCGCCATGCTGATGCTCATCGCCCCCATCCGCCGCCTGGCCGACGTGGCCAACCCCATCACGCGCGGCGTGGCGGCGCTCGAACGCGGACTGCAGTTGCTGGGGCACACGCCCGCCGAGCAGGGAGGCCGCCATGCGCCGGGGCGTGCACGCGGCGCAATCGCGCTGCGCGGGGTGCGCGTGGCCTTCGCCGCCGACCAGGCGCCGGCCCTGGCGGGCGTGGACCTGGACGTGCGCCCCGGCGAGGTCGTGGCCCTGGTGGGCCCCTCGGGGGCAGGCAAGACCACGCTGGTGAACCTGCTGCCGCGCTTCGTGACGCACAGTGCGGGCGCGGTGCTGCTCGACGGCCACGCCATCGAGGACTGGGACCTGGCAGCCCTGCGCGCGCAGTTTGCGCTGGTGAGCCAGGACGTGGTGATGTTCAACGACAGCATTGCCGCCAACGTCGCCCTGGGCCAGGCCGTGGACCGCCAGCGCGTGCAGGCCTGCCTGGCGGCAGCCAACCTCGCGGACCACGTGGCCGCCCTGCCCCAGGGCATGGACACCGTGGTGGGGCACAACGCCATGCAGCTCTCGGGCGGGCAGCGCCAGCGCCTGGCGATTGCGCGCGCGCTCTACAAGGACGCCCCCATCCTGATCCTCGACGAGGCCACCTCGGCGCTGGACACCGAGTCCGAGCGCCTGGTGCAGGACGCGCTGCAGCGGCTCATGCAGGGACGCACCACGCTGGTGGTGGCGCACCGGCTCTCGACCATCGAGCACGCGGACCGCGTGGTCGTGATGGAGCGCGGGCGCATCGTGGAACAGGGCACACACGCCGCCTTGCTCGCACAAGGCGGCCTGTACGCGCGCCTGCAGGCGCGCCCGGCAGACGCCGGGGAACCCGCCTGAGAGCTTTCTCGCGGCCTACCAGCGGCCGCGCTGGGGCTGGCGCCGGCGGATGGCCGCGGCGACCAGCTCCACCATGTCCTGGCGCCCCGCGCGCAGCGCGAAATCGGCGGCGCTCAGGCGCAACTGGTTGCGCAGCGCCGGGTCTGCGCCCTCGCGCAGCAGCAGCTCGGCCGCCTCGCGCGTGCCGTAGTGCACCGCCATCATGAGCGGCGTGGTGCCGTTGGGCGAGGCGGCGTCGATGTAGGCGTGCTGCTCCAGCAGCAGCGCAATGATCTCGGCCTGCTGCGGCGTGGTCCCGGTCGCCGCGTAGTGCAGCGGTGTCCAGCCGGGCTTGTTCACATCGGCATCGCGGGCGATCAGCGAGCGCACGGCCGGCACATGGCCGCGCAGCGCCGCCATCATGAGCGCGCTCTCGCCCTGGGCGTTGCGCGCCTCGACCTGCAGATCGCGCGCCTGCATGAGGGCGTCGAATGCCTTGAGCGCACCCGCCTGCAGCGCCAGGATCAGGCCGGGCTGGCCCTTGGGGTCGCGCGTGTTCGGGTCGAAGCCGCGCTGCAGCAGCGCGGCGATGGTGCCCGCATCGTCGCGCGCGATGGCCGCGAAGAAGTCCTCGTAGGAACCCGCGCGGGCCGGCAGGCCGGCTGCCAGGGCCAGCAGCAGCAGGGCGCGGCGGGCCAGGGGCGCGCGCCTCATGCGGCCACCACCTGCGGGAACAGGCGCTCGAAGTTGCGCTCCGTGGCCTCGGCCACCGCTTCGACGGCCAGGCCGCGCACGGCGGCGATCTGGCGCGCGACCTCGGGCACATAGGCGGGGGTATTGGTCTTGCCGCGGTAGGGTACGGGGGCCAGGTAGGGGCTGTCCGTCTCGATGAGCATGCGTTCCAGGGGCACGAAGGCGGCAATGTCGCGCAGGTCCTGCGCGTTCTTGAAAGTGATGATGCCGGAGAAGGAGATGTAAAACCCCAGGTCGAGCGCGGCACGCGCCACCGCGGCCGTCTCGGTGAAACAGTGGAACACGCCGCCGGCGCTCGCCGGGCCGCCGTCCTCGCCCTCCTCGCGCAGGATGGCCAGGGTGTCGGCCGAGGCGCTGCGCGTGTGGATCACCAGCGGCCTGACGGCCGCGCGTGCCGCACGGATGTGGGTGCGAAAGCGCTCGCGCTGCCATTCCAGGTCGGCGATGCTGCGCCCGCCCTTGCGGTCTTCCATGCCGTAGTAGTCCAGGCCGGTTTCGCCGATGGCAACCACGCGGGGCCAGGCGGCCCGCTCGACCAGCTCCTGCACCGTGGGTTCGGCGACGCCCTCGTTGTCCGGGTGCACGCCCACGGAGCACCAGAAGTTGTCGTAGCCCAGGGCCAGCGCGTGCACCGCGGGGAATTCCTCCATGGTCGTGCAAATGCACAGGGCACGGCCCACCTGCGCGGCCTGCATGGCGGCGCGGATGGCAGGCAATTGCTCCGACAACGGCGGAAAGGACAGGTGACAGTGCGAATCGGTGAACATGGCGAACCAAGAAAAATGCCGATCCGCACGGGTACGGACCGGCAGCGGCGCGGCGGGCGCGTCAAATCGTCTGCGTGGGGCGGGCCGAACCCAGGGCGGCGCCCAGGATCTGCTCGATCTTGACCTTGAGCTGGGCCGACTTCTCGTCCTTGGGGAACTGGATGCCCACGCCCTGCGTGCGGTTGCCGCCCGCGCGCGCGGGCGTCACCCAGGCCACCCGGCCCGCCACGGGGTAGCGCTGGGTGTCCTCGGGCAGGGTCAGGAGCACGTACACGTCGTCACCCAGGCGGTACTCGCGCGTGGTGGGCACGAAGATGCCGCCTTCGACGAAGAACGGAATGTAGGCGGCATGCAGGGCGCCTTTTTCCTTGATCGCCAGCTGCATGACGCTGGGACGGGGTGCAGTGGACGGGGAGCTCATGGTCGTGCGGGCGGTGTGGCAGTGGCCGAGTGTAGGACGTTTCGCGCCTGCGCGACAAGCGCCTCGAGCAGCAGGCCGGTGTTGTACGGGTGCTCGGCCGTGCGCGCGGCCTGCATGAGCGCGCGCGACCAGCGCGCCAGGGCGGCCAGCGGCGGTGCGGGCGGCAGGTCGGCCGCGGCAAAGTAGCGCGGCGCGGCACCCACGCTGCAGGCCATGAGGTCGTGGCAAAGCTTTTGCAGCGCAGTGATGGCCTGCGCCGGGCGGGCCTCGGCCAGCACGGCCGGCGTGCCCTGCAGCAAGGCCTTGGGGAACTGCGCCCAGGCCTGCGGCGCCAGGCCGCTGCGCGCCAGGTGCAGCGCATCATGGGGCCGCCCGCCCGCGGCGCGCAGCCAGGCCTCGGCGTCCGTGCCGGGCACGTCCTGCGCGGCCAGCCAGGCCTGCATGGGTTGCGTGCCGGGCCAGTCCATGGCATGGCCCAGGCAGCGGCTGCGGATGGTGGGCAGCAACTGGTGCGCCGCCTCGCTGGCCAGCACGAAGCGCACGTCGCCGGGCGGCTCCTCCAGGGTCTTGAGCAGCGCATTGGCGGTGACGTGGTTCATCTGCTCGGCCGGGTACACCAGCACGGCCTTGCCCCGGCCGCGCGCGCTGGTGCGCTGGGCGAACTCCACGGCGTCGCGCATGGCTTCCACGCGGATCTCGGCGCTGGGCTTGCGCTTTTTCTCGTCGATCTCGGCCTGCGCCTTCTCGGGCAGGGGCCAGCCCTGGGCGAGCATGTCCTGCTCGGGCATGAGCACGCACAGGTCGGCATGGGTGTGCACGTCGATGGCGTGGCAACTGGCGCAGTGCCCGCAGGCCGCGCCGTCCCCGGCAGGCGACTCGCACAGCCAGGCACGCACCAGCTCCAGCGCCAGCGCGAACTGCCCCAGGCCCGAGGGGCCGTGCAGCAGCCAGGCATGGCCGCGCTGGGCGAGCAACTGCGTGCGCTGCGCCGCAATCCAGGGCGCCGGCGCTGCGGCGTCCGCGCTCACGCGCCGCCTCCGCCGGGCGCAGCGGCCGGGGCCGGCAGCCAGCCGCGCTGCGCCAGCACCTGCCGCAGCTCGACCCACACCGCCTCGCGCGGCTGGGCGGCGTCCAGCCGGGCAAAGCGCTGCGGCGCGGCCTGGGCGCGCCGCGCGTAACCCTGGGCCACGCGCGTGAAAAAGGCCTCGTCCTGCGACTCGAAGCGGTCGGGCGCGCGCGCCGTGGCCAGGCGCTGCGCGGCCATGGCCGGGGGCAGGTCGAACCACAAGGTGAGATCGGGCTCTCGCATCAAATCGGGCTGCAGCGCAAGCCCAGTCTGCGCCATGCGCTCCAATATGGATAGCAGATCCCAATCGAAACCGCGCCCGCCGCCCTGGTAGGCGAAGGTGGCGTCGGTGTAGCGGTCGCACAGCACCACGTCGCCCCGTGCCAGCGCGGGCTCGATGACCTGGCGCAGGTGGTCGCGCCGGGCGGCAAACACCAGCAGCGCCTCGGTGAGCGCGTCCATGGGTTCACCCAGCAGCAGGGCGCGCAGCTTCTCGGCCAGCGGGGTGCCGCCGGGCTCGCGCGTGACGGTGACGCTGCGCCCCGCGCCGCGCAGGGCCGCGGCCAAGGCCTCGATGTGCGAGGACTTGCCCGCGCCGTCGATGCCCTCGAAGGTGATGAACAGGCCTGGGGTCATTTCTTTTGCAGTTGGTAGCGCTGAACGGCTCGGTTGTGCTCGTCGAGCGTGGCGCTGAAATGGCTGCTGCCGTCGCCGCGCGCCACGAAGTACAGGGCGCGCGTCGCCTGCGGCTGCACCGCCGCCATGAGCGCGGCCTTGCCCGGCATGGCGATGGGCGTGGGCGGCAGGCCTGCGCGGGTGTAGGTGTTCCAGGGCGTGTCGGCCTGCAGGTCGCGCTTGCGCAGGTTGCCGTCGAACTTCTCGCCCAGGCCGTAGATCACGGTGGGGTCGGTCTGCAGCAGCATGCCGGCGCGCAGCCGGTTGACGAAGACGCCGGCGATCTGCCCGCGGTCGGCCGCCTGGCCGGTCTCCTTCTCGACGATGCTGGCCAGGATGAGCGCCTCGTCGGCGCTCTTGAGCGGCGTGTCGGCGCTGCGCTGCGCCCAGGCGGCCTCCAGGTGGCGGTCCATGGCGTGCAGGGCGCGGCGCAGCACGGCCAGGTCGCTGGAGCCCTTGGCGTAGGCGTAGGTGTCGGGGAAGAAGCGCCCCTCCGGGGGCACACCCGGACGCCCGAGCTGCTGCATGATGGCGGCGTCGTCCAGGCCGGCGCTGTCGCGCCGCAGCTCCTCGCGCGCCAGCGCGGCGCGCACCTGGCGGAAGGTCCAGCCCTCCACCAGCGTGAGGCTGCGCAGCGACTCCTCGCCGCGCACCAGTTTGTCGAGCAGGGTGAGGGGCGTGGTGCCGGGCGGTATTTCGTAGTTGCCCGCGCGGATCTCGCGCACCTTGCCCGAGAGGCGGAACCAGGCGAACAAGAGCCGCGCATCCACGCGCACGCCCGCGCGCTCGATGTCGCGCGCGATGCTGCGCGGCGGCGTGCCGGGCTCGATGGCCAGCTCCAGCGGCTCGCTGCCCATGGGCAGCGGCGCGTGCAGCCAGGCCCAGGCCGCAGCGCCCAGCGCGGCGGCCACCATCAGTGCCAGAAGAAGGAGTCGGCGCACAACCCTGATGCGAGTAGGAATGAGGAACCGGGCATCATAATGGAGCCATGTCAGCCATGCTCCAGGGCGTAGCCCCCCTCGAAAACCTGGGCGTCATCCGTGCCGAAGGCGAAGACGCCGCCAAATTCCTCCACGGCCAGCTCACCCACGACTTTGCCCTGCTGGACCTGGCGCACGCGCGCCTGTGCGCCTTTCTCTCGGCCAAGGGCCGCATGCAGGCAAGCTTCATCGCCTTCAAGCGCAGCCCCACCGAGGTGTGGCTGGTCTGCAGCCGCGACCTGCTGGCCGCCACGCTCAAGCGCCTGTCCATGTTCGTGCTGCGCGCCAAGCTGCGCCTGAGCGACGCCAGCGCCGAGCTGCGCGTTGCCGGCCTGGCCGACGATGCTATCAACTCAATAGCTGGTGGCGCACAGCCCATGTGGGTCAAGGCCGATTTTGGCTCTGCCAGCCTGGTGCACCTGCCCGCGGCGGCAGGCCAGGCACGCGCGCTGTGGGTGGCCCCGGCCAACGAGCCCCTGCCCGCTGGCGCAGCGCTCGACCCGGCCCTGTGGGCCTGGGGCGAGGTGCAGAGCGGCGTGGCCACGCTGAGCGCGCCGCTGGTCGACGCCTTCGTGCCGCAGATGCTCAATTACGAATCGGTCGATGGCGTGAGCTTCAAGAAAGGCTGCTACCCGGGCCAGGAGGTCGTGGCGCGCAGCCAGTTCCGCGGCGCCATCAAGCGCCGTGCCTACCTCGCCCATGCCGATGCGCCGCTGGCCGTGGGCGCCGAGGTGTTCGGCCCGCAGGACGCCGAGCAGGCCTGCGGCACCGTGGTGCAGGCCGCCGCCGCGCCCGGCGGCGGGTGGGACGCCATCGTCTCGCTGCAGATCGCGGCGGCCGAGGCGGGCGACCTGCATGCGGGTGCACCCGCGGGCCCCGCACTGACCCTGGGTACCCTGCCCTATCTCTTGCGCGACGACCTCTGATGCAGCCGCCTACCACCGCGCCGGGCACCAGCCCCTGGCGCATGTCCGTCGCGCCCATGATGGACTGGACCGACCGCCACTGCCGCTACCTGCATCGCCTGCTCACACGCCACACCTTGCTGTACACCGAGATGGTCAATGTGGGCGGCATCCTGTTTGGCGGTACCGAGCGGCACCTGCGCTACAACGCCGAGGAACACCCCGTGGCCCTGCAGCTGGGCGGCAACGAGCCCGGCAAGCTGGCCCAGGCCGCGCGCCTGGGTGAACAGTGGGGCTACGACGAGATCAACCTCAACTGCGGCTGCCCCAGCGACCGGGTGCAGCGCGGCGCCTTTGGCGCCAGCCTGATGAAGGCGCCCACCCTGGTGGCCGACTGCGTGAAGGCCATGGTGGACGTGGTGCAGGTGCCCGTGACGGTCAAGCACCGCATCGGCATCGACAAGGAGGAGAGCTACGCTTTCGTGCGCGACTTCATCGGCACCGTGCAGGACGCCGGTTGCAGGGTATTCATCGTGCATGCGCGCAATGCCTGGCTGCAGGGCCTCTCGCCCAAGGAAAACCGCGAAATCCCGCCGCTGCGCTACGCGGTGGCGCACCGGCTCAAGCAGGACTTCCCGCACCTCACCATTGCCGTCAACGGCGGCCTCTGCACCGATGAGGCCGTGCAGGCGCAGTTGCAGCAGGTCGATGGCGTGATGGTGGGCCGCGAGGCCTACCACAACCCGTGGTGGCTGGCGCGCTGGGACAGCCTCTACTTCGGCGCACCCGAGCGCCCCCTGAGCGTGGAGGCCGTGGAAGACGCCATGGTGGACTACATGGAGCGCGAAGCCGCGCAGCACGGCACGCCCTGGTACGCCATCGCGCGCCACATGCTGGGCCTGCGCCACGGTTTGAGCGGCGCCCGGCGCTGGCGCCAGGTGTGGAGCGACCACCGCCTCAAGGACCTGCCGGCGCGCGAAGTGGCTGCCCAGGCGCGCGCGGCGGCCTGCACCCTGCGCGCCTGAGCGCGCACGGCACCCGCCGCGCCGGCCCCGCGATCGTCAGGATGCGAGCTGCCGTTGCAGCCAGGCGCCCAGGGGCTCGGGCCGGCCGAACAGGTAGCCCTGCAGGCCATCGCAATGGCTGGTGGTGAGGAAGTCGGCCTGCGCCTGCGTCTCCACGCCTTCGGCCACCACGCGCAGCTTGAGGTGGCGCGCCACCGACAGGATGGATTGCACGATGGCCGTGTCGTTGGGGTCGTCCGGCGTGTCCTGCACGAAGCTGCGGTCGATCTTGAGCTCGTACAGCGGCAGGCGCTTGAGGTAGGCCAGGCTGGAGTAGCCGGTGCCGAAGTCATCGATGGAAAAGCGCAGGCCCATGCGCACCAGCTCGGTCATGCGGGCGATGGTATTGTCCAGATCGTCGATCAGCAGGCTCTCGGTCACCTCCAGGATCAGGTGGTCGGGCGGCGCGCCGGTCAGCTCCAGCAGGGCGCGCAGGCGCTCGACGAAATCCTCCTGCCGGAACTGGCGCTGGCTCACGTTCACCGAAATCGACACCAGCCGCCCGGCGGCCTGCAGGCGGGCCAGGGTTTCGCAGGCCTGCTGCAGCATCCAGTCGCCCATGCGCAGGATCAGGCCCGAGGACTCGGCCACCGGGATGAAGCGCGCAGGCGGCACGGGGCCGCGCACTGCGTGGCTCCAGCGCATGAGCAGCTCGCCCCCCTCGACGGTGCCGTCGGGCCGCACCTGGGGCTGGATGTAGGCCGCCAGCTCCCCCGCGCCCACGGCCTTCTTCAGGTCCTGCTCCAGCGCCAGGCGCTCCTGCACGTCGGCCTGCATGGCCTCCTCGTAGAAACAGATGCGGTTGCGCCCCAGGTCCTTGGCACGGTACATGGCCGTGTCGGCCTCGCGCAGCAGGTCCTCCACGCCCTCGCCGTGCTTGGGAAACAGGGTGATGCCTATGCTGGCCGTGCTGCTGTAGGCGTGCGCCTCGATGCTGTAGGGCTCCTCCAGCGCGGCGCGCACGCGCTCCCCGCTCAGCAGGGCGCCGCGGCCGGCGTTCTCCATGTCGGGCGCGATGTCGTTGAGCAGCAGCACGAATTCGTCGCCCCCCAGCCGCGCCAGCGTGTCGCCGGGCCGCAGCAGGCCGCCCAGCCGCTGCGCGACCTGGTGCAGCAGCATGTCGCCGAAGCGGTGGCCGCGCGCGTCGTTGATCTGCTTGAAGTTGTCCAGGTCGATGAACAGCAGGGCGCCCACCTCGTGCGCGCTGCGCGCCCACGCCAGGGCGTGGTCCAGCCGGTCGAGCAGCATGCGCCGGTTGGGCAGGCCGGTGAGCGTGTCGAAGTAGACGAGTTGGTGGGTGCGCGCCTCGGCCTGCTTGCGCTCGGTGATGTCGCGCGCCAGGGCGATGAGCTGCGCCTCCTGGCCCGGCACCCCGGCCGCCTTGCGCGCCACGGACAGGTCGAACCAGTGCCATTGGCCGGCCAGCTCCAGCCGCAAGGCCTGGCCGCTCGCATGCCCGCTGCGCGCGGCCTCCTCCAGCGCCGCACGGCAGGCGGCGGCGTCGCCCTCGGCCACGGCGTCCTGCAGCCGCTGGCCGACGAGGCCGGCGACCGGCAGGGACTGCGCCGCGCTGCCCGGCCGGCAGTGGCGGATGCGGCCATCGGGGTCGAGTTCCAACAGCAGGTCGGGGATGGCGTTGAGCGTGCCCTGCAGGTCATCGCGCGTGCGCCGCAGGGTGTCGGTCATGCGCAGCGCCAGCGCCACGGCGCGCTCGCGCGCCGTGGCCAGCACCCAGGCCAGGCCGCCCACCAGCAGGCTCAGCACCGCGCCCAGCAAGGCGGCCATGCCCGGGCCGGAGCTGTCCTGCAGGCGCTCCGCGAAGCCGGGCAGCGGGCGCATCACCAGGGTCCACCGGCGCCCGCCCAGCTCCATCCAGCGCGTCTCCTGCAGATCGGTATGGGGCAGGCTGACCGGCGGGGTCAGGCGCCGCGCGGGGTCCAGGGCGTCGCCCTCGTAGATGGTCAGGTCGATGTCGCGGTCCAGCTGCTGGCGCATGCCCTGCAACAGTTCTTTCATGCGAAACGGCGCCGACACCCAGCCCACGATGCGCGCGCGCCGCTCGGGCACCGAGCCGGGCAGCACGCCCCCCTGGTACAGGGGCAGGTACATGACCATGCCCAGGCGTTCGCTCGCCGCGGTGTACTGGCGCAGCGGGATGGGCGCGGTCAGCGCCAGCTCGCCCGTGTCGCGCGCACGTTCCAGGGCCTCCAGCGCGCCGGGGACCGTGGCGACGTCAAAGCCCAGCGCCCGGCGGTTGATGTCGTCGTTCGGTTCGATGTGCGTGATGAGCAGGTATTGCGCCCGCTCCCCGGCGGGCTGGATGCGCAGGTCGGTGCGGGCCTGCGCCTGTGCCGGTGTGAAGCGCCGGATGTAGGCGATGCCCTGCAGGCCCGGCAGGGCCTCCTGCAGGTCCAGGGCATCGACGTAGGCGTGGAACTCCTGCGGGTCGATCTGCTCGGATCCGTCGTAGTAGCCCTTGACGCCGCGCAACACCATTTGGTAGGTGTCGATGCGGCCCTTGATGCTGAAGGCAATCCGGTCCACGGCCAGGGTGAAGGCCTGCTGCCGGCGGCTGCGTTCGGCCTGGGTCTCGGCGTACCAGTAGGCCAGGGTGAGGCCCAGCAGCACCGCCGTGAGCAGGGCCGCCGTCCAGCCGGGGCGGCCCCAGCGGCCCGCGGCGGCAGGCGGCAGTTCGGCGGCAGAGGCAGGGCTTGGGGTCATGCAGAGCGGCGGGTTCGGGTCGGTAGCGGCACCACCATGGGCCGCGCAGCGGTGCGGGCAAATACAGAAAAAATGGAACGCCAGGGCCCATTATGGTCGGAGCGCCGCAGCCTGCGCTGGCGCCTGCGCCCACCGGCCCCGCGCGCTGCGCTGCGCCCGGTGCCCTCGCGTGAGAAATGGACGCCAAACAAGGCTTGAACGCTGAACCATCAAGCGCCAGCAGCTCTTGTTTCAATAGCAGCACCGATGGAAAAACGCAGGGTGCATCTTGATCTCTGTCACGCCGGCGACGCCATCCCCGGGGTTTCACGGCCTGCAAACGTAAACAATTGCTGCTATATTGCACTGCAACATAAGGGATTTTCCCATGCTCTATCAGATATTCGAAACCCAGCGCTCCTTCATGGAGCCCTTTGCCGATTTTGCGCGCGCAGCCTCGAAGTTCTACAGCAACCCCCTGTCGCCCTTCCAGAAGCTGCCACTGGCTCAGCGCATTTCCGCGGCCTACGACCTGCTCTACCGCCTGGGCAAGGACTACGAAAAGCCCGAGTTCGGCATCAAGACGGTCCCAGTCAACGGCGTGGAGGTGGCCATCCATGAGCGCGTGGAGATCGAGAAGCCGTTCTGCGAACTGCGGCGCTTCAAGCGTTTCTCCGACGACCCCAAGACGCTGGAGCTGCTCAAGACCCAGCCGGTGGTGCTGGTCGTGGCGCCGCTGTCGGGCCACTACGCCACGCTCTTGCGCGATACCGTGCGCACCATGCTCAGCGACCACAAGGTCTACATCACCGACTGGAAGAACGCGCGCATGGTGCCGCTGTCCGAGGGGGACTTCCATCTCGACGACTACGTGCACTATGTGCAGGACTTCATCCGCCACCTGCAGGGCAGCTACGGCAATTGCCACGTCGTGAGCGTGTGCCAGCCCACGGTGCCGGTGCTCGCCGCCGTCTCCCTTATGGCCAGCCGTGGCGAGACCACGCCCCTGTCGCTGACCATGATGGGCGGCCCCATCGACGCGCGCAAAACCCCCACCGCGGTGAACAATCTGGCCATCGAGCGCAGCTACGAGTGGTTCGAGAACAATGTGATCTACCGCGTGCCCGAGAACTACCCCGGCGCCGGCCGGCGCGTGTACCCCGGTTTTCTGCAGCATGCGGGCTTCGTGGCCATGAACCCGGACCGCCACGCGGTGAACCATTACGACTACTTCAAGAACCTCATCAAGGGCGACGACAGCAGCGCCGAATCGCACCGCAAGTTCTACGACGAGTACAACGCCGTGCTCGACATGGACGCCCACTACTACCTGGAAACCATCAAGACGGTGTTCCAGGAGTTCCGCCTGATGCACGGCACCTGGGATGTGCGCTCGCCCGAAGGCCAGCTCGAGCGCGTGCGCCCGCAGGACATCACGCACAGCGCCCTGCTCACCATCGAGGGCGAACTCGACGACATCGCCGGCATAGGCCAGACCAGCGCGGCGCACGAGCTGTGCACCGGCCTGGCCGGCAAGGCGCAGCGCCACCTGGAGGTGCCGGGCGCGGGCCACTACGGCATCTTCAGCGGGCGGCGCTGGCGCGAGCTGGTGTACCCGCAGGTGCGCGACTTCATCCGCGAGCACCAGGCGGCCACCGCCCCGGCTGCGGCGCCGGCCCTGGCACCCGCACCCGCCGCCACCACCGCGGCACCGGCCGACGTAGCACCCCCCGCCGCCAAACCCACGCGCAAGCGGGCCGCCCAGACCCCATGAGCGCGCGCGCGCCAGCGCCCGGCCGGCCGCTTGCGGCCTCCCTGGCCGAGCGCCTGCTGGATGCCCTGCCCCAGACCCAATGCCAGCGCTGCGGCTATGCCGACTGCGCGGCCTACGCCCAGGCCATGGCCGCAGGCGAGGCGGCCATCAACCGCTGCCCGCCGGGCGGGGCAGAGGGCGTGCAGCAGCTCGCGGCGCTCACCGGCCGCCCGGTACGGCCCCTGGACCCGGCCTGCGGCAGCGAAGGCCCGCGCAGCCTGGTGCGCATCGACGAAGACTGGTGCATAGGCTGCACCCTGTGCATCAAGGCCTGCCCGGTCGACGCCATCGTGGGCGCCAACAAATTCATGCACACCGTGCTGCCCGAGGATTGCACGGGCTGCGAACTGTGCATTCCCGCCTGCCCGGTCGATTGCATCATTCCCTACAACGCCAGCGGCACGGCCACGGGCTGGGCGGCCTGGTCGCCCACCCAGGCCCGGCAAGCACGCGAACGCTATGCGCGCCGCAGCGCCCGCCTGGCCGCGCCGCAGCCGCCGCCCGCGCCTGCCGCCCGGGAGCCTGCCCCACCCCCGCCGCAGGAGCCCCAGCCATCCCCCGCCACCGACGCCGGCGCACGCCAGGCGGCCATTGCCGCGGCCCTGGCGCGCGCCCGGGCCTTGCGCGGCGCAGCCTGAGCTCGCGGCGGCCGGGCGCCCCCCCGCGGCGGAACCCGCCTTTCAGCGGCCGACCAGGGTCTTGTAGACGCCGCAGCCCACGTACAGATCGCCCAGCAGGCAGACGTAGGACATCTTGGTCTGCACCGTGCCGGTGGCCGGGTTCTGGATGCCGTACTCCACCCAGCCGGGCTCGCGGTCGGCCTGGGCGATGATGTCGTGCACCAACTGGTCGCCCGCGATGCCGGGAATGTCGCGCACCCGCGTGCCCACCTTGGCCGGGTTGCCGCCAAAGGCCAGGTAGGTGCCCTGGGCATCGAGCGCGAAGACGTACATGTCGCGGTCGTGGTAGGGCTGGGCAGGGTCGGTGAGCGTGCGCAGGAACTGCTCGCGCCCTGCCCGGCGGTGCAGATCGGCCGCCCGGGCGACCAGCGCCATGGCTTCGTCGGCCGTGCCCTGCTGCAGGCGAAAGCTCTCCACCGCGCGCGCCAGGGTGCTGGCGCGCCCTTCCAGCGCCGCCGCATGCGCCACGGCGTGCTCGACCATTTGGGCATTGTGCTGGGTGATCTGGTCGAGCTGGCGCACCGCGGTGGCGATTTCCTGCAGGCCCGTGCTCTGCTCGGTGTCGGACGAGGCGATTTCGGACAGGGTGCCGGCCAGCGAGCGGATGGCATCGTTCATCTGGGCCATGCCCTGGCCGGCCGAGCCGATCAGCCCGGCGCTGGTCTCCACCTGCCCGACCGAGGCGCCGATGAGGTTGCGGATCTCGCGCGCAGCCTCGGCCGAGCGCCCTGCCAGCGTGCGCACCTCGCTGGCGACCACGGCAAAGCCGCGGCCCTGCTCGCCCGCGCGCGCGGCTTCCACGGCGGCATTGAGGGCCAGGATATTGGTCTGGAAGGCGATGCCGTCGATCACGCCGATGATCTCGTTCATGCGCCGTGCGCTCTGCTGGATGGCCTGCACCGACTGCACGGCGCGCTCCATGGCGCGCGCGCCTTCGGCGGCGTCCTTGCTCACGCGGGCGGCGCGCTCGTCGGCAGCGCGCACGCTCTGCGCGTTGCCCTGCACCGTGCCCACCATCTGCTCCACGCTGGCGGCGGTCTGCTCCAGGTTGGCGGCCTGCTGCTCGGTGCGCTCGGACAGCGCGCGGCTGTCGCGCCCCAGGGTCTGCCCGGCCTGGGCCACCAGTGCGGCGTTGCTGCGGATGTCGGCCACCATGGCCGAGAGGGTCTGCACCATGCGGTCGAGCAGGCGCATGAGCTCGGCCACCTCATCCTGGCCCTGGCTGGCCACGTGCACCGACAGGTCGCCCCGGGACGAGCGCTCCATGTGCTGCGCCAGCTGCCGCAGGCCCCCGTGCAGGCAGGCGTGCAGGGACCACAGCAGGTACAGCAGCACCAGCGCACCGCCGCCGCGCACCAGCCAGAACCAGGCGCTGCCGGCGCCCGCGAGGTCCAGCAGCGCCAGCAAGGCGAGCAGGCCCAGCACCACCACCCCCACCAGCGCCAACTGCCCTGCCAGGCGGAACCGGCGCATGAGCCACAACCCCGGCCGCAGCAGCGCGGGCGCATCATGAGTCAGCATGGGCAATCCTTTGGTGTGAGGTCGGCAGGGCCGTGGCGCGGGGGCGGGGAGCGGGCCCTTCGCGGCGAGGGTGCCGTATTGTGAAAACTCCAGCCTTCAGTGAACTTACACGCCGGGCCGGGCGGCGCCGTGCGCGCGCCGCGCCATCTTTCATAATGGCGCACCATGAATCCCCTGCTCTCCCGGCTGCAGCCCTATCCGTTCGAGCGGCTGCGCCAGCTGTTCGCCTCCGTCACCCCTTCTCCCCAGCACAGTGCGATCAGCCTGGGCATCGGCGAGCCGCGCCACGCGACGCCGCCGTTCATCCAGGACGCCCTGGTGGCCGGCCTGGAGGGCCTGGCCCGCTACCCCTCCACGCTGGGCGAGCCGCGCCTGCGCCAGGCCTTTGCCGGGTGGCTGCAGCGCCGCTACGGCCTGGCGCTGGACCCCGACACGCAGATGCTGCCCGTCAACGGCTCGCGCGAGGCCCTGTTCGCCTTCGCGCAGACCGTGATCGACGCCCGCGCCCCGCAGCCCACGGTCGTGTGCCCCAACCCCTTCTACCAGATCTACGAGGGCGCGGCGCTGCTGGCCGGGGCCACGCCCTACTTCGCCCCCAGCGATCCGGCGCGCAATTTCGCCGTGGACTGGGACAGCGTCCCGGCCTCCGTGTGGGAGCGCACGCAACTGCTGTTCGTCTGCTCCCCGGGCAACCCCACGGGCGCCGTCATGCCGCTGGCCGAGTGGGAAAAGCTGTTCGCCCTGTCCGACCGCCATGGCTTCGTGGTCGCCTCGGACGAGTGCTACAGCGAAATCTACTTCCGCGACGAGCCCCCGCTGGGCGGCCTGGAGGCGGCCGCGCGCCTGGGCCGCAGCGACTTTCGCCGGCTGCTGGCCTTCACCAGCCTGTCCAAGCGCAGCAACGTGCCCGGCCTGCGCAGCGGCTTCGTCGCGGGCGATGCGCGGCTCGTGCAGGACTTCCTGCTCTACCGCACCTACCACGGCAGCGCCATGGGCCCCGCAGTGCAGGCGGCCAGCATCGCCGCCTGGAACGACGAGCAGCACGTGGTGGACAACCGCGCCCTGTACCGCGCCAAGTTCGCCCAGGTCACGCCCCTGCTCGAGCCCCTGATGGACGTGCACCTGCCCGATGCCGGCTTCTACCTCTGGGCGGGCGTGCCGCCGCACCTGGGCATGAGCGACACCGAGTTCGCACGCGCCCTGCTGGCTCAATACAATGTCACGGTGCTGCCCGGCAGCTTCCTGGCACGCACGTCGGACGGCGTCAACCCGGGCGCGGGCCGCGTGCGCATGGCGCTGGTGGCCGAAACCGCCGAGTGCGTGCAGGCCGCCGAGCGCATCGCCCAGTTCATCCAAACCCACCCATCCCGGCAATCATGAGCCCACAACTCCAGAACACCATCGACAGCGCCTGGGAGCAGCGCGCCAGCCTCTCCGCCGCCTCTGCCCCTGCCGACGTGCGCGAGGCCGTGGAGCACGTGCTCGCCGAACTCGACAGCGGCCGCCTGCGCGTGGCCACGCGCCAGGGCGTAGGCCAGTGGACCGTGCACCAGTGGATCAAGAAGGCCGTGCTGCTGTCCTTCCGGCTGCAAGACAACGTGCCCATCCAGGCGGGCGACCTGGGCTTCTACGACAAGGTACCGACCAAGTTCGGCGGCCTCGGCGCCGAGGCCCTGGCCGCCACGGGCGTGCGCATCGTCCCCCCCGCGGTGGCGCGCCGCGGCAGCTTCATCGGCCGCGGCGCCATCCTCATGCCCAGCTACGTGAACATCGGCGCCTATGTGGACGAGGGCACCATGGTGGACACCTGGGCCACCGTGGGCTCGTGCGCGCAGGTGGGCAAGCATGTGCACCTCTCGGGCGGCGTGGGCCTGGGCGGGGTGCTCGAACCCCTGCAGGCCAACCCGACCATCATCGAGGACAACTGCTTCATCGGCGCGCGCTCGGAGATCGTCGAGGGCGTGATCGTCGAGGAGAACTCCGTCATCAGCATGGGCGTGTACATCGGCCAGAGCACCCCCATCTACGACCGCGCCACGGGCGAGGTGAGCTACGGGCGCGTTCCGGCTGGCTCTGTGGTCATCAGCGGCAGCCTGCCCAAGGACGGCGGGCGCTACAGCCTGTACGCGGCCATCATCGTCAAGCGCGTCGACGCGCAGACGCGCGCCAAGACCAGCATCAACGACCTGCTGCGCGATTGAGCCGCGCCACCGGCGCCCGCGCAACACCACCACGGAGGGAGACAGCATGAGCACGATGGAACGCATCCTGCGCCTGATGGCCGAGAAGAAGGCCTCGGACGTGTACCTCTCGGCCAATGCCCCGGCGCTCATCAAGATCAACGGCGAGTGCGTGCAGATCAACAGCCAGGTCCTGCCGCCCGAGGCGCCCAAGAACCTGCTCGCCGAGATCGTCCCCCCCGACCGCATCGAGGAGCTGGAGGAGACCGGCGAGCTCAACATGGGCGTGCCCCTCACGGGCGTGGGGCGCTTTCGCGTCAGCGCCATGCGCCAGCGCGGCAGCTATGCCGTGGTGATCCGCTTCATCAGCCAGCAGGTGCCGGATCTCAGCGAGCTGAGCCTGCCGCCCGTGCTGGGCGAGCTGATCCTGGAAAAGCGCGGCCTGATCCTGGTGGTGGGCGCCACGGGCTCGGGCAAGAGCACCTCGCTGGCGGCGATGATCGACCGGCGCAACGGCCTGATGTCCGGGCACATCCTGACCATCGAGGACCCGGTGGAATACCAGTTCCGCAACCGCAAGTCCATCGTCAACCAGCGCGAGGTCGGCAGCGACACGCAATCGCTGCAGATCGCCCTGAAGAACGCCCTGCGCCAGGCGCCGGACGTGATCCTGATCGGCGAGATCCGCGACCGCGAGACCATGTCCGCCGCCATTGCCTACGCCCAGTCGGGCCACCTGTGCCTGGCCACGCTGCACGCCAACAACAGCTACCAGGCGCTCAACCGCATCCTGTCGTTCTACCCCGTCGAGGTGCGCCCCACGCTGCTGGGCGACCTGTCCTCGGCCCTCAAGGCCATCGTCTCGCAGCGCCTGGTGCGCACGGCCGCCGGCGAACGCCTGCCCGCCGTCGAGGTCATGCTCAACACCAAGCTCGTGGCCGAGCTGATCGAGAAGGGCGACTTCTCCGGCGTGCGCGAAGCCATGGAAAAATCCATGGCCGAGGGCTCGCAGACCTTCGAGGAAGACCTGGCGCGCCTGATCATGGAAAACCGCATCGACCGCAAGGAAGGCCTGGCCTACGCCGACTCGCCGACCAACCTCATGTGGCGCCTGCAGAACGACTTCTCGCTCGCCGCCAAGGCCGCGCAGGCGCACAAGGAAGCGCGCGAGGCGCAGGCGCAGGACGACGCTCCCTCCTTCACCGAAATCGTGCTCGACATCAAGCCCGGCGCCTGATCCCCCACCCCTTTTCCATGTCCTCCACCCAGCAACTGGCCCAGGCCCTCATCGCCCGGCCCTCCACCACCCCCAGCGACGCCGGTTGCCTGGACCTGATCACCGAACGCCTGCAGGCCCTGGGCTTTGCCTGCGAGCGCATGGACAGCGGACCGGACGATTTCCGCGTCAGCAATTTATGGGCAAAACGCAGTGCAGCGCCCGCCCATCAAGCGCAAGCAGCTATCAAGACCATAGTATTTGCCGGCCACACCGACGTGGTGCCCACCGGCCCGCTGGAGCAATGGGGCAGCCCGCCCTTCACCCCCACCGTGCGGGACGGCAAGCTCTACGGGCGCGGCGCCAGCGACATGAAGACCTCCATCGCCGCCTTCATCGTCGCGGTGGAGGAATTCCTCGCCGCCACCCCCGAGCCCGGCCTGGACATCGCCCTGCTGCTCACCAGCGACGAGGAAGGCCCCTCCGTGGACGGCACCAAGACCGTCGTCGAGCGCCTGCGCGCGCGCGGCGAGCGGCTGGACTGGTGCATCGTCGGCGAGCCCACCTCCGTGCGGCAGACCGGCGACATGATCAAGAACGGCCGCCGCGGCACCCTGAGCGGCAAGCTCACCGTGCACGGCATCCAGGGCCACATCGCCTACCCGCACCTGGCGCGCAACCCCATCCACCAGGTGGCCCCGGCGCTGGCCGAACTCGTCGCCATGCGCTGGGACGAAGGCAACGCCCACTTCCCGCCCACGAGCTGGCAGGTGAGCAACATCCACGGCGGCACCGGCGCGAGCAACATCATCCCCGGCGCGGTGGTCATCGACTTCAACTTCCGCTTCTGCACCGAATCCACGGCCGAAGACCTCAAGCAGCGCCTGCACGCGGTGCTCGACCGCCACGAGCTCGAATACGAACTCCAGTGGACCCTGGGCGGCCAGCCCTTCCTCACCACGCCCGGCGAGCTGGTGCAGGCCGTGCAGCAGGCCATCGCCGAGGAAACCGGCCTGGCCACCGAACTGTCCACCACCGGCGGCACCAGCGACGGGCGCTTCATCGCCACGCTGTGCCCGCAGGTCATCGAACTGGGCCCGCCCAACGCCAGCATCCACAAGATCGACGAGCACATCGCGCTGGTCGACATCGAGCCGCTCAAGAACATCTACCGGCGCACGCTCGCCCACCTGAGCACCCTGGCCCGCACAGGCGCCCCGGCATGAGCAGCGCCAGCACCCCCGCCCTGCCGGCGCTGCAAGGCGCCACCGTGGGCGCGCTCGTCGCCGCTGGCGCGCGCCTGCTCGAAGCGGCCGGCGTGTCCTTCGGCCATGGCACCACCAACGCCCGCGACGAAGCCGCCTGGCTGGTGCTCTGGCGCCTGGGCCTGCCGCTCGACAGCCCCCTGGGCCCGGACACCGATTCCATAGAAAATAGGCCTGTCGCGCCCACCGATCAAGCGCTGGTAGCTACACTTTTTGAAGAACGCATCCGCAGCCGCAAGCCGGCCGCCTACCTCACGCACGAAGCCTGGCTGCAGGGCGTGCCCTTCTACGTGGACGAGCGCGCCATCGTGCCGCGCAGCCTGATCGCCGAGCTGATCGCCGACGGCGGCTTCGACGATTTTCTGGGCGCACACACGCGGCGCGTGCTCGACCTGTGCACGGGCAACGGCAGCCTGGCCGTGCTCGCCGCCATGGCCTGGCCCGAGATCCACATCGACGCCGCCGACCTCAGCGACGACGCCCTCGCCGTGGCCCGCATCAACGTCGAGCGCCACGGCCTGCAGCACCGCATCCGCCTGCTGCACAGCGACGGGCTGGCCGCCTGCCCCGGCCCCTACGACCTGATCGTGTGCAACCCGCCCTACGTCAACGCCGCCAGCATGGCGCAGCTCCCGCCGGAATACCGCGCCGAGCCCACCCTGGCCCTGGCCGGAGGCGTGGACGGCATGGATTTCATCCGCCGCCTGCTGCGCGAGGCACCGGCCCGCATGAGCGAACACGCCGTGCTGGTGCTGGAGATCGGCAACGAGCGCGCGCACCTCGAGGCCGCCTTTCCGGCGCTGCCCGTCTTCTGGCTGGACACCAGCGCCGGGGACGAACAGGTGCTGCTGATCGAGCGTGCGGCCCTCTCCTGCTTTTCCCTTCCTGAATGATCAATCTCAAGAACATCACCTTGCGCCGCGGCGCCAAGGTGCTGCTGGACGACGTCAGCGCCACCATCAACCCCGGCGAGCACGTGGGGCTGGTGGGGCGCAATGGCGCAGGCAAGTCCAGCCTGTTTGCGCTGCTCAATGGCTCCCTGCACGAGGACGGCGGCGACTTCGAGCTGCCGGCGCACTGGCGCATGGCGCAGGTGGCGCAGAACATGCCCGAGACCGACGAGCCGGCCAGCGAATTCGTCGTTGCCGGCGACACGCGGCTGGCCGAGGCGCGCGCGCGCCTGGCGCTGGCCGAGGCGGGGGACGACGGCATGGCCATCGCCCAGGCGCACAGCGACCTGCACGACGCCGGCGCGCACGACGCCCTGGCGCGGGCGCAGGCGCTGATCCTGGGCCTGGGCTTCAAGGTGGGCGAGCTGCAGCAGCCGGTCAACAGCTTCTCCGGCGGCTGGCGCATGCGCCTGCAACTGGCGCGCGCACTTATGTGCCCCAGCGATCTGCTGCTGCTCGACGAGCCCACCAACCACCTGGACCTGGACGCGCTGGTGTGGCTGGAAGCCTGGCTGCAGCGCTACAGCGGCACGCTGGTGGTCATCAGCCACGACCGCGAGTTCCTGGACGCGGTGACCAACGTCACCCTGCACATCGAGAACGCCCGGCTCACGCGCTACGGCGGCAACTACAGCCGCTTCGAGGAGCTGCGCGCGCAGCAGCTCGAACTGCAGCAGACGAGCTACGCGCGCCAGCAGGAGAAGATCGCGCACCTGCAGAAGTTCATCGACCGCTTCAAGGCCAAGGCCACCAAGGCGCGCCAGGCGCAAAGCCGCGTGAAGGCGCTCGAGCGCATGGAGCGCATCGCCCCCGTGCTCGCCGAGGCCGAGTTCACCTTCGAATTCAAGGAGCCCACCAATCTGCCCAACCCCATGCTGGTGATCGACGACGCCAGCTTCGGCTACCGCGCCGAGGACGGCACGCCCACCACCATCCTGCAGCATGTGCAGCGCAGCGTGATGGCGGGCCAGCGCATCGGCATTCTGGGGGCCAACGGGCAGGGCAAGTCCACCCTGGTCAAGACCATTGCCCGGCAGATGACGCCGCTGGCGGGCCGCGTGACCGAGGGCAAGGGCCTGGCCATTGGCTACTTCGCCCAGCAGGAGCTGGACGTGCTGCGCCCCGCCGACAACCCGCTGGAGCACATGGTCCGCCTGGCGCGCGAGCTCGGCGCCGAGGCGCGCGAGCCCAGCCGCGAGCAGGACCTGCGCAACTTCCTGGGCAGCTTCAACTTCACGGGCGACATGGTCAAGCAAAGCGTGGGCAGCATGAGCGGCGGCGAAAAGGCCCGCCTGGTGCTGGCCATGATCGTCTGGCAGCGCCCCAACCTGCTGCTGCTGGACGAGCCCACCAACCACCTGGACCTGGCCACGCGCGATGCGCTGTCGGTGGCGCTCAACGAGTTCGAGGGCACCGTCATGCTGGTGAGCCACGACCGCGCCCTGCTGCGCGCCGTGTGCGACGAGTTCTGGCTCGTGGGCCGCGGCGCCGTGGGCCCGTTCGACGGCGACCTGGACGACTACCAGCGCTACCTGCTCGACGAGGCCCGGCGCCTGCGCGAGCAGGCCCGCACCGCCGGCCTGGCGGCAGAGCCGGGCGGCGCGGCGGATACTACAGAATCCATAGCACCCGGCGCTGACCAGCACAGCGCCGAAGGGCAAAAAACAGCGGAAAAATCCGCCGCCGCCCGCGACCCGCGCGAGCAGCGCCGCCAGGAGGCACAGGCGCGCCAGGCGCTGGCGCAAAAGCTGCGCCCGCTCAAGCAGGAGCTCGAGCGCCTCGACCGCCGCCTGGCCGAGCTGGCCCAGGAGCGCAGCGCGCTGGAGCAGCGCCTCTCCGAGCCCCTGGCGAGCGCCGACATCGCCGACTGCGGCCGCCGCCTCAAGGCAGCGAACGACGAGACGGCCGAGCTCGAAGAGCGCTGGCTGGAGCTCTCCAGCGACATCGACAGCGCGAGCGCCTGAACCCGCCGGCACGCGCACCGCAGCCGTGCTGGATTTTGGGTGTTTTTGGCCTCCAGCGCCCTTGCAGCAAGCGCCAGAAGCTACGCTTTCAGGAGCAGAACGCTCTGCCGCAGGCGTGCAAAAAAAGCCCGCCGCGCTGTCAACGGCCGCACGCGGCGCTGCGTTGTAGAGCCATCAACGGAGCTTTTTGCCATGAACACCTTCTTCACCCTGAACGCCTGGCCCGAAGACGAGCGCGATCGCAAGCGTGCCCCCGCACGCCTCTGAGCCGCGTGGCAACCCAGGCCCGGGGCCGGCAAGAGCCCCACAAAAAAACCCCGCAGCCGCGGGGTTTTTTCATGGCCAGCGGACAGATCAGCCCATGTGCAGGCCGCCGTTGACCGAGAAATCGGCCCCGGTGGCGTAGCCGCCTTCGTCGGAGGCCAGCCAGGCGATGATGGAGGCGATCTCGCTGGGCTCGCCCAGGCGCTTGACGGGCACGGTGGCGACGATCTTCTCGAGCACGTCCGGCCGTATGGCCTTGACCATGTCGGTACCGATGTAGCCCGGGCTCACGGTGTTCACCGTCACGCCCTTGGTCGCCAGCTCCTGCGCCAGCGCCATGCTGAAGCCGTGCATGCCGGCCTTGGCCGCCGAGTAGTTGGTCTGCCCGGCCTGGCCCTTCTCGCCATTGACCGAGCTGATGTTGATGATGCGCCCCCAGCCTTTTTCCACCATGTCGGCCACCACCTGCTTGGTGACGTTGAACATGCTGTTGAGGTTGGTCTCGATCACCTGGTCCCAGTCCTCGCGCGTCATCTTGATGAACATGCGGTCGCGCGTGATGCCGGCGTTGTTCACCAGCACGTCGATGCTGCCGTGCTCGGCCTTGGCCTTGGTGAAGGCTTCCACGGTGGAATCCCAGTCGCCCACATTGCCCACCGAGGCGTAGAAGGTGTAGCCGAGCGCCTTTTGCTCATCGAGCCACTTCTGGTAGTCGCGCGTGGGGCCGCAGCCCGCGATGACCTTGAACCCGTCCTTGTGCAGGCGCTGGCAAATGGCGGTGCCTATGCCCCCCATGCCGCCTGTGACATACGCTACTTTCTGACTCATCTCCTGTGCTCCTTGACGGTTTCAAACGATTGCGCTTCCACTCTACCCAAGTTTGGTGCAGGCGCCCGCCCAGGTAAATACTGAGAGACGCGCTGCAGCCCGGGCTTCAGCGCTCCAGCGCCATCGATACGCCCATGCCGCCGCCGATGCACAGCGCCGCCAGGCCCTTCTTCGCGCCGCGGCGCTGCATCTCGTGCAGCAGCGTGACGAGGATGCGGCAGCCCGAAGCGCCAATGGGGTGGCCGATGGCGATGGCACCGCCGTTGACGTTGACGCGGGCGGGGTCCAGGCCCAGTTGTTGGTTCACGGCGCAGGCCTGGGCGGCAAAGGCCTCGTTGAGCTCGAACAGGTCCACGTCGGCCGCGCTCCAGCCCGCACGCGCCAGCGCCTTGCGCGAGGCCGGCACCGGGCCCATGCCCATGGTGGCCGGGTCCAGGCCGCTGGTGGCGTAGGCGGCGATGCGCGCCAGGGGCGTCAGGCCCAGGGCGGCGGCCTTCTTCGCGCTCATCACCACCACGGCGGCGGCGCCGTCGTTGATGCCCGAGGCGTTGCCCGCCGTCACCGAGCCGGCCTTGTCGAAGGCCGGGCGCAGGCCGGCCAGGGCGTCGGCGCTGGTCTTGCGGTTGAGGTATTCGTCGGTGTTGAAGACGATGGGGTCACCCTTCTTCTGCGGCAGGCTCACGCCCACGATTTCATCGGCAAAGCGGCCGGCGTCCTGCGCGGCGGCGGCCTTTTGCTGGCTGGCCAGGGCCAGGGCGTCCTGCATCTCGCGCGTGATGCCGTATTGCCTGGCCACGTTCTCGGCGGTGATGCCCATGTGGTACTGGTGGTACACGTCCCACAGGCCATCGACGATCATGGTGTCCTGCAGCTTCCACTCGCCCATGCGCTGGCCGTCGCGCGAGCCATTCAGCACATGGGGCGAGAGGCTCATGTTCTCCTGCCCGCCGGCGACGACGATCTCGCTGTCGCCCGTGGCAATGGCCTGGGCCGCCAGCATCACGGCCTTGAGGCCGGAGCCGCACACGGCGTTGATGGTCAGGGCCGGGGTTTCCTGGGCGATGCCGGCCTTCATCATGGCCTGGCGCGCCGGGTTCTGGCCCACGCCCGCGGCCAGCACCTGGCCCATGATGACCTCGCCCACCTGGTCCAGGCCCACCCGGGCGCGGGCCAGGGCTTCCTTGATGACGATGGCGCCGAGCTCGGTGGCGGGCGTCTTGGCGAGCGCGCCGCCGAACTTGCCCACGGCCGTGCGGGCGGCCGAAACGATGACGATGTCTTCCATGGTGTGTCCTTTGTGCAATGAAATGGAGGAATGGGGGGCGGCCTCAGGCCTTTTGCTTGACGTAGCGCCCGGGCGCGGGCTCGATGGCCTTGAACTTGGCGCCCTTGCCGTAGGCCTTGGGCGCGGCCACCAGCTTGCCCGCGTGGGCCTGGAGCCACTGGGCCCAGTCGGGCCACCAACTGCCCTTGTGCTCGGTGGCGCCATCGAGCCAGGCGTCCAGCGTGGCGGGGAGCTGGCCGTCGGCGCGTATCCAGTGGCTGCGCTTGCCCTTGGCCGGCGGGTTGATGACGCCGGCGATATGGCCCGAGGCGCCCATGACGAAGCGCTTGTCGCCCGGCAGCACCTGGGTGGAGGCATAGGCCGCGCGCGCCGGCACGATATGGTCCTCGCGCGAGCCGTAGATGTAGACGGGCAGCGTGACGCGGCCCAGGTCGATCTTCTGCCCGCACACCGTGAGCTTGCCGGGCTTGATGAGGTTGTTCTCCAGGTAGGTGTTGCGCAGGTACCAGGCGTAGAACGGGCCCGGCAGGTTGGTGCTGTCGCTGTTCCAGTAGAGCAGGTCGAAGGGCGGCGGCGTCTCGCCCTTGAGGTAGTTGCCCACCACGTAGTTCCACACCAGGTCGTTGGGCCGCAGGAAGCTGAAGGTCGAGGCCATGTCCTGGCCCTTCATCAGTCCGCCCTGGCCCATCTGCATTTCGCGGAACTGCACCATGGCCTCGTCGATGAACACGTCGAGGATGCCCGTGTCGGTGAAGTCCAGCAGCGTGGTGAGGAAGGTGGCGCTCGCCACGGGCTGCGCGCCGCGCGCGGCGAGCACGGCCAGCGCCGTGCCCAGGATGGTGCCGCCCACGCAAAAGCCCAGCGCATTGATCTGCTCGGCGCCGCCGATCTGGCGCACCGTCTCGATGGCGCGGATGGCGCCGTCCTCGACGTAGTCGTCCCAGGTCTTGCGCGCCAGGGATTCATCGGGGTTGCGCCAGCTCACCACGAAGGTGCGGTGGCCCTGCTCGACCGCGTAGCGGATCAGCGAGTTCTCCGGCTGCAGGTCGAGGATGTAGAACTTGTTGATGCACGGCGGGACGAGCAGGAAGGGCCGCTCGTGCACCTTGGCGGTGAGCGGCTTGTACTCGATGAGCTGGAACAGCGCGTTCTCGAACACCACCGCGCCCTCGGTCGTGGCGACGTTGCGGCCCACCTCGAACAGGCGCTCGTCGGTCATGGACACATGGCCCTGGCGCAGGTCGTGCAGCAGGTTGGCCACGCCCAGGGCAATGCTCTCGCCCTGGGTCTCCAGGGCCTTTTTCTGCGCGTCGGGGTTGAAGGCGAGGAAGTTGCTCGGCGCCATGGCGGCGATCCATTGCTCCACCGCGAAGCGGATGCGCGCGCGCGTCTTGGGGTCGGCCTGCACGGCGTCGGCCAGGCCCATGAGGGTGCGCGCGTTGAGCAGGTAGGCCGCCGCCGTGTAGGCGGCCACGGGGTTGCAGGTCCAGCCTTCGCCGGTGAAACGCTTGTCGGCCGCGGCGGCCTGTGGCGCGCCGCGCAGGCCCTGCTGCCACAGCCGGGCGGCCTCCTGCAGGTATTCCTGGTGCAGGGCCTGGAGCTTGTCGGGGGCAAAGCGGATCTCCGGCACCTGGGCCGGCACCGGCCCGGGCGGCGCTGCCTGGAGCGTCTGCAGGGCCTGCGCCCAGCCCTCACCCCACATTTTCTGCCACTGCTGGGCGCCCTGCGCCCAGAGAGAATCCTGGTCCATGCTGACTCCTGTGCGGCCGCGCGCGCTGCCTGGGCAGCGCCGCCCACCGTGTTGCGCATCCCCTACGGGACGGTGCTGGTATGGTAACGCTCCTTGCCTTGCACGGGCCTGAATTCCACCGCTCGCAACCATGTACCTCGTCCTCATCGCCTGGTTCTACGTCACCCTGCTCATGGCCCTGGCCGAGGCCACCAGCCCCACGGGCTCGGTGCTCGGCGCCATGGTCACTTTCGTGCTCTACGGGCTGCTGCCCATGGGCATCGTGGGCTACATCCTGGGCACGCCCGCGCGCAAGCGCGCACTGCGCGCCCGCGCCCAGGCCGAGGAGGCGGCGGCGCGCCAGGCCGCCGAGCCCGCCTCAGCCCAGCCAGATGCAGGCGGCCATGCGCCCGCTGCCGCCCAGGGCGGCGCCGTCGCGCCGGTGCGAGAAGAACCGTGAGGCCTGCGTGGCCGTGCACCAGGCGCTGCCCGAGTCGTTGCCGTAGACCTGCGTGATGCCCAGGGCCTGCAGGCGCTGGCGCGCCAGCGCGGCCAGGTCCGCCAGGTACTTGCCCGCGCCCAGGGGGCGAAAGTGCTGCGCGGCGGCCGCATCGTGCGCGCAAAAGGCCGCGCGCACCTCGGGCCCGACCTCGAAAGCCTGCGGCCCTATGCAGGGCCCCAGCCAGGCCAGGGTGCATGCGGCCACAGCGCGCGCGCCCTCTGCCGCTACATTTTCCGTAGCTGCTGGCGCAGGGTGGGAGCGCGCCAGGGCCGAAAACTGCTGGTAGACCGCTTCGATCACGCCCACGCCGCCCTGCCCCGCCAGCCCGCGCCAGCCCGCATGGGCGGCGGCCACCACACGGCCTGCGGTGTCGGTCAGCAGCAGCGGCAGGCAGTCGGCCACCATGATGGTGCAGGCCAGGCCACGCTGCGTGCTCACACAGGCGTCAAAGCGCCCGCCATCGGCCATGCCCGGCTCCAGCACGGCCACCTGCGTGCCATGCACCTGCTGCAGGAACACCGCGCGCGCCCCCGGCGTGGCCGCCTGGAGCACGGCCTGCAGGCGCGCGCGGTTGGCCGCCACGGCGCGCGGGTCGTCGCCCACGTGGTCGCCCAGGTTCATGCTGTCGAAGGGCGGCAGGCTGCAGCCGCCATGGCGCGTGGTGCACAGCGCATGCACATGGGCCGGGGCGGGCCAGGCCGGCTGCAGCCAGTCGAGGGGCATCTGGGACATGCGCGCCAGTGTATCGGCGCCATGGCACACTGGCGCCCTGTTCTTTCGCATTGCACTGCCATGGCCACCGTCTTCGCTCCGCCGCCCGTCCCCACCGTGCCCGTGCTGGGTACGGCCAGCCGCTTTCCCGTGCGGCGCATCTACTGCGTGGGGCGCAACTACGAAGAACACGCCAAGGAAATGGGCTTTGCCGAGCGCGAGGCGCCGTTCTTCTTCCTCAAGCCCGCCGACGCGCTGCTGCCCGTGGAGGCCGGCGAAACCGCCCGCCTGCCCTACCCCAGCCTGACGCACAACCTGCACCACGAGGTGGAGCTGGTGGTGGCCATAGGCAAGGGCGGGCGCGACATTCCGGCCGCCCGCGCCCTGGAGCATGTGTACGGCTACGCCGTGGGCCTGGACATGACGCGCCGCGACCTGCAGGCCGAGATGAAGAAGCAGGGTCGGCCCTGGAGCATTGCCAAGGGCTTCGACCACAGCGCGCCCATAGGCCCCATCACCCCGGCCGGCCAGGCCGGCGCCGTGGACCAGGCGGCCCTCTGGCTGCGCGTGAACGGCCAGCAGCGCCAGCACAGCCATGTGCACAAGCTGATCTGGAACATTGCCGAGACGCTGCAGCACCTCTCGGCCGCCTGGGAGCTGCAGCCCGGCGACCTGGTGTTCACCGGCACGCCCGAGGGCGTGGGCGCCGTGGTGCGCGGCGACCGCATCGAGGCCGGGGTGGACGGGCTGCAGCCCATCGCGCTGCAGGTGGTATGAGCGGCGCGCCCAGACGCTATTGTTTCAGGAGCTGCTCGCGCTGATTCCAAGAGCGCTGCAGCCCGATTTGACCTCAAAACCTGCATGTACCTGCGCAGCCCCATCCGCCACTGCCGCGCCTGCGGCACCGCCGTGGTGTACCGCCTGCCCGACGATGGCGACACGCGCGAGCGCGCCGTCTGCCCGCAGTGCGGCACGGTGCACTACGAGAACCCGCTCAACGTGGTGGGCACCATCCCCGTGCTGGCCGACGGGCGCGTGCTGCTGTGCAAGCGCAACATCGAGCCGCGCTGGGGCAAGTGGACGCTGCCCGCGGGCTTCATGGAGCTCAACGAGACCACCGCCCAGGGCGCCGCGCGCGAGACCGACGAGGAGGCCGGCGCACAGATCGAAATGGGCCCGCTGTTCGCCCTGCTCAACGTGCGCCAGGTGGGCCAGGTGCACCTGTTCTACCGCGCCACGCTGCTGAGCGAAGCCTTCCACCCGGGGCACGAGACCATCGAGGCGCGCCTGTTCAGCGAAGACGAGGTGCCCTGGGACGAGCTGGCCTTTCGCACCGTGCGCGAGACGCTGCGGCGCTGGTTTGCCGACCGGCGCGCGGGCCACTTCGGCATGCACTGCGTGGACATCGAGTAGCGGCGCCCTCCCAGGGCGGCGCCACCGCCAGGCCGCGCAGCGCGCGCCCGTTCAGGGGCGCGATTCCACAAAGAACGGCACAGGGCTCTGCACCGCTGCCGGCGCGGGCACCACCACCCCGCGCTGCACCGGCGCCGTGACCACGGTGCCCGGCTGCGGCTCGGGCGGTGCGCCGGGGTCTGCGGCCTCGGGGACGTTGCCGTAGGAGCCTGGCGGAAAGGGCTGCGCCTGGGGCGTGGCATTTTCCAGCGGCAGCAGCGGCGCTTCGGTGATCTCAGGCCGCTCCGCTGCGGCGGGGGCCGGCGCGGCGGGTGCCGGGCCCGGCACCGGCGCGGCGCCGGTGGCGCGGTCGGGGGCATCGGGCCCGCCCGTACGGCGGCCGAACAGGTCGTACACCCAGTTGCGCACACCGGCCACGGCGGTGCCCACCCAACTGCTTTCCTCCTCGTCGATGAAGCGTTCGTTGGTGTCGATCAGCTTGGCGCGCAGCGCCTGCTGGAACACCTCGCCCACCATGGGCAGCGCGCTGTGCGCGCCCTGGCCCCAGTAATCGCTGCGCAGGGTGATGCGCCCGTCGTTGAAGCCCACCCACGCACCGGCCACGAGCTGCGGGTGCATCAGGATGAACCAGCCGTCGGTGTTGTCCTGCGTGGTGCCGGTCTTGCCCGCCACGTCGGCGCGGATGCCCCAGCGGCTGCGGATGGCCACGCCCGTGCCCTTGTCCACCACGCCGCGCATGGCGTCGCGCAGTTGCTGGGCGGCCGTGAGGCCCAGCACGCGCTCGGGCGCGGCGGGGGCAAAGTCTTCCAGCACCTTGCCGTTCTTGTCCTCGATGCGCGTGATGACCCGGGGCGCGCGGTAACTGCCGGCGCTGGCAATGGCGCCGTAGGCCGCCACCATTTCCTTGAGCGTGACCGGGCTGGTGCCCAGGGCCAGCGAGGGCACCACGTCCAGCTTGGATTCGCGCACGCCCATGGCCCGCGCCAGTTGCGCCACGCGCATGGGGCCCACCTGCTGCATGAGCTGCGCGGTGATGGTGTTCTTGGAAAACGCCAGGCCGTCGCTCAGCGTCATGGGCATGTCGCTGGGCGGCCTGTTGCCGTCCGTGGGGCGCCACACCTGCCTGTTGCCCAGCGGGATTTCCACCGCGGTGTCCATCAGCGTGTCGGTGGGCAGCAGGCCCTGGTCGAACGCGGCGCCGTACACAAAGGGCTTGAAGGTGGAGCCCGGCTGGCGGCGTGCGGCCTGCACGTGATCGAACGGGTCTTGCGCGAAGTCGCGGCTGCCCACCCAGGCGCGCACCTCGCCCGTGCGCGGGTCCATGGCCATGAAGCCCGCCTGCACGCGCGTCTTCTCCTGCCGCAGCGTGCGCAGGAAGGCTCCGTCGCCCAGCAGGTCCTTCAGCACATCCTCAGGCGCTGCGCCCTTGGCCACGGCGGCTTCGTAGCGCGCCGATTCGCGCACCAGTTGCTGCACCAGCGGGTTCTTGGGGTTCCAGGCGTTGCGCGCGGCCCAGGCCCCGTCGGCCACGCCCTGCAGCGCCCGGCCCTGGCGCGCCACGGCCTGGTTGGCCAGTTGCTGCAGGCGGGAATCGATGGTGGTGCGGATCACCAGCCCATCGGCATACAGGCTGTAGCCATTGCGGTCGGCCCAGTCGATGAGCTGCTTGCGCAATTGCTGCGCCAGGTGCGGCGCGGGGCCGGCCGTTTCCACCTGGCGCTCAAAGCGGATGCGCAGCGGGCGCTTGCTGAGCGCGGCGTATTCCGCCTCGGCCAGCTTGCCGCGCTTCTTCATCTGCGCCAGCACGGTGTTGCGCCGGGCCTGGGCACGCTCGGGGTTCAGCACGGGGTTGTAGTAGGCCGTGCCCTTGAGCATGCCGATGAGCGTGGCGCTCTCCAGCACGTTGAGCTGGTCGGCCGACTTGTCGAAATAGGTGCGCGCCGCCATCTCGATGCCGTAGGCGTTGTAGAGGAAGGGCACCGTGTTCAGGTAGGTCTCCAGGATCTCGTCCTTGGAGTACAGCGCCTCGATCTTCAGCGCCGTGATGGCCTCCTTGAGCTTGCGCGTGAGCGTGGGCGCGCGGCCAATGTCCTCGGGGTACAGGTTGCGCGCCAACTGCTGCGTGATGGTGGAGCCGCCCTGCTTGTCGCCCCCCAGCGTGCGCACCAGCGCCGACGCGGTGCGGCGCCAGTCCAGGCCCCAGTGCTTGTAGAAACGGTGGTCCTCGGTGGCGATCAGCGCATCCACCACCGGCGGGGCGATCTCACTGAGCGGCACCCACGCGCGGTTCACCCAGCGGTATTCGGCCAGCAACTTGCCATCCGCCGCCACCAGTTGCGCCGGCTGCTCCGTCTTGGCCTTGCGGATATCGCGGATGCCCGGCGTGAAGGGAATCAGCACCAGCACATAAAGCACCAGCGCCAGCCCGGCCGCCATCAGCGCCCAGAGCAGGCTGTGCAGCGACAGAAGCTTTTCGGGCCGCTGCAACACGCGCGCCCACAACGGCCGCAGCGCGGCCCAGCGCGTGCGCAGGAAAGCAGGGAAAGACATGGGGATTGGGGTCAAAAGTGGCTTAAACGCTTGATGGGCAAGCGCTAGCAGCTATCAAATTGGGAGTTTGCAGGCGGGATGGATGGCTTGCAAGCCCCTCCGCATGGAGGGCGGGAGGTGAGCAGTTATACCGCCAATCGCCCGGAATTGCGGTGTGGGGTTGTAGCGGCCAAAGGGACTTGCGCATGAAGTTCGGGGCAGTTTTTCGTCCGCGAAATTCTGAGCCCTCCCACACTGGGTCGAGTTTGTGCCTGATCGAATCCGTCCGCGTGATATGCCCAAGGCCAAGCCGCACAAGGCGCTCGCCTACAAATGTGAGGTTTTAGTCCCTAAACTGTCAGCATTGCGCCACGTGTCGGGCCAGGCAAGCCACGCTGCTCCCATTGCAGTCATTACGACCTCGGTGATCGAAATCGGAACAATGACGCCTGCCACATGTTGAATGGTTGCGACAGCCAGGCCGGCAATTGCTCCGCTTAATGCGGGGAACAAGGCTGGTGACAGCCGCAACACTGCGAGCAGGGCCCAGGCAACCGCCAACAGTAAGCTCATGCCTACAGCGGCTGGCAACGTCCACCTCAGCAATCCGATCTTCGCAATACGCCAACTAACAGGTGGTTCTGAAAGCGCCCAAATAGCCCACACCAGCAATATTATTATCAGCGAGGACAGGGCGAATCGGAAAATGACATTTTTAGTGAGCATAAAGTTTATCCAATCACAATCGAATCTTCATTATTAATTTCAGGAAAGACCGGGGCTCATTCTGACAATGCATTTCTCATTCATTTACGTTTTTCTCTTAATTGCATGATCTCCTCAATAAGCGCAGATGGGCTAAAATCCAAAATGGTTGCCTCGTCTTCAAAATGATCATGAAAACTGAAGTAGCATGGAAGCAGCGGTGCTTTTAGGTCTCTCAACATTTCAATTACAGTAAATAAACTGAAACTACTCCCTCTGTCGAACCCCCAATAGTCCCGAACCCTCGGGTGACGCAAAATTTCGGAATTTTGGCATGGATAAATAATGGCATCAAAATTCCCGCTGTACACTTTCTTGGCATAATTTTCAGCCTCTTCTGAGTTGTCAGGCCAGTTATACTCTGGCTTCAGACACCTGATATTTGCGTCATTGAATGCCTTTCCATATCCATCCTCTTGCCAACGAAAGCCAATGGAGTGCGGGAAAAACATTATTACGCGAATTGGATAATTTTGGGTTGTCATGATTGAACTTCTCTTGGTTGGGTTAAGTAAAATATGTCAAACCATCACGCCGCTGATGACGTTTGATTGCGAATTATATCTAATATATAATTGCCGCTCATATCCAAATCTTCAGAATATAAAGCAATTGATTTTCTGAATTCATTTATTTGACCGAGCAACGGAAATTCATGTGTTGAAAATTTTTGGAGAGCCCTCTTTTCCATGGATGCTATCAATCTCGAAAGTAAAATCTGCTCGTCCTTTTCATTAAAGTTATTATAAAAAATATGACACAACAGCACCAGGTGTGTGCAGGCCTTTGCGTTGAGTTTAAGAGCATCTTGTTCCGAGCAGAGCGCAGCTAACCTTGCATTCCCTTCGGCCAGCGTCTCGATAAGGGCGTCCACCTGAAACTCAGTGAGTTGCGGTGTTGTAAGCAACGCATATTTCTGCTTGAATTCTAGACACACACTAGAGAGAGCGGTTGCAAGCAATTTGGTTCTTCGATACTCAGTAGGCGAAACGATGCCATGGACAATCTCGATGGGAACGTCGTTATCGGACAAAATTTCGTTCATCAACCCCCAGACGTTTGACTGGCTATGACTGTTTGGAAGCAGGCGAGGGAATTCCACACGCGGATTAACTATTTGCTGCGCTAGCTTTCTTGCAGCGGGGAAAAACTCAATGGCCTCTTCCAGCTGTGCGATGTCAGTCTGAAGCACCCTCTCCAAGCGAAACTTTTTTACAGCGCCATCGAACATTGCTTTCGCGTTCCCAGAAAGTGCCTGTATGCGTGAACGATGACTGATGCTCTCAACGCTTTGATGAATTGCCGGTGAAGCCCTCGGCCCGGCGTTGAAATCACGATGCTGGAGCAACTGGACGATCGCTCGGCTGAGCTTTGGAGGGACAGGCTTGTTACCGAGTAAATGTGCTTCAAAAAGCTGGGTTCCATTTTTAAAGCATCGCATCACATGTCCGACGAGGGTTGGGTTTTGATTTTCTGCATAGATACGCCACACATCCATTTCCTCGAATTTTAGCAAGATGTGACCATAATCGGCCAGGCAGTTTCTTGCGGTAATAGCGTCCTCCAAAATGGATCCTAAATCTGTCATTTTGGAGAGTGTAATCCTCTCAGCATCTACTCCGACGAAAAATTGGTCCTCTATGGCAATAGGTGCGCGGCCATATTTGCTCAAATTAGTCACCAAATCAGCTCTGACCTGATTCGGCCAGTCATTCATCAGTTTTTCAATATTCGCAGGGTGTCGGTCGAGTAGCGATATAAAGGCCCACTGGTGGGCATAAAGGCTCAGGGACGATATATTGTTTGGAAGGTGTTTTCCCGGAAGAGCACCAATAAATAACTCCCCGGGTTGCTGTGCGCGAACGGCATCGCTCCATGCGCGCAGGTGACGGATGATAAAGGGGTTGACTGTCGGGATCGAGAGAGACCTCTTTAGCGGCCTCCTGTGAATATGTGTCCATGCTCGGGCACAAATCCAAGCGCAAATCGACTGGTTCATTGTAGCCTGCTCCAATGGGCTATTTATATTTTGCGCCAATATCCAGTAGCTGTAGATAAGTCGCATTATCTTGATTAGTTCAAAATAATCATTTTCAGCTTCCGGCTGATGATCCGGCGCAAAAAAAGGCAAAACTTTTACAAGCCGAATGAACGCCTCTGATTTATCAAAATTCTCAAACTCGAGCGTGTTCTCTATGCTGTGAGAGGGCAGCGGAAACTTGCCCAAAATTTTCATAATGGTCGAGGTATGGGCGCCCAATTGATGAAGGCTGCGACGCGGAATGCTTAATTTTTTGGTCAACACAGGGACAAGTCGTTCACCGTTGTCTATGGTGTTCAGGATGGTAGAAAAATCATCATCAAGCCTCTCTAAAAGTTTCAGGAAAGGGAAAGCAGTAAAAGCCTGATTACGGAAATCAGATAGTTCTTTGGTTGACCTATTCATGACGCTCTCCTTTCGAATGGCATAATACAAAATCAGCTATTGCGATTTTTTGGAAATCAACAGGCGGTCGATAATCATGCATAGGCGTGAGAATTGAGGTGCCCTTGACTTGGTCAAGGCTTCAGGCCGCTGCCGTCGCCCAATGGCCTGGCATCACCTTGGCCAGCTCGTCCATCACGGGCGCGGCGGCCTGGCCACTGCGCCGCTGCGCCTGGCGGGTGCTGGCGGCAGCCCGGGCGAACTGGTCGGCCGCAAAGCGCGTGTTCATGCTCGGCCCGAGGGTGCCTCTGACCATGCGCTCGGCGGCAGCCTGTGTTTGTGCGGCCTGGGCCACCATCGCTGGCTTTATCTGCGCTTGATAAGCCCGCGCATAGGCCAGCTCGCTGTTGCCCACGGCCTGGATGATGCGCACATCGACAAGGCGCGCATAGGTGGCTTCATCCTTGGGCAGGATCAGCTTGAGCAACAGCCCGGCGCCTTCGAGGCAGAGGGCCACCAGCATGAGGCCGTAGGCTGCCCAGGCCGGTACCTTGCCCGCTTTGACGGCGGCCCACAAGGCCTCATGGCGACCAAACCCAGTGGTAGCTGATGCAGTCATGATCGGTGCAGTCTTTGCGACGGCTTCTTCCGTCTGGTGCTCGGCCTCGGTGAGCTTTTGGCTAATTGCGCGCTGTCTCTTTGCTGCTGCTTCCAGCCGTTCGCTGGCTTCCGCGCGATGGGCATTCAAGGCCGATCGGGCGCTGGCATTGAGTTTGGCGCATTCGCGGCGCTGCTCGCGCCAGGCGGTGACCGCGCGGTCGCGGCCCGGGCTTTCAAGCTCCGGCAGAGCGGCGCGCATACGCTGGGCGCGCTGGTCGCACGCTTGCGCCTGCTGCTGTTGCTCCAAGATGGGTGCTGGCACGGTGTTGAGGCGCTCGCGCGCATCCACCTCGTCTTGGCGCGCCTGCTGCGTTCTCTCCCGCAGAGCTCCCAGGCCTAGCGAAGATTCGGTTTGGCTACGCATGGCGTCCACCTGGCTGCTGCCCAGGTGGACCGTCATCTCTCGAACCTGGGCATCAAACGGGATCAACACCACCTCGTGACCAGCCAGCAAGGCGTTCACGCCCGCCAGGGAAAAGGCTGCGCCGGTCAACACCACCTTGCCAATGCCGCCAGCCACTTCGCTGGCGCGGATCACCAGACGGTAGAACATCGCGTACACCACCGTCAGCACCAGTGCCACGGGAACGGCCACGGGGGCCGTGCTCGGGAGGCTACCCCAAAACAGGGTCTGCCCGCAGAAGATGATCGCGGCCGAGAGCACGCCACCAATGCCGATAGCGATGGAACTGTCCATCGCTTTGGACTGGCTGGAGCTGACGATCTCGCTCCAGCTGCGCCCGCCCATGAATGCGAAGGGGATGTAGACCGGGTTGACCATGGTGATTCTCCTGGGGGGTGGCTTCAGTCGGTGAACGCGCGGGGTTGGGCATCAACGCGCCGGGTCGCCCGGCGGTACCTGACGGTCTGACGGCTCCTGTGAACTTTGCGGTACCTCGCGTGCCTGCACATCGACCACATCTCTGCGCTGTTGACCGAGAGCCGCCGACGCCGGTGTGCCGTAGGCGACGGCCATGAAGCCGGCCAGCTCCTGGTCGCCCGCCATCTGGCGCTGGGCCTGTTCGCGGGCGTGGGCTAGCTTTTGATTGGCCACCACCAGCTCCTGGTCGCTCGACTCGGTGATATGGTTGACCATGTGGTCCAGGCTGGAGTGGGGGTGGCCGGTGCCGGTCGGGTTGTGGGCCGCAGAGCTGAGGGTCTGCGCGGCTTGTGTGGCCGATTCGGTGTTGCCCAAAGCTTGCGCAAACAGATCCTGGCGGCGCTGAGCGGCACCCAGCAGGGCGCGCGCGCGCTCGCGCGCATCGGGTGAAGTCAAGGGGCGGGGAGGGACTCGCATGGTGTTCTCCTGGTCAGAGTGGGGTTTCAGCCGCCGTTGAAGGCGTTGTTCAGACTATCGATGCGCTGCGAGCAGCTCGTTTGGAGGTTCTTGACTTGCAACTCGGCTTGCAGATGTGCGCGAACTAACTCGTTTTGGAACGAGGCGTCGGAAAAGCGGCCGTCCTCGTGGCGGGCCGTCAAGTCCTGCACGCGCAGATGCAAGCCTTCGTAGATTTGGTCACAGCCCGCATCCACCAAGGCATAGAAGCTGTTCTGGGCCTGGGCGAACGCCGCCAGACCCCGCTCGGCGATGACGGCAAACTCGCAGTCGAAGCGTTGTTTCAGGTCTGCGCGCATCAGCGTGATCTGGGCCGCGATGGCCTCGGTTGCGAGCGATCTAATCTGAACTTCGCGGTAGCTGATGACCGTATTGCTTGTCTCCAAGGACTCCTGCGCCTCGTGGCGGCGAGCGCGCAAGCTGTTGAAGAAGCCTAAGCGGCTCTGGCCCGGGTCGCCCGCCAGATTCAGTTTGTCTTGCATGGCCTCAGTGCTGAGGTGGCCCGAGGCCTTCTGGCTTTCCACAGAAGCCAGGCTGCGCTGCGCGGCCAGCGCGTGCGCCATGTTCAGAGGGTTGTTGGATTTCATGGGAGCTCCTTATCCGATCAAGGGCTTGATTTCGTTGGACTTGGACACCAGCCGCCCGGCCACCAGCACCACTTGGTAGGTGCTGCCGGAAGTCCAGTGGGTCCATACCAGACGCTGGATTTCCAGACCCAGGTGTGTGCTGGTTTCCTGGCGCTGCGGCTTGTGCTTCATGGCAGCCAGGACTTCAGCGGCCGTCATGCCGACTCGCAACTGAGTGAATGGGCCTAGGAGATCGTCCTCAAACACCGCCATCACCACCGGTGGGATCTGGCTCCAACTCACCGCCGGAGCAGCGCCCAGCATGTTGGGCAAGGCCGAGGCCGGCATTTGACTGTCTTTTGCGAGGACAGTGACGGTGCTCAATGAGAATGCAAGCAGAGTAAGCCAAGGCTTCAGTCGGCATCCCTGCAGCGCTGCTGATGTTTGTGAAGTGGATTCATGTTCTTTGACCATGGGAGGCTCCTTTCAGAAAATTGGGTGCGGCAAGCCAATTCTCTTCAAAAACATCCGCTGGGCGATGGGCTAGAATTTCGGGAAATTTCCAGAGATCCTCAATGCCGCATCTTGTGCTGTAATTGCCTTTTCGCAGGTCTTCTGTTTTATCTGCGCCTGAAACCAGCACGAAGCACATGAGCTATATGTTCGGCTACGCTGGTATTACGATAGAACCAACGTTAAAGAATTTGTTTATCCCATGGAGAAGTCAATGACGCAGTACTCGCCGCTGAAAAAAATTCTGATGGCTCTCCATGATGTTGAGCCCAATATCATTGGTTTTTTTGTTGCAGAAAATTCATCAAAAGATAATATCTTTCATCCTAAGACCATCAATAATGCGTTTGACCCAAGCAAGGGGATGAGTAAAAACCTGATCGCCTTTTTTGAAAAGTACATCCCACAGCCGCATATCAATTACTCATATGATTCTTTGATTGACAAATTAAAGTTATTCATGGAGTCACATAATAGAGATAATTCACAAATTCGAGAGAAATTTTCAAATGCATTAAAACATGGTGCGCAAAAGGAGCATACGCATATAATCGAAGAATCAGACTATATTAGTAATATGCAGGACCCTGAGCTTGCATTTCATGATGAAGAAATGCAGCAGATGTTTTTTAAAAAGCTGCGCAATGCAATTCGAGATGAGTTTAAAAATCGCAAGCTCCTGTCAAATAAATTTGACGACAAGCCAGGCAGTTCAAAGTATCGGCTTGAATCGGTCAAGATAGGTTCGTCCAATAGCTTCGAGCTGACATACATTGAGGTGGCACTTGTCTGTGCACCACTTTCTCAAGTCAGATGTGTTCTTTCGGGACCCAAGGTTCCTCCTCCTCCGAGTGCTTCGATTTTCGCTGGCCGCGCAATGCGCCCCGGCGCTTACGATGGCCCATCTTTTGGTTTGAGTAACTTCTCATTAGAAGAAAACAAGGGGAGGAAACTATTGAGCATTGATCTGCGTTGGACCACTTACTTCCGCAGTCTCGAACAATGCGACGCCAAATACATGACTGCAATTTACGCGTATGGGAAGAGGGCCGAGCAAGCAAGCATAGGTAATCTAGTAGCAACAGGCGCCAGCGTATTACAAAACAGTGGTGGCTCGACTTTACCGATCCTGGGCGTAACGACGGCCGTAATTTTTCGGAGGGGGGACACAAAAGGGCCATACTGGACTTTTGTGCAGCTTAAAGAAGGGGGCGCGAGCCGTATCATGGAGAGTCATTTGACGCCTTCATTCGTTTCTCAGCCCTCAACAAAAATGATGGCTACATTAAATGACGAAGCTGCTGATATTGATTTTCATATCCGGCGCGAGCTTATCGAAGAAATCTTCAATTTCCCTGAAAACATCTCGCCTGACTACCATCAGTATAAGAAGACTGTAAATTCCCATCCAGCAATTCAGGCGCTTGACATGCTAATAGATAAAGGGAAGGCTGAGCTTTTTTGTCATGGTCTTGTTTTTGACATCCACCGCTCTAAATATGAGTTAATAAACGTCCTCCGTATAGATTGCTCTACTTGGTTCGATCAGATATCTGAACATATACGGGCCAATCACGAGGCGATCGCGAACGGTGTCGTACTTGTACCTTTGACTGAAGAGGGTGTTTATCAGGCATTGACAGGCACTTTGACATACACGCGTCCGATCAGACGAATGTGCTCGCCCGGACAGGCAGCATTGGCCGCAGCTATTCAGCACCTGAAGAAACGCAACGATCAGAACGTTCGGAACATCGAATTCATTTCAGACTGTATTTGAATTGCGTTCAAATATCCAATGGAAGGCTGATGAAAGCCCTAAAAAACCCTCTCGCCTGGAGAAATTAGGCACGATTGAGTCAACTAAAACTATCGATACTGTAATACGAACGAATCCGAGTTTTTCCGATCATCCTTAACCTTCATTTTGCGCCGGGAAGGTTACTCATTGTATGGCGTGTTATTTAGGAGATTTTATATGCGTGATGACAACAGAGGCCGAGGTCCAGATGATGAAGGCCGTATTGAGCGAGGACCGAAACGTCCTTACGAAAATAATCCCGTCAAAGATCAGCAAGATAAAACCAAAAAAAGAGCAGATGAGGCTTTGAATAAAAAAGGCAAATGATGATATTTTCCTGGAAAAGCATGAACATGATCTAGAAAAAACAGAGGAAACGGCGTGGATTGCTTCTCACTATGACCAGCATTGCCGCTCAGTTTAGAGATCACATCTCTTTCAACTAGAGTTCAAATTGTATAAAAATATATATACCCTTTAACACTTACCAATCCAACTTATTGGGCGCATATTTAATATTTATATTTGCCTGAACAATTTATAAATCAGCATTCGTATCCTATTACAATTGCCAGTCTGCTACTTTTAAAAGGAAGAATATGACGACATGGTCGAAAAAATTCGACGGTGACCCCGACAAAACATTTACATATATTATCGAATATGAAGGAGGCAGCTTTAACCGCCGAAAATTTTGCAAATATCTCCACCCCCTTGGAGTCCGTGCAGGTGAAGAGGTCAGCCTTGAGGATGAGATCCGCCGCAATTTTCACAAACGTCTCGAAGACGCAGTCCAAGAAATTCACAAGCGAAGCGGTGAACGCCGTGCCTTTATCATTGATATCCATCGGATATATTCGATTTGGGCAACCGGCGCTATCGATTACTGCGAGCAGCACATCACTGGTCCTTACGAATTTAGGGGTTGAGTATCCCGACACTGACAGCGCAGTCTGTTAAACTATGATAATTTGAATGAGTAACCGTATCTTTTGATGGACGGAATGCACATACAGTCTGTTGGAAGGGCGTGTCGTAGTTTACGACTGAGGTGATCATCAAACCAAGTTCATGCTAAAAAACTCAAGAGGGCTGCTGAAATGGATTTGATCATTGGCATAGCTTTTTTTCTTGTGGTTTTTGGATTGCCAGTCAAGATATTTTTCGAAGCAATCGAGGCAAGGCAGGGTTGTCTATTTTCTTTAATTTATGCTTTTGGTGCATTCATAATTATCGGACTTATCGTCGGCATACTTGGAGAATTGCTTTGAAGTCCCCTCGAATTCCTGGGCCAGTCAGAAGTAGAGGTTGGGGAACAGTTTGACACGGTACTCGACCGGTGGGATGCGGCCGAGGGCTTCATGGGGGCGCTGGTGGTTGTAGCGGTGCAGCCA
>Ga0209958_1000223_pt1 | contig 159235 bp, 149 predicted proteins | sample ThiBio_inoc_plan_FD_183942 | JGI IMG/M metagenome (GOLD analysis project Ga0209958, IMG submission 183942) | Wastewater bioreactor microbial communities from Cape Town, South Africa - Thiocy_inoc_plan (SPAdes) | ecosystem: Engineered > Bioremediation > Thiocyanate > Unclassified | place: South... | reverse complement strand
CTCTCGAACGCGGCAAGATCAGCCACCTACGCCGACTGGCTCGAGGAATACAATCACCGACGACCCCACACCGCCCTCGGAGGCCACACCCCCACCTGCCGCCTTCACAACCTCACGGGTCGCTACACCTAGACTGCGCGTGTGACAGCATCCGTTCCGCCGGCATCGCCGCCCGCACCCACTGCCCGCCGCATCCCCATCCTTGGAATCATCGCGTTCGTCGTCGCCTTCATCGCCCTTGCGCCTTCGCTTGCGATCTTGCTCATCGGGTTCCTCCCCGAGATGGCGACGATCTGGTGGCTGCTGATCGTGACAATGCCTTTCTCGATCATCGTGGGGGCCATCGCCCTCGTCCTTGCCGTCATCGCGCTGATTCTGGACATCCGCGCACGTCGTGTGCTCGCGTGGTCGATCGTGTCGCTGGTTCTCTCCCTGATCACGGTTCTGGTGCCGCTGTGGCTGATCACCGGTGGCTTCAGCACTGGAGACTATGTCGCGAGCTTCTGAGCCCGAGGCTCTCGCGCATAGAGTGAAGGCGACCACTGAGCGACGAGGAACGAGAGCGGATGTCGGCGATTGCCCCCGGCTGGTATGACGACGGTCACGGTGCCCTGCGGTGGTGGGACGGCCAGCAGTGGACCGAGCATGTGCAGCCGCACCCGCAGGGGATGCCCGACCCGTGGCAGCGCCCGCGCACGGTGCCGACGCCAGAGCTTTCTCTGCAATCGCCGGAGGCGGCAGGCGACGCGGCTCCATCCGACGGCGGTCCGGCAGACCAGGGCTCCCCATCGGGGATCTTCGTGGCAGCCACCGCCCCTCAGCGCAGCCGGACCTGGATCATCTGGGTGATCGTCGGTGTCGCGATGCTCGTTGCGGTAGTTCTCGCGGCGGTGCTCATCCCGCTTGCGATCCTCGGTTTTGGACGGGTGAGCGCGCCGGCCACGGTCGAACCGACGAACGATGATGAACGCGGCGCCGTCGAGGCTGTGTACGAGTTCGACGAGGCCTGGCAGACCGCCGACTGCGATCTCTTCCTCGGGGTCACGACCGAGCGCCTGCGCGAGATCGTGCAGATCAAGGACTGCGCGACCTTCACGGGTCAGTCCGACGCCTTCACCGAGTGGTACTCGGACTACGAGATCGTCGTGACCGACATCCGTGGCCCGGAATACGAGTACACCGTCGCAACCCAAGAGAGCTACATCGCGCACTTCGACCAGGACGGCAACCCGATCGAACCGGGTGTACGGGAAGTCGTCGAGTACGAATACACGGTGGTTCCGGATGACGACGGCTGGGCAATCTACGACCTCGTGAGCGTGGAGTAGCCCCGAACCCGTCGCGTCGGGGCGGCTGCCCCAGACCAGTAGCTAGCACAGACCAGTAGGCTGGCACGGCCGGCGTTCCGGCGCCGACGAGAGCGAGCACATGACCACCACACCCCAGCCGCGCACCGCGCGCTTCTACATCGTCGCGATTCTGGTGGGTTTGGCTGCGGGCCTGTTGTCGGGTCTGTTCGGCGTCGGTGGCGGCACGGTCATCGTGCCCGCACTGGTCTTCTTTCTGGGGTTCAATCAGCGACTCGCTGCCGGCACTTCGCTCGCGGCCATCGTTCCGACGGCAACGGTCGGTGTCATCTCCTATGCGATGACCGGCTCGGTGGCGTGGATCGCCGCGATCATCCTCGCCGCTGGGGCGATCATCGGTGCTCAGATCGGCACGTGGCTGCTGCACCGACTTCCTCTTCCGGTGCTGCGCTGGGGCTTTGTCGGGTTCCTCGTGCTCGTGATCATCAGCCTCTATCTCGTGATCCCCTCGCGGGACGCTGAGATCGAGTACACGATCCTCTCGGTCATCGGCCTCATCGTGCTGGGCCTGATCACCGGCATCCTGGCGGGCCTTCTCGGTGTCGGCGGGGGCATTGTGGTCGTTCCCGTGCTCATGATCCTGTTCGGGGCGAGCGACCTCGAAGCCAAGGGCACCTCGCTGCTGATGATGATCCCCACTGCCATTTCTGGCACCGTCGGAAACATCCGGCGCAAGAACGTCGACCTGCCCGCGGCCATTGCCATCGGTGTCGCGGCGTGCACGACGACCGCGTTCGGCGCCTGGATCGCGACGCTGGTCGATCCGTTCGTCGGCAACGTGCTGTTCTCGATCTTCATCGCATTCATCGCAGTTCAGATGGCGCTGCGGGCGATTCGCGCTCAGCGCTCCGGTTCCTGAGCGGCCGGATGCCGAGCGTCACCAGCCCGTGGTGAGGACCCGGTCGAGCGAATCGACGAAGTAGTCAACCGACTCGAGTGACACGCATAGTGGGGGTTTGATCTTCAGCACGTTCAGGTAGTCACCGGTGGGCTGCATGATCACCCCGAGCGTGAGCAGTCTGTCGCAGATTGCCGCGGTCTCGTCGGTCGCCGGCTCCAGGGTGATGCGGTCACGCACGAACTCGACGCCGAGATACAGGCCCGCGCCGTGCACTGCTCCCACGATCGGGTGGGACTCAGCCAGGCGTTCCAGACGTCGCTTCAGATGCGCTCCGACGACCCGCGCGTTCTGTTGCAGACCCTCCTGCTCGATGACATCGAGAACAGCCAGACCGATCGCCGCCGAGACCGGTGAGCCGCCGGTCGATGAGAAAAAGTACCCCTGGGTGCGGTACCGATCGGCGATCTCCCGACGGGTGATGACGGCGCCGAGGGGGTGGCCTGCGCCGATCGACTTTGCGACCGCAACGATATCGGGCACGACCCGCTGCTGCTCGAAACCCCAGAACCATTCGCCGAGCCGGCCGAAGCCCACCTGCACCTCGTCGGCGATGGCGAGGCCACCGTGGCGGCGAATAGCTTCGTAGACCTGCGCGAGATACCCCGGCGGTAGCGCGACACCCCCGGCGTTTCCGAAGAAGGTCTCGCAGATGAGCCCGGCGGGAGCGTGTCCGGATGCGGCGAGGTGATCGATCACCGCAACGGCTTCCGGTCCGTACCGCTCGGCATCGTCGCCGCGATGGATGCCGCGGTAGGGATTGGCGGCGGCCACGGTATGCACCCACTCCGGGCGCGTCGCCAGCGCGTTCGGGTTGTCGGCGATCGACGTCGACACGGCATCGCTCGCGAAGGTCCACCCGTGGTAGGCCTCGCGCATCGCGACGATGTCGGTGCGGCCCGTGGATGCCATCGCCAGTCGAAGAGCGAGATCCGCTGCCTCCGAGCCCGAGTTGACGAAGAAGACTGTGTCGAGCTCCGCGGGCAGCGTCTGAGCGATGCGCTCGGCGTACTCGGTGATCACGCCGTAGTGGAAGCGAGAGTTCGTGTTGAGCAGGTTGAGCTGTCGGGTTGCCGCATCCGCGACGCGGGGATGCGCATGTCCCACCGAAGCGACGTTGTTGACCATGTCGAGGTAGACCCGACCGTCGACGTCGATCAGATACTCCCGCCATCCGCGCTCGATCCTCGGTGGCGTGTCGTAATAGTGCTCCTGAACCTCTGCCAGGACTCCGTGGCGACGAGCGAGAATATCGTCCCCGCGCGGGAGCGCCGGCGCCATCCCGAGCGCGTCGGAGACGTCGCCGACCACCTCGCGCCAGGCCTCGGCGAGATCCGCGGTGACCCGGGGAGGTGGGAGTTCATCGCCCGTCGCATGGCGCTGCACGAACAGGCGCGTGCGTGCCGGTAGCACAGCATCCGAGCTGTCGGGAACCCCGGTGATCGTGACCACCTCGTCGCCGCTGCGCCAGGTGAGGGCCCCGGCGCCGCTTGTCCACTGGCCATCGTCTCGACCGAGCGCGAGCGGCTCAGCCAGCCAGAGCGTCGTGCCGGTGGGGATCGTCGCCGGAGCAGTCGGGGTTCGAAGCGGCGCCCCGCTCAACAATGCATGCCACGCCGCAACGACGACCGCGCCGGCGCCGGCATCCAGCGTGCTCAACGCAGCCCGGTCGAGCGCCTCCGGGTCGAGCCAGGCACCCCGATCGTTCACGGGTGAGACGGTGCCAGCATCGAGAACGACAGTCTCAGCCGGGAGTGTCACCACGGGAGCGCCCTCCCATGCGCGGGTCGGCGCGGAACTGTCGGGATCCAGCGCCCGGCGTATCGCCGCGGTCATGACGGATGCCGGCACCGAGGTTGCCACGTCGAAGATCCGGCGCTCGCGATCAAGCGCCTCAGCCGCGTAATCATTCGCGTCGTCGAGGCGCACCTGCGCGCGCCCGCTCAGCACAAGCGTCGCTCCGCGCACGATGATGAGTGGCCACAGCGCCGTGACCTCGTCGTCGGTGAGGGGACACCGTGCGTGGAAGGCACGAATCGCGGGAATGACCGACATCGGGTCCGCGCCATCGTGGTGCAGGACGCAGGATGCCGTGACCGCAATTTCGGCGACGCGCCACGAGCGCATCACGTCACCGAAATCGATCACGGCGTCGGGGAGGAGCTCGCCCTCGCCGCGCAGCACGTTGTCGTCAGTGATGTCGAAGTGCCCTACCTGCAGAGGAAGGCGGGATTCGACCCGATCGAGCGCCGCGCTGGCCTCGCTCACCGCCTGATCTATCGCGGCGCGAACCTCGGCATCCGGCTCATCAGGCAGCAGGGCGCCGATGACCCTGCGTGCATGACGCAGATCCCACTGCAGGGTGCGGCTGCTCGCGGGATGCTCGAAGCTTCCGAGTGCCGCGCTGACCCGCCCCGCAAGGTCTCCGAGGCGTTCGATGGCAGCGGGGGGAAGGTAGCGCGACCCGGTCAGGGTGTGACCGGAGATGTTCTCCAGCACGCGAGCGTGAATGCGCCCCTGCGAGCTGTCCCACCAGGCCCAGAGAGCCCCCCGAGGTCCCGAGAGGACGCGAGGAAACCGTAGGGAAGGCTCGACCATCGCGACAGCATTCGTCGCCTCATCCTGCATCCGGATTTCGGTCTCGCTGAACACCGGATTACTGAGCTTCAGGACGCCGAACGGCACGTCGGAGCCTCGCGGGAAGAGACGGAAGTTCTGATCCTGCTGGCTCCCGAGAGGAATCGCGACGACGTCGATGCCAAAGGCCAGCGTGCAGAGCTTTTCGACCTCGTCGACGCCGAGGGTCGGAGTCGGCAGTTCGACGTGGTCGAAGTAGTTGAACAGTTCGGGCATGGCGTCTCCTTGGCGGCCCCATGATGGTGGAGTGGATTCTCTCACCCCCGACGATGTTCTGCCGCCTGCCCGAATCGTCTTGCCGTGGCGCCCGGCGCCGTCGCGCATCGATGCGTTCGAGCGTGTGGTCGCCTGGTATCGGGAGAATCTCCCCGAGGTGCCGCTGACGACCGTCGACACCGGTGACGTTCCGTTCGTCCTGGCAGCCTGTCGAAACCAGGCGATGGCGGATGCCGACCCCGACGAGGTCGTCGTGATCGGTGATGCCGACACGATCCCCGAGGTTCAGTCGCTGCGCGAGGCGATCCGCGCAGCGGCGACCAGTGGTGTCGTGCACCTTCCGTATACGGAGTACCGGTGGCTCGGTGCGACGGGCTCCGCCGACTATGCGCGGGGCGTGCCGCTACCCGAGTGCACCGTCGAGCAGTTCGTGTCGGGTGCCTGCTCGGGCGTGTACATCACGACACCGCGCACGTGGGCCCGCCACGGGGGACAGGATGCCGGGTTCCGCGGGTGGGGATTCGAGGATGCCGCCTGGAACCTCGCCCATCACACCCTGCTCGGTGAACCGCCGCGCCGCCACGAGGGGCGGGTGTACGCGCTTCACCACGTCGGCGAGGTCCGTGCCGGCGCGGGCTACGAGGCCAATGCCGCGCGGATGCAGCAGTACCGGGATGCCGCGGGCGACCGAGCCGCGATGGCAGCGCTCGTAGGCCTCGCGGACGAGAGCCTATCGCTCGGCTGACGTCGCCTCGGCGAGCGCCCGGTAGGCCCGCTCGGGGCCCGGATCGGCCAGTTGATCGGCACGGATCGCGGTGAGAGTCCTTCGACCCGCCCAGTCCGGATCCAGGATGGCCACGAGAGCCGACGCGAGATCCTCGGCGCTTGCCGCATTCGGGTCAAGGCTGCGTCCGACATCCTCACGCTCGATCGCTGCCGCCCCCGCGAACTGGTCGGTCGAAAACGGGAGCACCAGGAGCGGCACGCCAGCTCCGACCGCTTCGGTGACGGAGTTGTTGCCGCCGTGGGTGACGGCAGCTGTGGCGTGATCGAGTAGTCGCACCTGCGGCAGGTACTCGCGCACGAGCCAGCCTTCCGGGATCGTGCCGAGCTCGGCCGGGTCAGTGGCCCCCGTCGAGATCGCTGCGCGGACGCCGACGCGGCGCAGTGCCTCGGCGACGCGCGCGAGCACGTCGCCGCGAACGGATAGGAAGCTGCCGAAGCTGACGTAGACGAACGGTTCATCGACGGCGAGCCATGCTGCCACCGCGTCATCCTCGGGCTCGGTCCGCCGAGTCGAACCGAGAAAGACGTGCGGGGGCAGCGCCCTCCCATCGGTGCGGGCAAGCTCACCGGGATAGTTGTAGAGCACGCGCTCGCCGTGGGTAGCGAATGCATCGTCGACGCCGCGCGATCCGGCATCCAGTCGCTGTGCAACCTCGTTCCACTGTGCCGTGAACCGCGCCGAGACTTCCCCGCAGACGTCCCGGAGCGTACGCAGCTCGTCGGGGTCTGGAGAAAAGGATGCCGGCCACGCCGGAGGGAAGCCATAGACCTCACCGGCAACCGGCAGGGCGCTCGGATGGCCGAGCACCACATCGCCGTACGGGATGCCTGCCGTATGGAGCGCGAGGCGAGCGCTGAACGCAAGGTGATCGACGAGGATCGCGTCGGGTGCGACATCCTCGATCACCGCGAGGGTTGCCCGGGCACGATCCTCGGGCTGCCACATGAGGTCGGTGAGGCGCTCCCGGGCTTGATAAAGGAGCGTGGGGATCATCCCGTGACGTGTGGCGGCGAAGAACCCCTCGAGAGACGCCGCCTCGTCAGCCTGCTGCTGCGCCGTGCGGATGATTCCCGCGTTGGCGCCGCGACCAAGCGGCAGATCGACCCGCCGATAGCCGAAGCGCTTCACGATCGGATCGGTCGCGGGGCCGGTCGCGACGACGACCTCCTCGCCGCGCTGCTGCCACGCAGTCGCGAGTGTTGCGAGGGGAAGCAGGTGCGAGGCGTAATCGGGACTGATGACCAGCAGCGTCATGCTACGCCCGCTGCCCGCACGAGCTCGGCCTCCTGCTCAGCGACCTGTCGGTACACCGGAGCGAGCGCTGCCGCCATGGCCTGGATCGTGAACCTCTCGGCGACCATCGCTCGAGCTCGCTCGGCGATCGCGGGGTCGGCCAGGGCCGCGCGGTCCAGCGCGCGGTGGGTCGCCTCTGCCAGCGCGTGGACATCCCAGGTCGCGGTGAGAAACCCGGTGTCCTGGTCGGCCACGTAGGTCGCGGGTCCGCCACCGTCGGGGGCGACGACAACAAGTCCCGTCGCGAGGGCCTCCAGCAGGGCGATGCCGAACTCCTCTTTGATGCTCGCGCACACGTACACCCCGCGCCCGGCTACCCTTCCGGGGATGCCGAGCCGCGCTGCCGCTACCCAGCGGGCCGCGACGTCATTGGGGCGGTGTCCGGCGAGGATGAGGCCGCGTGCCGCGCGCTCGGCGGAGGGAACCGCGACCTCGATGCGGTCGAGCTGCTCGCGCTCATCCAGCGAGGGGTTCTCGAGGTCACCGCCGATGATGAGCAGATTCGCGCGCTCGGACAGCGCGCTGCCGGCCCACGTCTCGGCGAGCGTCGCCATTCCCTTCACGCGGTGCATGCGGCCGACGCTGACGATCAGCGGCAGATCACGCCGATCCGGCGCCAAAGCCCCGACCAGGTCGGCAAGCTCGCGCAGCGCGGGATCGGCATCCGTAGCCCCTCCCGACGCGAGGGCGACGGATCGATCGACGACCTCAAGGTCGACACCCTCGGCGACGATCGTGTGCCTTTCGGGGACGCTGTCGATGTCGACGCCGACCAGTGATCGGATGTCGTCGGCAAGGTTCTGGCGCGGGAACAGCACGCTGTGCGAGGCGGAGCCAGCAAGCGAACGCACCAGACTCGTGCGGAACCAGAAGTGCTCGGCGAGGTCGGTGTCGCCGAAGTTCTCGCGCGTGAGGGTTCCCGCCCGGTCGAGCGACTGGATGACCGCGTGGGGGTCGGGTGCGAGGGTGAAGACCGTCGGGATGCCGAGTTCGCGCGCGACGTCGGCGGCGGCGAGCGACCCGACGTCGGCCATCCGCAGGTGCAGCACGTCGATGTGGCCCGCCGCGCGCAGGAGACGACGGATGCCGCGCCGTGCCCGCACACGCAGAGGCCATGCTGCAGCCGACGGCGTGGGGCGCGCCGCGAGCGGAACATGGCCGTAGACGTGCCCCCTGCTCTGGGAGGCGACATCGAGGAGGTCAGCTGTCGCCTGCGAGATCGAGCCGCGCGAGAGTGTCAGCACGCGCTCGACGGCGCCGGGCTCGTGAGTGAGGGCGTCGCCCAGGCGCACCAGGAGGGTGGCAATCCCGCCGTTATCCCCGGCCCCCGCGGCGCTCAGCGACGGGTCGATATCGGCGTGCAGGAAGAGCTGGGCGACGGTGAGTCCGCTCGAGGTGTCGCGGGTGGGGTGAGCGAGAGCCGGCTCGAGGTCGATGACGGCCACCCGTGCGTGGTCAGACAGGGGTCCATCGGCAGTGACAAGGTCCTCGAGCGCACGCCGCACCCCGGGTTCGCCCGAGCGCTGACCCAGCGCCGCGACGGCGGCTTCGCGCACCTCCACGGCTTCTGTGTCGGTGCGGGCAATGGTCAGCAGCGTGCGCGTCGCGGACGACTGGCGTACGAGTCCGAGCGTCTCGACCAGGCGGGCCCGGCCCGCGGCATCCGTCGCCTCAGTCGATACGGCCAGCACCGACTCCAGCGCGACCGCCAGCACGTCTCCCGCGGCGACCGACCACTTCTCGAGCGTGCGCTGCGCGAGCATCCCGGTGAACCCACCGCGCCCGACCAGCGCGATCAGGCGTGCGATCGCCGAGAACCGCGGCAGCCCCTGGCCGAGCGCCCAGGCTGCGTGTTCGTGGATGAAGGGGCGGGGGTCATCGAGCAGCGAGACCAGGCGCGCCGCTGCCTGCTCGTCGAACATCTCCGACAGGGCGTGCACCGCGGCAATCGCGGCGATGTCGTCGTTGCCGGCCAAGGCTGCCGAAAGCACCCGGAGCGTACGCACACCCGGATCGCGGCCCGCCTCGAACGCCAGATCGTCGGCAGCACGCAACGCCTCGACGATGGTTGCGGCGCCGGTCACCCGGTCCATCGCTGCCTGAATCCCCATGGCGGTCCTTTCCTCGCGCGTCCCGGCGCCGCCACCCGGACAGGGTGATCGTACTGCCCGAAGGCGAACGCTGTGCCACATGCCCTTAGGGTTGACAACGCCACCGATCTGTGGCGTCTTCCCTCGTCCTGGCAATGCTGGAGAAGCCCGTGTCTGTTCTCATCATCGGTGACGTCGGCGTGCTCGATGGCATGTTCCATATCGGCGACGAGGCGATGTTCGAGGTCGCCGTGGGTGAGCTCGCTGAGCGCGGTCTCTCGCCCATCGGGGTGAGCTCGAATCCCCCCGAAACGGCGGCACGCTACGGCATCCCGGCACTTCCGCGGCTCGGGTTCGCGGGGCTCGACCGTGCCGACGCCGCGCGGCGCGCCGACCACCTTCTCGCGGTAGCCGCGGGCTCGGCTGAGCTCTCGCCGGACGACCCGGCGGCTGAGGTCTTCGCGACCCTTGATGGGGCGCGGTTGCTCGTCAACGCGGGCGGCGGAAACCTCGCGACCCGCTGGCACAGCCACGTGTTCGAACGCACGACCCTTGCACGCCTGGCTCGTGCGAAGGGAGTGCCGGTCGTGGTCACGGGGCAGACCCTCGGCCCCGACCTCGACGCACCCGATGACGCAGCGGTGGCACGGATGCTGCGCGAGGCGGCTCTCGTCGGCGTGCGAGAGCCTGACACTGCCGCTCTCGTCGACTCCTGGGGACTGAGCGCGACCCTGAATGTCGACGACGCATCCTTCCTCGGCCTCGGCCTCGGCGCAGAGGGGGAGGCCGGTGAGTCAGCGCCGCGCGGGGGAGTCGTCGTGAGTCTGTCGGGCTGGTTCGCGGGGCGACCAGCCGACCAGGTCGAGCAGCACATCGCGGAGCTCGCGGATGCTGCAGCACGAACCGTCGGGCCGGTCTCGTTCCACGCACACTTCGGGCCGCTCGATCCCGCCGCGCCCGCACGGGGCGACGCAGCGCTGCACGAGAGGATCAGGCAGCGGATGTCGGAGCCCTCGACAGTCATCCCCACCGGAACGTCCCGTGAGGCGGCAGCGCTCGTGCACGGTGCCGACCTTCTCATCACGGGCCGCTATCACCCCGCTGTCTTCGCAGCGCCGGCAGGCACGCCCGTGCTCGCGTTGTCTGCCGACCGGTACACGCGCATCAAACTCGGGGGAGCACTCGGACACTGGGGCCAGACCGGCGTGCTCGATCTCGACGAGCTGCCGGACGCGCCGCGCCGGCTCGAGACGCTTGTCGCCGACACCGCCGCCATTCGTGATGAGGCGGCCGCTCGCCTGCCACGGCTGCGCGCGGCATCCCGGCAGTGGTGGGACCGCATCGCGGCATCCGCCCGGAATTGACCCGTCGACCGCCGCCCCAGGACACTTCGCCCTCGCTCGGTAGGATGGCCTCGTGCCTGTGAACCCTGAACTGGTCGGGCGGGACTTCCCGCCGACCGCCCCGTATCTGGTGGGACGAGAGAAGGTCCGGGAGTTCGCGAGAGCTGTGTTCGCTGACGACCCGCAGCACACCGACCCCGACGCTGCCCAGGCGCTCGGATACGCCGATGTCGTTGCCCCGCCGACCTTCGCGATGGTCATTCAAGACCTCACGCTGCAGCAGCTGCTCGCGGAGCCGGACTCCGGAATCGAGCTGCACCGCCTCATCCACGCCGAGCAGCGTTTCGCCTACACGCGTCCGATCGTCGCCGGCGACGAGCTGGTTGCGACCCTCGCCATCACGCAGGTGCGTCCGTTCGGTAAGGGCGCGATGGTCACGAGCGAAGCCACCATCACGGATGCCGATGACGCACACGTCGTCACGGCCACCTCCGTGCTGCTGGTGGGAGGGGACGACCAATGAGCGCGCACACCATCGACTCTGCCGAGCTTGCCGTCGGCGATATCGTCGCGGAGCGCACGGTGCACCTGACGCGCGAGTCGCTCGTGCGCTACGCGGGAGCATCCGGCGACTTCAACCCGATTCACTACCGCGATGACGTCGCGGCATCCGTCGGTCTTCCCGGCGTGCTCGCCCACGGGATGCTGACGATGGGCCTGGCCGTCGAAACCGTCGTGCCGTGGCTCGGCGATGCGGGCCGCATCCTCGAGTACGGCGTGCGGTTCACGCGGCCTGTCGTCGTCGACCCGGATGCCGGCGCCGACGTCGCCGTGCAGGGCAAGGTCCTCGCGCTCGACGAAGAGTCCGTGACCATCGATCTGAGCGTGACCGCCGGCGGCACGGCGGTGCTGGGCAAGGCGCGCCTGCGCGCCCGCCGAGGCTGATGCCCGAGATCGCACCCAGGCCGCTGTCGAGCCTGACAACACTGCGCACCGGCGGCGAACCCGCCCGGATGTGGGAAGCCCACGATCGGGACGAACTGGTCGCGGCGCTCCGAGACACCTGGGCGAGCGGGGAGCCGTGGTTCGTCCTCGGCGGCGGTTCGAACCTGTTCGTCGGAGATGAACCCTTCGAGGGCACCGTGATCCGCATCCTGACCCGCGGTATCGAGAGGTTGCCCGCGCCGGCGCCGCAGGTGGCGCGGCTGCGCGTCCAGGCCGGTCACGACTGGGATGACCTCGTCGCGTACACGGTGGCCGAGGGGCTGTCGGGGATCGCCGCGATGTCAGGCATCCCGGGCACTGTCGGTGCGGCTCCCGTGCAGAACGTGGGCGCGTACGGTCAAGAGATCGTGCAGACACTCGTCGAGGTCGAGCTGATCGACGAGAGCACGGGCGAGGTGTCGACGGTTCCCGCTGCTGAGCTGGGGCTTGGCTTCCGTACGTCGGTTCTCAAACATCACCACGGCTCCGAGCCGCTTCGGCGCGCCGTCATCCTGTCGGTCACTCTCGATCTGCTCGAGGTGGGGCCAGCTCCCCGACGGCTGCGGGGTGCCCAGTTGCGGCAGGCGCTGGGCCTTGAGCAGGATGACGAGGTCACCCTGCAGTGGGTGCGCGATCACGTCTTGGCAACCCGCGCCCGCAAGGGCATGGTGCTCGATGACGCCGATCCCGATACCTACAGCGCCGGTTCGTTCTTCCAGAATGCCGTCGTGTCGGCATCCTTCGCCCGAACGCTGCCGCCCGAGTGTCCGCGGTGGCCCGTTCGGCCCGACGGCGCCGATGCGAGCCCGGAACCGGTTCGGATCATCCCGCTCGACACCTTCGACGGGTACATCCCCCCGGCTGCGGTCGAGGATCCGGATGTCAAGGTCAGCGCCGCGTGGCTCATCGAGCATTCCGGCATCCGCAAGGGCTTCCATCTGCCGCGTTCGCGCGCGGCTCTGTCGAGCAAGCACGCGCTGGCACTGACCAACCACGCCGGCGCGACTGCCGCCGAGATCGCGGAGCTCGCCCGCTTCATCCAGGGCCGGGTTCAGGCAGAGTTCGGACTCCTGCTGCAGCCCGAGCCGGTCCTCGTCGGCGTCGACCTGTAGGACCTGCTCGGCGTCCGGCCTGCCGCCCGGCCCGGTCCCGGAGCCCCGTCGCAACGGCGCATGGATTCGGCGACACCCCGGTCTGTGGTGCTTTGGCCCGGCGTGTCGGCAAAAGGGTGCGCCGTTGCGACCACGCGGGGCGGGCCGCGAGGGCCGCGAGGGCGGACCGGCGGGAAGCGAGAGCGTCAGGAGCGGCTAGGAGAACAGGCCCTGCATCCGGCGCACGCCCTCCAGCAGCGCGTCGTCGCCGAGCGCGTACGACATGCGGAGGTACCCGCTGGGACCGAAAGCCTCGCCCGGAACGACTGCCACCTCGATCTCATCGAGGATGAGGTCGGCAAGCTCCAGCGAGGTCTCGATGCGCTTGCCGTGCCACTCGTGTCCCAGCAGACCCTGGACGTCGGGGTAGGCGTAGAACGCGCCGAGCGGTGTGGGAACCGTGACCCCGGGGATCTTCGCCAGTTCCTCGACGATGACGCGACGGCGCCGGTCGAAGGCCTGTCGCATCTGCTCGGCTTCATCCTGAGGCCCGGTGAGTGCTGCGATCGCCGCCCGCTGAGCGATGTTGTTGACGTTGCTCGTCAGGTGCGACTGCAGGTTCGCCGCGAGCTTCATCGCGTCGGCGGGGCCCACCATCCAGCCCACACGCCAACCTGTCATCGCATACGTCTTCGCGACACCATTGACCAGGATCGTCTGCCCCGCGAGCTCCGGCACGGCGTGCACGATCGAGACCGCGGTAGCCCCGTCATAGACGAGGTGCTGATAGATCTCATCGGTGATGACCCAGATGCCGTGCGCGAGCGCCCATTCACCGATCGCGCGGGTCTCCTCCTCGGTATAGACCGAGCCGGTCGGGTTCGACGGTGAGACGAAGACGAGCGTCGTGGTGCGCTCTGTGCGCGCCGCCTCCAACTGCTCGACAGTCACCTTGTAGTCCTGGTCGGCACCGGCGAACACCTCGACCGGGATGCCGTCAGCAAGCTGGATCGCCTCGGGATACGTGGTCCAGTACGGCGCTGGCAGGAGCACCTCGTCGCCCGGGTTCACGACTGCCTGGAAGGCCTGGTAGACGGCCTGTTTGCCGCCGTTGGTCACGATCACCTGGGATGCCGCGACCTCCAGCCCCGAGTCGCGCCGGGTCTTCTCTGCGATCACCTCACGCAGGTCCGGGAGGCCGGCGGCCGGCGTGTAGCGGAAGTTCTTGGCGTCTTGCAGCGCGGCGGCTGCGGCATCCACGATGAACTGCGGCGTCGCGAAATCCGGCTCGCCCGCCGCGTAGCTAATGACCGGCCGGCCCGCGGCCTGGAGCGCCTTTGCCTTCGCGTCGACCTTCAGGGTCGCGGACTCGGCGATAGCGGACAGTTTGCGAGACAGGGGAGCACGTTCGGTCACAGAATCACATCGTAGTCGGGGCGCATGAGCGACACCCGGATGCATCGCCAGCCGGGCGGAGGGGGTGCGGCATCCACCGAATGGGGGATGCCGCACCCGACCAACGGCCGCTGTTGTGGCAGCCGCCGCCAGGGCACTCTGGAGGCATGGAAAACGCTGCGGTGCGGGTGCGGAACCTGCGCAAGACCTACGGATCGCGGGCTGCCGTCGATGACGTGTCGTTCGACATCATCCGAGGTGAGACCTTCGCCCTGCTCGGCCCCAACGGCGCCGGCAAGTCCACCACCGTTGAGATCCTCGAGGGATACCGCCGTCGCACCAGCGGAGAGGTGACGGTGCTGGGGGACGACCCCGGACACGCCGGCTTGGCGTGGAAGGCGCGGCTGGGCATTGTGCTGCAGACCACCGGCCAGGCGGGAGCCTTCACCGTGCGCGAGCAGTTGCGTCAGTTCGCGGGCTACTATCCCCGCCCCCGCGACGTGGAGGAGGTGATCGCTGCAGTCGGACTCGAAGAGAAGGCGAACACGCGAATCTCCAAGCTCTCCGGCGGGCAGCAGCGACGCGTGGACGTCGCGCTCGGCATCATCGGAAACCCTGAACTCCTCTTTCTCGACGAGCCGACCACCGGATTCGACCCGCAGGCGCGTCGGGAGTTCTGGAGTCTCATCCGCAGGCTCCAGGGCGAAGGCACCACGATCCTGCTCACGACGCATTACCTCGATGAGGCGGCGCAGCTGGCCGACAGGGTCGCCGTCATCGATCGGGGACTTCTGCAGGCGATCGGGCCCATCGCCACGTTCGGCGGCGAGGACGCCCGGATGCCGCGCGTCACATGGCGCGAAGGTGGCACGCTGCACACCGAGAGCACCCCCGCGCCCTGGGCCTTCGCCCGGTCGCTCGCCGAGCGCCTCGGCGGTGAGCCCGACGAGCTCGAGATCCGTCGCCCCACCCTGGAAGACATCTACCTCGGCATGGTCGACCCGGACGCCGCGGCCACCCCGGACGAGGCAGTCACCCCGGCATCCTCACCCACCTCTTCGACCTCGGAGACACTGTCATGACCGCTCTCACCCTCGCTCCGGCCCGGCTCAGCCCGATGCACGCGGTACGCCACGGCATCCGTCGTATCGGGTTCGAGATCCGCGGCTACACCCGCTCACCCGAGACGATCTTCTTCACGTTCCTCTTCCCGATCCTGATGCTCGCCCTGTTCAGCACCGTCTTCGGCGGTGACGGAGATCAGAGCTATGGGCAGGGGCTGCCGGCTCTCTCGGCGGCACAGATGTACCTCCCGGGCATGCTCGCGGCCGGTGTGCTGCTGTCGGGCCTGCAGAACCTCGCGATCGATATCGCCCTCGAACGGCACGATGGCACCCTCAAGCGACTGGGCGGCACACCGCTGTCGCCGGTGAGCTACTTCATCGGCAAGCTCGGGCAGGTGCTGGTCACCGGTACCGTGCAGGCAGCTGTGCTGCTCGTGTTTGCGGGGCTCGTGCTGGGCGTGCCGCTGCCGTCCGACGTGGAGTCGTGGCTGACCTTCGCGTGGGTGTTCGTCCTGGGACTTGCGACCTCAGCGTTCCTCGGAATCGCCATCTCGGCAATCCCCCGCAGCGCCCGGAGCGCCTCGGCCGTCGTCATCCCCGTAGCCCTCGTGCTGCAGTTCATCTCGGGCGTCTACATGTTCTTCTGGCTGCTGCCCGAGTGGCTGCAAAACGTTGCGAACCTCTTCCCCCTGGCGTGGATGGCCAAGGGCATGCGGGCGGTCTTCCTGCCACCGGAGTACGCGACCCTCGAGCAGAGCGGAGCGTGGGACCTCGGCGGTGTCGCGATCGCGCTGCTGATTTGGCTTGTCGTGGGCCTCATCATCAGCCGGCTCACCTTCCGGTGGATCCGACGCGACGCGTAGCCTGGGGCGGTTACGCGTGAGCCGGGCGAAGGGGTGATGATGAGCGAATCGCGATGGTGGGATCTCGTCGTCCCGATCGTGGCGGCAGCCATCGTCGCCCCCATCCTGATCCTGTCGGAACTCGACGGTCTCGATCGGATGCTGGTCGCTGCCTCCGCGGCGCTTCTGGTCATCGCCTACTTCGGCTTCGGTCGGAGGCTACGGCAGCGCAGCAGCACGCCGCTGGCCGTCGTATTCGTCGTCCTCGTGACCATTTCCATCGGAATCGGCGTGACCGCTGCCCCGTTCATGGCGATGCTCCAGACTCTGGCGTATCCCCTCGTGTGGGTCTCGGTCGACACCCGACGAGGAGGCGTTCTCGGATCCATCGCCATCGGTTTCGGTGTCTTCGTCGGATTCGTGGCTCACGGCGGCTTCACGATCGAGTCGCTCTGGGAAGGCATCCTCTCGGGGGGTCTAGCAGTCGTCTTCGCTACCGCTCTCGGCCTATGGATCTCGAGCATCGCCGAGTATGGGAAGGAGCGGGCACGTCTGGTCACGGAGCTGACCGCGGCGCAGTCCCAGGTCGAGGCGCTCAGTCGGGACCGGGGTGCGGCGGAGGAGCGGGAGCGCATCGCTCGTGACATCCACGACACGCTGGCGCAGACCCTCGCGGGCCTCGTCCTGTTGAGCGAGCGTGCGGGCCGGCAAGCGCGGGACGGGCGAACGGATGCAGCGGCCGAGACGATCGCGACGATCGAGCAGACCGCGCGCGAGGCGCTCGCTGAGTCCCGCGCGCTCGTGGCGCGGATGGCTGCCGTTCCCGCCGATGACGCTCTCGCGGCAGCGATCGAGCGGCTGGCCGCGCGCTTCCGGGCAGAGGTCGGCCTCGCGATTGATGTCGAGGTTTCAGCCGGCGTGGATCTCGATCGTGAGCAGCAGGTCGTTCTGCTGCGCTGCCTGCAAGAGGCTCTCGCCAACGTCCGAAAGCACGCGCGGGCAACCGTGGTCCTCGTGACCGTGGCCCACGATGGCGAGGGGATCCGGATGACTGTCCGCGACGACGGAGTCGGCTTCGACCCGTTGGCCGCCCGCACTGGATTCGGGCTCGACGGCATCAGCGACCGCGCGACACTCGCGGGAGGGGACGTCGAGGTGGAATCGGCACCCGGCCACGGCGCGACGCTGACGATCCTGCTCCCGCCGGCCGGAGTCGCGGCATGATCCGACTCCTGATCGCCGATGACCATCCCGTCGTGCGCGCGGGGCTCGCCGGCTTGTTCGCCGATGAGGAAGGCTTCGAGGTTGTCGGTCAGGCGGCCGATGGAGCCCAGGCGGTCGAGCTGGCAGCACGCGAGAAGCCGGATGTCGTGCTCATGGACCTGCGGATGCCCGTGATCGACGGTGTTGCAGCGACGGCTCGCATCGTCGCCTTTGGCGCCGACGCGCCGCGCGTGCTCATCCTCACGACGTATGAGAGCGACGATCAGATCCTGGCGGCGATCGAGGCGGGAGCTGCCGGTTACCTGCTCAAGGCAGCGCCGCAGGACGAGATCGTCGCGGGGATCCGCCTGGTCGCGACGGGGCAGACGGCGCTCTCGCCGGCTGTGGCGGCGCGGCTGGTGTCGCGGATGCGCGAGCCTGCGGCATCTGTCACGCTTACTCCGCGCGAGATCGAGGTCCTGCAGCTTGTGGCGCGTGGTCGCAGCAACAAGCTCATCGGCGCTGATCTCGGCATTGGCGAGTCGACGGTCAAGACCCACCTGCTGAAGATCTTCGACAAGCTCGAGGTCGCCGACCGAACCCACGCCGTGACGGTAGCCATGGAGCGCGGCATCCTCTAGCGAGGCAGGGCGTCCACTCACGCGCAATGAGACGCAGTGTCATCTATGATGAGTCGCAGTCCCACCTCTGAAAGCGAGTTCGTCATGGCTGACACCTCCGCCTACGTTCCTCCCGTCGATGACTACGCGTTCCTGTTCGCCGAGGCATTCGGCACCGATCTGGTGGCGCGCGCCACCAGCGGAGCCCTGAGCGCAGAGGATGCCGTCGACGCGCTGTCTGCGGCGGGGGAGCTCGCATCCGAGGTGCTGGCGCCGCTGAACGCATCCGGCGACCGCGAGGGAGTGACGGTCTTCGACGGCCAGGCGAAGACGCCAGCCGGGTTCCCCGAGGCCTATCGCGCGATCGTTGAGGCGGGCTGGATCACCGCCGAAGCGCCCGAGTCTGCCGGCGGCGATGGCCTGCCCGCGCTCGTACAAGCGGGACTCGGCGAGATGTGGAACGCCGCCAACACCGCGTTCGCGCTGTGCAGCGCCCTCAACACCGGGGCGATCCACGCCCTGGATGCCTATGCCTCCGACGACCTGCGCGAGCAGTACCTCACGCGGCTCGTCAGCGGCGAGTGGACCGGCACCATGAACCTCACGGAGCCCCAGGCCGGCACAGACCTCGGCGCGATCCGCACCATGGCGACCCCGAACGACGACGGCACCTGGGCGGTCAAGGGTCAGAAGATCTTCATCACCTGGGGCGACCACGACGTCGCCGAGAACATCGTTCATCTCGTGCTCGCTCGCACGCCGGATGCCCCCGAGGGTGCGAAGGGGATCTCGCTGTTCGTCGTGCCGAAGTTCCTGCCCGACGCTGCTGGAAACCCCGGGGAACGCAACGCCGTCACAACGGTCTCGGTCGAGCACAAGCTCGGCATCCACGGCAGCCCGACCTGCGTGCTCGAGTATGAGGGAGCGACGGGCTTCCTCGTCGGAGAGCTTCACGGCGGTCTTGCCGGAATGTTCGTCATGATGAACTCTGCCCGTGTCGGCATGGGGCTCCAGGCCACGGGAATCAGCGACCGCGCCTACCAACGCGCGCGGGCATATGCGCAAGAGCGTATGCAAGGTGCTGTGCTCGATCGTCCTGCCGGGACCCCGATCGCCGAGCACCCCGACGTCCGTCGCCTCCTGCTGTCGATGGCGAGCGAGATCAGTGCGATGCGGGCCCTCGGCGTCCACGTCGGCGACCTGTTCGACCGGGCGACGGATGCCGACAGCCTCCGCCTAGCCGAACTGTTCGTCCCGATCTTCAAGGGCTGGACCACCGAAGAGGCTCTGCGGATCACGTCCGACGCGATCCAGGTGCACGGCGGCATGGGCTTCATCGAGGAATCCGGCGCGCCCCAGCACTACCGCGATGCCCGGATCATGCCGATCTACGAGGGCACCACGGCCATCCAGTCCAACGACCTGATCGGCCGCAAGGTCATCCGTGATGGTGGCGCGACAGTCGGCCGCGTCCTCGGCGAGACCGCCGAAGCGATCGCCACGCTCGAAAGACTCGACCACCCCGTCGCTGCACGGACCGCGGCGCGACTCGAGCGGGCCCGTGCATCTGCTGAGGAAGCGACGGCACAGCTGATCGCGTTCGGGATGACGCGCGACGCATATGCCGTCAGCGTCCCGTACCTCATGCTCCTGGGCTTCGTGGCTGGCGGGCTGATGCATGCACGGATTCTCGCGGCAACCCTCGCGCACGACGCGCAGACGGATGCCGATGCGCGCCGCATCCGTGAAGCAGACGCGTACGGGGTCTACCACCTGTCGCGCGTCGCGGGTCTTGCCGAGGTCGTCGCCGCCGGCGAGATCGCCTGAGGCCTTCCGTCCCGGGTCAGCCCCGGGCGGGAGCGGTGGCCGGCGCGGTGATCTCCGCGATCCAGGAGAACCAGTCGGCGAGGCCGTCGCCTGCCTTCGCGCTCGTGAGGATGATCCGTGCTGTGGGGTTCACGGCACGGACGTTCGCGAGAAACAGGTCGAGGTCGAAGTCGAGGTAGGGCAGGAGGTCGGTCTTGTTCACGACGACCACGTCCACCGACCGGAACATAACCGGATACTTCAGGGGCTTGTCCTCGCCCTCGGTGACGGATGCGACCATCGCGCGATGGTGAGCCCCGGTGTCGAACTCGGCGGGGCACACGAGGTTGCCGACGTTCTCGATCACGACGAGGTCGAGGTTCTCGAGCTCGAGACCGCGCAAAGCCCGGTCGACCATCGGGGCGTCAAGGTGGCACTCGCCGCCGAACCCGTTTCCGGTGTTCAAGAGCGAGATCTGCGCACCGTAGCCGTCGAGGCGATCAGCGTCGAGGGCTGTCTCGATGTCGCCCTCCACGATCCCGACGCGCACGCGCCCTTCCAACTCCGCGAGCGTCCGCTCCAGGAGCGTGGTCTTGCCGGCGCCCGGAGATGACATCAGGTTGATCGAGACGACGGATGCGGCATCCAGGGCCCGGCGGTTGCGGTCGGCCGCAGCATCGTTCTCGCTGAAGATCCGCTCCAGCACGTCGATGCGCTCAGCGCCCGTCTCGTAGCCGGAGTGATCACCGATGTGGTCGTCGTGTTCGTGATCATGCGGGTGGTCATGATCGCCATGCGAATGCTCGTGCGAGTGCCCATCATCGTGGTGATCGTGAGCGTGCACGGTTCCGTCATCGTGGCGGTGAAAGCGACCCATCGGTCTTCCCTTCCTTTTCGCCGACCTCCATTGACCGGACGAGGAATTCCTCCCCAGATCGTACGACCACCGATCCACTTCCGCATGACGCGCACACGAGGATCGGCACGCCCTCGATCGTCGAATCCGTGGAGCACTCGCGGCACGTGACGATGGCCGGGATCGAGGTCACCTCGAGCCGCGATCCGGACAGCGATGGCGAGTTCTCGCACACGATGCCCCAGCAATACACGAGAGTGTCGGGCACCACCTGGCGGAGCTGACCGACATCGAGCTGGATCGAGAGCACGGGGCGGCCCGCGCTCGAACGCTCAGCGATCGCAGCGATCGATCGGCACAACGACAGCTCGTGCATCCGGCCCTCCGACCCCACCGGTGGGGATGCCCTCACCCTAGATCCAATCGGCGCTCCGGCGGAACGCGCCAGGGTGATCACGCGCCGCGAAGGGTGCGAGACGGCGATTCTCCGAAGCGGTCGCGGTACTCGTTCGCGAACCGGCCGGCGTGGGTAAACCCCCACCGCTGGGCGATCCCCGCGACTGTCGCGCCGCGCCTGGGGTCGGCATCCGTCAGATCGATGCGCACCCGCTGCAGTCGCTGGTCGCGAACGTATCCTGACGGCGTTGTGCCCAGGCGGTCGCGGAAGGTCTGCTGCAGATGGCGCGGAGAGACATGCACCGCGTGGGCAAGGACCGCCAGCGAGAACGGCTCGGCCAGATGCTGCTCGATGTAGGCGAGGGCGTCAACCATGAGACCCGACGTTGCCTGTCGCCTCAGCGAGCTGGAATAGTTCGAGGGCTGCAGCAGGAGCAGGGATGCGACCAGGAGGTCGGCGACGCTCTGTCGACCCAGGGGCAGGGTCAGCAGCGACGAATCGGTCATGGATTCGGTGCTCAGCAGCTGCACCGCGATGCTCCACCGGATGCTTTCGGGAGAGCTCAGATCGAACAGCGGCTCAAACCGCAGCGGTTCGCTGACGCGCCGGCCGAGGGTGCGAGCCACGGCTGCCTCCACGGCATGACGTTCGAGGCGGACGAGGAGCTGGGGAGATTCGGGAGTCATCTCCAGCCGCACCGCCGTGCGCGGTGAGAGCACGATCGCCTGAACCGTCGTCGTGTGCACCGTGACTCCGTCCACGCGCGCCGCGAGCGCTCCGCCCTGGTTCATGCAAACCGTGACGGCGTCGGCGGTGACCGGGATGTCGATCGTGGTGGGGGTCCCGATATCCAGGTAGCCCAACGAGATCGTGTCGAAGCTCCGCGTGAACAGCGCGCCGTCGAGACTCGCGCGGTTGTCGTGGACGGCGACGGTGCCCTCCCCGAGGAGAGTCCCGAGTTCGCCGGCGAGACGCCGGGGGTCGTCGGTGCGCACCGAGGGGGCACTCGCCAGCGCCGGCGGCGTGCGCAGGGGACGGGCCATCTGTCCTCCAGGGGATCGCTCTGAGGATAAACCCTGCGCATTCCGGATGCTACGCAACACCTGGCGGGGATACATTCGTGCCAGGACACCTCGTCGCGGAGTGTCCCGATCGGAGGACGCCGTATGAGCACTGTGCTCTCGCCGGACGACGCGAAGATGATCACCGGCGCCGACATCGAGGCCGAGCGCCTTCGCCAGCGGCTCGGTGATCCAGAGACCGTCGCTGCCCTCAACCACCTGCTCGACAACGCTGAGCTCGTCGCGGGTCTCCTCGATGTCGTCGGCGGCTTCTTCGCGCACTCCGACAACATCGTCGAGAACGTCGCGACCAGCTACCACGAAGCCGTGGCGATGGTCACCGAGAGCCCGGTCGGAAAGCGGGCAGTTGCGGCAGGTCCTGCGCTCCTGAAGGTCGCCGACCAGGCGATTCCGGTTCTGGAGCACGTGGCAGATGCCGACCTCGTCGAGAAGATCGGATCCTCGGGACTGCTCGACCCGGCGCTTCTTGATCTGCTGACACGGGTGGCCGGGGGCGTCAGCCGTGCCACCGAGCAGGCGCAGGCCGAGGCTGAGCAGAAACCGCCGAGCATCATCGCGATCAGCGGGATGACCCGCGACCCCGACGTCAGGCGAGGGCTTGCCTTCGCGCTGCGGATCGTCAAGGAACTCGGTCGCTCCCTCCGTGAAGAGGGAGAGGCCACCGCAACGGAAGGAGAGCAGGCATGACCAGCGTGCTGTGGTTGCAGGGCGGGGCGTGTTCGGGGAACACGATGTCGTTCCTCAACGCGGATGAGCCGAGCGTGGTCGATCTCATCGTCGACTTCGGGCTTGAGATTCTCTGGCACCCGACGACGGGCCTTGAGATGGGCAAGAACGCCCAGAAGATCTTCAAGGACTGTGTCGAGGGCAAGCGCCAGCTCGACATCTTCGTGTTCGAGGGGACGGTGATCGAAGGCCCCGACGGCACGGGCCGCTTCGATATGTTCGCCGATCGACCCATGAAGGATTGGGTGACAGACCTTGCCGAGGCGGCATCCATCGTCGTGGCCATCGGCGACTGCGCGTGCTTCGGCGGTCTTCCCGCCGTCGCGCCCAACCCCAGTGACTCGACAGGTCTGCAGTTCCACCGCAAGGCCAAGGGCGGATTCCTCGGTGCCGACTGGCGCAGCAAGTCGGGACTTCCCGTCATCAACATCCCCGGCTGCCCCGCCCACCCCGACTGGATCACGCAGATCATCGTTGCGCTGGCCACGGGCCGCGTCGGAGACATCGCGCTCGACGACCTCAACCGGCCCCAGACCTTCTTCACCCAGTTCGTGCACAACGGCTGCACGCGCAACACGTTCTTCGAGTTCAAGCAGTCCACGATGAGCTTCGGGGAGGGCACGCGCACCGGATGTCTGTTCTATGAATTCGGATGCCGCGGGCCGATGACCCACGCGCCGTGCAACCGCATCCTGTGGAACCGCCAGTCATCCAAGACCCGCGCGGGCATGCCGTGCCTCGGGTGCACGGAACCCGAGTTCCCGTTCGCCGACCTGATGCCCGGCTCCGTCTTCAAGACGCAGCTGATCGCCGGCGCCATCCCGAAGGACCTCCCGCCCGGAGAGGACCACGTCACCTACATGGCCATGGCTGCCGCGGCGCGGATCTCCGCGCCCAAGTGGTCCAAAGAGGACATGTTCGTCGTCTAGCCCGAAAGGCCCAGCACATGAGTTCTACCGTCGATCTGCACGTCAGCCCCCTCGGCCGCGTCGAGGGCGACCTGGACGTGCGCGTCACCATCGAAGACGGTGTCGTGACGGATGCCTGGACGCAGGCCATGATGTTCCGCGGGTTCGAAACGATCCTGCGGGGCAAAGACATGCGCGCGGGTCTGATCATGACGCCCCGCATCTGCGGGATCTGCGGCGGCAGCCACCTCTACAAGGCGTGCTACGCGCTGGACACCGCGTTCCAGACGTTCGTGCCCCACAACGCGACGCTCGTTCGCAACATCGGTCAGGCAGTCGAGACCCTGCAGTCGATTCCGCGCTACTTCTATGCGATCTTCGCGATCGACCTCACGCACGAGAAGTACAAGGACTCGCCCCTCTACGAGGAGGCGTGCCGGCGGTTCTCGGCCTACGTCGGCACGAGCTACCAGCCGGGTGTCGTGCTCAGTCAGAAGCCCGTCGAGATCTACGCGATCTTCGGCGGTCAGTGGCCGCATTCGTCGTTCATGGTGCCCGGTGGCATCATGGGCGCTCCGACCCTCAGTGACGTGACCCGCTCGCACGCGATCCTCGATAACTGGAAGAACGCGTGGCTCGAGAAGCAGTGGCTCGGCTGCACCGTCGACCGGTGGCTCGAGAACAAGACGTGGGAAGACATCCTGGCCTGGGTCGACGAGAGCGACGCCCACCGTGACTCCGACTGCGGCTTCTTCATCCGCTACGCCCTGGACATCGGGCTCGACCTGTACGGACAAGGGTGGGGCAACTACATCGCCGCCGGTACCTACTTCGACCCGGCATCCTACGATCACCCCACCATCGAGGGACGTAACGATGCACTTGTCGTGCGCTCGGGTGTCTACGCGAACGGCGCGCACCACGAGTACGACCAGGCGCGGGTGAGCGAGGATGTCGCGCACTCCTTCTATCGCGGGGATGACGTCGTGCATCCCTTCGATGGGGAGCAGAATGCGATCGACCCCGAGCTCGGTGCCAAGCAAGACAAGTACTCCTTCGCCAAAGCTCCGCGCTATGACGTGCCCGGGGTCGGCCGGCTGCCACTGGAAGCCGGGCCGCTCGCGCGGCAGGTCGTGGCAGGCAAGCCGCAGACGAAGGACTTCCAGGACTACGACCCGCTGTTCACCGACGTCATGGCCAAGAAGGGGCCCTCGGTTCTGGTGCGTCAGCTCGCGCGGATGCACGAGGCCGCGAAGTACTACAAGCTCGTGAAGAACTGGCTGAACCAGATCGACCTGCACGGCTCGTTCTTCGCCGAGCCCACCGACCCGGTGTCGGCGCGCGGCTACGGCGGCACGGAGGCTGCTCGCGGCGCGCTGCAGGACTGGATCGTCATCGAGGACGGCAAGATCGCCAACTACAACGTCATCACCCCGAGCGCGTGGAACATCGGGCCACGCGATAAGGATGCCGTCGTCGGTCCGATCGAGAGGGCCCTGATCGGCGCCCCGGTGTACGACCTCGAAGACCCCGTCGAGCTCGGTCACGTCACCCGCAGCTTCGACGCGTGCCTGGTGTGCACGGTGCACGCCTACGACGGCAAGACGGGGCGAGAGATGTCGTCGTTCGTCATCAACAACATGTGTTGAGCGAGGGACAAGAGGTGAAGGCGGGCGCGGCCGTTCATACCGACGAGGCGGTCGAGCCGTGGCGGTTGATCGACGACGGTGACGAGAGTTCGCGCGTCGAGCTGTTGATCATCGGGTGCGGCAACATCCTGCGTGGGGATGACGCGGCCGGACCGGTCTTGATCAGACGCCTGTGGGACTCCGGGCCGGTTCCGGAGCGGATCCGGATCGCCGACGGTGGGACGAGCGGAATGGGTGTCGCATTCGAGATGCGCCACGCCGACCGGGTGCTCATCATCGACGCGTCGAGCACCGGGGCCGAACCGGGGACGCTGTTCTCGGTACCCGGCGATGTCGTCGCGGAGCTCCCGCCGGCTGGTGCGATGGGAAGCCACGACTTCCGATGGGATCACGCGATCGCCTTCGGTCGGTGGCTCTTGGGGCCGCTCATGCCTGCCGACATCGATGTCCTGCTCATCGAGGGCGGTTCCTTCGCCTTCGGTGCGCCCCTGAGCCCCGCCGTGGACGCGGCAATCGAACGGGCGCTCGGAATCGTGCGTGAGCGCATCGCCGCCCTGGAGGAGCAGATCGATGACTGAGGACGTCGAGCAGGTCACCGTCGAGTTCACTCCCGAGGGACACCTGCGCCTTCCCGCGGAGTTCGCCCGCGCCCACTTTCCGGATGACCGGATCGCCGCCCTTCGTGCGCCCACCGGCGAGATCGTGGTGATGCCGGTCGGTGTGGCCGCGTCGGGTGGGCTGATGCTCAAGCAGCGCAATGTCGCGGGCGACCGCAGTGTCCTCCTTCGCGAAGCGCTCGCCGATGACTACCCGGTGGGTTTCGTGGGAGCACAATGGTCGCGAAAGCGTCGCCGCCTGACCATTACTGAAGAGGGTTCCCGATGACCGAGATCGACCGCCCACAGCCTCTCGGAGCGTTCGCCCTGCCGGCCGGTCTGCTGCTGATAGCCGGCGCCGACACGGATGCCGCGCGGCAGTCTCTGCTTTCCGGTCACCTGCCCGAGAGTTGGCCGTCAGCGCTTGAGGGTGTGCGTCTGGCTTACGAGGGGCGGGTCGAGGATGCTGCCGCGGTCTTCGCAGCATCCGACCGACCCGTCGACCGCTACAACCTCTTCGTCGTCGACCCTGACAGCATTGCGCGAACCGATGTCACTGCCGCGCTCGGGGACCAGTGGCGGCCGCTCGTCGATCATGTCGCCTTCACGCTCGGGCAGACCAGCATCCCGCCCGAGGTCGGTAGCTCCACCGGCGAGGTTGCCGCACTGATCCTCACCGCGCAGGCAGCCCACGCGCTCGATGACGGCGACGAGAACGAGGCTGTCGAATGTCTGCGCGCCGCCGCCGACCACGTCCGGGGCGTCGCTCCCGCGTTCGCGGGCGTCATCCTCAGCGAGCTCGCCGGTCGTGGACACAATCTCGCCGATGCCGACGAGGCAGTCGCGCTGCTGAAGGGCACCGACCTCCGCGCCGCGTACGCCGAAGCCCTCTACCACCGCGCGGGGCTTGTCCACGGAATGGCGATCGAGGGGCGGCGCTCTCTCACCGAAGCGATCCAGGGCTACACCGAGGCGCTCCGGCACCTCGATGAGGGCGAGAATCGGCCCCTGTTCGCCCGCGTGCACCTCAACCTCGGCACCGCGTACCTGGCGGCGCCCGTCATGTCGGATGCCGACATGCTGCGGGTGGGCATAGCGATCCAGTCGCTGCGTACCGCTGCACGGTTGCTGGACGAGAAGGACGACGCCGAGGAATGGGCCAGCGCTCGTCTGAATCTCGCCAATGCGTTGGTCTATGCGCCGTCTGCGCGCCAGCGTGACAACCTCATGGAAGCTGTGGACCTCTACGAGGTGGTGCTTCGCACCAGGTCGCCGAAGAAGGACGCTCTCGGGCGCGCCCGGGTGCTCTCGAACCAGGGGAATGCCCTTGCCCATCTCGGGCTCCTCGAGGATGCGCGGGGGCGCTTCGACGAGGCGGAGTTCCTCTTCGCTTCGAAGGGCGACGAGAACTCGGCTGCGATCGTGCGGGACCTCCGCGATCAGCTGGTGGCGGCGGGGAGCCCGGCATGACGCCCGCACGCCGGAACGAATGGGGAGGTATCCGATGACGATGCTCGACGCTGACACGCGAGACTCTGACGCCCTCGAGGCTGAAACCCTCGAAACGACTGCCGCGAGACTGGACGCGGCGGTCGCTGCCATCAGCCGGCTCGATCCCGACAGTCGTGCCGTGGCCGAAGAGTTCGCGCTGGCCCTCGACGCCCTCTCGAAGGAGGCGCTCACCACGATCGTGCGGGCTCTGCGGGAAGATCCCCGCGGCAAGGAGCTCCTCTTCGACCTCGTCGACGATCCGGCAGTGCGGATGCTGCTCGGCATGCACGGAATCATCCGGATGCCGGACCCCGCCGCCACCGCCGAGGCGACGGCGCCCGCGCCGGTAGCGAGCGCTCGTCCCGTTGCGTTCGTGAGTCTCGAATCGCTGCTGCGCGGGCCGAGCGCCGCCCCGACGGGTGCCTGCGGGACCGGGGCCAGCGCATGCGGCCCCGAGGGCTGTGGCTGCGGCGGGCACTGACACGGCGCGCCTGCGCGCCGCCGTCGTGCCCAGCGTCCGCGTAGCCGCGACGGTGCGCGGTGTCGTGCAGGGCGTCGGGTTTCGCCCGCACGTTGCGCGAGTCGCTGCCGCGCACGGCGTGACCGGGTGGTGCGGCAACGACGACGAAAGCGTGTTCATCGAGGCGCAGGGGACGGCCGCCGCCGTCGCGGGCTTTCTGCGCGAGGTGCGTGAGCAGGCGCCCGTCCTGGCTGTCATCGACGAGGTGACCACCGCCGATCGCGACACCATCCCGGGAGAGAGCGACTTCCGGATCGTCGAGAGTCGTCGCGCGGACGGCGTGCGCACCCTCATCCCGCCCGATGTCGGATGCTGCGACGACTGCCGCCGCGAGCTCCGAGACCCAGGCGACAGACGCTTCGGCTACCCGTTCATCACGTGCACGAACTGCGGACCACGGTTGAGCATCATCCGTGACCTCCCCTACGACAGGCCGCTGACGACCATGTCGGTCTTTCCGATGTGCGCAGCATGCCGCGCCGAGTACGAGGACCCGCTCGATCGGCGCTATCACGCCCAACCGATCAGCTGCTTTGACTGCGGACCCACGCTCACGCTCACGGATGCCGCCGGAGGTTCCCTGTGCACCGGAGCGGAGACGCTCGCCGCCGCGCGACGTGCTCTCGCGGACGGGCGCATCGTGGCGGTCAAAGGCCTCGGCGGCTACACCGTGATGTGCGATGCCCGCAGCGAGACTGCTGTCCGCCGGTTGCGCGAGCGCAAGCGCCGGCCCGGCAAGCCCTTCGCGGTGATGGCCGGCTCGATCGAGGAGGCTTCGCGCATCGCGCACCTCGATGCGGCCGCTGCCCGCGAGATGACGGGGCCGGCCCGCCCCATCGTCATCGCCGACACGGCGACGGATGCCGATCTCGCGCCGTCCGTGGCTCCCGGGCTGTCGCGGGTGGGCATCATGCTTCCCTCCGCCGCGGTGCACGAACTCCTGCTGAACCCGGCCGACGTGGTGGTGGCAACCAGCGGCAACGTATCAGGTGACCCGCTGTGCTTCCGCGAGGATGACGCTTTCGAGCTGCTCGGCGGGATCGCCGACCTCTTCGTGACCAACGACCGCGGCATCCACGTTCCCGTCGAAGACTCCGTCCTGCTCGCCGGTGGCGCAGGCGGCGACCTGATTCCGCTCCGGCGCAGTCGCGGGTACGCCCCGCTACCGATTCGTCTCTCCCCCTCGTCCGGTGGTGGCGTGGTCCTCGCCGTCGGAGGTGAGCTCAAGAACACGTTCGCGATCGTGCGCAATGACCGGGCGTTTCTGTCGGCGCACGTCGGAGACATGGGTTCGCTCGCGTGCCAGGAAGCCTTCGAGCGCGGCGTCGCACAGTTCGAAGGGCTGCACCGCAGTTCGCCGGCTCTTCTGGTCGCGGATCTGCACCCCGATTACGCGACGACGCGGTGGGCCCAGCGGCATGCTGATCGGACCGGCACCGCCTTCGTGCAGATCCAGCACCATCACGCTCACGCCCTGAGCCTTCTCGCCGAACACGACGCGGTCGGCACGCGGGTCGCGATAGCCGCTGTCGACGGCACCGGGTGGGGTGAGGACTCCACCATCTGGGGTGGCGAGATCCTGCTCGTCGGGGCTGACCCGCTCGAGTACGAGCGCGTCGCGCACGTCCCATGCTTCCGGCTGGTTGGTGGGGACACCGCTGCCCGCAGCCCCTGGCGCGTCGCTGTCGGGCTGCTGCGCGACTGGGGGATCGATGGCACCGGCATCCCCGTGGCCGCCGATGCTCCACCCGCGGAACTGGCTCTCGTACGTGCACAGCTGGATTCAGCAGAGCCCGTCGGAGTGATCGCCACCTCAAGTCTCGGGCGGGTCTTCGACGCTGTCGCGGCGATTCTGGGCATCCGTCACCGCATCACCTACGAAGCCCAGGCGGCGATGGAACTCGAGGCTGCTGCCGGCGCCTGCGAGCACGGCGGGCATCCGGATGCGGCAGCCGAGTTGCCCGCGCTGGTCGCCGACGTCGTTGAGCGGATGCGCGCGGGACAACCGGTCGCGTGTCTGGCGCGGCGATTCCACGACGGCGTCGCTGCCTGGATCGCCACGGCGCTGACCGACCTCGTCAGCTCCGGCCGCGCCGACGTGGCGGGTCTTACCGGCGGCGTCGCACAGAACCGCGTGCTGCTGAACGAGGTCGGATCTAGACTGTCCCGCGACGGGGTCCCGACGATGCTCCACCGTCGGGTTCCCGCCGGAGACGGTGGCCTGAGCCTCGGGCAGGCCCTTGCCGGACACCTGATGCTTGCCGGCTCATCCGGCAGAGGGGAGTGAGCCCGATGTGCCTTGCGATTCCGGGCAGGATCACCGACCGCTGGGTCGAACCCGACGGCGCGATCGTCGCCGAGATCGACTTCGCCGGCGAGAGCCGTACCGCCAAGCTCAACTTCCTTCCCGACCTCCAGGTCGGCGACTACGTCATCGTGCACGCCGGGTTCGCGCTCACCCGCGTTCCGGCCGATCAGGTCACCCAGGTGATGAGCGCGATGCAGGATGCCGGTGTCGTGGACGCCGACGGTGCGATCGCCCACGACGCAAGGATCGGGCTGTGAGCGCCGCGCCCGCAAGCGACCTGCGGATCGCCGCCGTCCACGTGGCCCGCGCCCAGGTGCTCGGCGGCACCGTGCATGTCGTCGGCGATGACTCTGCAGCGCTTTCCGGTGTCCGGGCCGCGGGGCAGGGCGACGCGGTCGAGATCCTGCGAGCTACCGCGCGATCGGGGGATGCCGCGATCATCGTCGGCGCCTTCGCCGACCGGGATCGGCTCTTGGCGCGCCTTCCCGCATGGGGGGTCGCGGGGATCTGGGTGGGGGATGCTCAGCGTCCCGCCGATGGCATGGCCACCGTGTGCGTCGCCGGCGACGCCGAGGTCGTCGTGCCCGGCATCCTCGCCCTCGCCGACGACCTGCGAGAAGACCCTGCCGCGCTGCAACCGGCCATCGTGGAGTGCACCGACGAGGTCTGTATCACCTGCAGCGACGAAGGTCGGCTCGGAGAGGTCCTCGCGGCCCCACCCGTCCTGTTCGCTCCGGCGCGCGTGCGTACCGCGGATGGCCAGGAGGATGTCGATGTCACGATCCTTGGACACGTCAGGCCGGGCGATCTCGTGCTCATCCACGCCGGGATGGCGATCGCGACGGTGCCGTTACCACCCGAGGTGCCCGTCCCGATCGCCGCGGAGGTGATGTCATGACGACCGACGCCACGGCAGCTGACACGGGTCGCCGCGGAAAGAACCGGCTCAACGAGTCAGAAGACGAGGTCCTCGCGCGCATCGAAGCATTCCGCCGGCGCCGCCCGCGGCTGATCGACGAGGTGATCACCCTGGCACACGGAGCAGGGGGCAAGGCCTCTGCGGCGCTGGTGGACGCCGTCTTCTTCGAAGCATTCGGCTCTCCCACACCGGGCGACCCGGGCGACGCCGCGGTCCTGGAGCGGCCGGCGGGACGCATTGCGATGACCACCGACTCCTACGTCGTCAACCCGATCCGCTTCCCCGGCGGGAGCATCGGCGATCTTGCCGTCAATGGCACCGTCAACGACCTCGCCGTCAGCGGTGCGGTGCCCACCGCTCTCACCGCGGCTTTCGTCATCGAAGAGGGTCTTCCCGTCCAGACACTCCGCGAGATCGCCGCCGACATGCGGGCTGCAGCTGACACGGCCGGCGTGGCGATCGTCGCCGGCGACACCAAGGTGGTGCCGCGGGGCGCTGCCGACAAGCTCTTCATCACGACGGCCGGCGTCGGGGTGCTCCCCGCGGGCCGTCGACTCGGAGCCGACCTCGTCGAACCGGGCGATCGCATCCTCGTGTCGGGACCCATCGGCGCCCACGGAATGGCCGTCATGCTTGCGCGGGGGAACCTCGCCATCGACGCCGAAATCTCATCCGATTCCCGTGCCGTGAATGGACTCGTCGAGGCTCTGCTGGATGCCGCGCCGCAGACCCGCTGGATGAGAGACGCCACGCGTGGGGGCCTGGGGACCGTGCTCAACGAGCTCGTGCAGGCATCCGGGCGCGGAGTGATCGTCGACGACGAAGCAGTGCCGGTTGCCCCGGTCGTTCGCGGCGCGTGCGACATGCTCGGGATCGATCCCCTCTACGTCGCCAACGAGGGGATGTTCGCTGCGGTCGTTCCCGCCGATGTCGCGGATGCCGGGCTCGCTGCCCTGCGGGCGCTGCCCGGGGGCGGGAGTGCCGCGATCATCGGCGAAGTTGTCGCAAGCCCCTCCGACATCGTGGCAGTGCGCAACGCCTTCGGCGGCACCCGCATCGTCGACATGCTCGTGGGCGACCCCCTTCCCCGAATCTGCTGAAAGAGAGGTCAGCCATGTGTCTCGGAATCCCCGGTGAGATCGTCGAGGTCGTCGATGCCGACGAACACCTCGCGTCGGTCGAGGTCAGTGGTGTTCGCCGCGTCATCTCCACGCGGCTGCTCGCCGACGAGCATGTCGGAGTCGGGGACTGGGTGCTGGTGCACGTCGGCTTCGCGATGAGCAAGATCGACGAGCACGAGGCCGATGTCACCCTCGATCAGATCCGAAAACTCGGGCGAACCTACGACGAAGAGCTCGAGGCCTTCATGGAAACGGAGATCGTCTGATGCGCTTCGTCGATGAGTTCCGCGACCCCGCCGCAGCCCGGTCGCTGCTCGGCGTCATCGAGGCGCAGACGCAGCGACTCGGCCGCACGCTGTCGTTCATGGAGGTGTGCGGCGGTCACACCCACACGATCTATCGGCACGGGCTCGAGCACCTCCTTCCCGAGGCCGTGCAACTCGTGCACGGACCCGGATGCCCGGTGTGCGTCATCCCGATGGGGCGCGTCGATGACGCGGTGTGGCTCGCACATCGCCCCGGAGTGATCTTCACGACTTTCGGTGACATGATGCGCGTGCCCGGCACCGAGGGCAGCCTCCTGCAGGCGCAGGCAGCGGGCGCCGACGTTCGCTTCGTGTACTCGCCGCTGGATGCCCTGAAGATCGCGATCGACAACCCCGACAAAGAGGTCGTGTTCTTCGCTGTCGGTTTCGAGACGACTGCCCCATCGACCGCCGTGACGATCGCCCGTGCTGCAGCGCTGAATGTCACGAACTTCTCGATCTTCTGCAACCACGTGCTGATCGAGCCGCCGTTGCGCGCGATCCTGGATGCCGACGACCTCGACCTCGACGGCTTCATCGGCCCCGGACACGTCTCGACGGTGGTCGGAACGACGGTCTTCGACTTCATTCCCGCCGAGTATGGGCTTCCCATCGTGGTGACGGGCTTTGAGCCGCTCGACATCCTGCAGTCTGTCGAGATGTTGCTGGCGCAGTTCGAGGACGGCCGCTGCGAGGTGGAGAACCAGTACGCGCGGGTGGTGCGGCGCGAGGGGAACCCTGCCGCACTGGCGCTCATGCAGCAGGTTTTCGCGGTGCGCGACACCTTCGAGTGGCGAGGCCTCGGCTACATCCCTCGGTCCGGGTACGGCATCCACCCCGACTACGAACGATTCGACGCCGAGAAGAAGTTCGCGCTGCCCGGTGTGCGGGTGGAGGACCCGCCGGCCTGCGAGTGCGGCAGCGTCCTGCGGGGCGTGATCAAGCCCTGGGAGTGCAAGGTGTTCGGCACCGCGTGTACCCCCGAGACCCCGATCGGTACCTGCATGGTCTCGCCCGAGGGGGCCTGTGCCGCGTACTACAACTTCGGTCGGCTCCACCGGGAGGCGGCCCAGGCCGTGGCCCGCGTGTGAGCGCCGACTCGAGACCGCACGGGGAACGACTGTTCGCGCGGTACGCGTACCACCCGAACGAGAAGGGCTACTGCGGCCCCGATGGCGCACCCCTGCTCGCGGAGGTGGCGCGCGGTGAGGGGGCTGGGGTGGACGTCCGGGGGGCGGCTACCCGCTTCTCGGGTGCCTGGCCGTATCTGACGGTCATCGGGAGCCTCCTCGCGTGCGATCCGCTCGATGAGAGGGCGGTGCGGGCGTACTGGACGGGTTCTGTCGAGGGAGACGCCATCGATCCCGCCGTCTTCTGGCGTGAGCTGCTCGCGATCATCGGTCCGCGCGCCGGATCGTACTGGGCATATCTCGACGAGTCTCTGGCGGCCGAGGCGGCTCCTCACCACGCCTTCCACGTCTTTGGGGTCTACCCCTGGACACGGTTGCTCAGCACCGGTCGGCCAGAGCCCGTTGAGGTTCTGGAGTCGTGCGCGATACTGCCTGCCACGGTGCTGCACACGGATGCCACGCACTGGCGCGTACGCGGACCGCGGTTGGTCTACCGCGAAGGGGTTCTCGTGCTCGATGACTCCGACGAGGCTGACGCCGAGCGCGATGTCTCGGTACCCTTCGATGACACTGCGACGGCGGGAGAGAGCGTCGCCATCCACTGGGGCGCGGTAGCCGAAGTCCTCGACGGCGACACCGCCGGCGGGCTCGAGGATCGCGTGGGTGCCCAGCTCGCGCGGGTCAACGCTCGGCTCGCGGCATCCTGACCTGTCCTGGCGCCGAGCCGCGCCCGGTCACGGCGTCACGGGGTGGACGCGGCGCTCGCGGATCGAATCCCCACGGCAGCTCGAGGCCGTGCGCGCTCAGGAGGTCGGCGTCGGAGAGGATGTCGACCGTCGAGCCGTCGGCGACGATTCGGCCCTCGTCGAGGATCACCGACCGAGGGCACAGCTCGAGGGCGTAGGGGAGGTCGTGGGTGACCACGATGATCGTGGCGTCGAGTGCATCGAGGGTCGCAGACAGGTCGCGCCGGGCCCTCGGGTCGAGGTTGGAGGTCGGTTCATCGAGCACGATGACCTCCACATCCATCGACAGGATCGTTGCGATAGCCGCGCGGCGTCGCTGGCCAAGCGACAGCCGACCGGGCGCCGTGTCTCGATGGTGCTCGAGTCCAACCTGGGTCAGAGCCTCGGTGACCCGCGACTCCAGCTCGGGTCCGCGCACGCCATAGTTTCCGGGGCCGAATGCGACATCCTCCCCGACCGTCGGGAGAAACAGCTGGTCGTCGGGGTCTTGGAAGACGACGCCCACCCGGCGGCGGATCTCGGGCAGCGCCCCTCGACCCACCGGCGTTCCGCCGATCTCCACGACTCCACGATCGGGAAGGTGGATGCCATTGAGGTGGAGCATGAGCGTCGTCTTGCCCGCTCCGTTCGGTCCGAGTACCGCGACGCGCTCGCCGGCCGCGATCTCGAGGTCGACCTCGTGCAGCACGCGAGCTCCGGAGGGGTAGGCGAAACCGACCCCGCGCACCGATACGGATGCCGAACTCATCCGGCTCCACCCCGCGAGAGCATCGCGAGGTGGACGCGCTCGCCGCGGGCGTGGGAGCGCACGATGACCGATCCCGCGGCCTGCGCGATGATCCGCCACGACGCGAGGCCCCGAGCGCGGAACCCCCGCGATTCGCGAGCGATGCGCATCCGCCGGGTCTCCTCGACGATGAGATCCAGGTAGCGGATCATGAAGCCGATGATCGAGGTGAGGACCGCGGGGAGGCGGAGCTGACCCAGCGCCTGCACCATCCGCCGTGGCTCGGTGGTCGAGATGAGGACGGTCGCGGCGCCCACGGCGAGGGTCGCCTTGGCCAGGAGCGCCCATGCGCCCCAGAGCCCCTCAACAGCCAGCGTGAAGGGACCAACCTCGATCGTCGGCCCTGTGGCGATGAAGGGAAGCAGCAGCGCGAACACGACGAAGGGCAGCTCGATGGTCATCCGTCGTGCCACGACCCGGGGTGGCACGCGCGCGATCACCAGCGCTGAGAACACCAGCAGCGCGTACACCGCGAAGGCGAGGAACCAGTCACGGGGAGTGGCGACCACGACAGCGGCGAAGGCCACCGTCCCGACTAACTTCGTCCGTGCGGGGGCGCGGTGCAGGAGGGAGGTTCCCTCGCGATGCCCCCAGTCCAGCGTGCTCACCGCATCGCCCTTATCCGGCGCACTGTGTCAGCCGCGCCGTGCGAGACGGCCGAGAAGCCACGCCAGAGCGAAGGTGATGCCGCATCCGACGACACCGACGATGAGGATCGACAGCCAGTTCCCGTCGAGTCCGGCCACTGTGTAGTCGGCCAAGGGTGAGCCCGCCGTCGCACTGTCTTGCGCGGCGCTGCTGAAGCCGACGGCCTCCGCGACGAACTCCAGCCCGTCGGGGTTTGATGAGGCCCAGATGCTGACGACCGTCGCGATCACCAGCGCGATGCCTAGAGCCCAGAGAGTGAAGGTGCGTGTGGAGATCCGGCGCCCTGAGGGGGCGGAGGAGGTGCTCATACCAGTGCCGCCTCTCGGGTCGGGGTCGCTCCGGATCGCTGGAAGCGCGCTCCATATACGAGGTCTGGACGAGTAGCGAGTACGGCGGCGACGATGAGTCCGGTGATGATCGCCTCGCCGATCCCGATGAGAGCGTGCCAGCCGACCATCGCAGCAAAGACTGCCTCGATCGGCACTGCCACCTGACCGCCGATCGCGAACAGGCCGACGAACGCGATTGCCGACGCGGGGACAGAGAGCAGGCCACCGATACCTGCGGCCACCGCGATGGCCCATCGGTGTGCAGGCAGCACGCGGACAAGGCCCCGGAACACCCACCAGCCGACGGTGATCGTCACCAGCCCCATCAGCGTGATGTTGGTCCCGAGGGCCGTCAGCCCGCCGTCGGCGAACAGAAGGGCCTGGACGATGAACACGGCACTCAACGCGAGCACCGCTGTCCACGGACCCAGCAGCACGGCCGCCAGCGCACCGCCCAACAGGTGGCCGCTCGTTCCCGCGCCCACGGGGAAGTTGATCATCTGTGTGGCGAAGATCACCGTGGCGACGATTCCCACCATCGGGGCCTTGCGGTCATCGGCCATCTCGGCGCGTGAGTTCTTGATCGCCAGGGCGATGGCTCCCGCCGCCACGACCCCCGTAGCAATCGAGACCGGCACGCTGAGGAATCCGTCGGGTACGTGCATCGGCCCTCCTCGGGTGACCATGCGGTTTGGGATTGCGCTCACACTATTGCGACTCAGTCGCATTACACAAGAGTCGAAATCTCCGCCGTGCCGCCATTCGGAGGGGCGTGTGCCACGATTGCCGAATGGGTGCGCCACACGACCACGAGCACCTCCACGCGGAGGCTCCCGTGAGCCTTGCCGACGCCGCGCTGGCGCAGCTCTCCGAGCGTGGCGAGCGCATCACGGCAGCACGTCGCGCCGTCATCGGGGTGCTCGCGGCCGAGCATGAGCACCGCACGGCGGAGCAGATCGCGGGTGCTGTCGCTGACCTCGGCATCCATCGGGCTACGGTCTACCGCACGCTCGAGATGCTCGACAGCCTGGGGGTGGTCACCACGCGTCCGGTTGGGCAGGGTTCGACCGGCTATCACCTCGCCACCGGGGAAGACCGGCACGCGCACCTTCACGGGGTCTGCCGCTCGTGCGGGGTCGTCGTCGCGCTGCCAGCCGATTTGCTTGCCTCGGCGGCTCGATCGGCCCGGAACGCGAACGGCTTCGCGCTTGAGCCCGCGCAGAGCTCGCTCGTGGGCACCTGCGCGGACTGCGCTCGCGGCGTCTCCTGAACGGGACGGCGCCCCACGAATGACGGATGCCTCGGACGGCGTCGTCCGAGGCATCCGTGTCTTCTCGATGATCAGCTGAACTGGTTCATCGTGTTGTGCTGCCCACCCGCTTTGAGGGCAGCGTCGCCGGCGAAGTACTCCTTGTGGTTGTCGCCGATGTCGCTTCCTGCCATGTTCTGGTGCTTGACGGTCGCGATGCCCTCGCGGATCTCGCGGCGCTGCACGCCCCGCACGTAGGCGAGCATCCCGTCGTCGCCGAAGTATCCCTTCGAGAGATCATCGGTCGACAGGGCCGCTGTGTGGTAGGTCGGCAGGGTGATGAGGTGATGGAAGATTCCGGCCCGGGCTGACCCATCCCGCTGGAACGTACGGATCTTCTCGTCGGCCAGCCGGCCGAGCTCGGTGTCGTCGTACTCGACGCTCATGAGCTCCGCCCGATCGTAGGCCGAGACATCCTTCCCTTCCGCGGCGAGGGTGTCGTAGGCCTGCTGACGGAAGTTCAGCGTCCAGTTGAACGAGGGGCTGTTGTTGTAGACCAGCTTCGCGTTCGGGATCTCCTCGCGGATCGCATCCACCATGCCCGCGATCTGCTCGACGTGGGGCTTCTCGGTTTCGATCCACAGCAGGTCTGCGCCGTTTCGCAGCGACGTGATGCAGTCCAGCACGCAGCGGGCCTCACCCGTCCCGGGGCGGAACTGGTAGAGGTTGCTCGCCAGGCGCTTGGGACGCAGGAGCTTGCCATCCCGCTTGATGACGACATCCCCGTTGCCGAGGTCGGCATCCGAGATCTCCTCGACGTCGAGGAACGCGTTGTACTGGTCGCCGAGGTCGCCGGGCGCGTGCGTGACCGCGAGCTTCTGTGTGAGCCCTGCGCCGAGCGAGTCGGTGCGCGCCACGATGATGCCGTTGTCGATGCCTAGCTCCAGGAACGCGTAGCGCACCGCGGTGAGCTTGGCGATGAAGTCCTCGTGGGGAACCGTCACCTTGCCGTCCTGGTGACCGCACTGCTTCTCGTCCGAGACCTGGTTCTCGATCTGGATCGCGCAGGCACCGGCCTCGATCATCTTCTTGGCCAGCAGGTACGTCGCCTCGGGGTTACCGAATCCGGCGTCGATGTCGGCGATGATCGGCACCACGTGGGTCTCGTAGGTGTCGATCTGGGACTGGATGAACTCCGCCGCTGTGTCATCGCCGGCCGACCGCGCGGCATCCAGCTTGGTGAACAGCAGGTCAAGCTCGCGCGCGTCGGCCTGGCGCAGGAACGTGTAGAGCTCCTCGATCAGCGCGGGCACCGCGGTCTTCTCGTGCATCGACTGGTCAGGCAGCGGCCCGAACTCCGAGCGCAACGCTGCGACCATCCACCCCGAGAGGTAGAGGTAGCGCTTGTTCGTGCTCTTGAGGTGCTTCTTGATCGAGATCAGCTTCTGCTGCCCGATGAAGCCGTGCCAGACGCCGAGCGACTGCGTGTACAGCGAGGAGTCGGCGTCATACTCGGCCATGTCGCGGCGCATGATGTCGGCGGTGTACTGGGCGATCTCAAGGCCGGTGCGGAACCGGTTCTGTGCCCGCATCCGTGCCACGGACTCGGGGCTGATGGCATCCCAGCTGGAACCGTGCCGGTTCTTGAGCTCCCGGATGGCGGCGATGTCGTCCTGGTAGGTGGTCATGTCTTGTCCTTCGTCGTCGGTCTCGGGCGCAGTCAGTCGGTCTCGACCAAGTAGCGCGAATAGGCGGGGAGGGTGAGGAAGGCGGGGAAGTCGCTTCCGAGCGCCACCTCGCGGAAGATCGCCGCCGCGTCGTCGAATCGGTCGCCCTCGAAGCGAGTCACCTCACCCCGCACCTGTGTGATGAGGCCCTCGACGTACTCGCGGGTGATGGGCGTGCCGTCGTCGGTGGTGCGGTCCTGGTGGATCCACTGCCAGATCTGCGAGCGGCTGATCTCAGCCGTTGCGGCATCTTCCATGAGGTTGTCGATGGCGACGGCACCGAGCCCGCGCAGCCACGCTTCGATGTAGCGGATCGCTACCGACACGTTGCCGTAGACACCGGATGCCGTGATCGGGCGACCGATGTGCACGTCGATCAGGTCAGCGGCGCGTACCGACACCTCGGGGCGCTGCCGGTCGAGCTGGTTGGGCCGGTCGCCGAGCACGGCGTCGAACTCGGCCCGAGCGACGGGGATGAGGTCGGGGTGGGCCACCCACGTGCCGTCGAACCCGTCGCCGGCCTCGCGCTTCTTGTCGGCGGCCACCTTCTCGAAGGCACGCTCGGTGACCTCCGGGTCGCGGCGGTTGGGAATGAACGCGCTCATGCCTCCGATCGCGAACGCTCCCCGCTTGTGGCAGGTCTTCACGAGCAGCTCCGTGTAGGCGCGCATGAAGGGCACCGTCATGGTCACCTCGCTGCGGTCCGGAAGGACGAACCGTGCGCCACGGCCGCGGTAGTTCTTGATGATCGAGAAGATGTAGTCCCAGCGCCCAGCGTTCAGGCCAGCGATGTGGTCCCGCATCTCGAAAAGGATCTCCTCCATCTCGAACGCGGCAGGCAGGGTCTCGATCAGCACCGTTGCTCGGATCGTGCCGTGCTCGATGCCGAGGTATCGCTCGCTGAACGTGAACACGTCGTCCCAGAGCTTGGCTTCTTCCGCTGACTCGAGCTTGGCGATGTAGAAGTACGGACCCACGCCGTTCTCGATCAGCTGCTTCGCGTTGTGGAAGAAGTAGAGCCCGAAATCCACGAGCGAACCCGAGGCATCCATCGTGCGCCCGGTGCGGTCGGTGTAGCGCAGGTGCTTTTCGATCAGGTGCCAGCCGCGCGGGCGCATCACGATCGTGGGGGTCTGTTCGGCCGTGACCTCGTACGTCTTTCCCTCGGGATTCGTGTACCGCAGTTGCCCGCGGATCGCGTCGTACAGGCTCAGCTGACCCTCGATCACGTTCTTCCAGGTGGGGCTGGTGGCGTCCTCCTGGTCGGCGAGCCACACCTTCGCTCCCGAGTTCAATGCGTTGATCGTCATCTTCGGATCGGTGGGGCCGGTGATCTCGACGCGCCGGTCTTCGAGGCCGGGGCCGGCGCCTGCGACCCGCCACTCGTCGTCGTGACGGATGTGCGCGGTGTCGTCGCGGAACTGCGGGTCGTGGCCGTTGCCGATCTCGAACCGGCGGCGCATCCGGTCGGCCAGGCGGTCGTGGCGGCGAGCCGAGAACCGGGAGTGCAGCTCGGTCAGGAACGCGAGGGCGTCGGGCGTGAGGATCTCGTCGTATCGGTCACGGATCGGCCCGACGACCTCGAGCACCGCCGCGGCGCTCGAGGTCGGCACGGGAGCCGTCCGGGCGGGCATCGGGGTCGTGGTTGCAGTCATGGCGCATCCGTCCTGTCTGATCTCTCATCCGCCGGCTTCGTCATCCGGTGGATCGACGCCGGTCTTGGTCGTCGTGCACCTACTCTCCGTGAAGTTTCAGTGCTCAGTAGGCCAGAATCCGTGTGAAGATCGCGCGAAATTCTGCATATGTGACAGAATTGGCGACATGACCAGCCTTGCTGCGTCGGAAGACTCCGTTCCGACGACCACAACGGATGACGACGATGTCATCGACACCCTCACGATCGGCAGGCGCATCCGCCAGTTGCGTACCGAGCGGGGAATGACCCTCGACGACCTGGCGGCGCTGGTCGACCGTGCCCCGAGCCAGCTGTCGATGATCGAGAACGGAAAGCGAGAGCCCAAGCTCACGCTGCTGCGCACGATCGCGCGCGCTCTCGGGACGAATCTGGACGCGCTGCTGGAATCCGAGCCGCTGGATGAGCGCGCAACGATGGAGGTCTCCCTCGAGCGGGCGATGCGGGGGCCAACCTTCCAGGCGCTCGGAATCTCCCCCTTCCGCATCGGTCGCTCCCTCCCCGACGAGGTGCTCGCGGCGATGCTTGCGTTGCAGGGCGAGATCGAGCGGTTGCGGGACGAACGGGCAGCCACACCGGAAGTGGCGCGCCGCGCGAACCTGTCCCTGCGCCGACTCATGACCAGTCAGCAGAACTACTTCGCTGACCTCGAAGCTCACGCCCGCGACCTGCTTGCCGCCGTCGGGCACACCGGAGGCCCGCTCACCCAGCGCACGGCATCCGACATCGCCGCCCACCTCGGGTTCACGATTCACTACGTCTCTGATGTGCCCCTCACCACCCGCAGCGTTCTGGATCTCAAGCACGGCCGGCTCTACCTATCGAGCACGATCGCGAGCAAACGGGATGCCCGCACCGCGGTGCTGCAGTCGCTAGCGAGCCGCATCCTGGGGCACGACGAGCCCGCGAGCTACGGCGACTTCCTTCGCCAGCGCGTGGAGATCAACTATCTGACGGGGGCGCTTCTGATGCCGGAGGCCGACGTCGTTCCTTTCCTGCAGGAGGCCAAGTCTCACCGAGCCCTCTCCATCGAAGACCTGCGGGACGCGTACTCGGTCTCGTACGAGACTGCCGCTCACCGCTTCACCAATCTCGCGACGGTCCACCTTGACCTACCCGTTCACTTTCTGAAGGTTCATGAGTCGGGCACGATCACCAAGGCCTACGAAAACGATGACGTGAACTTCCCGACCGACCGGTTCGGCTCCATCGAGGGGCAGATGTGCTGTCGCAAGTGGACGAGCCGCGTCGTCTTCGACATCCCCGACCGATTCAATCCGTACTTCCAGTACACCGATACCGGGAACGGCACCTACTGGTGCACGGCCCGCGTCGAGCCCTCCTCCGAGGGGCTCCATTCGATCAGCGTGGGCGTGCGCTTCGACGACACCAAATGGTTCATCGGGCGCGAGACCACCAATCGTGGCGTCTCCCGGCACTCGGTGGAGGTGTGCTGTCGCCGTGCGCCGGCAGAACTCGAGTCATCCTGGCGCGGTCATTCCTGGCCGAACGTGCGCACCCCGCGCACGCTGCTCGCCACGCTCCCCACCGGGGCATTCCCGGGCGTGGACACCACAGACGTGTACGAGTTCCTCGAGGCTCACGCACCCGACTGAGCCGGGCGGAATCAGCGCCCGGCGATGAGGTCGGCCACCCGCGCCAGAACAGATGTCCGTGATCCGCCGCGGGCTTCGAGCCGGTCGGCGCCGCGGTATGCGGCATAGATGGCGTTCACGGCTGTCCACCGCAGCGGTTCGATCTCCCACCGCTTTGCGCGATGCCCCACCCAGGGAAGCCGCGTGAGATCGGTGTCACGGCGCAGCACCAGGTCGGCGAGCGTGCGTCCGGCGAGATTGGTTGCCGTCACGCCCGTTCCGACGTAGCCGCCTGCCCAGCCAAGGCCCGTCGCCAGGTCGAAGCCGACGGTCGCCGACCAGTCGCGCGGCACGCCGAGCACACCGGCCCACGCATGGGCGAGGGGCACACCGCGGGTGGCCGGGAAGAAGTCGTGCAAGAGATCGGTGAGAGAGCGGATCGTGCGCTCCTGCGTCAGTCCGTTCGTATCGACGCGGGATCCGTACCGATACGGGACGCCTCGACCCCCGAACGCGATGCGATCGTCAGCAGTTCGCTGCGCGTACATATAGACGTGGGCGAAATCCCCGAGAGTTTCTCGCCCCGACCAACCGATCGCGTCCCATGCCCCGGCAGGCAGCGGCTCGGTGACGATCATCGATGAGTTCATCGGCAGCCACGTGCGGTGCTCGCCACGCAGGTTCGCGGTGAAGCCTTCGGTGGCGCGGATGACCGCATCCGCGCGGACCGTGCCCCGGTCCGTCTCGACGCGTCCGGGTTCGATCGATCGAGCTGTCGTCTGCTCGAAGATCCTCACCCCCGCCCTTTCCGCAGCCTCGGCAAGGCCCGCCGCGAGCTTCGCGGGGTGGATGCGTGCGCAGTGCGGATGCCAGATCCCGCCCAGTGCGCCGGCGACGTCGATACGGGATCGCGTGGCCGCGGCATCCAGTTCTTGCACGTCGGTGTGCGGCCATGACAGTTCTTCGGCAGCCCTCTTCCGAAGCCGGGCGAGCTGCGCGGGGGTGCGGGCGATCTCGAGTTCGCCGCCCCTGATGATGTCGGAGTCGATGCCCTCGCGGCGTGCGATCTCGATCACCTCGCTAACGGTGTCGTTGAGCGCCCGCTGCTGCGCGATCGCGGCATCCCGTCCGTAGCGGGCGACGTAGTGCCCCCGCCCTCCCGTGACCGAGTTCGTCAGCCAACCACCGTTGCGGCCCGACGCTCCGAAGCCGGCGAAGCTCTGCTCGATCACACCGACGCGCAGGTCCGGCTGGGCCTGCTTGAGGTAATACGCCGTCCATAGTCCGGTGTACCCGGCACCGACGATGCAGACATCGAGCGCGAGGTCGCCAGGAAGCGGTTCACGCGGCGGTGGCGTCCCGCCGATGTCTCGCCACCACCACGACACGCCGCCATTAATCACGCAATGATTCTCCCACGACGGGAGCCGTCGCGTAAGTGGCCATCGACGACGGATTCCGACGTTCGAGTTGCACGGGTCGCGCGCGATCGATCGTCCAGCTATCCTCACGACATGAGCCAACTCGATAGCCTCACGGTCCCGCTCGGCGGCCCCTCCCTCCCGCAGGAGCGGCGCCTCGTCACGTCCATTCCGGGACCGCGCTCGCAGGAGCTCATGACCCGCAAGGCGGCTGCCGTGTCGGCGGGCGTGGGGCACACCGCACCGCTGTCGATCGTCGCGGCGGGCGGCGGCATCCTGCTGGATGCCGATGGGAACTCGATCGTGGACCTCGGCTCCGGAATCGCCGTCACCTCGATCGGCAACGCGCACCCCGCCGTGGTCGCGGCAGTGCAACAGCAGGTAGCCCAGTTCACTCACACGTGTTTCATGGTGGCGCCCTACGAGCCCTACGTTGCCGTGGCCGAGGCGCTCAACCGCATCACTCCGGGCGATCACGAGAAGAAGACCGCACTGTTCAACTCGGGTGCTGAGGCCGTCGAGAACGCGGTCAAGATCGCCCGCAAGCACACGGGGCGCCAGGCCGTCGTCGCCTTCGATCACGGTTACCACGGCCGCACGAATCTCACGATGGCCCTCACCGCCAAACACATGCCCTACAAGGCAGGATTCGGCCCGTTCGCTCCGGAGATCTACCGGGCGCCGATGTCGTACCCGTACCGAGATGGGCTCGACGGTGCTGCGGCGGCCAAGCGGGCGATCGGTGTCATCGAAAAGCACGTCGGGGTGACGGATGTCGCGGCGATCATCATCGAGCCGATCCAGGGCGAGGGCGGGTTCATCGTTCCCGCAGACGGCTTCCTTCCCGCCCTGCAGGAGTGGGCGAACGCCAACGGGGTCGTCCTGATCGCGGACGAGATCCAGACAGGCTTTGCCCGCACCGGCGCGATGTTCGCGAGCGACCTGTTCGGTATCGTCCCCGACCTCATCACGACGGCCAAGGGCATCGCCGGTGGGCTGCCGCTTGCTGCCGTCACCGGACGGGCCGAGATCATGGATGCCTCGCACACGGGTGGCCTCGGCGGGACCTACGGCGGCAACCCCGTTGCCTGCGCCGCCGCCCTCGCTGCCATCGAGGTCTACGAGGCCGAGGACCTGTCGGCCCGCGCGCGGCACATCGGTGAGGTTCTCGAACGGCGGCTGCGAGAGATCCAGGCATCCGACCCGCGCCTCGGCGACATCCGGGGGAAGGGAGCCATGATCGCGGTCGAGTTCGTGGACCCTGCCACGGGGGACCCGGATGCTGCCCTGACCTCGCGTGTGGTGCGTGCGGCCCTCGATGAGGGCGTGCTCATGCTCACCTGTGGGACCTACGGCAATGTGATCCGTTTCCTGCCACCCCTGGTCATCGGCGATGACCTCCTCGAGGATGCTCTGGACGTGCTGGCGCATGTCCTGTCATCGTCGTGACCAACCGACCACCGTTCGCTGCCGACCGAGGAGGACCCATGAGTACCTACGCCGTCGTCAACCCTGCCACCGGGGAGACGCTTGCCACCTACCCCACCATGACGGATGCTGAGGCCGCCGCTGCGGTTGCGGCAGCTGACGATGCCTACCGCACGTGGGGTCGCGCCTCCGCTCCTGCCGAGCGGGCGGAGCTCGTGCGGCGCGCGGCGCAGCTGCACCGCGAGAGGCGAGAAGAGCTGGCCGAGATCGTCGTGCGCGAGATGGGTAAGCCGCTGTCCGCGGCTCTCGGGGAGGTCGATTTCGCTGCCGACATCACCGAGTACTACGCCGACAACTACGAAAAGATCACCGGTGACACGCCTCTCGACATCCTCGCCGAGGGAACTGCCGTCATCCGCCGTTCGCCACTGGGTGTGCTGCTGGGCATCATGCCCTGGAACTTCCCGTACTACCAGGTCGCACGTTTCGCTGCCCCGAATCTGGTGATCGGCAACACCATCCTGCTCAAGCACGCACCGCAGTGCCCCGAGTCGGCAGCGGCGATCGCGGCGATCTATCGGGATGCCGGGTTCCCGGAGGGAGCCTACGTCGATGTGCGGCTGACCAACGAGCAGGCCGCGACGGTGATCGCCGACCCTCGTGTTCAGGGTGTCTCGGTCACCGGTTCGGAGCGTGCGGGTGCCGCCGTCGCCGAGATCGCCGGTCGCAACCTCAAGAAGGTCGCACTCGAGCTCGGCGGCTCCGACCCGTTCATCGTGCTCTCGACCGACGATCTCGACGCCACAGTGGGGATGGCGGTCGAGGCGCGGCTCGACAACAACGGCCAGTCCTGCAACGCCCCCAAGCGCTTCATCATCATCGACGAACTGTACGACGCGTTCCTCGAGAAGTTCGTGGCGGCCATGGCTGCGGCTCCCCTCGGTGACCCCTTCGCCGATGACACGGTGATCGGCCCCCTCTCGTCGCTGGCTGCGGCCGAGCGGCTCGAAGATCAGGTGAACCGCGCCGTCGCGCAGGGAGCCACGGTCGAGCTTGGTGGCGCCCGGGACGGTGCGTTCTACCCCGCGACCGTGCTCACCGGTGTCACTGCCGACAACGACATCTACCGCGAGGAGCTGTTCGGTCCAGCGGGGGTGGTCTACCGGGTCGCCGACGAAGCCGAGGCGGTCGCCGTGGCCAACGCGACAAGTTACGGACTCGGCTCCTACGTGTTCACGACCGACCCCGCGCAGGCCGAGCGGATGGCCGACGCCATCGAGGCCGGCATGGTGTACGTCAACATTGTGCTCGCCGACAGCCCCGAGCTTCCCTTCGGTGGCGTGAAGCGCTCTGGCACCTCGCGGGAGATGGGCCTGCTCGCCGCTGATGAGTTCGTCAACAAGAAACTCATCCGCGTCGCCTGAGCCCTTCGTTGCGGGCGCCGCCAGGGCCAAGGGTCCCTAGCGTCGCCCGCGACGCGCGCCCACAATGAGGGCATGGAAGAGATGATGGACGATGTCGTCGCCACTCTCAGCGATGCCGAGTGCTGGCAGCTTCTGGCGGGCGAAGAACTGGGGCGCCTGGTCACCCGGGTCGGAGATGTCCTGGACATCTTCCCCGTCAACTACGTCGTCGACCGGGACACTGTCGTGTTCCGCACCGCCGCGGGAAGCAAACTCGTCGAGCTCACCGTCAACGACGAGGTGCTCTTCGAAGTCGACCACTACACCGATGCTGCGGCGTGGAGCGTCATCGTTCGCGGGCGCGCTCAGCGCCTTGCGACCGAGGAAGAGGTCGAGGACGCCGACAAGCTTCCGCTTCGGCCCTGGTTGCCGACGTTGAAGTATCACTACGTCCGCGTGAGCGCCGAGTCCATGTCTGGCCGCAGCTTCCGCCGCGGGCCCGAGCCCGATCGCTACGGTATCGCCGACTACTGAGCAGGGCGCGCGGTGTGCGGGCGGCGTGATGCCCGATCATGGTGAGGTGAACCCCGCGCGGCTGTGGATTCCGGTGCTCGCCGGAGCTGCCACCGTCGCGCTCGGAATCTCCGCGGTCATCGGGCTGGAGTGGCTGACATCGGACCGCAGGCCCACCGCGGTCACGGCATCCCAGTCGGATGCCATCGCCGACGTGTTCGCCGAGAGCAGGGCCTTCGCTGCCGAGATCCGTGGCGCCCGCGGTCGGTACGTCGAGGCTGCTGCTGCATGGGAGGCTGACGCAGCGTGGATCACGCAGTGGCGGGAGCAGGATGCTGCCCCGCAACCTGCGGCCCCCAACCCGGGTGGGCAGGCCTTTCCGGGCGATGACCCGCAGGGGCGTGCGTTCCTGGATGCGATCGGAGCCGCTGACGTCACGGTGATCTTCGATGCCGGCCCGGAAAATTGCGGATACGCCGGGCAGGAGGACGGCCCGCGAGTGCTCGTGGTCGGTGGCTGCTATCAAACCGGCTACCCCGGCTGGCTCTTCGTTGCGTGGGAGCCGGGAGTCGAGGACCTGGCCTGGCCGATCTTCGTGCACGAGGCCATGCACTGGTACCAGTACCAGAACTACTTTCCTTACCTGCTGGCGGCCGAGCGTGCCGGAATCACGCACGACGACTATGAGTGGGCGCTGGAGACCGATGCGAGCTGCCGCGCGGTGTACGAGCACGGCATCGACCCATCCGCCTTCGAGGGCTCATCGTCGCCGTGCGACATCGGCGACTGGCACGACGGGTGGTTCGTCGACCAGCTCGCTGGGCTCGGGGTGCGCACGAGTGCTCCGACGTCCGAGGAGTTCGAAGTCAGCGCGGTGGTTCGCCCATGATCGGGGGTCAGCGTGCGCTGCGGGCGCGGAGTACAGCGATCCTCGCGGTCGGTCTGCTGTCGGCATCCGTGCTGCTCGCGGGGTGCGCTGGGCCTGATATCGCTGAGCTCGAGTCGGATGCCGAGTCTGCCTTCGACGCACTGGTGGCTGCGGCGGGGGCGGTCGAGGAAGGGGTCCTTCGTACCCTCGAGTTGACGGGCCCGGAGGAGCAGGCCTGCGGCGAGCAGGATCGCGGCATGCAGCGTGCGTTCACCGCCGTCGGCTCCGTTTCGGTGGGGGCGGACTATGCGGCCGAGGATGCTCTCGTCGATGCCGTCACGGCGGCGATCGATCCCGAAGAGTGGACGCCGATCGACGCCGACGGGGTCGCGGGCAAGGATGGCGCCTGGGTCGACGAGGGCGGCATCGTCGCAACCGTCAGCTACGACTCACCGCTTCTGGTGATTGCCGTCTTCACGCCATGCCTGGACACCCCGTGAGGCTCGGGGGCAGTTCGCCCGTCGGGAGGGCATGCCGTACACTGGACCTGCAGTAGAAATCTGCATTCTTTCGCCGTGCCCGCGATCGGGCGACCCCCTTCTTTCACGTCGCGGCAGAAGACTGCAGCACCTAAGGTCCTCGGGCCTTTAGGGCGGTAGCTCAATTGGCAGAGCAGCGGTCTCCAAAACCGCAGGTTGCAGGTTCGATTCCTGTCCGCCCTGCGCGTCAGCGCAAGCTGGCACAACAGAAGCAACCAGGTGGGATACATGGTCCAGGATGACGGCAAGGGCGAGATCGTTGCCAGTGGCAGCGCTCCTCGCGAGAAGAAGCTGAACGTCTTCGCGCGGATCGCCCTGTTCATCCGTCAGGTCTTTGCGGAGCTTCGTAAGGTCGTCACCCCGACGCGCCAGGAGCTCCTGAAGTACACGGCAGTCGTGCTCGGGTTCGTCGTCATCATGATGGCGCTCGTGTACGGGATGGACTTCGTGTTCCTCTGGGTGACGACACAGGTCTTCGGCGTTCCCGCCTGACCTGCTCGTCCTCACGGTGCGGGCAGGATGCTGCGTCGCGCCCGATCAAATGGAAGTGAACGAAACACGTGTCTGAACGATTTCTCGACGACGCCGACTGGGCGCCCTCGGCCGAGCAGTCCTCCGAGGAGGACGAGGCCCAGGAGGGCAACGAGCTCGCGCGCGAAGAGCACCAGAGCGATGCGGCCGAGCATGTCGCCATCCACATCGAGGATGAGGACGACGACGTGGACTACTCGGACGACGATGACGTCGAGGTGAACGACCCGGAGGCTGATGCGATCGTGAACGATGCACTCGAGATCGACGAGGCGGCGGAGGCTGAAGCTGCAGCCGAGGTCCTCGCCGACGACCTCGCTGAGGAAGAAGCCGAGCGTGCCGCCGAGGCTGCCGAGGAGATCACCCCGTACGACGGGCCCGAGCTCGAGGACGATGCCGACCAAGACGGCGACGAGACCGAGGAAGACCCGTACGAGGCGTTCCGCGCCGAACTGCGGGCGCTGCCGGGCAAGTGGTACGTCATCCACTCCTACGCCGGCTTTGAGCGCAAGGTGAAGGCCAACATCGAGCAGCGTAAGTCGACGCTCGAGGTCGAAGAAGACATCTACCAGATCGAAGTTCCGATGGAAGATGTCGTCGAGATCAAGAACGGCCAGCGCAAGATGGTCACCCGCGTGCGCATTCCCGGCTACGTGCTGGTGCGTATGGAACTGAACGAAGACACCTGGTCGGTCGTTCGCCACACCCCCGGCGTCACCGGGTTCGTCGGCAACGCGCACAACCCGACTCCGCTGCGTTTCGAAGAGGCCTTCACGATGCTGAAGTCTCTCGTCGAGGTCAAGGAGACCGCTCCGGCCAAGGGCGGTGCCGCCAAGAAGGGTCAGCCGGTCGCTCGCGCGATTCCGGCGGAAGTCGACTTCGAGGTCGGCGAGACCATCACGATCAAGGAAGGCTCGTTCGCGGGTCTTCCCGGCACGATCAGCGAGATCAAGCCCGAAAGCGGCAAGCTCACGGTTCTCGTTTCGCTGTTCGAACGCGAGACTCCGGTCGAGCTGTCGTTCGACCAGGTGACCAAACTATAGAGTGACCAAGCTCTAGCGGTCACCACCCAGACCACCGCTCCCGGAACGGCCGGGCTGCGGGAGAGAGGATGCCGACGGCATCCGCTCGATGAAAGGAAAGAAGAATGGCACCGAAGAAGAAGGTGACCGGCCTGATCAAGCTTCAGATCAACGCCGGTGCAGCCAACCCGGCGCCGCCGATCGGGCCCGCGCTCGGTCAGCACGGCGTCAACATCATGGAATTCTGCAAGGCGTACAACGCCGCGACCGAGTCGCAGCGCGGCAACGTCATCCCCGTGGAAATCACCGTCTACGAGGACCGCAGCTTCACGTTCATCCTCAAGACCCCGCCGGCAGCTGAGCTGATCAAGAAGGCCGCGGGCGTGCAGAAGGGTTCCAAGACCCCGCACACCGTCAAGGTCGCGAAGCTCACCAAGGAGCAGGTGCGCCAGATCGCCGAGACCAAGATGCCCGACCTGAACGCGAACGACATCGAGGCAGCCTCGTTGATCATCGCCGGCACCGCCCGTTCCATGGGCATCACGGTCGAGGACTGAGGGGGATAACGACAATGGCTACCAAGTCCAAGGCTTACAACGAAGCAGCTTCGAAGATCGAGGCCGGCAAGTTCTATTCGCCGAGCGAGGCCGTGAACCTGGCGAAGGAGACGGGCTCGAAGAAGTTCGACTCCACCGTCGAGGTCGCCCTCAAGCTCTCGGTCGACCCGCGCAAGGCAGACCAGATGGTGCGTGGCACCGTCATCCTGCCCCACGGCACCGGCAAGACCGCACGCGTCATCGTGTTCGCAACCGGTCCTGCTGCCGAAGCGGCGATCGCTGCTGGTGCTGATGAGGTCGGCGGCGCCGAGCTCATCGAGAAGGTCGCCGGCGGCTACACCGCGTTCGACGCTGCAGTGTCGACCCCGGAGCTGATGGGCCAGGTCGGGCGTCTGGGTAAGGTCCTCGGTCCCCGAGGCCTCATGCCCAACCCCAAGACCGGCACCGTGACCCCCAACCCCGCCAAGGCGGTCGAGGAGATCAAGGGCGGAAAGATCGAGTTCCGCGTCGACAAGCACGCCAACGTGCACTTCGTCGTCGGCAAGGCCTCGTTCTCGGCCGAGCAGCTCGACGAGAACCTGAAGGCTGCGCTCGACGAGATCGTGCGCCTCAAGCCCTCGAGCTCGAAGGGTCGCTACATCCAGAAGGGTGCAGTGTCGACCACGTTCGGCCCCGGCATCCCGCTGGATGTCAACAGCATCGCCTGAGCAAAGCTCTCAAACGACAACGGCCTCCGCTTCGGCGGGGGCCGTTGTCGTTCAGGCACCCAGAACGAGACTCACACCGAGGGTGATCATGACGAGGGCGATGATGGCGTCGAGGATGCGCCAGGCTCGCGGCGTGGCGAGCCACCGCCCGAGATACCGTGCTCCGAACCCGAGTGCGCTGAACCAGAGGACACTCGCGGCCACGGCACCGAGCGCGAAGACCCAGCGGTCTTCCCCGTGGGAGTTGGCGACCCCGCCGAGCAGAAACACTGTGTCGAGATAGACGTGCGGGTTGAGCCACGTGAGGGCCAGCACCGTGAGCAGAGTCGTCGATAAGCGCGTTCTCGCGGTCATGACGAGAGCACGTCGGTCGCCGGGGGCGACGGGTGAGGCGGTGCCGACCGGGTCCACGACGACGAGGGTTTCGGTCGAGGGGCGCCAGGCCCGTTTGGCGGCGAGCAGACCATACCCGACGAGGAACGCGGCGCCTGCCCATCGGACGGCTGTGACCAACCACGGCAGGGCCGCCAGTGCGAGCCCGACCCCCGAGACACCCAGCACGATGAGGGCAGCGTCGGATGCGGCGCAGACGACCACGACAGCGAGGACGTGCTCGCGCCGAATGCCTTGACGCAGCACGAACAGGTTCTGCGCGCCGATCGCGACGATCAGCGAGAGGCCGAGGCCGAGGCCTGCCAGCACGGGAGTGAGCACCTCTTGACGCTAGCGAGGCCGACGGGTTCACTCCAGCTCAGGATTCTTGTCTGCCATTAGCATCACTTCATATGAAGATCGACTTCGACCTCGCTGACACCGTCGCGATCATCGCCGAGGAGGGAACCCTCGAGGCTGCAGCGCGACGCATGCGCATGACGCCGAGTGCCGTGAGCCAACGCCTGCGTGCGATCGAAGACCAGCTCGGACGGGTGCTGCTGGTTCGATCGAAGCCCGTTCGGCCGACGGACGCGGGGGACGCCGTCATCCGGCTCGCCCGTCAGGCGCGCGTCCTCGAACACGACGCTCTTGCCGGCATCGGTGGCGCCCGCGCTGATGACGGGGCCGACGAGGGCCCGGTGTCGGTGCCATTGGCGGTGAACGCAGACTCGCTCGCGACCTGGTTCCTGACGCCGCTGGCGCGCCTGAGCGCGCGGCATCCGGTCGTGTTCGATCTCCACCGCGACGATCAGGACTTCACCGCCGCGCTCCTCGAGGGCGGAACCGTGATGGGTGCTGTGACGTCCCGTGCAGAGCCGGTAGCCGGATGCCGCGTGACTGCGCTGGGTGTCATGCGCTACGAGGCCGTTGCAACCCCCGATTTCGTCGCGCGCTATCTCACCACCTCACGGGACGACACCCGTGCGCTGGCTGCAGCTCCGGTCGTTCAGTTCGATCGTCGCGACGACCTGCAAGACAGGTGGTTGCGGGAGCAGGGGATCTCGGGTTCGGATGCCCCGAGACACTACGTCCCCGCATCCCATGATTTCGCCCAGGCGGTCGGGCTCGGATTCGGGTGGGGGCTGCTCCCGGGGTTTCAGTCCGATGTTGGGCTCGAAGCCGGTGCGCTCGTGCGCTTGGGAGGTCCACCGATTGACGTTCCGCTGTACTGGCAGCAGTGGAACCTGCGCTCGCCGCTTTTGGATGCCGTGGCCACCGCGATCGTCGAGGAGGGGCGGCGCGTGCTTCGGCCCGCGTCCAGCCTCAATCGTCGCTGACGCGCAGCACGATCTTGCCGCGCGTGTGTCCGCCCTCGATCTCGGTGTGGGCCCTCGCCGCGTCGGCGAGGTCGAGAACGTGGTCGATGTAGACCTGGATCGACCGCGAGTCGAGCAGGCGGGCGATCGTCGCGAGTGTCGCGCCTTCCGGAATGACTTTATAGCTGGTGGCGCGGACGCCTGCCGTTGCCGCTGCTTCGCGGTAGTCGGGCCAGGATCCGGTCGGTACGAGGATGTAGATCCCGCCGGGACGCAGGACCGAGAGGGAGCGTGTGCCGATCGAGTCGGTGACGTTGCCGACGAGGTCGATCACGACATCCATGTCGTGCACGACCTCTTCGAAGCGGGTCGAGGTGTGGTCGATGACGACCGACGCGCCGAGGTCGCGCAGCCAGGGGGCATTGGCGCCGGACGCCGTGGCCGTCACATGAGCACCGAAGTAGGCAGCGAACTGCACGGCGAAATGCCCCACGCCTCCGCTTCCCGCGTGGATGAGAATGCGCTGACCCTCATGGGCGTGAGCGGTTTCGACCACCAGCCCCCAGGCTGTGAGGGCGGCCACCGGAACTCCCGCAGCCTCGACATGCGAAAGGGAGGCCGGCTTTCGCGCGATCGACAGCGTGGGTGCGACGACATACTCCGCGTAGCTTCCTGGCGTTCGGGGAAACCCTGCCATGCCGAACACCTCCGTGCCGACAGGGAACGGATGCGTCTCGAACGGGGACTCGACAACGACGCCGCTGAAATCGAACCCGAGGATCCCGGGGAGGTCTGAGACGGCAGGAGCGAGCCCTTTACCGGCGCGGGTCTTGGCATCGATCGGGTTCACACCTGCAGCGACAACGCGTACGAGCACCTCGCTGAGCACCGGGCGTGGTACGGGGACGGTAGCCTCGGTCAGGACGCGGGGAGCGCCCCACTGGGCGGCGGTGACCGCCCGCATCACCTCCGGGACCTCCGCGGGTTCGGTCGAGAATGCCTGAGCTTCGTGGGATTGGCGTAGCGGCCGGAATCGCATCGGTCGCTCCTTCCGCGAATACGTCGTCTCAAGGTCGTGCACATCGGCGTCGACGTGACACTGGACGACCAGTGGAACCCCGCCCTCCGCGAGGTGATCTCAGTCAACCGCGCGATTGTCTCGCTCGTGTTACGTCGGTGTCACCGCGCCGATAAGACGCGCCAGTCAGCGCTTCGGGATGTCGCCCGACGCGAAAGCGGTGAGCAGATCGGTGAGATCATCGATCGACTCGGTGGGCCACTCCGCGAGGGTATGAGAGAGCATCCGCTCGTACGGTGCTCGTGCGGCATCCAGTCGCTTCCGTCCCTCCGCGGTGAGGGAGATCAGCCGCGAACGGCGGTCGTCGGGATCAGCGGTCCGCTCGATGAACCCGAGGCTCTCGAGCTCGCTGATCTGCCGGCTGATCATTCCCTTGTCGGCCGTCAGGCGGTGGGCGAGAGTCGACGATGTCGTGGGTCCGATGCGGCCGATCGTGGCCAGGAGTTTGAATGTCCCGGGGAGCATTCCCGGGCTCACCTCATCGGCGATCTGCGCATAGAACTTTCGGATGCGCGAGATGAGCTCGGAGATCGCCCCCTCGAGCCGGTCGACTGCCGCGCGATGCTCGCGGGCTGCGGGGTCGAGGTCCTCGGGAGCTGCGGGTTCGCTCATCGTGGCGACCCCGGGCTGGATGCCGCGCGAGCAGTCTCGCCGCGGCGGGAACCGTCGGCATCCGTCGAGAAGTCGGCAGTGGCGGTGAGAGTGTCCATGCCCTCGGCGACTGACACGGTGGCGAGGTCGGCTTCGCTCGCTTCCAGCCGCTCGCGGTTCGTCATCCGAGTCAAGGGGACGTTCGGTAGGAACGCGATGGCGATGAGGCTCACGATCGCGAACGGAACGAGGATGAAGAAGGACTGTGAGATGCCTTGAGCATAGACGTCTTCGAAGATGACCCGCAGACCTTCGGGCATCGCAGAGACCTGCGGGAGGGATCCCGACTGCAGCTGCGAGGCCCAGCTCGAGGCCTGGTCGCCGAGGGCCCCGAGCGCGGCGGTGATGTCATCCTTTCGTCCCCCCAGCAGGTCGGTGACGCTGCTGGCAAGGGCTGCGCCCATGACCGCAACGCCGACGCTGCCACCGAGGCTTCGGAAGAAGGTGACGCCGGAGCTTGCAACGCCGATCTTCGTGGGCTCGGTCGTGTTCTGGACGACGAGCACGAGGTTCTGCATCGTCATCCCGATGCCGGCGCCGAGGAGGAACATGTACAGCGACACGAGAGCGAAGTTCGTGTCGTAGTGGATCGTCGTCAGCAGGGCGGAGCCGGCGATCAGCGAGATGCTGCCGGCGATGAGGTAGGGCTTCCAGTGCCCGAAGCGGGTGATCAGCTGGCCGACGCCGACGGATGCCACCAGAAGGCCGGCGATCATCGGGATCGTCATCAGCCCGGCCTCGGTCGGTGTGGCGCCCCGGGCCAGCTGCATGTACTGGCTCAGGAACACCGAGGCCCCGAACATGGCGATGCCGGTGGCGATCGAGGCGAGCACGGCGAGCGTGAACGTGCGGCTCCGGAACATCGAGAGCGGGACGAGGGGTTCGCGTGAGCGCAGCTCGACCACGATGAACGCAATGGCTGCGAGGATCGCGCCGCCCACCATCAGCAGGGTCGTCAGGCTCCACCAGTCAAAGGAGTCCCCGGCGAGGGTCACCCAGATCAGAAGCAGCGAGACGGCAGCCGAGAGCAGGACGATGCCGAGGTAGTCGATCGAGACCTTGCGTGCGGTCAGAGGCTTCAGGTGGAGGGTCCGCTGCACGATGATCAGCGCTGCAACGGCAAACGGGAGGGCGACGTAGAAGTTCCAGCGCCAGCCGATCCCGTCGGTGATGACGCCGCCGACGAGGGGACCGCCGATGGTCGCAAGCGCCATGACGGCCCCGAACAGACCCATGTAGCGACCGCGCTCGCGCGGGCTGATGATGTCAGCCATGATCACCTGGCTGAGCGCCGCAAGGCCTCCGGCGCCGACGCCCTGCACGGCACGCATGGCGATGAGCCACTCGGTATTCGGGGCGAAGCCTGCCGCGGCGGTGGCGACGACGAAGATGCCGATCGCGAGCTGGAAGAGGAGCTTGCGATTTATCAGATCGGCGAGCTTGCCCCACACGGGCGTCGAGATCGCCGTCGTCAGGAGTGTCGCTGTCACGACCCACGTGAACGCGGCCTGATCGCCGCCGAGATCGTGGATGATCACCGGCAGCGAGGTGGAGACGACCGTCGAGGCGAGCATCGAGACGAACATGCCCAGGAGCAGGCCCGAGAGGGCCTCCAGGACCTGGCGGCGAGTCATCCCGGAGTCGGTGAGGGCGGGAGCTGGAGAAGAAGCGGATGCCATGGGTTGCCTTCTGGACGACGAGGATGTGGCTGCGCTCGTCATCGCGCAGTCATTGACAAATGTCAACTATACGATATTTGGTTGACAGGGGTCAATTAGTTGGTGGACGTGCGTCATAGCGGAGCCCGACGGTGCCGGATGAGGCGAGGCGAGCGGTGGGGCGTGGCTGATCAGTCGGACAGTGCGAGGGCGCGATAGGGCTCGCGTGTCGTGACCGGGGCGGCCGTCAGAGTTCGCGTGCGCTGTGTGCGCACGTACAGCTCATCGATCAGAGCCGTCGCCAGGCTGACCAACCGCGCGATCTCTGTCTCATCGCGGTCAACCCACGCGCACCGCGGCTCGTCGCCGACGGGGACGAAACCGTCATGCTGTTCCCAGGCAACCAGCGTGCGCTCGGCGCCGAGGACGTGCTGCTGCCACCAGACCTGGCGGAGGTAAGAGCGGGGGATGCTGCGCCACTCTTTGTTCGTCGTCTTGATCTCGGCGAGGATGATGCGCCCCTGCGCGTCGACGACCACTCCGTCGGGGGTGGCGAGGTGGCGCTTTTCGACCTCGGCGTGAAAGAGTGCCGACGAGGGCTGGATGCCGTGCGTTGCAGCTACCCAGCGAGCGATCTCGGGTTCGCGCAGCCGCCCGTGGTTCGTATAGGCGTTGCCGGAAAAGCCCGAGCCCATGAGCTTGGCGTCGGCTGCGCGGGCGATGGCCCGCTCCGAGGTGAGCGTCGCGACATCCGTCGCCGTGATTCCCCGCGAGCGTGCCCGCACCCACGCGACTCGGTCTCGCGAGTCGGCGACGATGCGCGCTTGGAGTTCGGGAGTCACCCCTCGACCCTACGTGCGGGTGGCGACCTCGGCGGCCCGTACACGCGAGGAAGCGGAGACCTTCCCCACTGATTTGTCGGGGTGACCGGATGCCGCGTACACTTATTGGAGCCGAAGACCGCCGGTCATCGGCGTGCGCGTAAGCGAACGTCGATCGAAGCATTGGAAGTTGCCCGTCAGGGGAATCTCCAAGGGCCTGCGCAGGTGTCACGAACAACGCCCATCCGGGCCGAAGCTCCGTGCGCTTGCGCCGGAGCTTTTCTTATTTTCCGGGGGTTCGAGGCTCCCGTCCCGCCACCGCGAGACGGGGACAAGACACAAGGAGTGGCCATGGCGCAGAAGGAAGCGACGGTTGCCGAGCTCACGAAGCATTTCGAGGACTCGACTGCCGTTCTGCTCACCGAGTACCGCGGTCTGACGGTTGCTGAGCTCAAGGAGCTCCGCAGCGCGATTCGTCAGGACGCCGAGTACGCCGTGGTGAAGAACACGCTGTCCAAGATCGCCGCGAACAACGCGGGGATCACGGCACTGGACGAGGACCTCGTGGGTCCCTCGGCCATCGCGTTCGTGCACGGTGACCCGGTCACCGTCGCGAAGGGACTGCGCGCCTTCGCCAAGGCACACCCTCTTCTCGTGATCAAGGGCGGATACTTCGATGGTTCCCCCCTGAGCGCGGAAGAGGTAGGCAAGCTCGCCGACCTCGAGAGCCGTGAAGTCCTGCTGGCGAAGCTCGCCGGCGCGATGAAGGCCTCGATGACCAAGGCAGCATTCGTCTTCAACGCACTGCCGTCCAAGGCCGTTCGCACGGTCGACGCGCTGCGTGAGAAGCAGGAGTCCGCGGCCTGAGACGGGCCCCGGCGATAACCACACCCATCAAGGAGAATCATCATGGCAAAGCTCAGCACTGAAGAGCTGCTCGACGCGTTCAAGGAGCTCACCCTCATCGAGCTCTCCGAGTTCGTCAAGGCGTTCGAGGAGACCTTCGACGTCACCGCCGCCGCGCCCGTCGCGGTTGCCGCTGCCGGCGCCCCCGCCGGTGGTGCCCCCGCTGAAGAGGTTGAGGAGAAGGACTCCTTCGACGTCATCCTCGAGGCCGCTGGCGACAAGAAGATCCAGGTCATCAAGGTCGTCCGCGAGCTCACCTCGCTCGGCCTCGGCGAGGCCAAGGCCGTCGTCGACGGTGCTCCCAAGGCTGTCCTCGAGGGCGCCAACAAGGAGACCGCAGACAAGGCGAAGGCTGCTCTCGAAGAGGCAGGCGCCACGGTCACCCTCAAGTAAGTCCCCGCGACTTTCTCGCGAAGGTCTCGGATGCTTCGGCATCCGAGACCTTCGTGCATTTCCGGCACCCGAACCGGCACTCTGCCGGGCCGGGCGTGGCCGCTAGGGTGAACGCATGACGAGCGGTACCGACGTGGCAACGCAGCCAGGGCCCGAGCCGGCCGGGGATGACGAGATCACCGGACTCACGGCTGCCGAGGTAGCCGAGCGCGAGGCCGAGGGCCGAACCAACGCCTATCAGGCCGACTCGAGCCGGAGCATCGGCAGCATCATCCGCGCCAACGTCTTCACGATCTTCAACGCGATCGTCGGGTCGTGCTTCGCCGTGCTCCTGCTCCTCGGGCGTTGGCAGGACGCGATCTTCGGGCTCAGCGCCCTGGCCAACACGATCATCGGTGTATGGCAGGAGTTCCGTGCGAAGGCAGCGCTCGACCGCCTGGCCCTGCTCAATGCGCCGACCGCGCGTGTGCTGCGTGATGGCGTCGAGGCCGAGATCCACCCGACCGCGGTCGTGATCGACGACATCCTGGTGCTCCGCGCCGGCGATCAGATCGCCGCCGACGCCGAGGTCGTTCACGCCCGTGGGCTGCAGATCGACGAGTCGATGCTCACGGGTGAGTCGGATGCCGTCGACAAGCGTCCCGGTGACGAGGCGCTCTCGGGATCGATCGTCGTGGCGGGGGAGGGGATGGCGCGCGTCATCCGTGTCGGTGCCGATTCCTACGCCAACCGATTCGCAGCCGAAGCCAAGCGGTTCTCGCTCGTCTCGAGCGAGCTGCGCTCCTCGATCAACCTCGTGCTGCGCGTCGTGGGCTGGGCGATCGGGCCGATGGCGCTTCTGGTCCTGAACGCCCAGATGATGGTCTTCGGCGGATGGGTCGCCGCCTGGGAGAGCGGCGACTGGGTTCAGGCGGCTGTGAACACCATCGCCGCGGTCACCGCGATGATCCCGCTCGGGCTCGTGCTCATGACCAGCATCGCCTTCGCTGTCGGTGCGGCAAAGCTCGCCTCCCGCCAGGTGCTCGTCAACGAACTCCCCGCCGTCGAAGGGCTGGCGCGCGTGGATGTGGTGTGTCTCGACAAGACCGGCACGCTCACCGCGGGTGAGATCGAGTTCGACGCGGTTCATCCCGTGGGTGGTGCCGCGGCACCCGGATGGGATGAGGCATTGGCTTGGTACGGGGCAGACCCGGCTGCCAATGCGACAGCGCGGTGCCTGCGAGACCCCTACCCGGTTTCGGCTCCCGTCGCCGCAGGGTGGGTCATCCCGTTCTCGTCGGCACGCAAATGGAGCGCCGTGTCGTTCAGCGACGGTCCGTCCGGTGCATGGGTGCTCGGCGCTCCCGAAATGGTCTTTCCGGAGGAGACCGGGGCCGGCACTGAGCTCGGGTCCCTGGTCGCTGAGCTTGCCGCGACGGGGCGGCGCACCCTCGTGCTCGGCCACTCGCCGCATCCGATCTCTGACGAGCAGGCCGAGGCCGAGCGCATCCCCGAGGACCTCGTCCCGATCGTCGTGCTCACCTTCCGCGAACAGGTGAGGCCGGATGCCGCGCAAACGCTGTCGTATTTCCGAGAGCAGGGGGTCGGCATCCGTGTCATCTCCGGCGACAACCCCCGCACTGTCGCTGCCATCGCACGTGAGGTGGGAGTGGATGCGCCCGAGGGGTTCGATGCCCGCCAGCTGCCCGAGGACGACGAGGCGCTCGCTGATGTGCTCGAGACGTACCACGTGTTCGGTCGCGTCACCCCCGAGCAGAAGAAGCGCATGGTCACTGCCCTGCAGTCGCGTGGCCACACCGTGGCGATGACCGGCGACGGCGTCAACGACGCGCTCGCGATCAAGACCGCCGACATCGGCATCGCGATGAACTCCGGCGCCGCTGCCACGAAGGCTGTCGCGCGCCTCGTGCTGCTGGACGGCCAGTTCTCGCACCTGCCCGACGTCGTGGCGGAGGGGCGGCAGGTGATCGCCAACATCGAACGTGTCTCGATGCTCTTCCTCACCAAGACCGCCTACATCTTCGTGCTGTCGATCGTGTTCGGCATCCTCGTGCTGCAATTCCCGTTCTTGCCCAGGCAGCTCTCCATCACCGACGGGCTCACCATCGGCATCCCGGCGTTCTTCTTGGCCCTCATGCCCAACCGGCAGCGCTACATTCCGGGATTCCTGCGGCGGTCGCTGAGTTTCGCGATCCCCGCCGGTGTGGTCGTCGGGGCAGGCCTCACTCTCTACACGCTCGGCGCGCAGTCGCTCGGCGTCGACGAGCAGCAGATGCGAACGGGCGCGACGATCCTGCTCGCCATCGTCGGGATCTGGATCCTCACCGTGCTGTCCCGTCCGATCAACCGCTACAAGGGCCTTGTGATCGGCGCGATGTTCATCGGCCTGGTGCTGATCTTCTCGGTGCCCCTCGCTACCGAGTTCTTCCAGCTCACGGACCCGGGGGAGGATGCCGCATACCTGCTCACGGTAGTGATCGTGGCGACGATCGGCGGAATCGAGATCGTGCGGTTCATCCACCGCCGGTTCGTGGCGCGCGACACGGCCGCCAGGACGGCGGGTGCGAAACCTGTCAGCGCCGGGCGTCAGCGGCGGCGCGGAAGAAGCGGTTCGTCGGCGGAAGCCACAACACCACGAGAGTGAACAGCTCGAGCACCAGCTGCGCGACGGCGATCCAGTCGAAGTCCGCGGTGGCGATGGCCAGGGCGTGAAGCGGCACTTGGATCGCCAGGTAGACGGTGAGGGTGATCCGCGACAGCCGGCTGCCGCGCGCAACGCCGGACGCGATCCCGATGATCAGCAGTCCGATGAGAATGATGGCAGCCCCGATGAGCGAAACGCCGAGCACGTCTCCGGAGCTGGACTGGTCGTAGCGGCTGAGCAGCACCAGGATGCCGAGAAGGATGCTCAGCAGTCCCGTGAGGTAAACGAAAGCGACTGCCACCGACACGATCACCGGGCGACGCGCGGCATCCGGAGTTGCGTTAGCCGTGCCGCCTTCGGCCACCGTGTCGTTCACGGCACCACTGTAGCGGGAGGTGCCGGCCGCACGAGACCCCCCAATTCTGGTGAGCCACCGCGCGCCGCAGGGTGTCTCAGGAGGCCGGGGGCGTCTGGCCCAAGGGGGCGCGTGTCAGGACGTGACGCCGACGCCGACGGTCACCGAGGCGGTGCCCGGGGGCGGGGCGGTCGAATTGCGCACGATCAGGCGGGCTTGGATGCTGACATCCTGCGGAACCTGCGCGGGATCCTCGAGCTGTCCCAGCAGCATCCGTGTGGCATGCATGCCCTGACTGCGGGGTGACTGTTCGAGCGTCGTGAGAGAGAACATCTCGGCGAATTCGTGATTGTCGATGCCGACGACGCTCAGTGCGGACGGCACCGGGATGCCGAGCCGACGGGCAGCGATGATGGCGCCGATTGCAACCTCATCGCAGGTAGCCAGCAGTGCTGTGGGGCGTCGTGCGGGGTCTCCGAGCAGGTCGACGGCAGCCGCATATCCACCGGGCAGGCTCACTTCCGACCGCACGTGCGTCACGGTCAGGCCCGCCTCCGTCATCGTCCGCTGGTAACCGGAGAGGCGCGCGCGATCGACGTGTGGGCCGCTCGACACCGAGACACCCCCAAGGAAGGTGATGTTCGTATGCCCGAGTTCAATGAGGTGCGTTGTCGCGCGGCGCGCGGCATATTCGTCATCCAGTCGCACGACGCCTGCGTTATCGCCGATTGCCACCACGCTGACGACGGGACGGCCGATCGCGACCAGTCTTTCGAGCTCGTGGTCGTCCGGTTCGAGCCCGACCGCGATCAACCCGTCGAATCGCTTTCTGGCGAGGAAATCGTCGAAGACGCGTCTGCGCCCCTCCGTTCCCGGCTTGGCGTCGTAAAGAGTCAGGTCGTAGCCGGATTCGAGAAGCACCTCCTGGATGCCCTCGAGCACCTCGGCAAAGAACCATCGGTTCAGGTATGGCATGACGACACCGATGTTGCGCGTGCGCCCCGTGGCCAAGCTCGCAGCGCTTGACGAGGGGACGTATCCCATCTCGTGTGCAACGCGAGCCACGCGCTCCCGTGTGGCAGCAGCGACGTACCCGTGTCCGGTGAGAGCGCGACTTGCCGTCGCCTTCGAGACTCCCGCAGCGCGGGCCACGTCCTCGATGCCGCTCACGTCGTTGTACCTTCCGGCAGTTCTCTGCGGTTCCCGACACCGCACCTGCGATCGATCGTCGATCTCTTGTAGGGACAGGCTAAACGACGAAGGGCGAAAAGGGGAAACGGTTCCAGACGAATGTTGTGTCGTCAATCACTATCTCGATAGCCAAAGGAGCGCTCCCAATCGCAGTTATCGGCTCGTAATCGTTCATCTGTTGTGCGCGGGAGAAGAGGGCGATACGGTGTCATGGAAACGGTTCCCGAGAGGCTCTTACGAAGGAACCATGTTTGCGCTCAACGAGGAGGAGTCATTCATATGGGTATGACACAGCGTCACAAGGTGCTCGGCGCCGTGGCGATCGCCGGCGTCGCGGGCATCGCGCTTGCCGGTTGTAGTGGTGACAGCGGCGGCAACGGTGGGGGCGGCGACGTCGACAACGTCGTGACGATCTACGGCACGATCTCGGACACCGAGGCAGAACTGCTCGACCAGTCATGGGCCGACTTCGAAGCGGAGTCGGGGATCGACATCCAGTACGAGGCTTCCAAGGAGTTCGAGTCTCAGATCGGCATCCGCGCGCAGGGTGGCAACCCGCCCGACATCGCGATCTTCCCGCAGCCCGGTCTGCTCGCCGACCTCGCGTCGCGCGGCTACCTGGTTCCGGCCCCCGAGGCCGTGCAGCAGAACGTCGCCGACTACTGGTCGGAGGACTGGGCCGCGTACGGCACCGTTGACGGCACGCTGTACGGCGCGCCGCTGATGGCATCCGTCAAGGGCTTCATCTGGTACCAGCCCGCGAAGTTCGCCGAGTGGGGTCTCGAGGTCCCGACGACTCTCGACGAGCTCATGCAGGTCACCCAGACGATCCAGTCGACCACGGGCAAGGCTCCGTGGTGTGCCGGCTTCGGCTCGGGCGATGCAACCGGTTGGCCGGGAACCGACTGGGTCGAGGACATGGTGCTTCGCGACTCGGGTCCCGAGGTTTACGACCAGTGGGTTGCCAACGAGGTCAAGTTCACCGACCAGCCGATCATCGACGCGTTCGACGCGGCCGGTGAGTACCTGCTGAACCCCGACTACGTCAACGCAGGCTTCGGCGACGTGCAATCCATCAACTCGACCGAGTTCGCTGACCCTGCGGCTGCCCTCGTCTCGGGTGAGTGCGCGCTGCACCACCAAGCGTCGTTCTTCACCGGATTCATCGAGGATGCCGGTGGCGTCGTCGCCGAAGATGGCGACGTCTGGGCCTTCATCATGCCGGGACAGGAAGCAGGCGCCTCGGCCGTCACCGGTGGTGGCGAGATCGTCGGCGCGTTCAACGACGAGTCCGACACCCAGGCTGTGCTCGAATACCTCTCGAGCCCGGAGTGGGCGAACAACCGCGTCTCGCTCGGTGGTGTCATCTCGGCAAACACCGGCCTCGACCCGGCTAACGCATCGTCGGGAATCCTGACCCAGTCCATCGAGATCCTGCAGGACCCGAACACCACGTTCCGGTTCGACGCATCCGACCTGATGCCCAGCGCAGTCGGCGCCGGGACGTTCTGGAAGGGCATGGTCTCGTGGATCAGCGGAACCCCGGTCGACGAGGTCACCGCGCAGATCGAAGCCGGCTGGCCCGCCAGCTGACAGTAATGACAGAGGGGCCGCCTCGCTCAGGCGGGGCGGCTCCTCTGTCGTCTTCCTGGCTAGGATTCGAGCGAGTCCGCTGACGTACTCGAAAGGAGCGACGTGACCGCCTTCTTCAACTGGGTCGGCACGATGCACCCGATTCTGCAAGCGATCATCGTGGTCGTTGCATTCCTCGTGGTGATCGGCCTGATCCTCTTCCTCATTGACATTGCTCCCCGTTCGGGACCCGTCTACACCTGGATCCGGCTCGCGATGTGCGTGCTCATCCCGGTAGCCACGGTTCTGCTGTTCAACTCCGTCTGGTGGGCGGCAATCGTCGCCGCTCTCATCGGTGGACTGTTCTTCGTGATCGACTACCGATCGCGAAACGGCAAGGGCTACTTCATCCAGCTCATCGCCTTCATGACCCCGGCGGCGCTGCTGCTGCTGATCGGTCTGATCCTCCCGTCGATCCAGACCTTCGTCGCATCCTTCATGAACGCGGCGGGCAACAAGTTCGTCGGGATAGACAACTTCGTCTGGATCTTCACACAGCCCGAGGGAATCAGGACCGTCGTCAACACGATCGTCTGGGTGCTGATCGCACCGACCGTGTCCACGATCGTGGGACTCGCCTACGCGGTGTTTATCGACAAGACCCGCGGTGAGAAGGTCTACAAGGTTCTCGTGTTCATGCCGATGGCTATCTCGTTCGTCGGTGCGAGCATCATCTGGAACTTCGTGTACGCCTACCGCGGCCCGGAGTTCACCCAAATCGGCCTTCTCAACCAGATCGTGGTCTGGTTCGGGGGAGACCCCGTGCAGTGGCTGCTCAACGAGCCGTGGAACACGCTGTTCCTGATCGTCGTGCTCATCTGGGTGCAGACCGGTTTCGCCATGGTCATCCTCTCGGCGGCGATCAAGGGCGTGCCGACCGAACAACTCGAGGCGGCGCAGTTGGACGGAACCAACGCGTGGCAGCGTTTCATCAACGTCACGGTTCCGGCGATCAGCCCGGCGATCATCGTGGTTCTCACGACGATCTCGATCGCTTCGCTGAAGGTCTTCGACATCGTTCGCACGATGACAGGCGGCAACTTCGGTACCTCGGTGATCGCGAACGAGATGTACACCCAGTTCACGAAGTTCGAGGCGGGGCGAAGCGCCGCGTTCGCGGTCGTCCTGTTCCTCCTGGTGCTGCCGATCGTGATCTACAACGCGCGGCAGATCCGCAAGCAGAAGGAGATCCGATGAGTGAGCTCATGCCCGTAGATCTCCCGAAGGGGGCGATCCAGTGAGTGAGGTCATGCCGATCGATCTACCGATCGACAAGGAGACCGAGAAGGAGCTCACCCGCGGTATGGCGAGGTCCGAGGGCCCCGCGCGACGTGCGCGCAAGGTGCTCTCCAAGCCGTGGGCGACCGTCGCATCGATCATCATCGCGGTGGCGTGGACGATCCCGACTTTCGGTCTGTTCATCTCTTCGTTCCGGCCCGAGCAGCAGATCAAGACGACCGGATGGTGGACGTTCTTCGCCGACCCGCAGGTCACGCTGGAGAACTACATCCAGGTGCTGCAGGCCGGAAACACGCAGCTCACGATGGCCGAGGCGTTCATCAATTCGATCGCCATCACGATCCCAGCCACCATCGTGCCGTTGACGATCGCGGCCTTTGCGGCCTATGCGTTCTCGTGGATCGACTTCAAGGGTCGCGACTGGCTGTTCATCTTCGTGTTCGCGCTGCAGATCGTGCCGATCCAGATGGCGCTGATTCCGCTGCTGAGCTCGTTCTCCCGGGGCCTGAACATCTTCGGACTGCAGATCACGGGGCCCCTCGGAGTCTCCGGCGGATACGCACAGGTCTGGATCGCGCACTCGATGTTCGCGTTGCCGTTGGCGATCTACCTGCTGCACAACTTCATGTCGCAGATCCCAGCTGACATCATCGAGGCGGCACGGGTGGATGGGGCATCGCGCGGGCAGATCTTCTTCCGCATCATCCTGCCCTTGACGATGCCGGCGCTCGCGTCGTTCGCGATCTTCCAGTTCCTCTGGGTCTGGAACGACCTGCTCGTGGCGTTGATCTTCGCCGACGGGCCGGTCGCGCCGATCACGAAGCTGCTCGCAGAGATCACGGGAACACGGGGAAACGAGTGGCAGCTGCTCACTGCAGGCGCCTTCGTGGCCATCATCGTTCCGCTCATCGTGTTCTTCTCGCTTCAGCGCTACTTCGTGCGGGGCCTGCTCGCAGGCTCGACAAAGGGCTGATCGCAAGAGAACCATGGCGTAGGGGCGTTCCGGAAGGGGCGCCCCTACGTCGTCGGATGCTCGGTGCGATGGCATCCGTTATCATGGAGTCGAATCGATTCGACGCCGATCGGGGGCGACGATCCCCGAGCGCCGAGTAATCTCCCCCTGAACGGAACCCGTGCTCGACACCGCCTCCAACCCCGTGACGCCCGACGCTCAGTCCGCTGGCGGTGTGTCTGACCCCGGCCCCGCGACCGATTCCACCCGCCTTCGCGCCGCGACGGGTGCAATCCGCACGCTCGGGACGAACCCCGCCACAGCGCCGATCATGCTGCACCCGGGCGATGCGATCCCCACACGCCGCCGGGTGCTTTACATCATCTTGCTCGGCGCGCTGACAGCACTCGGCCCCTTCACGATCGATCTGTACCTCCCGGCCTTTCCGGTACTGGAGGACGATTTCCAGACCACGTCAGCCGCGATCCAGCTGACCCTCACGGGCACCATGATCGGATTCGCTGTCGGCCAGCTCGTCGTCGGCCCGCTCAGTGACAAGGTCGGGCGACGGATGCCGCTGATCGCCGTGACGGTGTTGCATGTGCTGGCAAGCGCGGCTGCAGCGCTCTCGCCGACGCTCATCACCCTCGGTGCCGCCCGGTTCTTCATGGGAGTCGGCGCTGCGGCGGGAGGCGTCGTTGCGATGGCGATCGTGCGCGACCTGTTCGGCGGGAAGCGCTTGGTGGTGATGCTCAGCCGGCTCGCGCTCGTGAGCGGTGTAGCCCCGGTAATTGCGCCTCTCATCGGTTCGGCACTTCTGATCGTCATGCCGTGGCAGGGGATCTTTGTCGTTCTCGCCGTTTACGGCATCGTGATGCTGGTCTGTACGGTCTTCTTCATCCCCGAGACGTTGCCTCCCGCGCGCCGCCACGACAAGGGAAGCACCACGACCTGGCAGCGTTATCGGTCGGTTCTCAGTGACCGCGTGTTCCTTGGCGTGCTCGTGATCGGCGGGATGAACTTCAGCGGTCTGTTCTCGTATCTGTCAGCCTCGCCGTTCCTGTTCCAAGAGGGCTACGGATTCGATCCGCAGGCCTATGGTCTGCTGTTCGCCGTCAACTCCCTCGGGATCGTCTTCGGTGTGCAGATGGCCTCGCGGCTGGCCGCACGCTTCGGACCTCAGTGGGTGCTGGCCTTCTCGACGGCGGGCACCGTGGTGTTCGGTGCGGCGATCATCCTCGCCGACAGTCTCGGGCTCGGCCTCTGGGGGACCATGGTTCCGCTGTTCCTGTTCATCACCTCGGTCGGCTTTGGCTTTCCGTGCGTGCAGGTACTCGCCCTCGATCGTCACGGCAAGGCGGCGGGGACCGCGGCATCAATCCTCGGGGCGGTCAACTTCGGCGTTGCCGGCGCCATCTCCCCGCTGGTCGGCTGGCTCTCAGCGAGTGCTGGCATCACCGCCACGACGATGGCGTCGGTCATGGTCGGATGCGGTGCGATCGCAGTCATCGCGCTGTGGACGATCGTGCGGCCCCGGACGGTGCAGGCCCTCACTCCGTAGCGGCCGGCCCCGTGGTGTGGCTCCGTACGGGCTGGAGCCGGAAAAGTCGCACGGTGCGGTGCGATTCCCGCTCATAGGCACGGTAGCCGGGCCACTGCGACTCGATACGCGCCCACGCGCTGTCTCGTTCGTCGTCAGGGATGAGGGTGGCGTGCACGAGCATCTGGTTGCCGCGAACGGTGATGGCGGCATCCGGGTGGGCAAGCAGATTCGTCGTCCAGGCGGGGTGGCGCTCGCCGGCGAAGTTGGTCCCCGCGACAATCGCCCGACCCTGCCCGTCGGGTGTGTACATCAGTGGAACATCCCGGGTGAGACCACTCTTGGCGCCCGTCGTGTGGAGAATGAGCGAAGGAACCAGCACGGCGCTCAGCTGCACTCGACCCCCGCTCAGGGCGGCGAAGACCCGCTCGACCGGGGGGAGGAGGCGGGGACCTGCGGCGCGGAAGAGCCGGGTTCTGGTCAGGGGCGCCAGAAGCAAGCGGAGCACGCGGCGCAGTGGCCTGGCGATGCGCTGTGCGATCTCGGACACGGAACCACTGCTCACACCCACGCGTTCGTCCTCACCCAGCCATCCTCGCAGCCTCGTGGCAGCCGAACCACCCCGCGTACGATCGCGGCGTGGCCCGAATTCGACCCTTTCGCCCCGACGATGAGGCGGCGCTGTCGTCGGTGTGCGTTCGCACCGCGGATGCCGGAGCCGATGCGACAGGCATCCTGATCGACGACGAGATCTGGCCCGAGGTGTTCCTCCGCCCGTATCTTGCCCGGCACCCGGATGACGCGTTCGTGGTCGACGCCGACGGTGAGCCCGTCGGGTATCTCGTGTGTGCACCCGATACGCGGTCTTTCAAGGACTGGTTCAGCACGTCATGGTGGCCCGAGCGAGGGGGCGCGGTGGGCTCCAGACGCCGGGGCCGGTGGCCCGCGCGCGGAGCGCACTGCCGGCATCCTTCGCTATGCCGCCGCCAGACGTGCGGGAGCAGAACCCTACGGTGACGCCTACCCCGCTCACCTGCACATCGACCTGCTGCCGCAGGCGCAGGGACAGGGGTGGGGGCGACGCTTGATCGAAGCGCTCATCGAGACCCTCCGTGCGCGCGCAGTCCCCGGCGTGCACCTGGTGGCCGACGCCACGAACACGTCAGCCCTCGCCTTCTATGACCGCCTCGGATTCGTGAGGCTCCCCTCGCACGAGGGAGTTCAAGCCTTCGGAATGTCGCTCGACGGCCCTGAGCGGTCGGGGCCGCGTTAGCCTGCCGGTGTGGAAGACCTTACCGCCCCGACGGGACGCGAACCGGCCCTCGTCGCGCCGCTGCGCGCTGACGGCGGCCAGCCTCGCGCGCTCGTGCTCGGCGCCACCGGCTACCTCGGCGGACGCCTGGTTCCCCGGCTGCTGAACGCCGGATATCGCGTGAGGGTGCTTGCCCGCAATCCGGAGCGCGTGGCCGCCTTCTCATGGGGGGACCGCGTCGAGGTCGTGGCCGGCGATGCGAAGGACCCGGATGCCGTCGCTGACGCCGTGAGCGATGTCGACGTGCTCTACTACCTCATCCACTCGATGATGTCGGGTCGCTCATTCGAGCAGACCGACCGGGACGTTGCCACCACCGTGGCGGATGCCGCAGCTGCGACGTCCGTGGCCCGCATCGTCTATCTCGGCGGGCTGCATCCGGACGACGCTCCGCTCTCGCCTCACTTGCGCAGCCGCGTCGAGGTCGGCCAGATCCTGCTGGCCTCGGGGGTGCCGACGCTCGTGCTCCAGGCCGGTGTCGTCATCGGGTCGGGATCGGCATCGTTTGAAATGGTGCGGCATCTGACGGATGTTCTGCCCTACATGCCCGCACCGAAGTGGGTACGAAACCGCATCCAACCGATCGCGGTGCGCGACGTGTTGCACTACCTGCTCGGTGCCGCGCACGTTCCCGCTGAGGTCAACACGGCTGTCGACATCGGTGGACCTGATGTCTTGCGGTACGGGCAGATGATGAACGGCTACGCGGTCGTCGCGGGCCTCCCGCAGCGCGCTATTGCTGCTCTGCCGGTGCTCACTCCGCGGCTTGCATCGTTGTGGGTCAACCTCGTCACGCCGATCCCCGCAGCGATCGCTCGTCCGCTGGTCGAATCGCTGCAGGTCGACTGTGTCGTCCGCTCGTGGGCGGTCGACGACCTGATTCCGCGACCCGAAGACGGGCTCATGCGGTACCGGGATGCCGTGGCTCTGGCCCTCAGTCGCGAGAAGGAAGACACCGTCGAAACGAGCTGGGCTGATGCCGAGCTCTTGGATGTGCCCTCCAGTCCGTTGCCGAGTGACCCGGACTGGGCCGGTCAGGTCGTGTTCGTCGATGAGCGTTCCGCGACGACGCCGGCGCCGGCATCCGCGCTGTGGCGTGTGATCGAGGGGATCGGCGGGCAGAACGGCTGGTACTCCTCGCCCCTGCTGTGGGCGGTTCGCGGCTGGATGGACCGGTTGGTCGGCGGGGTGGGGCTGCAACGAGGACGCCGGAGCAAAGGCCGGCTGTCAGCCGGTGATGCCCTGGACTTCTGGCGCGTGGAAGCCATCGAGCACGGGAGCTTCCTTCGACTGCGTGCCGAGATGAAGGTTCCGGGCCTGGCGTGGCTCGAACTGCGGGCAGTTCCGACCGGAACCGGATCGCGGTATGAGCAGCGCGCCGTGTTCTTCCCTCATGGACTTGCCGGGCGCCTGTACTGGTTCGCCGTGCTGCCCTTCCACGGGTTCATCTTCAGCGGGATGGCCAACCGGATCGCGGCGACCGCCGAGACGTTCGTGAGCGACCCCGAGTCGGTCGAGGCCTAGACCAGAGCGCCGCGCTCGAGGCGCACGACGCGATCGACCAGACCCGCCGGCACGGTGACGTGCGAGATCAACACGACGCACTGGTGCGGCTCGACGGCAGAGAGCAGGTCGGTGAGCAGAGCATCGGATGCCGCGGGATCGACGCCTGCCGTCGGCTCGTCCAGAACCAGGACCTCGAACCCGCGCAGGAGAGCGCGGGCCAGAGCGATCCGCTGTGCCTGGCCGCCTGAGACCAGTTGCCCGCGCTCTCCAACGCGGGCATCGAGGCCGCCCCGCTCACGGAGCCAGGGTCCGAGCCCGACGCGTTCGAGGGCAGCCGCCAGGTCGGCATCCGTCGCGTTCTCGCGGGCGAAGAGCAGGTTCTGTCGAATGTCTTCGTCGAACAGCATCGGGTTCTGTTCGCACAGTCCGACCGTCTTGCGCAGGTCGTCCGAGGCGATCAGGTGCGCGTCGGTGCCGCCGATACGATACTCGCCTGAGCTGTCGAGGAAGCGCACCAGCACGTGCGCGAGGGTCGACTTGCCCGCCCCGGACGACCCCACGACCAACAGCCTCTCGCCGGGGTGGATCTCGAGGGAGATTCCGCGCAACGCCGCGTCGTCGGTATGCGGCCAGGTCGCGGAGAGATTGCGCAGAATGATGCCGTCGCCGAGTGCGGGGGAAACCCCGGTTGCGGCGGGTTCATCGCGAACAATGCCCGTCGGCGGCTCGGCGGGAAGGGCGGCAGCGATCCGCTCGGCCGACGCGTGCACCTGGCGCCAGGCGGCGGCGGCAAGCGGGACTGCGGCGAAGACCTCGAAGACCGCCATCGGGACGAGTACTGCCACCGCGAGATCCGGGCCTGTGAGGGTTCCGGTTGCGACGGCAGGCATCGTCACCAGGATCGCGGCGAGGGAGGCTGCCCCAGCGAGCAGCGAGATGATGCCGGCAGCTCCCGCCTGTGCCCCGGCACGGCGGACGACGGCGCGGCGAAGCTCGCCGTCGGCAGCGCGGACGCGAGCCCTGCTCTCTTCCTCGGCACCGTAGGCCACCAGCACATCGAGGCTGCCGAGATGGTCGAGGAGGTCGTCGGCGAGCCGGGAGCGCAGCGGCGCGATCGCCCGCTCGGCCCGGGCGCCGGCGGCCCACCCCCAGCCGACGGCGACGACCCCGGCGATCGCGAGGCAGGCGAGGAGGGTCAGTCCCGCGGGCCACGAGATGATCGCCACGAGTACAACGGCACCCAGCGCCACCGTCGCCGATGCGATGAGCGGTTGCACGACGCGCAGGGGCAGATTCTGCAGGTCATCGACGTCATCGACGAGGGCACCAAGCACGGATCCGCGTCTGGTGCGGGTGAGTCCGTCGGGGGCGAGGGGGATGAGACGGCGCACCATGTCGGTGCGTGTGGTGGCGAGTTGACGGAGGGCGGCGTCATGGCCGGCGAGCCGGTCGAGATACCGGAAGACCGACCGGGTCAGCGCGAAGAACCGAACGCCGACGACCGCGACGGAGATGTAGAGCACCGGTACCATCTCGCTGGAGCGAACGATCAGCCAGGCGCTCGTTGCCAGCAGCCCCACGGCAGAGGCCTCGGAGATGAAGGCCGACACCGCACCGGGCCAGAACCGACGCAGCGGCGGCATCGCGCCGCGGAGGATCTCGTTTGCCGTGGTCATGCCATCACCTCGCTCCCGGTCAGCGTGACGACCTGATCGGCGATCGCTCGCGCGCTCTCGCGATGGGAGACCAGCAGAACTGTCGCGCCGGCGTCGGCGAGCTCGCGAACGGATGCCCACAGTCGCGCCTCGGTCTCGGCATCCAGTGCTGCGCTGGGTTCGTCGAGCGCGATGACGCTCGCCGCTTTCCGGAGGTGTCGATAGAAAGCCCGCGCCACCGCGACGCGCTGCGCCTGACCGCCGGAGAGCCCCGCTCCCTGGACCCCGAGTTGCCTCTCGGGGAGGATCTCGTCAGCGCATGCGAAGCGAAGCGCCAGCGCGACGAGGCCGGCATCAGGGTGGGGATCACCGAGGGCGACATTCGCAGTGACAGTGCCGGAAATGAGCCCCGGCTGCTGCCCCGCCCAGGCCAGCCATCCTGCCGGGTCGAGGGCGGCGCACTCGATGTCCCCGTAGCTGGCTGAGCCGGAGTAGCCCGCGGCACCGCGAAGAGCGGCGAGGATGCTCGACTTGCCCGCCCCGCTGGGGCCGTCGATGAGGGTCACGAGACCGGGCCTGGCGCGAAGGCTCATCGGGGGGAGGACGCGCTCACCGCGATGGACGGCGAGCTCATCGAGCACGAGCTCCGCGCCGTCCGGAGCGTCATGTGATCGCTGACCTCCGCCGACGACGGCGGCTGCGGCATCCAAGACGTCGAAGATGTCGTCAGTTGCGGCCACGCCCTCTGCTGCCGCATGGAATTGAACGCCGACCTGCCGAAGGGGGAGGTAGGCCTCGGGTGCGAGGAGCAGGACGAACAGCCCGACCGTCAAGGCGAGGGATCCGTCGAGGAGGCGGAAGCCGATCGTCACGGCGACGATCGCGACGGCGATCGAAGCAAGGAACTCGAGCATGAAGCCCGAGAGGAACGAGACCCGCAGGACTTTCATGGTCTCGCGCCGGTATCTCGTCGTGACGCTCTCGATCGAGTCGGCTGCCCGGTACTGACGGCCGAAGACCTTCAGGGTCGACAGTCCCTGCACGGTGTCGCTGAAGCGCGCGGCGAGCTGGCCGAGCGTTCGCCACTGGCGCTGCTGTACGGCGCGGGTGGCCAGTCCGATCAGCACCATGAAGATCGGGATGAGCGGAAGGGTGAGCAGCACGATCAGACCGCTCAGCCAGTCCTGCCACCACATCACGCCCACGAGGATCGGGGTGGCGATCGCGGTGAGCACGAGCTGCGGCAGGTAGCGCCCGAAGTATGCGTCGAGGGCTTCCAGCCCGCGGCCGGCGGTCACCGCGAGCTGTGCCGTGTTGCGGGTCGCGAGCCATCCCGGGCCGAGCGTGCTGACGGCGCCGACCAGGTGATCGCGCAGTTCGCTTTCGACGCGAGCTGCTGCGCGCGATGCTGCTGCCTCGCGCGCCCAGATCAAGACGGCGCGTACCGCGACCGTGGCGCCGAGTGCGAACAATGTCGGTGCCAGGTCGTTCAGCGGCGCACCGCCGATCGCATCGACGATCCCCGTCGTGAGGAACCAGGCAAACGCGACGATCGTCAGGGTCTGGGCAAAGCCGATGACTGCGATCAGGAAGAAGAAGCCGCGGGAGCTTCGCGCGTAGCGCAGGAGCCGCGGGTCGACAGGTCTCCGACGCGCGGGTCGGTCCTGCTCGGGGGGCATGAATCGAGTCTGCCTCATTTCGGCGGGCGAGCGCCCGGGTCGAACGTGCCAAAGGTCCCGCTTTGGTGGCAATCGCGCCCTGGCGCAGCAGCGGCAAGTATTTGAAGAGTAGTCCGCTGAATCGGAGAATGGTGGCGGAACCGACCGCACATGCGGATGCTATGGTGCGAAGATGCGCACATATCGCATTGCCGATGCTGCCCGACTGCTCGGGGTCAGCGATGACACCGTCCGGCGGTGGATCGAGGCGGGCAGTCTCGCCACGACCGGCGCAAGCCCGGTCGAGATCCCCGGCGACGCCCTCGCCCAGCGTGCTGTCGAGCGCGCGCAGCAGGCGGCCGACACCTCCGACGTGCTTTCGAGCGCGCGCAATCGGTTCGTGGGTCTGGTGACGCGTGTGCAGGTCGACGGTGTCATGGCGCAGGTCGATATCCAGTCCGGCCCGCACCGGGTCGTCTCTCTCATGTCGGCCGAGGCTGTCCGTGAGCTCGAGCTGCAGATCGGATCACTTGCTGCCGCGGTCGTGAAAGCGACCACTGTCATCGTCGAAGCCCCGAAGGACTGATCAGTGCCTTTTCGCGCCGTGCCCCGCGCTGCCCTTGTCGCCGCTTCCGTGCTCATCCTCGCCGGATGCTCGGCGGTGGCCTCCGAACCGTCGCCGACTGCCTCGACGCCCGCTGTGTCTGGCGAGGTCACGATCTTCGCTGCTGCCTCACTCCAGGCTGCCTTCGACGAGATCGCGGAGGGATTCGAAGACGCCTATCCGGACGTGGACATCCGCCCGATCACCTACGACGGCTCGTCGACACTGGCTACGCAGATCGTCGAGGGTGCCCCCGCTGACATCTTCGCAGCCGCAAACGAATCGACCATGGCAACAGTCGTCGAGGCCGGGCTCGCCGAAGCGCCCGAGCTGTTCGCCTCGAACACTCTTGTGATCGTCGTGCCCGCGGGAAACCCTGCAGATGTCTCAGACCTCGCCGACCTCGCCGATCCGAACCTGTCCGTCGTGCTGTGTGCCCCCGAGGTGCCGTGCGGGTCTGCGTCGCAGAAGCTTCTTGCCGGTGCGGAGGTGTCAGTCACGCCAGCGAGTCTCGAGCAGAACGTCACTGCCGTGCTCACCAAAGTCGCTGCCGGTGAGGCCGACGCGGGCCTGGTTTACCGGACGGATGTCGCGGGTCGCTCTGACGTCGACTCGATCGTTCCCGATGGCGCCGAGGCCGTCGTCAACCTCTATCCGATCGCGGCGCTCAATTCGGCCGCCTCGCCCGAGGCTGCCGCGGCCTTCATCACCTATGTGCTCGGACCCGAGGGTCAGGACGTGCTTGCTTCGTTCGGATTCGGCGCACCGTGAGTTCGGGAACCGGAACGCTTCTGCCGCGCTCGCTGATCGTTCCGGCGCTGCTCGGGCTCGCGTTTCTGGTTGTGCCGCTCATCGCGCTCATCGCCCGGGTGCAGTGGAACACCTTCTGGGACGACATCACCTCCACCGAGGCTGTCCAAGCTCTGGGGCTGTCCCTCGGAACGGCGCTTGCTGCGACGGGGTTCTGTGTGCTGCTGGGTGTTCCCCTGGCGCTCCTGATCGCCCGATCGTCGCCGCGCATCGCCGCGGTGCTTCGGGCGCTTGTCACGGTGCCGCTGGTGCTTCCACCGATGGTCGGGGGAGTGGCCCTGCTCTTTCTGTTCGGGCGTCGCGGTTGGGTGGGAGGTCTTCTCGCCGAGGCCGGCGTCGCGCTGCCCTTCACCACGACAGCCGTCGTCATGGCCCAGACCTTCGTGGCGCTGCCGTTCCTGGTCCTTGCCGTGGAGGGATCCCTTCGAGCCACGGGCGCCGATCTCGAACAGGTAGCCGCCGGGCTCGGAGCCGGGCGGTGGATGATCCTGCGTCGCGTGACTCTTCCCCTCGCGGCACCCGGACTGATCGCCGGCGTTGTGCTGAGCTTCGCGCGTGCGATCGGTGAGTTCGGCGCGACGGCGCTGTTCGCCGGTAATGCGCCCGGGACGACACAGACGATGCCTTTGGCGATCTACACGGCCTTCAATGGTGCCGGTATCACGCAGGGGACTGCCGTGGCGCTCTCCCTTCTGCTGCTGGTGACGGCGCTGGCGGTGCTGCTGCTCGTGCGCGGATGGCGAGGCGAGGCCCCGAGACGCGGAGTTCCCGGATGACGGCCGCGCTCTCGGCACGGATGCGCGTCGTCCGTTCCTCGGCTTTCGAGCTCGACCTGGACCTCGAGCTCGCACCCGGCGAGCGGGTTGCGGTGATGGGTCCGAGTGGCGCGGGCAAGTCGACGTTGGTGGCTGCGCTCGCCGGCTTCGTACGCCTGGATGCCGGTCGCATCCAACTCGACGGGGAGGTGGTTGCCGATGCATCCGTCCGCGGCACCACGGTCCGCCGCGGCATCCACGTTGCTCCGATGGATCGCGGGGTCGTGCTGCTCGGCCAAGACGCCCGCCTCTTCCCGCACCTCAGTGCTCGTGAGAACGTCGCGTTCGGCCCTCGAGCGCGTGGCCACTCGCGCACCGACGCTAGGCGCGCCGCCGATGAGTGGCTCGACCGCGTTGGTCTTGCCGGGTTCGGCGACCGAATGCCTGCCCAGCTCTCGGGCGGGCAGCAGCAGCGCGTGGCTGTGGCCCGGGCACTCGCCGTGGAACCGCGGCTCGTGCTGCTCGATGAGCCTCTGACCTCGCTCGATATTCAGACGGCGGCAGAGATCCGGATGCTGCTGGCAGATCAGTTGCGCAGCACAGCAGTGGTGATCACCCACGATCCGGTCGATGCCCTGGCCATCGCCGATCGACTCGTCGTGATCGAGCGGGGGATGGTGGCACAGCACGGGTCGGTTCGCGAGGTGTTGCTGCATCCTGCGACGCCGTTCGCGCAAGCTCTCTCAGACCACGTGCGGATCGCGGGGCGCATCGGCGACGCGGACTGAAAGCGAGGACCGCCTGGCGTAGCGCCAGGCGGTCCTCCACAGTCTCGGTGTGTGACCGGTTCAGTGGCTGACGAGCTCTGCCTTCTCGATCCGCGACCGGGTGACGCGCTTGCGGAACACCCAGTAGGTCCAGCCCTGGTAGGCAAGGACCAGCGGAAGGAAGATCAGCGCCGCCCACGACATGATCGTGAGGGTGTAATCGGTGCTCGACGCGTTCTCGATCGTGAGGCTGAACGCGACATCCGTCGACGAGCGCATCACGTTCGGGAACATCGACATCCACAGCGTGAGTACCGCGAACGCGACGGTGAAGATTCCCGCGGTGAACGCCAAGCCCTCGCGTTCCTTCGTGTGGAAGAACATCGACAGCAGCAGAGCGACAGCTGCCAGGGCCGCAGCGGCGATCACGAGCGGCAGGAGCGGCGCTTCGTGAGCTGCGGCGATGAAGATCGTCCAGATGAGGAACGCCGCAGCGACCACGACGGTGATGAAACCGACCCGGGTTGCGAGGCGCTTGGCATCCTGATGCACCTGACCGTCGGTCTTGAGACCGATGAAGTACAGGCCGTGCAGGAACAGCACCAGCACGAGGGTGATACCACCGAGGAGCCCGTACGGGTTGAGCAGCGTGAGCAGCGACCCGGTGTACTCGTGGTTCTCATCCAGCGGCACACCCTGCACGAGGTTCGCGACAGCGACACCCCACAGCAGCGCCGGCAGTACCGACCCGATGACGATCATCGTGTCGAAGCCCTTCTTCCAGCGAAGGCCCTCGCGCTGGTGGCGGTATTCGAACGAGACACCGCGCAGGATGAGGGCGAGCAGGATCAGGAGCAGAGCGAGGTAGAACCCGCTGAACAGCGAGGCATACCACTCGGGGTAGGCCGCGAACAGGCAGGCGCCGGCGACGATGAGCCAGGTCTCATTGAAGTCCCACACGGGACCGATCGTGTTGATGATCTGACGCTTGCCGACCTCGTCCTTGCCGAGGAAGGGGAGCGACATGCCCACGCCGAAGTCGAAGCCGTCGAGAACGAAGTAGCCGACGAACAGGACTCCGACGATCCAGAACCAGAGGTATGCGAGATCCATGATGATCAGCTCCTAGTAGACCGTCGTCGGGGTGTCTTCGAGGGCAGGCGGTTCGGCGTCCGTGCTGCCGGGCTCAGGAAGCGGGTCTGGTCCCTTGTGCACCGTCTTCAGGATGAGACCGAACTCGACCACCGCAAGCGAGGCGTAGATCGCGGTGAAGGCGACGAGCGAGATCAGCACCGACCACCCGGGAACGCTCGGGGACACACCGTCCTCGGTCAGCATGAGGCTGAACACGATCCAGGGCTGACGGCCCATCTCGGTGAAGACCCAGCCGACGAGCGAGGCCACCAGTGCCAGCGGCGCGGTCCAGATCGCGACGCTCCAGGCCCACCGGGGCACCTCGCGCTTCGCGTTCTTGCGGGTCAGCCACAGGCCCACAATCGCGATGAAGGTCGCGAGGAAGCCGAGGCCCATCATCCAGCGGAACGCCCAGTAGGTGATCCACAGCACCGGGTTGAACACGCCGTCAACCTGCGCGGCAAGATCCGGCCATTGCGCGGCGTACTGCGCGTTCAGGTCGTTGATGCCTTCGACGCAGCCGTCGAGCGTGTGCGTGGACAGCAGCGAGAGCAGGTACGGCACGCGGATCGACCAGATCTCGCCCGTGCCGTCCGGGGTGCCGATCGAGAAGATCGAGAAGGATGCATCGGCCCCGCAGGCGGTGTTGAACAGCGCCTCGGCTGCGGCCATCTTCATCGGCTGGGTGGAAACCATCACGAGGCCCAGCTGGTCGCCGGCCAGGAAGGTGCCGGCGAAAGCGACGATCATGCCCCACAGGCCGAACTTCAGGGCGGGGCGCATCATCTCGATGTTGCGCTTGCGTGCCATGTGCCAGGCTGCTGCGGCGATCACGACGCCCGACGAGAACATGAACGCGGCGAAGATCGTATGTGGGAAGGCTGCCAGGGCGATCGGGTTGAACACGACCTCGAGGAAGTTGTTCATCTCCGCGCGGCTGCCGTCGGCCGCCATCTGGTAGCCGACCGGGTTCTGCATGAAGGCGTTGGCCGCGATGATGATGTAGGCCGAGAGCATCGCGCCGATCGAGGCGATCCAAATGGATGCCAGGTGCAGCCCCTTCGGGAGTTTGTCCCATCCGAAGATCCACAGGCCGATGAAGGTTGCCTCGAAGAAGAACGCCATGAGGCCTTCGAAGGCAAGCGGGGCGCCGAAGACGTCACCGACGAATCGTGAGTAGGACGACCAGTTCATGCCGAACTGGAACTCCTGCACGATGCCGGTCACGACGCCCATCGCGAAGTTGATCAGGAAGATCTTTCCGAAGAACCGGGTCAGGTGCAGCCACTTCACGTCGCCGGTGCGGTACCAGACGGTTTGGAAGATCGCGACGGTGACCGACATGCCGAGGGTCAGTGGCACGAACAGGAAGTGGTACAGCGTCGTGAGGCCGAACTGCCATCGGGCTAGCAGCAGCGGATCGAGCAGATCCATGATCATTTCCCCCCAGATCGAGGTTGGGTACTGGTGGTCACGCTACTCCCGGCTCCATCAGCCGGGGTGAAAGTTGGGGCCGTGAATAAAGCCCCCTTGCTGGTGTCTGACCACATCACGCTACCTCCATGGCGGCGATGCGGACGAGGACCTTGGTCCGCTCAGCTCGCGACGAGCTCCGCGTGGCGCGAGGACCGCGCGGCGAGAAGCTTCACGACGCACCGCTCCGGGTGCACAGACGCCGTCATGCAATCAACCCGCAGCGGCCCCCCTGCCTGGGAAAGCACACTGTCCATCAAGCCGAGGTGCACAGCGCAGAGCGTCTCGCGATCGCGCGCGCTGGCCGAGGCATGGGGGCAGGGGGAGAGGTCGACGGTGAGTGCCGACTCGTCGACGATCGGCTCGAAACCGGCATCCCCGAGATCTTCCACCAACGCGTCGAGCTGATGGACGGCATCCGTCGGTAGGTCATCGACATCGGTCCACGGCATGACCCGACGCATGAGGTCGCCCCGTTGCGCGGCAGCCCGGGCCTTGTGGCGTGCAACGGCGCTGGTTGAGTCTCGGTCCTGTCCGGTAGCCGCCGAATACAGCACGCGGGGGCGGCCGCGCGTCGTGCGGTGCTCGGTCTCGGCTACCACGTAGCCGCCGTCGACGAGCCGCTGAAGGTGCTCGCGCACGGTGTTCGCGTGCAGGCCCGTTGCCTCGCAGAGTTCGGTCACGGTCCGTTCGGGTCGCTCCTGCAGCAGAAACAGGATGCGGACGCGGGAGAAGCTTGAGATCGCACTGTAGGTCACGCGGGTCATAGCAGGATTATGGGTCGCCGATCGGGCTGCCCAACCGGGAATAAGGTCCCGTGCGTGGGGGACGCGTGGATGTTTGCGACAATGGACGCATGTCCCGATCGCGAGCGACGCGCGTCATCCGCGCTTCAGTCGCCGCGTCGATCGCGACCTTCGTCGCGCTGTTCTCGCACGTCGCGGCGGGCGGGACGATGCCCCACTGGCTCGGCATCGCCGTGCCGTGGGTGCTTTCGCTCGCCGTGTGCACCGTGTTCGTGGGCCGCACTCTCTCGCTGCCGCGGCTGAGTGTCGCGGTCGTGCTCAGCCAGCTGCTGTTCCACGTGCTCTTCGTCCTCGGTGCTGACAGTGGAGCCGCGACGGATGGGGCCGCCACCGGTCACGTTCATGGCGTCCCCACCCTCGACCTTTCGGCGGCGTCACCTGTCGTCATCGCCGACGTGTCGATGTGGCTTGCTCACCTGGCTGCCGCCGTGCTCACGGTCGCCGCCTTGTACCGCGGCGAGCGACTCGTCATCCGTCTTGGCGTCTTGGCCCGTGAGCTGCTCGCGTGGCTCCGCCGACGCATCCTCTCGGGCGACATCCTGCTTCCTGTTGTCGCCGAGAAGCCGGGGCTCGTCCGCCTTCCTGCGGAGCCCCTGCGTTCGGCGCGCGTTGTCTCGCTCGTGCGGCGACGCGGTCCGCCTCTGTCCTTCGTGGTCTGACTCTCTGTTTCGACTCCTGCGGCTGCCAGCTCGGCGCCGGGGGAGGCGTATCGACGTTCACTCACGAAAGGCGTTTCTTATGTCGTTGTCTCTTCGCGCGCGCGCCGGGGCCGTTGCGGCTTCGGTCGTGGCAGCCACCGTCGCGCTGTCTCTCGTTGCCGCGCCCGCCTGGGCGCACGACGAACTCGTCGCGAGTTCTCCTCAGCAGAACGAGCAGCTCACGGTCGCCCCGACCAGCGTGGAACTGACGTTCTCCGCCGAGATCATGCAGATGGGAGCAGCCGTGATCGTCGCGGATGCTCAGGAGAACGACTGGGTCGCCGGCGACATCCAGATCGACTTCGACACCCTGACGGTGCCCCTGGACGAGGGGATGCCGAACGGGGCATATGAAGTGCGCTGGCGGGTCGTCTCGTCGGACGGGCATCCGATTTCCGGTCTCATTCCCTTCACTGTGGATGACCCGGCGGCGGCCTCCCCGGCGCCGACGGCTACGCCGACCCCCGTGAGTTCACCCACGCCGACAGCAGATCAGGCCACCGGTGGTCCTTCCGATGACGCGACCACCGCGCCGCTGGACTCCGCGGCAGAGGACGGCGGCATTCCGCGCGTCGTCCTGATCGGCGCGATCGGGGCGGCATCCGCGCTCGCCCTGTTCGGGCTGGTTCTCTTCTTCCTTCGCGGCCGCGCCAGGCGCGCCCGCCGGGGCTCCGATGAGGAGCCCCCGAAGCCCTGAAAGGGAAACCTGTGAACACCCGTATTTCCACTCGATTCGGCATCCTTCTGGTCGCAGCAGCACTAGGACTCGCCGGCTGCGCTTCCGGCAGCACCAGCACCCCGGCTACGACCGAGGCCGACTCCGTCACCATCACGAATGCCTGGGTCAAGGCTGCCGACAGCGGCATGTCGGCGGCCTTCGGAGTCCTTGAGAACTCCGGCGAAACCGACGCCACGATCGTCTCGGTCAGCTCCGACGCGTCCTCGATGATGGAGCTGCACGAGGTCGTCGATGACGGCAGCGGCAGCATGGTCATGCAAGAAAAGGACGGCGGCTTCGTCGTTCCTGCCGGCGGCAGCCTGACACTCGAGCCCGGCGGTTACCACTTCATGCTCATGGACCTCACTGCTCCGCTCGTGGCGGGCGAGGAAGCGACATTCACCGTCACGTTCGAAGACGGCTCGACGATGGAGTTCGTCGCGCCCGTGAAGGACTTCACCGGCGCCAACGAGAACTACAACGGCGGCGACATGGACATGGGAGACGACCACTCCGGCATGGACATGGGCGGCGACGACCAGTAATGACCACTGATCGGAATCGCTCCGATCGCACCGGGTCGACCCGGCGACAGTTCCTCGTAGGAGGAGCTGTCGCCGGCGTCGGCGCGGCGGCTGCGATCGGCATCGACCTTGCCCTGACGTCAGGCATGGATGCTGCGCCTGCGGCATCCGGGTCCACACCGCAGGATGGAGCGGACATCGTTCCGTTCTACGGTGCGCACCAGGCGGGGATCGACACCGCTGCCCAGACCTATGGCACCTTCGTGGCGCTCGACCTGCTGCCCGAAGTCCAGCGCGATGCACAGCGCCGGATGATGAAGGTGCTCACCGACGACGCCGCGCGCCTGACCCGGGGCGAGCCGGCTCTTGCCGACTCGGAGCCCGAGCTGGCGATCGCGCGGGCCCGGCTGACTGTCACGTTCGGGTTCGGCCCCGAGTTCGTCGCTCGGGCGGGAGGCTCCGGGCCGTCGTGGCTGAAGCCCCTCCCCGCCTTCTCGATCGACAGGCTCGAGCCGGCCTACACGGGCGGAGACCTGCTCATCCAGGTCGCTGCCGATGATCCGCTCGTCGTTGCCCACGCGACGCGGATGCTGCTGAAGGACTCGCGCTCGTTCACCACCGTGCGGTGGGTGCAGCAGGGCTTCCGGCGCTCGGCCGGTGCCTACCCCGAACGCAGCATGCGGAATCTCTTCGGGCAGGTGGACGGCACCGTCAACCCCGAGGCGGGGACGGCGGACTTCGACGAAGTCGTCTGGAGCTCGGACGGATGGCTGGCAGGCGGCACCGGGATGGTCGTTCGCCGCATCCGGATGACGCTCGACACGTGGGACAAGCTCGATCGGTCGGGACGAGAACAGTCCGTCGGTCGCACCCTCGACACCGGGGCGCCGCTGACCGGGACTGCCGAAACCGACGATCCGGACTTCGAGGCACGCAACGCGCTCGGCTTCCCCGTGATCCCGGAGTTCTCGCACATGCGGCGCGCTCGCAGCGACAATCCTCGGGAACGCATCCTGCGCCGTCCGTACAACTACGACGATGCTCCGACAGGGGGTGCGCTCTCGGACTCGGGCCTGATCTTCGCGTCGTTCCAGGCCGACATCGACGCGCAGTTCGTGCCGATGCAGCAGCGCCTCGCGGATCTGGACCTGCTCAACGAGTGGACCATTCCGATCGGTTCGGCGGTCTTCGCCGTTCCGCCCGGATGTGCCGAGGGCGGCTTCGTCGGAGAGACGCTCCTGTCGTAGCTGCTCTCCCGCTACAGTGATGCCGACGGGACGGATGCCGCGCTGGGCGGTCGCCCCGCTGGGAGGGAAACATGGCGGGTAGGCGACCTTTCGGAGTCACCCTGGTGGCGATCATCGCCTGGATCACGGGTGCGCTGCAGATCATCGCCGGAGTGCTGCTGATGATCGGCGGGGAGATCACGCTCGGTATCGTCGCCATGCTCATCGGCTTCATCACGATTCTCGTGAGCCTGGGTCTGTTTGGCGGGAGCAACGGCGCCCGCATCCTCACCGCCGTCGTGTTCGTGCTGAACATCGCAGGCTCGGTGTATCTCATGGTTACCGAGCCTGCCCAGCTCTGGTCGGCTGTGGGGTCGGCGGTGCTGCCGCTGATCGGCCTACTGCTGCTGTTCACATCCCGCGCCAACAGCTTCTTCCGCTAGAGGTACCGTGTCCCGGATCGCCGAGGCGCTCATTCCGCCGTCGCAACGTTTGTCGGCCGATGAACTGCACGAAACGCTGAACCTCGGCGCGGGGGAGGTCGGGCGCAAGCGCTCCGCCTTCCTCATCATGCTCGTGCTCTCGGCGATCATCGCCGCGGCAGGAGTGCTGGGCGACTCGACGGCTACGGTCATCGGCGCCATGATCATCGCGCCGCTTGCCACTCCGATCCTCGGCATCGCGCTCGGGATCGTCGTCGGGCAGCTGCGTCTCGTTGTCAGCTCGCTTCTCTGGGTACTGCTCGGGGTGGTCCTCGTGATCACGATCGGTGCGATGTTCGCCGTGTTCGTCGCCGATCCGTCGGAACTGCAGAGCAACTCCCAGATCACCGGACGCACCTCCCCGGGACTCCTCGACCTCGCGGCAGCGCTCGCGACCGGAACCGCCGGCGCTTTCGCGATGTCGCGCCGCGACCTCAGCACCGTGCTGCCCGGGGTCGCCATCGCGATCTCACTCGTCCCGCCGCTCGGTGTCGTCGGCGTGTGCGCGGGGGTCGGGGAGTGGGATGCCGCGATCGGCGCCCTGTGGCTCTTCCTCTCCAACGTTGTGGCGCTGATCATCGCGGGAAGCGTCGTCTTCACCCTCGCCGGGTACGCCCGCGAGCCTAGTTCGCTGCCGACCGCTCGGCGGAGGCGCGCCTATGTCATCGTCGGGATCGCCGCCGTCGTCGTTGTGATCCCGCTGGCGCTGAACACCGTCGCGTCGTTGTTGCTCACGTCGTGGGGCCTCACGATTCGCAATGCCTCCCAGGAGTGGATCAGCGCCGATCCCACGGCATCCATCTCGGATGTCCATTGGGTCGGGCTGAACGCAACGATCGATGTGGTCACGGATGACGGTGAGATCCCAGCCACTGACGACCTCGCTGCGGCGCTGGATGGGCTCCCGGAGTTCATCGGCGTATCGGTTCGCGTGCAGACCGAAGCCGAATACTCGATTCGCTGACGATCCACATCAGCGGGCTCTCTAGACTGCGAATGAGCTTCCGGATCGGGTAGCCGCGCCAGTCGACATCGACAACGTAAGGAACCGCAATGCAACTGGGAATGGTCGGACTCGGACGAATGGGCGCGAACATCGTGCGCCGCCTCATGAACGACGGGCACGAGTGTGTCGTCTACGACGTGAATGCGGATGCGGTCACCGCGCTCGCGGGCGAGGGCGCGACAGGCGCCTCGTCGTTTGCTGACATGGCGAGCAAGCTCGAGGCGCCGCGCGCGATCTGGCTCATGATTCCCGCGGGTCTCACTGGCGACGTCGTCGACCAGGTGGCCGAGGTGCTTGAGCCGGGCGACATCATCATCGACGGCGGCAACTCCAACTACCGCGACGACGTTCGCCGCGCCGCGAAGCTCAAGCCCAAGGGCATCCATTACGTGGATGCCGGAACCAGCGGCGGCGTGTTCGGCCTCGAGCGTGGCTACTGCCTCATGGTCGGCGGCCCGAACGAGGCGTTCGATCGGATCGAGCCGATCCTCAAGACCATCGCACCCGGCAAGGGCGACATCGAGCGCACGCCGGGACGCACCGGCGACTACGCCCCCGAAGAGCTCGGCTACCTGCACTGCGGCCCATCGGGGGCCGGTCACTTCGTGAAGATGGTCCACAACGGCATCGAGTACGGGATCATGGCTGCGCTCGCCGAGGGAATGAACATCCTCAAGAACGCCGATGCGGGAGTCCGCGAAGCGGAGCACTCGGCAGAGATCGCGCCGCTGGAAGAACCCGAGTTCTACCAGTTCACGATCGACACCCCGAAGGTCGCCGAGCTGTGGCGTCGCGGGTCGGTGATCTCGTCGTGGCTGCTGGACCTCACCGCCGCGGCTCTCGAAGAGAACCCCACGCTCGATGGACTTGCAGGCCGGGTCTCCGACTCGGGTGAAGGTCGCTGGACCGTCAAGGCTGCCGTAGACACCGGGGTTCCCGCTCCCGTGCTCTCGGCGGCGCTGTTCGAGCGGTTCGCTTCGCGTGACGAGGATCACTACGCCAACCAGCTGCTGTCGGCGATGCGTCTGCAGTTCGGTGGCCACCACGAACTCCCCACCGGCGATGTGTTGGAGGCCGGCGCTCGGAAGTCCGATCAGGCCGGCTGACCTTCACGGCTGCGCGGCCTGTGCTTAGGCTGTCGGCATGCCAGTGCTGTTCTCGGTCCTCGTCATCGCGCTGAGCATCGGTGCGCTCATCGACGCGATCGTCATCTCCGAGGACCGCGTGCGCTACCTCCCCAAGGTCGCGTGGGTGATCCTGATCGTGCTCGTCCCGTTGGTGGGGAGCATCTTCTGGTTTGCCCTCGGACGGGAGTATCGGCGTGCGCCGGCTCCGTGGCGCGAGTACACGGACAAAGGGGCTCTGCCGGGGAGCGCCCCGGCGCGGCCCCGCGACACGCGCAGCACCGAGCAGCAGTTAGCCGATCTGGACATGGAGATCGAAGAGTGGCGCCTGCGGGCTGAGATCGAAAAGCGCAAGCGAGATCAGGGCGAAGGCTCAGTCGGCTGAACGTCGAGCGCCGGAAGGCTCGCTTCGAACGTCGTGCCCTGGCCCGGCGCGCTCGTCACGCGCAGGATGCCGCCGTGCGCGCTCACCAGGGCATGGGCGATAGCAAGCCCAAGCCCCGAGCCCGCAGAGTGGCGGGAGGTATCGCCCCGCCAGAACCGCTCGAACACATGCGGTAGTTGTTCGGCAGGGATGCCTGGTCCGGTGTCGTGCACGCGCAGGATGACGCGGTCGGCGTTCATCTGTGTGCTGACGGCGACATCGGCATCCGGGGGAGTGTGCTGCAACGCATTACCCACGAGGTTGCGAGCGACCTGGGTGAGGCGAGGCTCGTCGCCGAGGACCCACGCGGGGCCCTCGGTGTAGACGACGAGACGGCGCTCGGGATGCAGCACGCGGGCGTCCGAGACCACCTCGGCGGCCACGGCTGCGAGGTCAACCGGTGTGTTCTCGAGCGGACGTCCGGAGTCGGTCCGCGCGAGCAGAGACAGCTCGTCGGTGAGGAGCCTCATGCGCCCCAGCTGTCGTTCGACCCGTGCCATGGCTTCCGCGAGGGCGTCGGGGTCGGTCAGGCCACCGCGGAGGTACAGCTCGACCCATCCGCTCGCCGTGGTCAGCGGGGTGCGCAGCTCGTGCGAGGCATCGGCGACGAACGAGCGCATGCGATTCTCGGCATCCTCTTGCACGTCGAAGGCGAGGTTCACGGTGCTGGCCATCCGAGCGATCGCTGGATCACCGCTGCTTTCGACCGGCAGTCGCAGCGTGCGGTCGCCCTCAGCGATGCGTTCGGCGTGCTCGGCCATGGCAGTCAGTGGGCGGAGCCCGCGACCGACGACGATCGCCGCCGCAATGATGAGGATGATGGTCGTCACCACCGCCGTCACCGAGAGCGCCGAGATCAGGAGAACGCCATTGGCCTCGCGATCGGTTGTGCGCACGACGAGCACTGCCGAGGTCACCGGAACTTCGCTCTCGTTCTCGCTGAACGACAGCGAGAGGCCCGTCGTGTCGATCGTCTCGGCGAGGTACCGGCCGTCAATATCTGTCGGTTCGTGAGCCGCACGAGCCACGATCGCGGGAACGTCTGCTTCCGGGATGCCAGCAGCCGTCAGCACACCCTCATTGCCGAGAAGGACGATGCCGAGCGAGTCAGCCGCGATGCGCTGCACTGTCTCGCTGGAGATGACAGCGCCCCCCGTCGCGTCCAGCCCCGCGGTCATCCGCTGCGCCGTATTCTCCAGCTGGGTGAGGTCGCGCTGGCTCAACAGCGGAAAGATCGCGAACGACGCGATGACCGCGCCGCCGAGGACGACGGCCACCATCACCACCGCGAGGGTTACCGTCAGCCGCGCCCTAATCGATCGCACGTCAGCGACCGGCATCCGTGCGAAGGACGTAACCGAAGCCGCGCACCGTCTCGATCAGTGGGTCTCCATGCGCATCGAGCTTGCGCCGCAGGCTCGAGATGAAGCGCTCGACGACGTTGGCCTCACCGCCGAAGTCATAGAGCCACACTTCTCTCAGGATCTGGCTCTTGGACAGGACCTGGTCGGGGTTGGCCATGAGCATCTGCAGGAGCCGGAACTCCGTGGGTGAGAGGTCGATGCGTGTCCCCCCACGCTCGACCAGGTGACGCTGTTCGTCGAGCACGAGGTCGGCGACGCGGATGGCGGCGTCCTCAGGGTCGGGTTCGGTGAGTGCAGTGCGGCGCAGGAGCGTCTCGATCCGGGCGATGACCTCGACGGCACTGAAGGGCTTGGTGACGTAGTCGTCGCCCCCCAGCCGCAGACCTCGGACGCGGTCCTCGACGGCATCGCGGGCCGAGAGGAAGAGCACAGGGAGTGTTGCATCACGCCGGCGGATCAGCTGCACGACTTCGAATCCATCGACTCCCGGCATCATGACATCGAGCACGACGACGTCCGGCGGGCTCGACGTGAGGGCGGCGATCGCGTCAGCCCCGGTGGAGGCCTGCGTGACCTCGAAGCCGCTGAATCGCAGCGTTGAGTCCAACATCGCGCGGATCTCGTCGTCGTCATCGACCACGAGGATGCGGGCGCTCATGTCGTCATCCTGCCACGGGCTGCGTGAGGGCAGCCCCGCCGGCCATCGGGATGGCGGCCCGGTTGCTGCCCGTGAGGGCGCGTCGGCGACGGATGCCCCACCTCACCCCGACGACACCGATGAGGCTCCACACCACCAGCACCGTGATGGCACCGAGCGCGGAGGAGCCGTCGGGGTCGCCGGCGAGGCTCGCCGCGAGGGACGTGAACGCGGTGCCCGGAAGCAGTGTGTTGAGCGTTCCGAACACCGGCGGTGCGGTCTGCAGCGGCAGGATGGCAGAACTGGCGGCCTGCGCGGCAGTGAGGATGCCGAATCCGACGAGTCCCCACCGGCCCCAGGCGGCTTCGAGTGCCGACAGCAGCAGCGCGAAGCACATCGCCGCCAGAAGTGCGACGCCCATGAACCCCACGGCAGCGTTCAGCGAAAGCCCGAACATCGCGATGACTCCCACGGTCACGAGGGCCTGAACGCCAGCAATCGCCAGCCGGGGGCGAAGCAGCAGCCCCGAGAGCCGGCCGGTCGATGCCGGCGAGTCCAGGGATGCGCGTGAGTACACGCGCCGACCGGCAATGAGTGTGGCAAGCGACCCGAGCCACAGCACGAGCGCAGCAACGCTCGCGGGGAGCCATCCGTCTGCCGAACTGGTCGCGTCAGTTGCGACCTCCACGGGGGTGGTCACTACCTCGGCGAGGGTTGCGGCATCGTCGTCGGAGGTCACCGGCACCTGGGCTGCGCCCTCGGCGAGCCCGTCGGCCAGGCTCGCGGTGCCGTCTGCCAGCTCGGTCGCGGCTCCGGCAAGAGTGTCGGCGCCGGACGCAAGCTGTGAAGCTCCCGACGCTGCTGAGGACACCCCGCCTGCTGCCTGGGCCGCGCCATCGGCGACCTGTGCCGCGCCATCGGCTAGCTGGGTGGCCCCTGCGGCAAGCTGCGAGGCTCCTGACGCGACCGAGGCCGCCGCGCTCGCGGTTCCTGCAGCTCCGCTCGCGGTCTGCGCGGCAGAGCTCGCAAGGGTCGCAGCTGCCTGCGCGCTCGCTGACAGTGAGGCGCAGAACTGCGCAGAGCTCGACACGCCTGGGCAGGTCGCGGCAAGTGAGGCGAGACTTGACGAGAGTTGCTGAGCGCCGCCGGCGACTCCCGACGCCGCTGCGCTGACGCTGCTCGAGCCTGACGACAGTTGAGACGCGCCGCCTGCCAGCTGACCGGCCGAGGACGCGAGCGTCGAGGATGCCGAGGCGATCTGCTCTGTCCCGGTGGCAAGTCCCTGGGTGCCCGTGGCAGCCTGCGAGAGACCGCTAGCCAGTTGCTCGCTCGAATCGGCGAGGGTCGTCGTGCCGCCGGCGAGCTGGTCAGCCCCGGATGCGAGTTGCTCAGCGCCGTCGGCGGCATCGGTGAGCGACTGGGCGACGCTGTTCATTCCGGTGATGGTCTGGGTGACGAACGCGTCAGTGACCTGTTCGCCGAGCGCCTGCGTCGCCGCCTCGGTGACGGCCTGCGCTGCCAGCGCTCCGACGGCCGATGCTGCCGGATTGGTCTGGAGCGTCACTTCGGCGCTGACGGGCGTGACGGTTCCCACCGACAGGACCGACTGCGAGAAGTCTTCCGGGATGGTCAACACGGCGTAGTACTCGCCCGCGGCGAGGCCGTCTGCGGCATCCTCGGCGCTCGTGAGCGTCCAGCCGAGACCGAACGTGTCATCCTCCGGGTGCACAAGCGCACTCGAGAGTGCTCGCCCGGCGGCCATCGGGGTGTCACCGGTGACGATCTCATCGTCGTTGACGATCGCCACCGGGACATCTTCCACGCGATCCGCGCGGTCGGTGACGCTCCAGCTCAGGAGCGCCGCAGCGCCCAAAGGAATGACCAGAGCGGCGATGAGGAAGAGGGTGAGGGCGCGGGGACGCGACGCGCTCATGCGGGGGCTCCGATCGATGCGAGAGGGGCGGATGCTGTCAGGGCTGCCGGTGCGACGGTGAACATGATGACCGTGGCGCCGGCGCCACGGAGGTTCTCGGCGAGGCCGTGATCGTCACATCCGGGGAGGAAGACGATCTGCGCCCCACAAGCCAGCGCAACGGCGGCCGCCAGCTGTCGCCGAGCGGACAACTCGAGCTGCGCGATCGGGATGCCTGTGGCGGGCGCGAGACTCATGGCGCGCGCGAGGCGGGCGGCGCGTTCGGGCCGTCTTCCCCCGACAGTGGTGAGGGTCGCGGCGATGTAGTCGGCAACTGTTCCATCGCCGGGGCTGACATCGTCGGCCGTGACGATCGCCGTCGCGCGACGAACTGACTCTGCGCGCTCGGGAAGCACCTGACCGTGCACGGCAAGGGCTCCCGAGACCGGTCGGGTTCTGCCGGCGAGAACATGCGCGAGTCTCATTTCATCGATGCCACCGGGAACGGGGATGCTCGCCACCTCGCCGGCGCTGATCGCAAGGTTGAGAGCAGCCGCGCCGGGATCGACAACCAGGTCATGCGCGCTGATCGCGAGGGCACTGCGTCCACTCTCATCCAGCGCCACCTGGCGTGCGAGCGCGTCGCCCTCGATGTCGACGGCGGGCAGGATCCGCTCGAGCCACGCGGGCAGCCACCACGCGCGGTCGCCGAGCAACGTCATGACGGCGGGAACCAGCGTCATCCGCACGAGGAAGGCGTCGACGAACACGCCGACGGCAAGACCGAAGGCGATGGGTTTGATCGTTGCGCTGCCGGCGGGAATGAACGCCACGAACACCGCGATCATGATCAGGGCTGCTGCCGTGACCACCGGGGCAGAGTGTCTGAACCCGCTCATGACGGCGCCGTGGGCATCACGTGTGTGGCTGTAGTCCTCCCGCATCCGGCTCACGAGGAACATCTCGTAGTCCATCGCGAGGCCGAACAGGACTCCCATCACCAGGATCGGCAGGAAGCTCACGAGCGGGCCGGGGAGAGAGTCGCCGAGGATCGCGGGGAACCAGCCCCACTGGAAGACCGCGACGATCGCGCCGAACGCTGCCCCAACCGACAGGAGGAAGCCGACGGTGGCCTTGATCGGCACCCAGATGGAACGGAAGACGATCATCAGCAGAACGATCGAGAGCCCTGCAACGGTGAGGGCGAAGGGCAACAGTGCGCCAGCCAGTCGCTCCGAGGTGTCGATGTTGATGGCCGTGGTTCCGGTCACCCTGATATCGCTGACCCCGTACTGCTCCTCCAGGTCGGGAGCGCGCTCGCGCAACTCGTGGACGAGGTCCGTCGTGGCCGGATCGTTCTGGCCGCCCCCGGGAATGACGCGCATCAGCCCCGTGTCGGCACCCGCGTTCGGCGATGCGACCGGCACGGCGGCAACGCCCGGGATCTCCGAGATCGCTGCGGACAGGTCGTCCATCGTCTCGAGCGGATCGGTCGATTCGAGGATGTCGACGGTGACGAGCAGGGGAGCGTTCCAGCCGGGTCCGAACGTCTCGGCCACCGCATCGAAGTGGTCGCGGCTGTCGGTGCCGACCGGCTTGGTGCTGGCATCCGGCAGGGCGAGTGCCATCTGCGTCGCAGGCAGGGCGAGCGCGCCGACGCCGACGACCACGAGCACGATGGTCAGCGCGGGAACACGGGTCACGATCCGCACCCACCGGCTCGAGAACCCCGGGCGCCCGCTCGGTGCCGGCGATGCCGAACGTCTCGCGCGGCGAACGCGGGGCGTGAGGCGAGTGCCGGCGAGCAGCGCGATGGCCGGCAGCAGCGTCAGGGCGACGAGGACCGCTGTGGCAACCGCGAGCGACCCGCCGAAGGCCATGACGGTGAGCACGGGGATGCCGACGACCGAGAGCCCCAGGAGCGAGACGATCACCGTGAGTCCCGCGAAGACGACGGCACCGCCCGCGGTTCCCAGCGCGCGGGACATCGCCTCGCGCGGCTCCAAGCCGGCGGCAAGTTCCTGCCGATGTCTGGACAGGATGAACAGGGAGTAGTCGATCGCGACAGCAAGGCCCAGCATCGTTGAGAACGAGGGAGTCGCGGTCGAGATGTCCGCGACGTGCGACGCGAGAGCCAGGATGCTGATCGTCGCGCCCACTCCCGCGATGGCGGCGACGATCGGCATCCCGGCAGCCAGGAACGATCCGAACGTCACGAACAGAACAAGGAGTGCGACCGCGATGCCGATGACCTCTGACAGGTGCGACATCTCGGGGTTACCTTCGCCATAGGCTGAGCCGCCGATGGTCGAGGTCACGCCGGCCTCATCGACAATGGCTGCTTCGTGCACGGCATCCAGGGCCTCGTCGCTGGGTTTCTCGTCCTCGAACTGCACCGTGGCCAGCGCCGCGTCGCCGTTCTCGTCGATCTGCAGGCGGTCCATGCCGCTGACGTTCGCGACGCCCGGGATCGTTTCGATTTCGGCCAGGGCGTCTTCGATGACCGCGGCGGCATCGGCATCCTCGATCGAGCCGGAGTCGGTGCGAAAGAGGAGCTGTGCACTGGCGCCCGCGGCCGATGACCCGAAGCGCTCCTCGAGGACGGTCTGTCCGATCTCAGACTCGGTGCCGGGCACCGAGAAGTTGTCGGCGTACGCGGTGCCGGCCACGCGGCTGGCGCCGAGGAGCGCGAGAATCACGACCAGCCATCCGATGATGACGAGAAGTCGGTGGCGAGCGACCAGGTGGCCGAGCCGGTGCAGGGCGAGTGACATGAGAGCCTTCCGGGCCAGCGGATGCGGTAGTCACCAGTCGAGCCCGTCGACCTGACCGCTCACGCTCGCCGAACCTGACGGGAAGCTGACGATTCAGCCCATACAGCCGTTCAGGGGCCCGGCAAGACCACGCGCGCCGGATGCCGAGGCCGGCGCCGTCAATGACAGCACCAGCTCGTCCTGTGCCAGGGATACCGACGTCACGGCTATCGCGTCCGGGTCACTCGGGAGCTCGATCCCGTCGATGAGAGCGGCAGGGACCGCGTCACCTGCCTGCGAGAGCATGGCCGGTGGTACCTCGAATCCGGCGACGGTGACCGAGCTCGGCACGAGCCGCCACCCTTCGGGTGTGGATGAGGGCAGAAAGCCAATCGTCGCCGGAATCGTCCTTCCGCGGTACGGCATCTTGACCGCCACAGACAGGGCGCTCGCGTCGATCTGTACATCGACCGGCGAATCGAACCGGCACGCGGCCATCGTCGCCATGGCGCTGCTGTCGATTGCGACGTGCAGATCCACTCGACCCGTGAGCACTTGCCATATCGCTGGTGTCGGGCCAGCGGAGACAGAGAGTCCGTCGATGGCTAATCCGGAGGTGGCGGTGTCAATCCTCGCGTCGATGTTCGCCCGGACGATCAGGTCCGATCCCACCGCGGCTCCGAGAACGATTGCAGCGCCGATGGCACCCCAGGCCCATGCTCGCTTGTTCACTCATCCATCGCAGCCGTACGACCTTCCGGATCGCGATCCGTGTGCTGACGGGTGGCTGACGCACCGCCGCCCGCCATGTTCTCGCCCCTCGGTCCCTCGGCTAGAGTGCCAGGATGCGGAGCAGGCGCGAGTGAGCGGAGTCATCCGTTTCGCTCTCCGACGCGCCGCAGCCGCGCGCGCGTCGCTTGTCGCACTGGCAGCGTTCGCGGGGCTATCGGGCGCGCTGGTCACCGCGGCGACCGCCGTGGATGCCGCTCGGGCCGGACGCTCCGCAGCGGACGGGCTCACGATCGGCGGGTCAGGCAGTCTCGCCGCGGTCGCGATCGGGATGCTCGCCCTGTCGATCGCCCTGGGGGTGGCGCTCTCAACGGTCGAGGTTGCGCGCTCACGCGTCGGCGAGACGAGATTGCTTCTGGCCCGTGGCGTGGCGCCGCGCTGGCTGGTGACGATGGCCGTTGCCGAAACTGCCGTCGTCACGACAGTGGCAAGCCTTGCCGGTGCTCTCGGCGCGGCTGTGCTCCTGTGGGCGCTGATGTCCGCCGCACCGCAGATCGTGCTGACGGCCACGGGTGTTGCGGTGATCATCGTCGGCACCGCGGGTAGCGCCGGTGCGCTTGCTGGGCGCGAGAGTCCGCCGACGAGGGCGGTCGCGGTTGCCATCGCTACGATCGTTGTCGTCGCCATCCTCACGGGGGTGGCGACCTGGCGCCTCCTGACTTTCGGTGTGGACCCCCTCTCGTTCCTGGCCCCTGCCCTGCTCCTTCTCGTGGTTGTCGCGGCATCGACCGTTCTCGCTCTTGCTGTGCTCCGGATGCTGAGTCGGGCAGCCGCCCGGAGCCGTGGCCTCATCGTCGTCACGGCACTGCGCCGGCTCTCTCGCCGTCCTGGCCGGTCGGCTGCGTCGATGATCGCCGTCGCCATCGCCGTGGGGATGAGCATCGTGGCAGCCTCCTACATCTCCAGCGCTGACCGGCTCGGAGACGGGCCGGAGGCCCTGCGAGTGGGCGCAGACCTTCGCGTCGTAACGATCCCCGACGATGTCGCGCCCTCCGCCATTGCGGACACAGCCCGGGCAGGGGCCGCGATGGGGGGCCGCCAACTGGTTGCGAGCATGCCCTCTACGCGCTCCGATCGTGACCGTGTCCCGATCCTGGCGCTGGAATCCGACAAGCTTTCTCAGGTGATGACGGCGATCCCGGGTGTCATCGATCCGGGCGACTGGTTCGAACGCCTCAGCCGGTTTTCGGATGCTGGACAGATTCCGGCACTGGTGTCGCAAGACGTCGCCGACGACTTGGGGCTCATCGAGGGCGACTCCCTCGCCCTCGATGCCTCCTCACCCTCGCTCACGGCCGACATGGTGATCGCCGGCGTGGTTCCCGTGATCCCAGGGACCCCGGGCTCGCGCGGCTTCGTCGTAGACCTCGCGCGTCTGGCAGTTGTCTCGGGGAAACCGGTCGAGACCAATCAGCTCTGGCTCGCATCCGACGACCCCGGTGCTTCAGCTGCGCTGGTCGAACGGGACTACCCGCAGGTCGTCGTGCTCACACCCGATCCGGCTGTTGCAGCAGACCGCGTCAGGCAGGGATCCGTCCTTGAGGTATCAGCGATCGGGTCCGTCCTCATCGCCCTGACTCTGCTCGTGTTGCGCGGCGGAGTCAGCGGGGTCGAGGCTCGTGAGGCAGCACTGGTGGCCATTGTGGGAGCTGGCAGGCGTGGTGCGGCCACGGTGGTGGCAGTGCAGAACACGACAGCCCTTGTCGTCGGCTTCGTTGCCGGGACCATCGGGGGAGCGGTGACGGCAGTGGCGACGGTGCCCGCGGCGGTGAGGTGGGCATCCGGTAGCCTTCCCGCTGCCTATCCCGTCGGCATTCAGGTTGATGTCCCCGTCCTCCTCGTACTGTTGGCGGTGCTTCTGGTCGGTGGGCTGACCCTTGCCTGGTGGGTGCGTCTTCCGAGAGCGCTCGCGCGACTGGTCCGAGAGGACGAGTGACGGATGCCGTCGGATCGCGTTTCGGTTCTCCGCCTGCTGCGGCGGCGCTTCGGTGTGCCCCGTGGGGCTGCAACGGTCATCGTCGTTCTTGCTGCGATGACGGCGCTGCTCATCTCCGCAGCGCCGCGCATGCTGGTTCAGGTCACCAGGGACGAGGTTGCCCACCAGGTGGGGCAGCTTGCCCCGACAACGCGCGACCTGACTGGGACTGTGTCGGCGGTCGTGCCCGAGGGGGGCCTCGCAGGACTGGAGTCTTCACTATCGAGCGCGCGAGATCAGTGGCCATCGAGCATTCAGGGCCTCGTCGAAGACGGCGAGGTCGCGGTCTACACCGATCCGCTGCGGGCATCGCCGGAGGTCCTCGGGCCGACCTCGCCCTTTGCTGACGTTCAACTTATGGCCGAGCCCGATGCCCTCGCGCACCTGCAGATTGCCGAGGGGACGTGGCCGAGGGCGTGGTCGGGTTCCGGGCCGATCGAGATCGCACTGTCCGCGGGCGCTGCCGCCACCATGGACTGGCCGATCGGAGAGCAGCGCACGATTCCTACCGCGGCCGCGCCGCTCGAGGTGGTGCTGACGGCGACGGTTCGAGCAACCGATCCAGACGATCCGCGCTGGCTTCATCTGCCTACCGTGCTCACGGCATCCGTCTTCGATGACGGGAACCGGCGTCCGGTGGCAGGTTCTGCCGCCTGGATCGATCCCGGGACGTGGGAGACGCTCGACCCGCCTGGGACCGTGATCGCGTGGTACCCGGTCGACACCGTTGGTGCCGCTGACATCGATGTAGCGCAACTGCTTCCGGCGATTCGCGCCATCGTCGCTTCACCGCTGCCGCTGAGCGAGGGGGGCGATCTGCGTGTTTCGCTCGATTCCGGCCTGGTGGCCGCGCTCGGCGTTGCCGTCGGACGGACCGAGGCCACACGCGCAATTCTCGCGGTGGCGGCGGTGGGCCCCGTCGTCGTGGCCTTCTCGCTCGAGGTTCTCGCCGCGGCGCTCATGGTTCGCAGGCGTCGTCAGCAGCTGGCACTGTTGGCTGCACGCGGTGCCGCGCCGTCGCAACTGCGCCGCCTGCTCGCTCTCGAGGGTGCGCTTCTCGGCGTCCCGGCGAGTGTCATCGCGGCGGCGCTCGGTGTACTCCTCGTTCCCGCGGACGCAGGGTGGGTGCCTGTCGTGCTCGCTATCCTCGCGGGTGTAGTTCCGGCCGCGGCGCTCGCTCTCGCACTGCCCCGGAATCTCCTGGCCGTCGGTCGGGAAGACCTGGGTCACGGGCGGCGGACGTTGCCGCTGCTGGCAACGGAGGCTCTCGTGGTCGTGCTCGCCGCGGTAGCCGTGACCGTGTTGCTGGTACGCGGTGCTGGTCCCGGCGCCCTCGATCCCCTCGCGGTGGCCGCGCCGCTGCTGCTGACGGTAGCGCTCGCGTTGGTCGTCGTACGCCTGCATCCGATCCCCCTCACGTTGGCTTTGCGCCTGCAACGGCGTCGCCGGGGAGCGACGGGACTCGTGGGTGCCGCGCGCGCCGTGCGGGAGCCGGTTGCCGGCACGGCGGCAGTGCTCGCGATGCTCGTGGCTGTCGCGATCGCGGTGTTCTCCTCCGTTGTGCTGGCCACTGTCGACCGAGGAGCCGTTGTCGCGGCTCAGCGCACGGTCGGTGCAGACATCCAGATCTCCGGCCCGTACGTGGATGCCGATCGGCTCGAGGCGATTCGGGGGATCGAGGGAATCGCAGCCGTCGCGGGCCTGCTTCGCGGCGATTATCTGCCGGCCACGGGACCGGGCGGCCGCGTCACTGCCGAGGTCATCGCCACTGACGTCACCGCGCTCGCCGCGGTGCAAAACGGGATGGTGGGAGCCTTTCCCGCGGGCGTCGCTGATGCGGAGGTTCCGATGCAGGTCGTGCCCTCGACAGCGGTGACGGCCGATCTGGGTGGAGCCGTCACCGATGTCTCGGGCGTTTCTGCTGTGGGAGCCACATCGATCGCCGAGATCCTTGGCCTCACCGCGTCTTCGGAGTTCGTGGTCGTCGGAGCCGAGGACTACACGACCCTCACCGGCAAGGGCTTCTTTCCCCGGACGATACTGCTCGACCTCGCGCCCGGGTACGACGCCGCTCCCGTGGTCGATCAGGTCGGCCAGATCCTCGGGGGGACATTCTCGGTGAGTCTGCTGGATGCCTCGACCGATGAGATCCGCAGTTCCCCAGCGGTGACGGCTCTGCGGATCGCGTTGCTCAGCGCAGTCGGTATCGCGATTGGGCTCTCGGCTGTCGCCGTCCTGGTCGTGGCAGGCGTGACTCGCGATGCGAGATCCCGCGTCATCGCGCTGCTACGCACGATGGGGATGGGGCGGCGCGCGACGCGCGGCATCGTGGCGTGGGAGTTCGTTCCCCTGGGGGTCACCGCGCTCGTGGCTGGCGGAGCTCTCGGCATCCTGCTGCCTCTTCTGATCGTGTTCTCGATCGACCTGCGCCCGTTCACCGGTGGGGGCGGTCAGCCCTCGCTCTTCATTGATCCCGTCCTGAGCGCTACGCTCGTCGCGATCGTGCTGGCAGCTCTCGCCCTCGCCGTGATCGGCGGCGTGCTGACTGCCCGTGCGACCTCGACGGCGACAGTGCTGCGAACGGGGGAGGACTGAGATGACACCAGCACCCTCGGCTGAAGCCGACATCCGCTGCGAAGGACTCGTACGGATCTTCACCGTCGCCGACATCGAGGTCCAGGCCCTCCAGGGACTTGACCTGTTCGTCGGTCGCGGGGAACTTGTTGCACTCGTCGGAGCCTCGGGTTCAGGCAAGTCGACGCTGCTGGCGATTCTGTCGGGGTTGGATACCCCCACGGCGGGGAAGGCTGTGGTCGCCGGTCGTGACCTGCCGTCGCTGACCACACGCGATCGCGTGGAATACCGGCGCGATGTGGTGGGCTTCGTCTGGCAACAGACAGCGCGGAACCTGCTGCCCTACCTCTCTGCGCTCGAGAACGTCGAGCTGGCCGCCGCTATCGGGAGCAAGCCCCGTGCGAAGGAGCGGGCGCTTCGGATGCTGGACCTCGTCGGGGCTGCCCACCTGGCAGACAGGCACCCGGCAGAGCTTTCCGGTGGGCAGCAGCAGCGCGTCGCGATCGCGGTAGCACTGGTCAATGAGCCTCGGGTACTGCTGGCCGATGAGCCGACCGGCGACCTCGATGAGGGGGCATCGGCGGAGGTTCTTCGTACCTTCGAGCAGGTCAACGCTGAACTGGGAACCACCGCCCTGATCGTGACGCACGACCCCGCGGTCTCGGAGCATGTCCAGCGCACGGTACAGATCCGTGACGGCCGCACCTCGACGGAGGTGCTGCGCTGGACGCATACCGATGATGAAGGACGCGAACACGCGATGGCGGAAGAGTTCGTCGTGCTTGACCGGGTCGGCCGGATGCAACTACCGGCGGACTACCTGACGAACCTGGGTCTGCGAGACCGCGTGCGTCTGCAGCTTCAGGCCGACCATATAGCTGTCCGGCCAGGCCACGAGGGCTCTGCGGTACCGGACTCGGCCGGAGCAGCGACGGGACGAGACGAGGCTGCAGATGAGTGAGCGTTCGGTGGAGCCGGTGGTCACGGCATCCGACATCTCGGTGACCCACCTCACACCGGCTGGCGAGGTGCATGCCCTCGTGCGCGCCTCCCTGGAGCTGTACCCGGGGGAGCTTGTCGTGCTCATCGGACCCTCGGGGGCAGGAAAGACGACCCTCTTGCACGTCCTCGGTGGTATCGAGGCGGCATCGAGCGGGTCAGTTCGCGTCGGACAGACGGTGGTAACGGATGCCCCGGAGCGCGACCTCGACAGGGTGAGGCGCGACGATATCGCGTTCATCTTCCAGTCCTTCGGGCTGCTCGATGCGCTCACCGCCGCCGAGAACGTCGAGATTCCGCTTCGGATCGTCCGGGCTGAACCGGGCGCGCGCGATGAGCGCGTCAGCGCACTCCTGGAGCGGGTCGGTCTGGCTGGCCACGCCGGGCAGCGTCCGGCAGAACTCTCTGGTGGGCAGCGTCAGCGCGTCGCGATCGCGCGGGCCCTGGCGGCATCGCCGCGGGTGCTGCTCGCCGACGAGCCGACAGGCCAACTCGACTCACACACTGCAGAGGCGATGATCGACCTGATCGCCTCGGTCGCGCATGACGACGGCGTCGCTGTGCTGCTCTCCACCCATGATCCATCGATCGTGGCGCGCGCGGATCGGGTACTCGAGATCCACGACGGGGTGCTCACGGAGCGAAGCTTGCTCGCGCCGGCCTCGGCATCCGAATGATCAGCGCCTCTCAGATCCTGGGTTGTCGGATAGCCTGAGCGCCAGGTGACACGACGAGGCACCGGGGGACCCGCATGCAGTTGAGTTCGTTTCCGATCATCGGCATCGCGCTTGCCGTGCTGTCGGCGGCGCTGCTCACTGTCGGAAACCACCTCCAATCGGTCGGGGTCGAACGGGCCAGCGGTGGGGGCTCACGGCGCCTCGGTGTCGCGGGTTTCTGGGCCCTCGCGAGGACGCCCGTTTGGCTCCTCGGGTCTGTGTTGTTCGGGCTGGCCATTCTCGCGCAACTGGCTGCTCTCGCTTTCGCCCCGCTTATCGTCGTCCAGCCGGTGGGAGTGATCGCGCTCGTTTTCGCTTCTGCGCTCACCGCGGTCGTCACGCGCCGCCCGCCTCGCCGCCCCGAAATCGTGGCGATCGCGGTCGCCGTGGTGAGCCTTGCCGCGTTCGTCGGAGTGGCCGCGGCTGTGAGCGTGCAGACAGCGATCACCGATCGCGAGCTCATCCTGATCCTCATCATTCTGCTCGTTGTTCTTGCCGCGACCTTCGCGACTCTTGCGCTGATGCGGCGCCGCGGCATCCCGCCCGTTGCCTATGTCGTGCTCGGCGGGCTGTTCGCGGGATTCGTCGCAACCCTCGGCAAGACCGTCATCCTCCGTGTCCAGACCGCGTGGGCGTCGCAGGACTTCGGGATCGACGACACAAACCTGCTGACGATCGCGTGCCTGATCGGGATCGCTGTGGCCGGCGCGCTGTCGATCTACTTCGTGCAGACAGCCCACACCGTGAGCAACCCGCAGACAGTTGTCGCGGGGCTCACGATCGTCGACCCCTTCGTTGCAGTCATCCTCGGAATCACGGTGCTCGGCGAAGCAGCCGGCGCGCCGCTGTGGAGCTTTGGCGTGTTTGCGGTTGCCGGCGCCGGTGCCATGTGGGCGGTCTGGCGACTGGCCTCGATCACCCGGCCGTCGCGATGATCAGTTCCCGTGTCGCGGGCTGACTAGCGACCGGGCGAGCCGGCTCGGCGAGAATATCCCCATGCCCGCATACGAGTTCTCTGCCGACCCACGCCGCGTCGATCGGGTCACGGTTCATCGCTGGCTGAGTGAATTGTCGTACTGGGCACGCGGGCGCTCGCGCGAGCAGCAGGACGCCGCGATCGAGGGCTCCCGCAACTACGGCGTCTACGACCGCGATACCGGTGAGCAGGTGGGCTACGCGCGAATCGTGACCGATGGCGCGACCTTCGCCTCGCTCTGCGATGTCTTCGTCTCACCCGACGCTCGAGGTCAGGGCATCGGCAAGGCGCTCATGGCCGGGATCGTCGCAGATGTCCAGCCGCTCGGCGTCCGCCGTGTCATGCTCGCCACCGCTGACGCGCACGGACTGTATGCGCAATTCGGATTCGAAGGCCTGCGTGCGGCCGAGAAGTACATGGTTCTCGGCGCCCACTGATACGTCGGGCGCGTGTGTCGGTGCCGGGCGGTACGCTCGCGGCATGCATCGGCTCACTCGGGACGAAGCGCGCCGGATCGCCGTGCGCGCGCAGTTGTTGGATGCCGATCGTCCCGGCGATGTCGTCGAGGTCGCCGAACAACTCGGCAGCATCAAGATCGATCCGACGGCGACGATCGCGCCCGCCGAGCAGACCGCCTTCTGGAGTCGCATCGGATGGGGATATGAGCCGGGTCAGCTGAAGAAGGCCGTCGAAGACGATCGCCTGCTGTTCGAACTCGACGGGCGATTCTTCGCGTCCAGCCTGATGCCCTACATGGTGCCCCTGATGCGTGCCCGGCAGTTGCGTGCCGCTTCCCGCGAGTACCTGGAGGCAAACGCTGCCTTTCGCAATGATGTCCTGGCTCGGCTGCGCGCCGAGGGGCCGCTGCTGGCATCCGAGATTCCCGATACCAGCGTCGTGCAGCGCAGCAACGAGAGCGGCTGGTACGGATCGAATCAGGTGCCACGGATGCTCGAGCTGCTCTCGGTCATCGGCGAGGTGGCCGTGGTCCGACGCGAGAACCGCCAGCGCGTGTGGGACCTTGCCGAGCGGCTCTATGGTCCCGATGACGGGGCCATCACGGCCGAGGAAGCCGAAGAGCGGATGCAGCAGCGGCGCCTTCAGGCTGCGGGGATCGCGCGCCAGAAGTCGCCCTGGAGTGATGTCGGCATGGCGGGGGAGCCGGCGGAGATCGAGGGGAGCGCGTGGAAATGGCGCGTCGACCCCGAGGCGATCGCCGCCCACGATGACGACCCCGGTGGTCGGGTCGCGATCCTCAACCCGTACGACCGGATGCTCTTCGACAGGCCTCGCCTGGCTGAGCTGTTCGACTTCGACTTCGTCCTCGAGCAGTTCAAGCCCAAAGCGCAGCGCGTGTACGGCTACTTCGTGCATCCGATTCTCATCGGCGACCGTTTCTCGGCTCTCCTGGATGCTGAACTCGACAAGAAGAAAGAGAACCTCGTCGTCTCGGCGGTGCACGAACTCATCCCGTTCGATGACGAGGAGCGCGAGATGGTGGATGCCGAAATCCGCGACCTCGGGGAGTGGCTGGGCGTCCCGGTGGTGTTCGCCTCGGGACGCCGGTAGGCCCAGCGCGTACCCTCGGACCATGGCGCACCGGATCTTCACGACGAGCTTCGCTTCCGTCTACCCGCTCTACGTCGCGAAGGCCGAGCGCAAGGGTCGCACGAAGGATGAAGTCGACGAGATCATCCGGTGGCTGACAGGCTTCGACGACGAGGCTCTGGCGCGACACCTCGACGAGCAGACGACGTTCGAGGAGTTCTTCGAGGATGCCGATCTCAATCCGCGTGTCTCGGCGATCACGGGCGTCGTGTGCGGCGTGCGTGTGGAAGAGATCGAGGATCCGCTGATGCAGAAGATCCGCTACCTCGACAAGCTGATCGACGAACTGGCCAAGGGCAAGGCGATGCCGAAGATCCTCCGGCAGGCGTGACGTTGCCGCTCGTCAATCATCTGGGTATCTCGGTCGCCGACGTCGCGGCGACTGCTGACCGATTCGAGCCGGTGCTCACCGAGCTCGGCTACGTTTGCACGGATGCCGGGTCCACAGTGTTCTGGACGAGGCTTGCCCGCTCCGCCCGACAGCTCACCGGAGGCTGGCGTTGATCTGGACGCTTCTGATCCTCTTCGTTCCGGTCGTCGGCCCGGCGCTCTGGCTGACGGCAGGGCGCCGGATGACTCTCGAAACGAGCCACGATCGGCCGTAGCGGAGCTCGGTACCTTCGGGTCGGGGCCTCCGCTCAGTCGCGCCTTGACGCTGGTCGCAAAGCGCGAAAGTCGCGCGAAGGCGCGACTGAAGGGGAGTGTCGGGACACCTCGCGATTCGAGCGTTCTGAGGTGCACCTAGCCAGGATGAATGTCGGAGGTATGTTCTAATGTCGAGGCATGACGAACTCGCTGGCAGGTATCGCCGAGGCGCTGGAAGCGCTCGCTGCTGCAGGCGCTGAACGGTCGCCGGAGTCGTTGACCGCGGCCGAGTTGGTTGCCGTGAACAACGCCTACGGAGCGTTGCGGCGGCGAGTTGACGCAGCCTTCGCGCCCGTTGCCGCCGAGATCGCGCGTCAGTCGCGGCGGGAACTCGGCAAAGAATCGCTTGCCAAGCGTCAGGGATTCGCTTCGCCAGCGGCGCTGATCTCCACCACGACGGGGACCGGCATCGGTGAGGCGCTTCGCATCGTCCAGGTCGGTGAGGCAACCGCGCCGCGGATGACGCTCACGGGTGATCCGCTGCCCGCAAAGCGGCAGTTTGTGGCCGCCTCGATCGCCCGGGGAGACCTTGGGGTGACGCCGGCGGCGGCGATCGTGACCCTTCTCGACCGGCTTTCCCTTCGTGTAGACCCTGCGCGCATCGACGAAGCAGAACGGCAGCTCGTGGAACTTGCGCCCGGAATGCGGCCCGACGAACTCTCGAAGCTGCTGGCGCGCGTCGAGGCGCACCTCGATCCCGATGGTGTCGAACCGCGGCACGAGGATGCCCGGGCGCAGCGCTCTCTCGTCATCCAGGAGCGCGACGGCATGGTGACACTCACGGCAAAACTGGATGCCGAGACCGCGGTGCCCGTGAAGACGGCGATTGAAGCGATGGTGACCCAGGTCTTGCGCCGCAACGAGCATGCATCCACCGACGAGCGCGACCTGCGATCCGTGAAGCAGCTTGCCGCAGACGCGTTGGCGGACCTGTGTCGGCACGGATTGAGCTGCGACCGTGTCCCCACGGGCCCTGCAACCACCGTCGTCGTGCGTATGAGTCTTGAGGAACTGCAGAGCGGAATCGGGGCTGCCACGATCGACGGTCTCGATCAACCGGTTTCGGCAGGAGCCGTCCGCCGGCTCGCGGCCGACGCCCAAGTTATCCCGTGTGTGCTGGGTGGCGAGAGCGAGATTCTCGACTGGGGAAGGCTCAAGCGTTTGTTCACTCCCGCCCAGAAGCTTGCGCTCGCAGGAAGAGACGGCGGATGCATCTTCTGCGGCGCCCCGCCCGGGTGGTGCATTGTTCATCACGCGAAGTGGTGGGAACGAGATACCGGTCCAACCGACCTCGAGAATGGTGTGCTCCTATGCACCGGCTGTCACCATCGCGTTCATGACGACGGGTGGGAGATCGAGATCGACAGCACCGGCCCGGCTGGGCGGGTCTGGCTCATCCCGCCCGCGTGGATCGACCCCGTCCGGACGCCCCGGCTCGCCGGTAGCTCCCGCTTCGCGCTCACAGCGTGAGCGCTTATCCGCTGGTCCGGGCGAGAGAGGCCCATCGGGTACGATGGACAGGCTGTTCTGGTGACGTGTCTGAGCGGCCTAAGGAGCACGATTGGAAGTCGTGTGTGCGTGCAAGCGCACCGTGGGTTCAAATCCCACCGTCACCGCCATGTGTCCTGAGTCGCGTCATCGTTTACGAACGGGTCGCGGCTCAGGGCTTTTTCGTGGGTTCGGGGTATTGACGATGACGCCGCCGTGGCGAACCAGCCGACGGTGACGGTCGCTGCTTCTCGGTCGGCTCGGGTCGAGAGAGGGGCGTGCTTCGCGTACCAGAGCACGCCCCCTCTGCAGGGATGCTTCGCGGTCACGGCGCGATGGTCAACTCCGCGATCTCTCCCTCGCGCACCGTGAACCGGTAGCGCAAATCTGCCGTTCCCCCGGGGAAGTTTCCCTGCAGACGCGCCGAGACCACCCACTGGTCGGGCCCCTCCTGTCGCTGCCCGATCAGTGTGGTCGCGTAGGTGTACTCGGAGGCAGCTTTCGTCAGCCAGTCCCGAATCCGATCGGTGCCCTCGTAGCGGATGCCCTCATCCGTCACCCGGCCATCTGCCGAGAACGTCTGCAGAACGGCGCGCCAGTCGCCGCCGTCGCCGTGCTCCCTCAGGTAGCGCACGATAACCTCGGGAAGGATCGCTGCGTCGTAGGGGTCGACGGTGTGTGTCTCAGCCATGTTTCTGCCTTTCGTTGTCTCTTGATGTGCGCGTCCGCGCCTGCGGCGGAGATCATCGCGGTGCTGTGGGTGTCGCACCAGACCAGCGTTGGGCTTCCCCCAAGGGGAAGGTCAAGAGATCGGATGCACGTGCGCGGCATCCGCCAGAACAGCGACCGGTCGCTGTGGTCTTGCATACGCTTCGATCGATCCCCCGCCGGCGGCGCCCCGACCGACCCGGCGGCGCCCCGACCGACCCGGCGGTGGTGCCGAGCGAGCCGCGCACCACGGTCGAACACGGATACCTTCCCCCGGGTGTTTCCGTCACAGACGACACGTATCCGGGCGTCACCCGACTCAATCCGGCGCTCCTTCGCGCGCTCCGCAACGCGGTCTCGGTCGCATCCTCCGATGGCGTGGTCTTCGGGCGCAGGTCTCCCTGCCGGCTGCGGCGGCTGCCGAGAGTGCAAATCAGTGAGTCACGCGGAAGACGGGCCACTGGATCTCGGTGGTCGTCGTGGGATCTGTGCCGGGGAGGCCCTCGAGGTAGATCTCGCGGGCGGGCGCATCCGTGGCCAGTTGGTGTCGCGCGACATACGTACCGAGGGCGGCATAGGCGCGGGGGACACGATCATCGCTGCCTCTGTGAACGGCGACGGCGACCTCGACGGGTGGCAGAGTCTCGCGCGTGAGACCGCCACCAACAAGATCGTCGGCGATGTCGTCGGCGTTTGTGAGGAACACCGTCGCTCTACCGCGGCCGTCGGCGATGAGTTCGTTGGGCCATACGCCGCCCAGCTGGCTTCCCGCTGAGCCGGGGGCTCGGGCGGCGATGCTCTGTAGCTGGGCGGTAGCCTCGCGGAACCATTGCTCGAGGTCCCCGAGCTCGATCACCTCGCTAAGCGAAAGGACCGCCATGGCCGGTACCGTGCGGAATGTGACGGCGATCTCCGGATCGGGTGGGCTGAGCAATCCGCGAAGCTGCTCGGCGGCCGCCTGTGTCTCCGCGAGTTCCTGCTCGAGGCGCCCGAGATGCGTTGAGAGGAGCGCGGCGCGCGCCGTGATGTCGGGGGCTGCCAGGATCTCCCGGATGGTGGGCACCGGTAATCTCAGTGCCCGCAGGGACCGGATGACCTGAGCGTCGGGGATCTGCTCGGCTGCGTAGAGACGGTAGCCGCTGTGCTCGTCGACCAGGGCAGGCGCGAGGATGCCGTTCTGGTGGTAGAAGCGGAGGGCCTTCGCGCTCAGGCGGACGGCGCGGGAGAAATCGCCGATCGTCATGAGAGAGCTCACTTCTCGATCATCGGAGAGCGCGCCAAGAGTGCGCATCCACCATGCAGAGTCCACGTGCATAGGTTGTGCTTGTCGGAGGTGGTGCGGGGGATGTGATGGCGGTCACGCGGCACGAGCAACCGATCGATGCGCTCGTTGCCGGCGACTCCGTCGGCGCGGCCGACGTCACCTTCGCGATATGGCACATCCTTGCTGCCGAAGGCGAGGAGCCGTGCTAACTCGCACCGGTGCGTGACCGTACTCACCCGGGTCGCGGCTCAAGGCTTATTCGTCTAGCTGCGGGGAAACAGGCCGAGCACCAGTGACCGGGGCGCGACCAGGGCGATCGATCGTCGCGCAGGAGAGGCCGCCAGCATCACCTGGCCGCGAACCTCTCGAGCCGCCTGGGCGAGCGTCCCCCGCTCGGTTCCGCCATCGCCAGGCCGCGGCCTCGGCGCCGTGCCAGCACCGGCGAGTGCATAGGACTCTCGTTCAATAGCCGACACGAGCACAGCCATGGCATCCGCATCAACGCCGTGATGCCGTACGAGCCGGTCCCCGAGCATCCGCGGGGTGTCGCTCCCCGCCACCCGGATGCCGAGATCCGCCGCGGTATCCCGAACAACTGCCCACGCGGCCACCGCATCACCGCGCGCGGCCGAAGCAAGCAGCCGCCGTCGGCGCAGCTCGGCAACGACGCCCGGCGCGGCCAGAAGAGCGAGCATCCCGACCGCGAACGCTCCCCATCCGAACGCCGCAAGGTTGCGTTGCAAGGGAAGGGGAACCGAGGCATTCGGGGTGTCGAGGTTCTCGGAGAGGGCCGATCGCGTGGGCTGCGGGGTTGCCGACGGGGTGGATGACGCGGTCGGTGTGGGGTCAGCCGTGTCGTCCTGTGCGGCATCCGTGGCCGAGCCGAACCGCGTCGCCGTCCCGAGGCTGTTGGTCGGCTCGAATGCGACCCAGCCGATCCCGTCGAAGTACACCTCGGGCCACGCGTGAAGCTGACCGCTGAGTACCGACCGCACGTTCTGCCCGTCGACGACGGTGCTGGTGTTGACGCCGGGCAGGTAGCCGACCACGATCCGCGAGGGCATGTCGAGGGTCCGTGCCATGAGCGCAAATGCCGACGCGAAGTGCACGCAGTACCCGGACTTCACCTCGAGGAACGCCGCCACCGCGTCAGCGCCTGACCCGTCGAACCCCTGCTCGACCGGGGCGTCGAGCGAGTACCGGAAGTCCGATCCGCGGAACCAGGACTGCATCGCGATCAGCGCGTCATAGTCGTTCGTGGTGCCGGCGGTGATCTCTCGCGCGGTCTGGGCGATGATCTCGGGGAGGTTGTCGGGCAGAGCGGATGCCGTGTCCCGAACCCGGTCAGGGTTGGCATCCGCTGCACGGATCTGGTCGAGGGTCGGTTCGGGGACGCGGGTCTCGACGACATACGACTGCCCCTGCGTCGCCCCGTTCTCGCCCACGACCGTCCGGTTCAGCGGCATCACGTTCCACGAACCCGACAGGCCTTCGACTCCCACAGCAGGGAAGGGCACCGGAAGCCAGGATGCGGAGAGGTCGGTGATCTCCACAGTCGTGGAGTAGTCGGCCACCTCGATGCCGGGACCGGTTTCGACATCGCCGAACGCGGCTCCGCCTTCCAAGGGAAGCGACCACGTGCGGTCGGGTTCCCAGACGGCGCCGGTGAACTCGCTGAGCGTTGCCACGCGCAGGTACGGAGGCAGCGGCGCGGTCGAGCGCATCCGCAGGACCTCGATCTGCTCGGGGCGACGCAGATCCTGCCCGAGTGAGAGGGATGCATCGATCCCGGCGGTCCCGCTCCCGGACGCAACCCGGGGGCCTGGCTGGGGGAGGGAGGGAGTGATCAGGAGGGTCGCGACGAGCGCGAGCGCGCCGATACCTGCTGCGACGGCGGAGGCGCCGCTTGCACGACCTCCCCGAGGCTCCCGGCCGCGCGTCTCGGCGCGAAGCATCAGCAGCACGGCTGCTGCCAGTAGCGCGAACGACCACAGGTTGACGGCGCTGGGTACCGCGAGCGCAGGAATCAGCGACACCGTGAACAGTGCGACACCGGCCAGGAGCGGCATCCGCGCTGTCAACGCGATGTGATCCACGGCAATCGTGAACAGGCCGGCCGCCCCGACGACCAAGAAGCTCAACGCCGGAGTGGGGACCATGGGGGCCGCGCTGTAGAAGATCTCCTCGGATGCCGTGACCACGAGGCCCGCTGCCTGATCGACGCTCCCAAAGACCGGGATGATCCCCCACAGAGCGGTCTCTCGCAGGAACACCACTGTGACGACGCCGATCGTCAGCGCCAGCTCCACGGCGCTGATACCGACCGCCGACATCCGGGTGCGGCGGAGCAGGAATCCTGTGGCCATAGTCGCCGCCGACAGCGCGAGGGCTCCCCAGATCCAGGCGCCGGGCGCGATGACTCGCGTTACGGGAAGAAGCGCGGCGACGATCCCGATCATCACACCGACGGTAAGCAGGGCGTCGGAGCGTCCGTTTCGCGTCCCCCGGCGGCGGGCGCTGCGCGCTGCTCGCCATCGTGTCGACAAGCTCATCGCCGCGGACCTTGATCGCGCGCGTCGTCCCACCAGCCGGGCATCTCGGGTCCCACGCGAATGGCCTGAACTCGCCACCCCAACTCCGCTGCGTGGTCGAAGGCGTCAGCGCTGGCGTCGGTGGCCAGCAGGATCGGCAGGGTCGTGTGTGCGCCGATGGGTGCCAGGGCTGCGACATCAGACTCAGAGACGGAGCCGGTGATGATGACGATCGGGCCACTGCCGACCCGAGCGAAGGCGCGCGGCAAATCATGGATGTTGTGCCCGGTGCCCGCGATGATGGTTGCGCAGTCCGCAGCGAACGCGTCGAGGAGCGCCTTTTCGCCCGGTTCGATGGGCTCGTGGAGCGGGGTTCCGTCGCTGTCGAGAACGCTGACGGTGTAGCCGTCGCGCGAGAGTTGCGCGACAGCCGACACGGTTGTGGCAACCGCTGCCTCGAAAGCGGGATCCTGCCCAGGCGCGGTAGCGGCCCCGGCCCCCCAGCGCGCGTCGTCCCGGTCGAGCACGACGACGGCATCCGGTGCCGATTCATTCTCTTCCTGGCGCACCATCAGTCCGTCGTAGTGAGCTGACGCACGCCAGTGGATGCGGCGCATCGAATCCCCCGGCTGATAGGGGCGGGCCAGCAGGTTGTCCACGCCGTGGCCCCGCTGGGTGTGGGTGGCGTGGAGCGCCCCACCCGCTGTCGCCGTCATCGCACGCAGCGCCGTGACCTCGACCTGCGCGGGGGCGACCCTGACCGATTCGGCGGCGACAACCCGCACCGCGCGGCGGGCCAGCCCGAAGGGGTCTTCGGTGACCACCCGCAGCGGGCCGAGAGCGTAGGTGCCACGCGTGGTGGGCGTCACGCTGTAGGTCACCGTCGCGACTCGCTCGGCGCCGCGCCACATCAGATCGCCCTCGAGTTGGCCGATGAAGACCGGATCGGCGTGCTCGTGCCACCGCCCCGATCTGCCCATCATGCGGGTCGGCGGCCGTAGCGTCACCGTGACCGTCGTGGGTTTGCCGACCGTCGCGACGTCAGGGACGATCCGTCTGGGTGTGGCGGTGGGAGCCGCGCGAAACCAGAGCGATGCGAGGCTCCCCGCGCACAGCACCGCCATGAGGACACCGAAGAACATGAGTTCGAGCACGCCGGTCTCGCCCGCGATCACGAACGAGGCGATGGAAAGCGTCAGAGCACCGGTGCCCCGAAGCGTGAATGGCCACCAGCGCATGTCACCGCCGAGAGGCAAGCGGGACGCGGGCGCTGGCGGCGATCTGGTCGAGAGCGCCTGCTACCGCTGCCTCGCCGTGGTTTGCGCCGCCAGCTGCCCGGGTGGCGATCAGGCGGTGGGCGAACACGGCATGCAGCAGGCCGGTGATGTCATCGGGAATGACAAAGGATCGCCCTTCCAGCGCCGCCGCGACCTTGGCGGCTCGCACCAGTTGCAGCGTCGCGCGCGGGCTCGCTCCGAGCTTCAGGTCAGCGTGAGCGCGGGTCGCCTGAGCAAGAGCGACGGTGTACTCCTCGATGGCCGGTGCCACGTGGATGTGCCGCGCCGCCACGATCAACTCCGCCACCTCGTGGGTCGTGACGACCGGTCGCACGGATTCGAGCGGGTTGACGGTCTCGCGCTGGCGCAGCATGAGCGCTTCGGCGCGCGCATCCGGGTACCCCATCGAGATCCGCATCGTGAACCTGTCACGCTGCGCCTCGGGAAGCGCGTAGGTCCCCTCCATCTCGAGCGGGTTCTGGGTGGCAACGACCAGGAACGGATGCGGCACGAGGTGCGTGTGGCCGTCGACGGTGACCTGCCGCTCTTCCATCGCTTCCAGAAGCGCGGACTGCGTCTTCGGGGAGGAGCGGTTGATCTCGTCGGCGATCACGATGTTGGCGAACACCGCTCCGGGCTTGAACTCGAACTCACGATCGATGGGGTTGAAGGCCGAAACGCCGGTGACGTCGCCCGGGAGCAAGTCGGGAGTGAACTGGATGCGTCGCACGGCGGCATCGATGGATGCTGCCAGCGCTCGAGCGAGCATCGTCTTGCCGACGCCGGGCACATCCTCAATGAGGAGGTGCCCCTCGGCAAGCAGGCAGATGAGCGCACTGCGAGCTGCCTCCGGCTTACCGTCGATCACGGAAGTGATAGCCCCGAGGATCGCGTCGGTGACCTCGGCGAATCGCTCCACGGCAACCGGCGGGCTTCCCGGGGCGACCTGATCCTCGCCGATGACGCTCTCGGTCATACCGCCCCCTCCGCCTGTGGGCGCGCCGCCTCGTCGGATACGCGGCGCCTCGTCGGTCGTTGCACAATCGTAACCTTGGCCGGTGGGCGCGGCTCTGGGAGGACGCCGCGAATCCCGGCCAGGGCGAATGGTTAGACTAGGGGAAGCTCTCCGCGCGGCGGCATCCAGGCCAACTCCCCCAGGACGGAAACGTAGCAAGGGTAACCAGGCTCTGCCGGGTGCGCGGAGAGTCTTACTTTTATCCGGCACCTCGCCTGCGCCGCTCCCGGGCTCGCGCCTAGGCTGAACACGTGGCGCAGAGCATCTTCATCACCTCGGCAGAAGGTCACTCCGGAAAGTCCACCATCGCCCTGGGCGTGCTCGATGCACTGAGTCATGCCACACCGCGCGTTGGTGTGTTCCGAGCCATCGCTCGGTCGACTGTCGAACCCGACTACGTGCTCGAGATGCTTCTCGCCCACGACGGTGTCGACCTTCCCTACGAGGACTGCATCGGGGTGACATACGACGAGGTGCGCGCGGACCCCGACGCCGCCCTCGGCAAGATCGTGGAGCGCTACAAGGCAGTCGAGGCGCAGTGTGACGCTGTCGTGATCGTGGGGAGCGACTATACGGATGTCGGATCCCCCGCGGAACTCGGCTACAACGCCCGCATCGCGGCGAACCTCGGCGCGCCGGTTCTGCTCGTCATGAGTGGTCGGACCGGCGAAGCGGAAAAGCTCGGGTCGTCGCCCGCGCGCACTCCTGAGGAGATCGGGCAGATCACCGCCCTCGCGTTGGCGGAGCTCGCGCATGGCCGGGCAGGGCTGCTCGCGGTGGTCGTCAACCGTGCCGAACCGGATCGCATCGACGATGTCGTCGGGACGGTGCGCGAGCTCGTCGATCACGCGCGCGAGCCCGAGCACGTGGCATCCGACGGTGTCGTGCCGGTGTGGGCGATCCCCGAGGACACGTTCCTCGTGGCCCCCACGATGCGCGAAGTCATGGCGGCGATCGATGGAACCCTGATCAAGGGTGACGCGGAACTTCTCTCACGCGAGGTCCTCGGTGTCGTGATCGCGGGGATGTCGATGGTCAATGTGCTTCCGCGGCTGAGCGAAAGCTCCATCGTCATGATCCCGGCCGACCGCACCGAAGTACTGCTGGCGACGCTGCTTGCTCACTCCTCGGGCACGTTCCCCTCGATCTCAGGCATCCTGCTCAACGGACCCTTCCCCCTGCCGGAGCAGATCGACAGGCTGATGGATGGCGTCGCCTCGAACCTCCCGGTCATCGCAACCGACGAGGGCACATTCGAGACCGCCGTCAAGGTCATCAACACGCGCGGGCGTTTCGCGGCGGCATCCCAGCGGCGCTATGACACGGCACTGTCGATGTTCGAGCAGCACGTCGACACCGCGGTTCTGAGCAGATCGCTGGGTCTTGCCCGCTCGACAGTGGTCACCCCGCTCATGTTCGAGTACCAGCTGGTGGAGCGGTCCCGCTCGGATCGGCGCCGGATCGTTCTGCCCGAGGGAAGCGACGATCGTGTCATCCGTGCCGCGGCCACAGTTCTTGCGCGCGGCATCGCGGACCTCGTGATCCTTGGCGATGAGGGTGAGATCCGGACGCGGGCTGCGGAGCTCGGCGTCGACCTGTCTGCGGCGCAAATCATCAGCCCCTTCGACCCCGCCTACGTCGAGCAGTTCGCGCAGGAGTACGCGCGCTTGCGGGCCCACAAGGGGATCTCGCTCGATCAGGCAGCCGACACCGTAACCGACGTGTCCTACTTCGGGACGCTGATGGTCCACCTCGGCCTGGCCGATGGCATGGTCTCGGGGGCCGCGCACACGACGGCCCACACGATCCGTCCGGCGTTCGAGATCATCAAGACCAAGCCGGGTGTGTCTGTCGTCTCGAGCGTTTTCCTGATGGCTCTGGCCGACCGGGTGCTTGTCTACGGCGACTGCGCCGTGATTCCCGACCCCACAGCCGAGCAACTCGCTGACATCGCAATCTCGTCTGCAGCGACAGCCTCCCAATTCGGGATCGACCCCCGCGTCGCGATGCTGTCGTACTCGACAGGGGAGTCGGGGTCGGGGGCGGATGTCGAGAAGGTGCGCGCAGCAACCGCCTTCGTTCGCGACCGGGCACCAGAGCTGCTCGTCGAGGGTCCCATCCAGTACGACGCAGCGGCCGACGCGGCAGTTGCCGCAGCGAAGATGCCCGGATCCCAGGTCGCCGGTCGAGCCACGGTGTTCGTCTTCCCCGACCTCAACACGGGGAACAACACCTATAAGGCAGTTCAGCGCTCAGCAGGTGCCGTCGCGATCGGACCCGTGCTGCAGGGCCTGAACAAGCCCATCAACGATCTGTCGCGCGGCGCCCTCGTCGACGACATCGTCAACACCATCGCGATCACCGCGATTCAGGCTCAAGCGGATGCCGACACCCCGGCTCCGGCATCCACTGAGAAGGAAGGGACCACCGCATGAGCGTCGTCCTCGTCGTCAACAGCGGTTCGTCGTCATTCAAGTACCAGCTGATCGACATGGACAACGAAGCGGTGCTCGCCTCGGGCCTCGTGGAGCGGATCGGCCAAGACAACGGTCACTCGCGCCACACCGTTACTGCGGCGGACTTTGCCGCTGACGAGCCAGCGCCGACCTTCGTGAGCGCGACCTCCGAGCGCGATCTGCCGATTCCCGACCACACCGCAGGCTTCCAGGTGATGCTCGATGCCTTCGCGGCGCAGGGTCCGTCCCTGGACGCGAACCCGCCGGTGGCGGTCGGGCACCGCGTCGTGCACGGTGGGGCGCGCTTCTTCGAGCCGACGCTGGTCACCCCGCTCGTGCTCATCAATATCGAAGACCTCTCGGTCCTCGCGCCCCTCCACAACCCGGGGGCGGTCCAGGGCATCCGTGCTGCGCAGGAAGCTTTCGACGCGATTCCCCACGTCGCCGTCTTCGACACCGCGTTCCACCAAACGCTTGCCCCCGCCGCCTACACGTATGCGATCGACCGCGAACTTGCCGAGCAGCATCGCCTGCGCCGGTACGGGTTCCACGGCACCTCGCACAAGTTCGTGAGCGAAGCAGCAGCGGCCTTCCTCGGCCGTCCGCTCGGAGACCTCAAGCAGATCGTGTTCCATCTCGGGAACGGGGCTTCGGTCACCGCGATCGATGGCGGTCGGTCGGTGGACACCTCCATGGGGCTCACGCCGTTGGAGGGCCTGGTCATGGGCACCCGCTCGGGCGACGTTGACCCGGCCATCGTCTTCCAGCTCGCGCGGCGCGCAGGTTTGTCCATCGACGACCTCGACGACCTGCTCAACAAGCGTTCGGGGCTGCTCGGGCTTGCGGGAGCCTCCGACATGCGCGACATCGAACAGCGTTATGAGGATGGTGATGAGGCTGCGACACTCGCCTTCGATGTCTACATCCATCGCCTCCGCACCTACGCCGGTGCGTATCTCGCGCAGCTCGGCGGTGTGGATGTCATCTCCTTCACCGCCGGCGTCGGTGAAAACTCGCCCATCATTCGTGCGGCAGCCCTCGAAACCCTCGGCTTTGCGGGAGTGGAGATCGACCCGGAGCGCAACGAGCGGCGGGAGCGCGGCATCCGTCGTATCTCGACCGACGCCTCGGCGGTGAGCGTCCTGGTCGTACCGACCAATGAAGAACTCGAGATCGCTCGGCAAACTCTCGGCGTCGCGCAGGGCTGAGCGCCCGCAAACCAGCATTGCGGCAGGGTCGAACTACTACGCTTGCACCACGGCGTCAGCCGTACCCGACCTGTTGCCATGGCTCGCGCCAACGCTTTCGACATCGCCACCCGCCGGGAGGATTCCTGTGGCCGACGCTCTTCCCGATCTCACCGCCTACGACGCGGTGCTCTTCGATCTGGACGGGGTACTGACACCGACCGCCGAGGTGCACATGCACGCGTGGCAGTCGATGTTCCAGGAGCTCTTCGCGGCGTGGAACATCACGCCCGAGTACACCGAGCGCGACTACTTCGAGCACCTCGACGGCAAGAAGCGCTACGACGGAGTCGCGAGTCTCCTGTGGAGCCGTGATGTCGAAGTGCCCTGGGGCGACCCGAGCGATTCCCCTGAGCTCGACACCGTCTGCGGCATCGGCAACCGCAAGAACGCCGTCTTCGAGAGCGTGCTGCGAAGCGAAGGAATCGCGCCGTATCCGGGCTCGCTCGCGCTACTGGAGGTGCTGCGGGATGCCGGTACCCGGATCGCGGTGGTCTCGAGTTCCAAGAACGCCCGGGAAGTGCTCACGGCCGCCGGGATCATCGATCGCTTCGAGGTGATCATGGACGGCGTCATCGCCGAACGGGACGGGCTGGCCTCCAAGCCAGCCCCCGACGTGTTCGTCGAGGCAGCTGCCATGCTCGGCGTCGAGCCGGCATCCAGCGCGGCTGTCGAAGACGCCCTGTCAGGTGTCCGCTCTGCGGCTGCTGGCGGATTCGCGCTCGTGGTCGGCGTTGACCGTGGCGTCGGAGCCGAGATTCTGCGCGACGCTGGCGCACACGTGGTGGTCTCCGACCTGGCCGAGTTTCTCGACGGCAACGGTGCCGGCATCCCGACTGCTGCTCTCGCACCCGAACCGGAGGAGTCCGCGTGATCGATCGTGATCGCTATCCCATCGACCCATGGCGGCTCATCGAGACGAGCTATTCGCATGACGAGGTCGGGGTATCCGAGACGCTGTTCGCTGTCGGCAACGGCTACCTGGGCTTGCGCGGCAACAGTCCGGAGGGTCGCTTCGCACACGAGCACGGCACCTTCATCAACGGCTTCCACGAAGTGTTCCCGATCCGGCACGCCGAGCAGGCGTACGGGTTCGCCGAGGTCGGCCAGACGATCATCAACGCCCCCGATGCCAAGATCATGCGGGTCTACGTCGATGACGAGCCGCTGTCGCTCGACATCGCCGATGTGCGCGAGTACGAGCGCGTCCTCGACATGCGTGACGGCGTCATGCGTCGCCGGATTCTCTGGGTCACGCCCTCGGGCAAAGAGGTTCTGATCGAAGACGAACGGCTGGTGTCGTTCGAGGAGAAGCACCTCGCGATCCTGCGCCAGACCGTCACGGTCCTCAACGCTGATGCCCCCGTCACGATCAGCTGTCAGATCATCAACCGGCAAGACGGCGAGGATGTCTACGGCGGCACTCCCGTCGCGCCCAAGAAGGCGGGCTTCGATCCTCGCCGGGCCGAGCGAATCCACCAGCGCGTGCTCCAACCAGAGGAGTACTGGCAGGACGGGGCGCGATCGGCCCTCGCTTACAAGGCCACCGAATCGGAGATGACGATCGCGGTCGTCGCCGACCACATCATCACCACCGACAACGAGTACGACCCGCGGCGCCTGATCGAACCTGACATCGCCAAGAACGTCTTCCGGGTACGGGCGAAGGCCGGCGTGCCGGTCACCGTCACCAAGCTCGTGAGCTACCACACCTCGCGCGGTGTCCCCGCCCGGGAACTTGTCGATCGGTGTCGGAGGACCCTCGATCGCGCCGAGGCCGAGGGCGTCGACGCCTTCTTCAGGGGCCAGCGCGAATGGCTGGATGCGTTCTGGGAACGCTCGGACGTACGGATCGGTGGCCACGACGACCTGCAGCAGGCGACACGCTGGTGCCTCTTCCAGCTCGCCCAGGCTGCAGCACGGGCCGACGGGCTCGGCGTGCCCGCGAAGGGTGTCTCGGGGTCGGGATACTCGGGCCACTACTTTTGGGACACCGAGATCTATGTCCTGCCGTTCCTGGCGTACACGACGCCGCAATGGGCGCGCAACGCGTTGCGGATGCGGTACCTGATGCTTCCCGCCGCGCGCAGGCGCGCGCGCCAGCTCAACGAGGCCGGCGTGCTGTTTCCCTGGCGCACGATCAACGGTGAAGAGGCCTCGGCCTACTACGCCGCTGGCACCGCGCAGTACCACATCAACGCCGACGTGAGTTTTGCCCTCGCGAAGTACGTGCGGGCAACCGGTGACACCGAGTTCCTCTACCGCGAGGGCGTCGACATCGCCGTCGAGACAGCTCGGATGTGGGCGAGTCTCGGCTTCTGGCGCGAGACGGAACTCGACTCCGAGCGCTCCTTCCACATCCACGGTGTGACGGGGCCCGACGAGTACACGACAGTCGTCAACGACAACCTCTTCACAAACGTGATGGCCCGCTTCAACCTGCGGTTCGCTGCCCACACGCTGCGTGACATGGCCCTGGACGCTCCGGAGGAATACCGCCTCATGGTGGATCGCCTGGGCCTGGGCGAGCACGAGATCGAGGCGTGGGAAGCTGCGGCCGAGGCGATGAACATTCCGTTCAGCGATGCCTTCGGCATCCACCCGCAAGATGCGGTCTTCCTCGAGAAAGAAGTCTGGGACCTCGAGAACACCTCGCCCGACCAGCGGCCTCTGCTGCTGCACTTCCACCCGCTCGTGATCTACCGGTACCAGGTGCTGAAGCAGGCGGATGTCGTGCTGGCCCTGTACTTGCAGGGCAATCACTTCACCGCTGAAGAGAAGCTCGCCGACTTCGAGTACTACGACCCGCTGACCACGGGGGATTCGACGCTGTCGGCGGTCGTTCAGGCGATCCTCGCGGCGGAGGTCGGCTACCAGGACCTCGCCCTGAAGTACTTCCTCGAGTCGATCTACGTCGATCTCGGCGACCTGCACCACAACGCGGCGGACGGCGTCCACGTCGCGTCGGCGGGCGGCGTCTGGACCGCGCTGGTGAGTGGATTCGGCGGTATGCGCGACCACTTCGGCGAGCTGAGCTTCGACCCCCGGCTTCCTGCCGACTGGCCCGAGCTCTCGTTCACTCTGCACTGGCAGGCCACGCGGCTTCAGGTCACGATCGCCCGAGACCGCATGTGGATCGCTGCGGGGCCGGGGGAGGCCGTGGAGTTCTCGGTGCGGGGCGCACGATACGTCGTCGAGCCCGAGCAGGAGTTGATGATTCCGCTTGCCGACCAGGGCCCGGTGATTCCCGGGCGGCCCTCGATTCGCCAGTTCGCGGATGTCACCCGCGACGACGGGTCGCTGCTGTCGGCATCCGTGCCGGTCGTCACGACCTCGATCCCGATCGTGGGGTCGCCGGAGACGTTCGAGAGCGTGCCGGAGCAGCTGCCGCAGGCCGCTGACCCGATGTCGTGACCACGCCCTAGGCTGGATGAATGACCACTGCCCTGTACCGCCGGTATCGCCCCGAGGCGTTCGGCGAGATGATCGGGCAGAGTCAGGTCACTGAGCCGCTCATGACCGCGCTGCGGGGCGACCGCGTCGGGCACGCCTACCTGTTCTCTGGGCCTCGCGGGTGCGGCAAGACGACCTCTGCGCGCATCCTCGCGCGGTGCCTGAACTGTGCCCAGGGGCCGACCGACACACCCTGTGGCACGTGCGACAGTTGCATCGAGCTCGGCCGCGGTGGTGGGGGATCGCTGGATGTCGTCGAGATCGACGCCGCCAGCCACAACGGTGTCGATGATGCTCGTGATCTGCGTGAGCGTGCCGTCTTCGCACCCGCACGCGACCGGTTCAAGATCTTCATCCTCGACGAGGCGCACATGGTGACGCCGCAGGGATTCAATGCCCTGCTCAAGCTTGTCGAAGAGCCTCCCGACCACGTGAAGTTCATCTTCGCGACGACCGAGCCCGAAAAGGTCATCGGCACGATCCGGTCGCGCACGCACCATTACCCGTTCCGGCTCGTTCCGCCGGCGGCGATGCTCGAGTATGTGGGCACACTCTGCGAGAGCGAGGGCGTCGTCGTCGATCCCGGTGTGCTCCCCCTGGTCGTGCGTGCTGGCGGTGGGTCGCCGCGAGACACGCTCTCCCTGCTCGACCAGCTCATCGCGGGCTCGGAAGGCGCAGTCACCTACGAGCGCGCGGTTGCTCTCCTCGGCTACACGCACGCCGAGCTTCTCGACGAGATCGTCGACGCGCTCGCGGCATCCGACGCTGCTGGGGTCTTTGCGGCTGTGGATCGTGTCGTGCAGACCGGCCAAGACCCACGCCGGTTCGTCGACGACCTGCTCGAGCGCCTGCGTGACCTCATCGTCGTCGCCGCGACCGGAGACGGTGCTGCAGCAGTGCTGCGCGGTGCCTCACCCGAAGACCTGCAGCGGATGTCGGCGCAGGCCGACCGGTTCGGCGCTCAACGGCTCTCGCGCACCGCCGATGTCGTGGTCGCCGCGCTCGACGAGATGACCGGCGCCACCTCGCCGCGGCTGCAGCTCGAGCTCATGTGCGCGCGCGTTCTGGCGCTGGCAACCGCAGGATCGGTTGCTCCAGCGCCGGCCGCTGCCGCGGCGCCCTCGGCAGCAGCCCCCGCTCCGGCCACGCCCGCTCCGGCACCGGCTGCTGCAGCGCCCGCTCCCGCTCCGCCGGCTGCGGTGCCTACTCCGGCCCCTGAAGCGAGCGCTCCGGAAGCCAGCGCCCCCGCCGCGCCGCCCGCGCCACCGACCGAGCCGGTGACGCTCGACGTTGTGCGGGAGCGGTGGGAAGCCGTGCTCGGCGCGCTGGAGGGCATCAGTCGATCGTCGTGGTTGCTGGTGTCGGTCGCGAGTGTTGCCGACTTCTCCGGCGACGTGCTCACCCTCACGTTCGCCAACGCCTCCGACGTTGCCAAGTTCAAGCATCTTCTTGCCGGCGCAGGACCCAGCGAGGATCTTCGGACTGCGATCAAGCAGGTACTTGGCATCCGGGTGAAGTACCTCGCCAAGCATGACCCCGCAGCCGGTTCCGCGGATTCGGCCGGCCCGTCAGATGAGGGACCCTCCGGTGGGTCGGGCCCTGCCGGGCCGACGCCTGCGCCCAAACCTCGCGGGGGAGCGACAGCCGCAGCCGCGGCTCCCGCCGTGACGGACTGGGCGGTTGCTCCGATCCCCTCCTCCGCTGAGGCACCGACCGCCGTCCTTGCCCCGTCTCTCGCCGTCGACGACGAGCCTGAGGATGCGCCGGTCGGTGTCGCTACGTACGTTCCCGCTCCCCGCGAGGGCGACGTGATGGCAGCCGACGAACCACTCCCCGGCGACGATGACGTCAGCGACGTTGTCGATCTGGATGTCGCTCTCGACCAGGCGCCGGTGATCGCACAGCGGATCGCGCGCGCGCCCGACGGGGCACAGCGCTACGGAGAGGCTGTCGTTCGCCAGTTGCTGGATGCGCGCTTCATCCGCGAAGAGCCGCACGCGTCGCCGACGAGGTTCGGCTGAACATGTACGACGGCATCGTCCAAGACCTGATCGACGAGTTCGGTCGGCTTCCCGGTATCGGTCCGAAGTCGGCCCAGCGGATCGCTTTCCACATCCTGCAGACTCCGTCATTTGACGTGTCGCGCCTGTCGCAACTGCTCGCCGAGGTGCGCGAGAAGGTTCGGTTCTGTGAGATCTGCGGCAACGTGTCCGAGCAGGATCGCTGTAGCATCTGCCGCGACCCGCGCCGTAACCAGACACTGATCTGCGTGGTCGAGGATGCCAAGGATGTCGCGGCCATTGAGCGTACACGCGAGTTCCGTGGGCTGTACCACGTCCTCGGCGGCGCGATCAGCCCGATCGCGGGTGTCGGCCCCGATGACCTGCGCATTACGCCGCTCATGCAGCGCCTGGCCGACGGCACCGTTCAGGAAGTCATCCTTGCCACGAACCCCAACCTCGAAGGTGAGGCCACCGCGACCTATCTGTCGCGCCTGCTGACCTCCCTGCAGATCACGGTGACCAGGCTTGCCTCGGGACTGCCGGTGGGTGGCGACCTCGAATACGCCGACGAGGTCACCCTTGGGCGTGCATTCGAGGGCCGCCGCTCGGTCTAGCCTTGCAGCCCCGCCGCCCATGACCTGGTCGGCATGCGCGGCTCCGTAGAATGGGACGCTGGGTTCGGCATCCGAGCCTGTCATCCCGGGAGTTGCATGTGGCGCTGATCGTCCAGAAGTACGGCGGGTCGTCGGTCGCCGACGCCGAGAGCATCAAGCGCGTCGCCAAACGGATCGTCGATACACGTCGTGCCGGTCACGACGTGGTCGTCGCGGTGAGCGCGATGGGAGACACGACCGACGAGCTTCTCGACCTCGCGGGTCAGGTTGCACCGATTCCTGCGCCCCGGGAACTCGACATGTTGCTCTCCAGTGGTGAGCGGATCTCGATGGCGTTGCTGGCAATGGCGATCTCATCGATGGGTTTCGAGGCGCGCTCGTTCACCGGCAGCCAGGCGGGGATGATCACGGATGCCACGCACGGCGCCGCCCGCATTGTCGATGTCACCCCCATTCGACTCCGCGAGGCTCTTGATGAGGGCGCAATCGTGATTGTCGCCGGCTTCCAGGGCTTCAACCGGGACACCCGTGACATCACGACCCTCGGCCGCGGTGGCTCCGACACGACGGCTGTGGCGCTCGCCGCGGCCCTCGAAGCCGACGTGTGCGAGATCTACAGCGACGTGGACGGGATCTTCACCGCCGACCCGCGCGTGGTGCCGATGGCACGCAAGCTCGATGTCGTCTCCAGCGAAGAGATGCTGGAGCTTGCCGCCAATGGCGCGAAGGTGCTCTACATTCGCGCCGTCGAATATGCTCGCCGTCACGGCGTCCTCATCCATGCCCGCTCGACGTTCAGCTCGAGCGAGGGCACCTATGTTCTGGGTCCGGGTCAGTCCCGTCCCGATGCTCCGGAGGGAGTCACCATGGAAGAACCCATCGTCGCAGGGGTCGCCACCGACCTCGGTCAGGCGAAGATCACGGTCATCGGGGTGCCGGATGTTCCGGGCAAGGCCGCCGAGATCTTCAAGATCGTCGCCAAGTCGGGCGCGAACGTCGACATGATCGTGCAGAACGTGTCGGCCGCAACCACCGGCCGCACCGATATCTCCTTCACGCTCCCCAAGCAGGATGCCGCACCTGCCCTGAAGGCGCTGGCCGCCGACCAGAGCGAGGTCGGGTTCGAAAGTCTCGTGCACGACGACCAGGTCGGCAAGCTCTCGGTGGTCGGCGCCGGGATGCGCACGCACTCGGGTGTGTCGGCAACGCTCTTCGAGGCACTGAGCGTCGCAGGCATCAACATCGAGATGATCTCGACCTCCGAGATCCGGATCTCGGTCGTGCTCCGCGGTTCTGACATCGCAGAGGCGGCTCGCGTCGTGCACACCGCCTACGGGCTGGATGCCGACAGTGCTGCGACCGTCTACGCCGGCACCGGCCGCTAAACTCTCTGAAACCCCGCAGTCGCATGATCCGCGACTCGCACCCCAGCAGCTCCCCTGTCACAGACGGCGATCCACGTCCGCTTTACGCATCATTCTGTGACAGCGGAACGGACCGAGGAACGACCATGACCCGCATCTCCGATTCAGGACTCTCCGTCGCCGTCGTCGGCGCCACCGGCCAGGTCGGTACCGTGATGCGCGAGATTCTCGCGGAGCGTTCGTTCCCGATCGGTGAGCTGCGGCTGTTCGCCACCGCTCGCTCCGCCGGCAGCGCTGTGGAGTTCGGCGGGCACACCGTCATCATCGAGGATGTCGCCACCGCTGACCCCAGCGGTATCGACATCGCCCTGTTCTCGGCTGGGGCAACCGGCAGCCGCGCCCACGCGCCGCGCTTCGCTGCCGCTGGCGCCACCGTGATCGATAACTCCAGCGCCTGGCGGATGGACCCCGAGGTTCCCCTGGTCGTCAGCGAGGTCAACCCGCACGCGATCGACCAGGCAGTCAAGGGCATCATCGCCAACCCCAACTGCACGACGATGGCCGCGATGCCGGTGCTGAAGGTGCTGGATGCCGAGGCGGGGCTCGAACGCCTCATCGTCTCGACCTATCAGGCGGTCAGCGGCTCGGGTCTTGCCGGCGCGCAGGAACTGCTCGGCCAGGTCGAGGGTGTGCTGGCCCAGGGCGACACGCTGCGACTTGTCCACGACGGGTCGGCGGTCGATTTCCCGCAGCCGGAGAAGTACGTTGCTCCGATCGCGTTCGATGTCATCCCGTTCGCCGGCAACCTCGTCGACGATGGCCTCAACGAGACCGACGAAGAGAAGAAGCTCCGCAACGAGAGCCGCAAGATCCTCGAGCTGCCGGACCTCCGGGTAGCGGGCACCTGCGTTCGCGTTCCCGTTTTCACGGGTCATTCGCTGAGCATCAACGCCGAGTTCGCGCGTGAGATCACGCCCGAGCGCGCGCGGGAGATCCTCGCGGATGCTCCGGGCGTCCGCCTCGACGAGGTGCCGACTCCGCTGCAGGCCGCGGGCAAGGACCCGAGCTTTGTGGGACGCATCCGCGCCGACCAATCAGCCCCCGACGGCAAGGGCCTCGTGCTGTTCATCAGCAACGACAACCTGCGCAAGGGTGCGGCGCTGAACGCCGTCCAGATCGCCGAGCTGGTCGCCGCGCGCCTGGTCGCACAGGTCTGATCCCGATCTCTCGACGTCGAGACATCGTCCCAGCCGCCCGTAGACTTGACCGGTGACCGAACCCGTCGACGTCCTGCTGATCGGTGGCGGTGTGATGAGCGCCACCCTGGGCACCTTCATCTCCGAACTCCAACCCGACTGGACCATCGAGGTCTATGAGCGCTTGGGCGATGTCGCCCTGGAGAGCTCGAACGCGTGGAACAACGCCGGCACGGGGCATGCAGCCCTGTGCGAGCTCAACTACATGCCCGCGGCCTCCGACGGCAGCGTGGACCCGGCCAAGGCGATCTCGATCAACGAGCAGTTCCAGCTCAGTCGCCAGTTCTGGGCGTCGCTGGTCGAGCGCGGCATCCTCGATGAGCCCTCGACCTTCATCAACTCGACGCCGCACATGACGTTCGTGCGCGGCGAGAAGGATGTCGCGTATCTGAAACGCCGCTACGAGGCACTGAAGACGCAGCCGCTGTTCGCCGGGATCGAGTACAGCGAAGACTCCCGCGTGATCAACCAGTGGGCACCGCTGCTCATGCAGAAGCGTCTCGCGAGCGATGAGCCCTTCGCGGCGACCCGGGTTCCCGCCGGTACGGACGTCGATTTCGGTGCCCTCACGCGGCAGCTGTTCGACAACCTGCAGCACCGTGGCGGCCGTGTCGTCACGGACCGGCAGGTCACAGGGCTGAAGAAGCTGAAGGACGGCACCTGGGAGGTGTCGTGGCGCAACCAGGTCGGTCGGACGCCCGGCAAGACGCGAGCGCGTTTCGTGTTCGTCGGTGCGGGTGGGTGGGCGATCAAGCTCCTGCAGAAGTCCGGCATCCCCGAGATCAAGGGCTATGGGGTCTTCCCGATCGGCGGGCAGTGGCTCAAGACCAGCAACCCGGCCCTCGTTACCCAGCACCGCGCGAAGGTCTACTCGCAGGCATCCGTCGGTGCGCCGCCCATGTCGGTGCCGCACCTGGACACCCGCGTGGTCGACGGCGAAACGTCGCTGCTGTTCGGGCCGTTCGCGACGTTCAGCCCCAAGTTCCTCAAGCGCGGCTCGATGTTCGACATCGTCGCTCAGGTGCGCCCCGGCAACCTGTGGCCGATGCTCAAGGTCGCAATCGACAACCCCAGCCTCATCCGCTACCTCATCGGCGAGCTGCTGAAGAACAAGAAGCGCAAGGTCGACAGCCTTCGCACGTTCATGCCGACGGCGAAGGATGAGGACTGGATGCTCCTCAACGCCGGTCAGCGCGCCCAGGTGATGAAGAAAGACCCGAAGAAGGGTGGGGTGCTGCAGTTCGGTACCGAGGTCGTGAGCTCGGCTGACGGAACGATCGCAGGCCTCCTGGGTGCGTCGCCGGGAGCTTCCACGGCAGTGTCGATCATGTTGAGCATCCTGAAGTCCAGCTTCCCCGACCGCATTGGCGACTGGGAGGGTACGCTTCGCGAACTCATCCCGAGCTACGGTACGCACCTGAACGGCAGCCCGGATGCCGCGCAGCAGAGCCTCGCTGAGACCGCGAGTGTTCTCGCGCTGAAGGCGTGACGCTCGCCCTGTCGCCGAGCTGAGATCCGATCGTGGCAAAGCTGTACTTCCGGTACGGAGCGATGAACTCCGGAAAGTCCACCGCCCTGCTACAGGCGGCGTACAACTACGAGGAGCGCGGCCAGCACGTGCTGCTGGCCAAGCCCGCGATCGACACGAAGGAAGCCGATCACATCTCGAGCCGGCTCGGTGTCACCCGTCTCGTGGACTTCCTCATCCCGCCGGTCGCCGATCTGCGTGCGCTCTTCGCACATCATCGTGAACAGCTCGTGCGCCGCGAGAACGAAGCGCTCGTTCCCGAAGCTGAAGAGCAGCGCACGGATGTCGCGTGTCTCCTCATCGACGAGGCGCAGTTCCTGACTCCCGAGCAGGTCGACGATCTGCTGCGGATCGTGGTGCTCGATGGCGTTCCGGTGCTCGCGTACGGCATCCGCACTGATTTTCGCACCCACGCGTTCCCGGGATCCCGGCGTTTGCTCGAACTTGCCCACTCGCTCGAGGAACTCAAGACCATCTGCCGCTGCGGACGTAAGGCGATCTTCAACGCGCGCCTGGTGGGCGGCAGGTTCGTCTTCGACGGCGATCAGGTCGCCATCGACGAGCTCTCGACCGACCGCGTCACGTACGAGTCGATGTGTGCCGAGTGCTACCTGCGTGAGTCTGGCGGGCGCATCGACGGTCGCTGAGTCCCTCGGCCCGCGAGGGCCTCAGGCGTTGGCCTCAGCAGGCCGCTGACGCGGCGGCAGCGGTACCAGCATCGAGGTCGCCCGCTGGTACTGCGCGTATGCCGGGTACTTGGATGCCGAGATCGACTCCGTGAACACGGTGGAGCCGATGAACAGCACGGTCAGCAGCGCGGCGCCGATGACCGTCCAGTTGATCACACCGCCCCAGACTCCCGCGCCAGCGGCGACCGCGGCAGTGGCGCCGAGCGCATAGAACGCCCACCACTGCGCCTGCTCGAAGAAGAAGTTCGGATGCCGGCTGTAGCGCCAGAGTCCGGTCGTGAGGAATCCGGGCTCCAGGGTCCCTCCCGCGGCCTGCTTGGCCTTGTGGAAGTCCCACTGCTGCTGGTCGGCAACGAACTCGCCCACCAGGAACAGGGCGAACAGCACAGCGAAGGCTGCATCCCAGCCGGTGAACGGCGTGGGGTTCTGCCACGCGATGAGGGCCGGGAGCGAGATCAGTACGAGGAGGGCGTTCTGGTAGAGCACGATGAAGAACACGTTGAAGAGCTGGAACTGCGCGGGAGTCATCCGGGCCCGCAGGATCGCCCACCGGTAGTCCTCCATCCCGGTGTATCCGCCCTTGCGCGCGAAGTTGAACGTCAAGCGCGCACCCCAGGCCGTGACGAGAACCGCCATCACCACAAGCCGCGTCGCCTCTTCGCCTGCCACGAGCGCGGCAATCGCAAACACCCACACGTAGACCGCCGGCACAACCGACCACAGCCGGTCGACCCACGACGTGTCTTTCGTGATGATCGACGCGACCCAGCAGAACAGTGACACAGCGGCAGCGATGCCGATGACGATGAGGAGGGGATCCATGCCCCCACGCTAGCGTCGGCTCCGGGGTTTTGCGTGGTCATCCCGCGTGCGCGTTTGGCGGTGGTCAGACCACTGGGTAGCCTGAGGCAGACGAAGGAGTGCCTGTGACGGATGCCCCGGCCAAGGCCTGGCGGATCGTGCTGGATCGGATCGAGAGCGATCTGATGAGCGGAGAACTCGGTCCCGGCGACCGCCTGCCCCCCGAACGCGAGTTGGCGACGACCCTGGGTGTCGGCAGGTCGAGTGTTCGCGAGGCGCTACGGGTGCTGGAGGTCATGGGCCTGATACGCACGGGCACGGGCTCCGGCCCGACTGCCGGTGCGATCATCATCGGCACGCCGTCGGGCGGCATGGCGGCCCTCCTGCGGCTGCAGCTGGCAGCGCAGAGCTTCGCGGTCGAGGATGTCGTGCAGACCCGTATCGCTCTCGAGTCGGCCGTCGTCGCTGATCTGGCTGCCGCAGAGTCCCCCGATCTCGTCGATGTTCAGCGGGTGCTGGGGGCGATGGATGACCCGTCGCTGAGCCCGGCGGAGTTCGTTGTCCTCGATGCGCAGCTACACCTGGCGTTGGCGGAAGCTGCTGGAAACGGCGTCACGGTGGCCATGATGGGCGGCCTACGCGACGCCATCGAGGGCTACGTGGCGCGCGGCATCCGTCGAATCGCCGACTGGGATGACGCAGCAGCACGCCTCCGTCACGAGCATCACCAGATCGTCGAGCTCATCGGCGAGGGTCAGGCTGACGCTGCGCGTGCGGCTGTGACCGACCACATCCGTGGTTATTACGCGACGGTCACCGCTCCGACGGAGTAGGCAACGTCGGGATGAACGCCTCGAGGAACTCGGCGGTGTCCTCCCACCCCTCAACGGCCTGGCAGGTGACACCGATCGCGAGGACCGGGTAGTCGTTGCCGTCCGGGTCGAGACGGTCGCCGACGAAGAGCATGTCATCGAGGGGGATGCCGGTCTGTTCGGCGAGCTGGCGCATCCCGTACGCCTTGTCGATCCCGCGCGCGGTGATGTCCACCGAGGTCGATCCGCCGGAGCGCACCTCGAGGTCGGGTACCCGAGCGGCAACGGCCTCGCGGAGCCGGTTCTTCTTCTCTCCCGTGGGATCCCAGGCCATCTTGGCGTCGACGGGAGCCTGCTGCCCTAGGGCTGAGAACGTGATCTGTGAGCCGCGATCTTCGAGGATGTCTCCCCAGGTCTCCGACTCCCACAGGCCGAGGCGCTTGGCCTCTTCTTCGACGGCAGCGAGTGCCCGCTGCTTCTCATCGTCGGTGAGCGAGTGCGCGTAGATGGTCTCGATACCGTCAGTGTTCAGCCGGTAGTACTGCGTGCCGCATGTGGGGAGCAGGTGTAGCCGCGAGAGCGTGTCAGCCGACGTCTCGGGCAGGCGGTCAACGACCTGCATCGTGAACTGGGCGAGCTGTCCGCCCGAGATGATCGCGACCTCGACGCGCTCGGCAAGAGCGACGAGCAGGTCGCCCATCCGCGGGTCGATCGCGCTCTTCGAGGGAGCCAGCGTGTCATCCAGATCGAACGCAACCAGGCGGGGAGGGGTGGCCATCAGGATCCTTCCGGGAGGGGCGACGACACCGTCAGGTCTTGATTGTTGTGATCTTGCTCGATGGTCGGGGTGCGCCCCAGGGCCACTCCACGCGCCGCTTCGCGTCGCGCGGAGCCTCGGGCGCTGGGGGCCCGTTAGTCACCGCGATCATTGTCTTGCGGGAGCCGATCTGTGGTCGACTCCCGCAAGACAATGCGTCGGGGTGACAGGATTTGAACCTGCGGCCTCGTCGTCCCGAACGACGCGCGCTACCAAGCTGCGCCACACCCCGTGGCAACCGTTCGAGTCTACCCGATCAGCGCGCGCCGCCCGAACCGCTGTCGGCATCCACCGCGGTGAGAGTGATCAGCGAGACCTCCGGACGGCAGGCGAAGCGCACCGGCGCGTAGATCGAATGACCGACGCCGGCGCTGACGTTCAGCGGCACCGAGCGTCCCTCGCTCGTCCAGGTGCTCAGGCCCCGCGCCTGGTCGAGCGGGATGTCGCAGTTGGCCACCAGGGCGCCGAATCCCGGCATCCGTACCTGGCCGCCGTGGGTGTGTCCGGCGAAGATCATGTCTGCGCCGAGCCCCGTGAAGGAATCGAGCACGCGGCGGTAAGGCGCGTGGCTGACGCCGATCGTGAGTTCGGGTGACTGCGCCTTCAGGTCGTCCACGAGCGGTGGGAGGACCTCGAGACGGTCCCAGTGCCGGTGGGCATCGCTGACGCCGAAGGCTACGATGGCGTGCCCGTCCACGGCGAAGGATGCGGCGGCATTGTTCAGCTCGCGCCAGCCGAGCGTGCTCTGCAGGTAGTCGTCGAGCGCTCCGACATCGAGGCGGTCTGGCCTCGGTATCGACGTCGAGGGGCCCGAGAAATAACGCAGCGGGTTGCGGGGGAGCGGGGCGTCGTGATCGTTCGATCCGTGCACGTAGACGCCCGGGATGCCGCGCAGCGGGTCGAGCGCGGCGCGAACGCCGGTCAGCCCTTCCGCGTGGCCGAGGTTGTCGCCGGTGTTCACGACGAGGTCAGGGTGGAGCTCGTCGGCAAGCCCCGCGAGCCAGCGCTGCTTGCGGCGCTGCCACGGTGCCATGTGGATGTCGGAGAGGTGCAGGATCCGCAGGGGAGCGGAGCCTGCGGGCAGGATGTGCACCTCGTGTCGGCGCACCGTGTAAAGGTAGCGCTCAATACCCATTCCCCAGACTGCAGTGCCGACGCCGACCGCCCCCACGACCCCGAGGGTCGTGAGGGCGGTGCGTCCGAGCGGTGAGCTCACGGGGTTGGTGCCGGTGCCGGTGCCGTACAGGTCACGTTAAGGTTTACGGTCGATCCCCGCGCGACAACCTTGCCGGCCTCGGGGCTCGTGCCCGTCACGGTTGCCGTCGTGGCGGGGCTGTTGCACGTGCCGCCGGTGACGTTCAGACCCGCATCCTGGAGGGCCTTTCGGGCTGACTCGACCGAACCGCTGACAGCAGGGACGAAAACGCCCTGACCGTTGCTCGGACGAAGCGTGACGACGGTGCCGCCCGCGACCTTTCCTGCGCCGGGATCCTGCTGTGCGACGATTCCGGAACCCTCGGTCGAGTCGACGGGGTCTCCCACGACGACTTCGAATCCGGCATCCTCGAGCGTCTTGGTCGCTGCCTCGACGCTCTGGCCGACCACGTTCGGCAGGTCGTACAGGACGGTCTTCGTGAGGTTCGAGTCAGGTGCGGGGAACCCGTCTCCGCCATAGAGGGCGTCAGCGGCGCGCAGAATGGGCTTTGCCACGGAGTGTCGCGTATAGAGGTGATTCCACGGCCAGCGACTGACATCGGCGTCGCCGACGGAGTTGCCGACCCAGACGGCGGTCGTGACGTTCGTGCTCGAAGCGACCAGCCAGGTCTGCTTCGCTTCGTGCGTACCGGTCTTGCCGAGGATCGGCGTGCCGTCATAGGGGTTTGATGCCCTGCCTGAACCGTTGGTCATAACCCCTTGCAGTGCGTAGGCGGCTGTCGCGGCGATGTTCGGCTCCAGCACCTGGGTGCACGACGCGGCCGGCAGCGCTACCTCGTTGCCGTTGGCATCAGTGATCCGGTCGATCGCCTTCGGGGTGCAATACACGCCGTTGTTCGCAATCGTCGCGTACGCGGCGGCGACGTCGATCGGTGCGATGTTGTTCGAGCCGAGCACCTGGAACGGCACACGCACTTCCACCGGGCTCCCGTCCCCGCGCACGACACCCATCTTCGCGGCAGTCTTCTCGATACCGCAGAGATCGAGTTTCGAGGCCATCGCCAGGAATCCGGTGTTGAGCGAGTCGGCAGTGAACCGCATCGGGGTCCCGACGTAGCCGGAGCTCTTGGCGAAGTTGTTGATCAGCGTCGTGTTGTTGGTGATGTCGCCGAAGCAGCTGTTGCGGAAGGTCTTGAAGACCTGGACATTGCCGTTGAGGACCTCGTTCACCGAGTGACCCTCTTGCAGCCACTCCAAGAGCGTGAAGACCTTGAACGTCGATCCGCCCTCGAACCCGGTGGAACCGCCGTACTTGAGATTTCCCGCGTAGACCAGGGATGAATAGTTCGGATCGCCGGTGATCGTCTCGCTGAAGTTCGTGTTCTGCGTGATCTCCAGGATCCGGCCGGTCTTGGTCTCGATACTCGTCGTCGCAGCGCCGAGGCGCCCCGTCTCGGCGCTGGCGTAGCCGTCGATCGAGGTCTGCACGTTGTCGGTCATCGCCTGTTCAGCGGCTTGCTGAAGGCGCCGGTCGATCGTCAGGTAGACATTGAGTCCGCCCTGCTTCAGGAGCTTCGTGCGCTCTTCCTTCGTCGCACCGAAGGCCTCGTCGTTTTCCATGATTCCGCGGGCGTACTGGCAGAAGTAGGCAGCCTTTCCGGGAACGACTCCACAGCCGGTGCTTGCCGGAGTGATGTTCGGTGTGATCGGTTCGGCAACCGCGGCGTCGTGTTCCTCCTGCGTGATCTTGCCATCGGTAAGCATCCGGTCCAGGACGTAGGTTTGTCGCTTCTTCGTCAGCGAATAGCCGTCAGCCGCACTGTTGATCGGATTGCCGTCCTTGTCGGTCCAGGACCCATCCGGCCTGTCGAGGCGGTAGAGGTTCGGGGTCTGCACCATGCCGGCGAGCGCCGCGGCCTGGCCGAGCGTCAGGTCGGCGGGGTTCACGCCGAAGTAGTAGTGCGCAGCGGCACCGATACCGTAGTTCTGACCGCCGAAGTTCGCGATGTTGAGGTAGCCGAGCAGGATCTCGTCCTTGGAGTACTTCTGCTCGAGAGCGATCGCGTACCGCATCTCCTGCAGCTTTCGCTGGTAGCCCTCGACGCCGCTGGCGACGGTCGCGTCAGTGAAGCACGCGTCCTTGGCGGCATCCTTCTCTTCCTGCGTCATGTCGGCGTCGTCGCCGGTGCCGACCTCGGCCTCGCACTTCTGGATGAGGATGTTCTTCACGTACTGCTGGCTGATGGATGACCCACCGCCCTGCTCGCCGCCGGAGATGACGGCGCGAGCGGTTCCGACGAGATCGACACCGCCGTGCGAGTAGAAGTTCTTGTCTTCGCTCGAGAGGATCGCGTCATACATGACAGGCGCGACCTCATCGAAGGTCACCGGATCGCGGTTCTGGTCATAGAACTGCGTCATGACCTCGTACTCGCCCGTGTCGTAGTTCATCCAGTAGAAGGTCGTCGGCAGCATCAGCTCGTCGATCTCGAGCGCGCTGGGAAGATTGTCGAAAAGCGTGATCGCGCTGGATGCAGCGGCACCAGAAATGGCGATCGCCGGCGTCACGGTAGCGGCAACGAGGACTCCGGCGACGGTGCTGAGGCCGACCACACCGAGGAGGCCGCCGAGCACACCGCCAGCCGTTCTTTTCGTTTCAGGCATAGGCTTGATGCTAAGGGAGCTTCCTGTGCGAAGGCTCGACAGCTTCGCGCGCGCCCGCCAGGTCGAGGCCGCAGGGAGGCATCCGTTCCCTCGCCGTCACCGACCACCCGGGAGCCCCGATGATCACGTGGGAGTACATGACCACGCCGCTGCTGATCCACAACACCGCCGCGATCCTCAACAACTGGGGCAAGCAGGGGTGGGAACTCGTGCAGGTCGTGCCCGGTCCCGAGGGTGGCCTCGTCGGATACTTCAAGCGTCCTACCGGCGGGGGAGCAGCCAACGCCGGCCTCGATGCGGCAGCTGTTGCCGCCCAGCAGTTCGGAGAGTGACCCGATGAGCGTATCCACCCGCCTTGCAGAGCTCGGCATCGATCTTCCCGAGATCGCCCCGCCCGTAGCCGCGTACATCCCCGCGAAGGTCCACGGCGACCTCGTCTACACCGCCGGTCAGCTCCCCTTCGTTTCGGGTGCACTGCCGGCCACCGGCAAGGTCGGCGACGGCCACGGGCTCGTTCCGGCGTCGGATGCCGCATCCTACGCTCGGCAGTCAGCGCTCAACGCGATCGCTGCCGCCGCGGCTGCCGCGGGCGGCGTCGACAAGCTGACCGGCGTGCTCAAGGTGACCGGCTTCGTGGCATCCGTTCCCGAGTTCACCGGGCAGCCTGGGGTCATCAACGGCGCGAGCGAACTGCTCGGCGAGGTCTTCGGCGACGCCGGCCGCCACGCGCGCTCGGCAGTGGGCGTTCCGGTGCTGCCGCTCGACAGCCCCGTCGAGGTCGAGGTCATCTTCACTCTCGGCTGAGCGCCGCGCTCGAGCGCAGGAGTTCTCCGCAGGGTAGGACCTTTCGCGTCTGAAACGTCCTACCTAGCGGATTTCTCCTACCTCGCGGATGCCGAGACTCAGCCCGGATGCCGGACTCAGCGCACCTGCGCGGAGATCACCGACATCACCATCGTGTCGGCGAGCGTCGTCGTGTCACCGACCTCGCGGCCCTCGGCCACATCGCGCAGCAGGCGACGCATGATCTTGCCCGATCTCGTCTTGGGGAGCTCTCCGACGATGTAGATATCGCGCGGGCGGGCGATGGGGCCGATCTGTTCGCCGACCCAGCTGCGCAGCTGCGCGGCGAGTCCCTCGGGGGAGTGGGCCTCGAGGAAGCTCTCTTTGAGGATGACGAACGCGACGACGGCCTGACCGGTAGTCTCATCGGACGCCCCGACCACAGCTGCCTCGGCCGTGGCCTCGTGTGCGACCAGAGCGGATTCGATCTCGGCGGTCGAGAGCCGGTGACCCGAGACGTTCATGACGTCATCCACGCGGCCGAGCAGCCAGACGTCGCCGTCCTCGTCCAGGCGCGCACCGTCGCCGGCGAAGTAGTAACCCTGATCGCGGAACTTCTCCCAGTAGGTTTCGACGAACCGTTCCGGGTCGCCCCAGATGCCGCGCAACATGCTCGGCCACGGTTCGGTGAGCACGAGCAGCCCGCCGTTTCCGTTGCCGACGTGCTCGCCTGCCTCGTCGACGACATCCACGCCGATTCCCGGCAGCGGAACCTGCGCGCTTCCGGGCTTGGCCTCGGTGACCCCGGGGAGAGCCGAGATCATGATCGCGCCGGTCTCGGTCTGCCACCACGTGTCGACGATGGGCGCGGCATCCCCGCCGATGACCTCGCGGTACCACATCCACGCCTCGGGGTTGATGGGCTCACCCACCGAGCCGAGCAGACGGATGCTGGACAGATCGAACTTCTGCACCGCGGTGCGTCCGATCTTCATGAACGAACGGATCGCCGTGGGTGCGGTGTACAGGATCGTCACGCCGTACTTCTCGACGAGTTCCCACCAGCGCGCCGGATGCGGGCTTTCGGGTGTTCCCTCATACAGGACCTGCGTGGCCCCGTTGGCCAGCGGACCGTACGTGACGTAGCTGTGGCCGGTGATCCACCCGATGTCGGCGGTGCACCAGTACACGTCGGTCTCGGGGTGCAGGTCGTGGACGACGCGGTTCGTGAATGCAGCCTGGGTGAGGTAGCCGCCCGAGGTGTGCAGGATGCCCTTCGGCTTCCCGGTGGTGCCGGAGGTATAGAGGATGAAGAGGGGGTTCTCGGCCGGGAAGGGCATTGCCTCGTGGTCGGCGGATGCCGCAGGCACGGCGTCGTGCCACCAGATGTCCCTGCCCTCTGTCCATTCGACCGGATTCTCGCCGCGGCGAACGACCAGCACATGCTCGACGGTCTCTTGCTCCCCCGCTCCGCGGTCGCTGAGGGCGGCGTCGACGGCTGGCTTGAGCGCCGACACCTTGCCCTTGCGGTAGCCGCCGTCGGCGGTGATGACGACCTTGGCGCCGGCGTCGTCGATGCGCGCCCGCAGACTGTCGGCCGAGAAACCGCCGAAGACGACCGAGTGGACGGCGCCGATTCGCGCGACGGCAAGCATGGCTGCCACCGACTCGGGAATCATCGGCATGTAGATCGCTACCCGGTCGCCCGCGGTGACCCCGAGTCCCTCGAGGACGTTGGCGAGGCGCTTGACCTCGTCGGTCAACTCGGCGTAGGTGACGCGGCGCGTGTCGCCGGGCTCGCCCTCCCACAGCAGCGCTACCCGATCACCGTTGCCGGCTTCGACATGCCGGTCGAGGCAGTTGTAGGCGACGTTGAGCTTGCCATCGGCGAACCAGGTCGCGAACGGGGGATTCGACCAGTCGAGCACCTCAGTGAACGGCGTGTGCCAGTGCAGCTCGCGCGCCTGCTCTGCCCAGAACCCCTCGCGATCGTCAGCGGCGCGCTGGTACAGCTCGGCGCCACCGATCGCGTTCTCGGCGAACGCGGCGGACGGGGCAAATCGTCGGGTCTCGTTCAGCAGGTGGTCAATCTGACTGCTCATTCGGCTCGCTCCTTCGCGGGCTGGAGGGTGTTCTCGTGATTCGTCGTGTCTCGAGAGCTAGCGAAAGGCTAGTCAGCACCGCACGGGCACACTACCTCCGGAAGTGGGGATGTAGATTCCCCACAACGGATTGTGACGGTCCCTTTCGTTGCGTATGCTTGTGCGCGGCCGAACATCTGATTCTGGCATCGCGGCACCGACCACCCCCGATAACGGTGCCGCACGGCGGCATCCCTCTCCCCCGATGGGATGCCGCCCTCTTTTGTGTCGGGGCATTCTTGCCGCGCCGGCAGTGTTCCTCCCCAGCTCGCCTCGTCTACGCGTTTGCTCGCGCTCTCGCGCTGGCGTGCCGGGTGCCAGGAACCGGATGCCTACCGTCGAGGCATGCCTGACCTCTTCGTACCGCTTCCGCCGTCTGTCACCGGGCGCGCAGGAGGGGGCGCGCCAGGAGCGCGGACGGGCGGGTCTTTTCGCGGAGCCGAGTGGCTGCGGCATCCGTCGCTGAACCTGCTGCGTTCCCACCTGGAGGACCCCGAGACCACTGATGTCTTCGTGAACGGTGCGGCGGTGTTCGTCGACCGAGGTCAGGGGCCGCGTCGCGCGGCAGGTATCGAACTCACCGAGCCCGACGCACGTGATCTGGCGGTCTCTCTGATCGCGGCGGGTGGTCGGCACATCGACGAATCGCACCCCTGCGTCGACGTGAGGCTCGACGGCGGTGTGCGGGTGCACGCAGTCCTTCCTCCGGTCTCGGTCAGTGGCACGCTCGTATCCATCCGGGTCCCGCGCCTGCAATCGGTCACGCTGGCTGAGCTCGGTCGGCGGGGCATGTTCGATGCCGAGGTCGGCGACCGGCTACGCGAGATCGTGAGCGCCCGCCAGAACGTGCTGATCACGGGAGCCGCCGGGGCGGGAAAGACGACACTGCTGTCTGCTCTTCTGTCCGAGGCGGGGCGCCACGAACGCATCCTGACGATCGAGGATGTCGCAGAGCTGCGTCTCGAGCACCCTCACCATGTGCGTCTCGAGGCGCGACAACCCAACCTCGAGGGAGCCGGCGGGATCAGCCTCGCTCGCCTCGTGCGCGAAGCGCTCCGGATGAGGCCTGACCGACTCGTCGTGGGGGAGTGCCGCGGCGAAGAGATCCGCGAACTGCTGTCGGCGCTGAATACCGGTCACGACGGTGGTGCCGGCACCGTGCACGCCAACAGCCTCGCCGATGTGCCCGCGAGGCTCGAGGCCCTCGGAGCCCTCGCAGGCCTCACCGACAACGCGCTCGCCCGGCAGGTCACCAGTGCGATCGGGGTCGTCATCCCTGTCAGCCGTGATCGCGACGGCATCCGTCGCATTGGCGCTCTCGGTCGCCCCGCGCTCGGCCCAGACGGTCGCCTTCGTATAGAGGAGGTGTCATGACGACGCAGGTCGCCGAGACCGTGCTGCGCGTCGCCGTGCTGCTCGAGGCCGGGGTCCCCCCAGCCCGTGCCTGGGATCATCTGGCACGGCAGGGGGATCAGCAGGCGACACGGGTCCAGCACGCTGTCGCCGGCGGCGAACGGCTCGAGAGTGCGATCGCCGCCTTGGCTGGCGAACCCCCGCCACCGGCAGACCAACGCAGAATCCGTCTCGCGAAAGCTGACGCGATGGGGGAGTCGGTCGCGGCGCGGGAGCGGCGGATGTGGGCAGAGGTGGCGGCGGCATGGTCTATCGCGACGACCGTCGGCGCCCCGCTTGCTGCCACGCTGCGCTCCTTCGCCGACGTCCTGCGCGATGCCGCCGAGTCGGCCGATGAGATCCGGATCGCACTCGCCGAGCCCACATCCACGGCGAAGCTCCTGGGCTGGCTTCCCGCCGTCGGGATCGGGCTGGCGATAGCGCTCGGATTCGATCCGGTCGGGACTCTGCTGCGTGAGCCGGCGGGTTGGGCGTGCGCGGTCGTCGGTATCGCCCTGCTCGTTTCCGGCCGGCGCTGGACCTCGCGTCTCGCACTCGCGGCTCACCGAGATGCGGCGGTGCCGGGGATGGATGCCGACCTCACGGCGATCGCCCTCAGCGGTGGAGTCTCGGTTTCGCGAGCCCGAGACCTTGTTCACGCCGCTCGCGGTGAGCAGGGCACGGAATCCGAGGCCGTCCACGACACCCTCGTGCTGTCGGAGGCGGCAGGGGTTCCCGCCGTCGAGTTGCTGCGTTCAGCCGCGGCCCTGGATCGTCACCGTGCCCGCGTCGATGGGCGTTTGCGGGCAGCCCGGCTCTCGACCAAACTCCTCCTGCCGCTCGGCATCTGCACGCTCCCGGCGTTCCTATGCCTCGGGGTTGCGCCGATGTTCCTCAGCATCCTGCCGTCCGTGTCACTTCCACTTCCCTGACCGTGCCCATCCCCCGTGCCCACCGCCTCAACCGATTGGAGAACCCATGTCCCCGCTGCCCCGTTTGACCTCGCGTACTGCGCGCGAGCTGTTTCTGGACGAGACCGGCGCTGCCACTGCGGAGTACGCGATTGCCACGATGGCGGCGGTCGCCTTCGCCGGCCTGCTGGTCGTGATCATGCGCTCGGACGAGGTGCGCGGCATCCTCACCGACCTGGTGCGCCGCGCGCTCAGCGTCGAATGATCCGCGACGGGCTCGGCGGTGATCGCGGGTCGGTCGCCGCCGAGTTCGCGATCGCGATGACGGCTGTCGCGGTTGTCGTGCTTCTTGCCGTCGGAATGCTCGGGGCGGCCGGGCGACAGATCCTGCTGCAGGATGCCGTCGCCGACGCTGCCAGACTCGCCTCCCGCGGCGAGAGCGGCGCGCGCGTGAGTGCGCTCGTGCAGGATGCCGTCCCCGGCGCGACGGTCGAGATCAGCGACGAGGGAGACCTGGTGTGCGTGACCGCGGCACGCACGGTTTCCGGGATTCCCGTCAGCGCGCGCGGCTGCGCCCTCGCGGATGGCTGGTGATGGCGGGCACCGTTGCCTCGGCGGGCATCGCGGCGATCGGTGCTGCGGTGATCGTGGCCGCTGCGGGAATGGGCGCGGCATCCGTCGTCGCCCAACGCGTGGCCGGTGCTGCTGATGCGGCCGCGCTCGCGGCGGCGGATGCTGCATCCGGCGCGGTCCTCGGCGCGCCCTGCGACCGCGCAGCTGAGGTGGCCTCGGCGATGGGGGCACGAGCGCACGCGTGTGAACTCGCTGAGCTCATCGCGACGGTCTCGGTCTCGGTTCCCTTCGGTGCGTTCGAGGTCACCGCAACAGCCCGCGCCGGCCCGCCGCCGTAGGGCCCGACGGAGCCGCGCGCGGGCGCTGGCTTGCTGCTCTCAGCCTTCGCTGTGTCGCCGTGTGTGTATGGTGTGCATCGAAGAAAGGAAGCTTTCGTTGGCCACAGGCAAGAAGCTCGTCATCGTCGAGTCCCCGACGAAGATGAAGTCGATCCAGGGATACCTGGGTGACGGGTACGAGGTGCTCAGCTCGGTGGGACATATCCGCGACCTCGCGAGCAAGAAGGACATTCCTGCCGAGAAGAAGCAGGCCTACGGGAAGTATTCGATCGACGTCGACAACGACTTCGACCCCTATTACGTCATCAGTGATCGCAAGACCAAGACCGTCGCCGAGCTCAAGCGTGCCCTCAAGGATGCCGACGAGGTCCTGCTCGCAACCGATGAAGACCGCGAGGGCGAAGCCATCGCGTGGCACCTGCTCGAGGTACTCAAGCCCAAGGTTCCCGTCAAGCGCATGGTCTTCCACGAGATCACCAAGGACGCCATCCGCGCCGCCGTCGACAAGACCCGGGACCTCGATCTCGCCCTGGTCGATGCGCAGGAGACGCGGCGTGTGCTCGATCGCCTCTACGGGTGGGATGTCTCGCCGGTGCTGTGGCGCAAGGTCGGGTCTGGCCGCGAAGGGGCCGCGCTCTCTGCCGGCCGTGTGCAGTCCGCTGCCACCCGCATGGTCGTCGACCGCGAGCGCGAGCGCATGGCGTTCGTCGCCGCCGACTACTGGGATGTCGAGGCTCTCGCCGGCAAGAGCGGCTCCTCGTTCACGACGCGCCTCGCGCGCATCGACGGGGCGTCCCTTGCTCGCGGAACCGACTTTGATGACAAGGGCCAGCTGAAAAAGGCGGTCGTCGTCCTCGACGAAGCAGCCGCGCGAGCGCTCGCCGCTGCCGTCGAGACCGCGGCCGAGGCATCCGTCACCGCCCTTGACGCAAAGCCCGGTACGCGTAGCCCGAAGCCGCCGTTCACGACGTCCACGCTGCAGCAGGAGGCCGGCCGCAAGCTCTCGATGAGCGCCAAGCACGCCATGAGCGTCGCACAGCGCCTCTACGAGAAGGGTTACATCACCTATATGCGTACCGACTCGACCGCCCTGTCGACGCAGGCGGTCACCGCCGCGCGTGCGCAGGCGATCGAGCTCTACGGCGACAAGGCGGTGCCGCTGAACCCCCGGACATACCGGAACAACTCCAAGAACGCGCAGGAAGCGCACGAGGCAATCCGCCCGTCTGGCGAGTTCTTCCGGCGCCCGAGTGAGGTCGCCGGCCAGCTCGACCGTGACGAAGAGCGCATGTACGACCTCATCTGGAAGCGCACGATCGCCAGCCAGATGTCGGACGCCAAGTACGAGACCACCACGGTCACTCTCGCGCTCGAGGCCGACGGCAGGAAGGCCGAGTTCACGGCATCCGGCACCGTCTACACCTTCAAGGGTTTCCTCGAGGCCTACGAAGAGGGACGCGACGAAAAGCGGGCCGACGCCGACCGTGCCGACGACCAGTCGCTGCCGGCCCTTGCCGTCGGCGACGTGCTGAGTCTCACGGATGTCGAACCCAAGGGTCACTCCACGAGCCCCAAGCCCCGCTACACCGAGGCGAGCCTCGTGAAGGCGCTCGAAGAGAAGGGCATCGGACGCCCGTCGACCTTCGCGAGCATCATCGATGTCATCCTCGATCGCGGCTATGTCACCAAGCGCGGACAGGCCCTCGTCCCCAGTTGGGTCGCGTTCAGCGTCGTGCGCCTGCTCGAAGAGCACTTCTCCGAGCTCGTCGACTACGACTTCACCGCCGCGCTCGAAGACGACCTCGACGCCATCGCGCGGGGCGAGCAGAAGCGCATCGAGTGGCTCAAGGAGTTCTACTACGGTTCGGATGCCCACGTGGGGCTTCGCAACATCGTGGACAACCTCGGCGACATCGACGCGCGCGAGCTCAACGCGCGCCCGATCAGCGACAGCGTGACCCTGCGTGTCGGCAAGTACGGGCCGTACCTCGAGGTCGTCGATCCCGCGAACCCGGATGCCGACCCGCGGCGAATCAACGTGCCCGAGGATCTCGCGCCCGACGAGCTCACGCCCGAGAAGGCACAGGAACTGATCGACGCGCCGGTTGCTGGCAACCGGGTGCTCGGCGAGAACCCCGCCAACGGCAAGCTCGTCGTCGTCAAGGATGGTCGTTTCGGCCCCTACATCGAAGAAACCGAGCCCGAGGCCGCCGCAGTCGTCGATCCGGAGACCGGTGAGGTCCTCGAGACGGCACCGGCTGAGCCGGCGCCCGCTGCGAAGGGCAAGAAGTCCGCGAAGAGTGCCGCACCGAAGAACCGCACCGCGTCGCTGTTCCGATCCATGTCGGTGGACACGATCGACCTCGAGACGGCGCTGCGCCTGCTTGATCTGCCCCGTGTCGTGGGAGAGGATCCCGCCTCGGGCGAGCAGATCACGGCGCAGAATGGCCGGTTCGGTCCCTACCTCAAGAAGGGAACCGACTCGCGCTCGCTCGAGAGCGAAGCGCAGATCTTCGACATCACCCTCGAGCAGGCTCTGGAGCTGTACGCACAGCCGAAGTATGGTGCACGGCGTGCCTCGAGTGCCCTCAAGGAGTTCGACGCCGACCCGACCAGCGGCAAGCCGATCCGCCTGCGTGACGGCCGGTTCGGCCCGTACGTGACCGACGGTGAGACCAACGCGACGATCCCGCGCGGCGAACAGGTCGACGACGTGACGTTCGAACGCGCCGTGCAGTTGCTCGCCGACAAGCGGGCGAAGGGCCCGGCGCCCAAGCGCACGACCAAGCGCACGACGACCACCCGCAAGACGACGGCCAAGAAGTGACAGCACCGGGACTGTTCATCACCCTTGAGGGCGGTGACGGGTCGGGCAAGACGACGCAGGCGAGCCTCCTGCGCGACTGGTTGGAGTCCGAAGAGCGCATCGTGGTGCGCACGCGCGAACCGGGCGGGACAGAGGTCGGTGTCCTCATCCGAGACATCGTCCTGCACCACCGGGGCGAAGTGTCGCCGCGGGCCGAAGCGCTGCTCTACGCCGCCGACCGGGCGCACCACATTGCCACGGTTGTGCGCCCGGCTCTGGAGCGGGGCGAGGTCGTCATCCAGGACCGCTACCTCGACTCGTCGGTTGCCTACCAGGGGGCGGGTCGGGTGCTCGGTCGTGACGAGATCCGCGACCTGTCGCTCTGGGCGACCGAGGGCCTGCTGCCTGATCTGACAGTTCTGCTCGACCTCGATCCCGCGACGGCACGGGCGAGGCTGGATGCTGCTGACAAGCCCTTCGACCGGCTCGAGGCGGAGCGCGACGAGTTCCACGCCCGGGTGCGCGCCGAGTATCTTGTGCTGGCTGCCGCCGAGCCCGAGCGCTTCCTCGTGCTGGATGCATCACTGCCGGCAGATGAGATCGCCGAGGCAGTCCGTGCGAGAGTGACGGCTCTGCTCGCGCTGTAACGCGGGCCGTGGTGGCGGCTCACGGCACATCGTCGGATGCCGCGGCTACGCTGGTCTGCATGCAGGCAGCGCCCCCCGAACAGGTTGTGCCCTGGGGCGCCGTGTGGGGTCAGCCCGAGGCTGTCGCGCAGTTCCAGGCCGCGGCATCCGACCCCGACGCGCTCGCCCACGCCTGGCTCATCACCGGGCCGCCGGGCTCAGGCCGCTCGACGCTCGCTGCGGCGTTCGCGGCAGCACTCATTGCCGACCCCGGCGACGAGGCGACGATGCGTCAGGTGATCGCGCGGACGCACCCCGATGTGACGGTCCTCCGCACCGAGCAGGTGATCATCCGCATCGACCAAGCCCGCCAGCTCGTCGAGCGCGCGTACTTCGCCCCCTCGCTCGGCCGGTACCGGGTGATCATCGTCGAAGATGCCGACCGCATGGCCGAGCGCACCTCCAATGTTCTGCTCAAGGCGCTCGAAGAGCCCCCTGAGCGCACCGTGTGGGTGCTGTGTGCACCCAGCGACGCGGACCTTCTTCCCACCATCCGTTCCCGGGTGCGGGTGGTGCGCCTGCGCGAGCCCGATGTCGCCGATGTGGCTGCGCTCATCGCGCAGCGCACGGGAGCGGACCCGGTCACCGCCGAGCAGTCCGCCCGGCACGCGCAACGGCACATTGGGATGGCGCAGCGGCTCGCCACGGATGCCGAGGCTCGCGCGCGTCGCGATCTGACGCTGCGTGCCGCGCTCGGTGTTCGCAGCGTCGGCGATGCCGTCGATGTCGCAGGTCGCATCGTCCAGGCAGCCACCGACGACGCCAAAGCACTCACCGTCGAGCGAGACGAGGCGGAACGCGAGAGTCTGAAGCGCACCCTCGGGATCGCAGAAGGCGCCGCTGTTCCCCCCGCCGTCCGAGCGCAGATCAACGCTCTCGAAGAGGATCAGAAGCGCCGCGCGACCAGGAGCCTGCGTGACGGGATCGATCGTGTCCTCACGGATCTGCAGTCTCTGTACCGTGATGTGCTCATGATCCAGTTCGGCAGGGTCGATGCGGCCGGGGAGAGCATCCTGATCAACCGGGAGATGGATACCGACCTCCGCGGCCTCGCGGGGGCGTGGTCGCCGCAGCGGACGCTCGTCGTGCTCGACGAGATCGCCCGCACGCGCCGGAACCTCGAACAGAACGTCGCGCCGACCCTCGCGCTCGAGAGCCTGCTCATCACCGTCTCGTCGGGAAGGACACCATGACCGCACGCCTCACTCGACGCATCCTGACCGCGAGCGCCCTGGCGGTGGCGGCAACTGTCGCGCTCGCCGGGTGCTACCTCATTCCGATGCCGGATCAGAGCGCTGCCCCGCACCGTTCTCCGACGCCGATCACCGACGGGGTAGCCCCGGACCTGCTGCCCTTCTATCAGCAGACGCTCGACTGGACTGATTGCGGTGGCGACTTCGACTGCACCACCGTCACGGCCCCCCTCGACTGGAGCGATCCGGAGGCGGGCACGATCGATCTCTCCGTCATCCGTCACGCGGCAACCGACAGCGATCCGCTCGGGTCGCTCCTGACCAATCCTGGCGGGCCGGGAGCCAGCGGCGTAGATCTCGTGCGCGACTCCCTGGATTACGCCGTCGGACAGGCTCTGCAGGAAAACTACGACGTCATTGGTTTCGATCCTCGCGGAGTCGGTGAATCCACCGCCGTCACCTGTCTGGATGCCGCCGGCATGGACTCGTTCGTCTTCGACATCCCGCCCGGGCAGCGCCGCTCTGCGGAATGGGACGCGTTCGTCGTCGAGAAGCAGAAGACTTTCGCTGCCGCGTGCGAGCAGAACAGCGACGGCATCCTGCCGTTCATCACCACCGAGAACGCGGCGCAGGACATGGATCTGCTGCGCGCCGTTCTCGGCGACGAGAAGCTCAATTACCTCGGCTACTCGTACGGGACGTTCCTCGGCGCCACGTACGCGAAGCACTACCCGGATCGTGTCGGGCGTCTCGTGCTCGACGGCGCGATCGATCCCTCCTTGAGCGGGCTGGATGTCTCCACGCAACAGGCGATCGGCTTCGAGAACGCGCTTCGTGCCTATATGGCCTCGTGCGTTGGCCAAAGCGACTGCCCGTTCACCGGTTCGGTCGATGAGGCCATGGGCGACCTCGCAATCCTGCTGGCCAGTGTCGACCGCGACCCGATCCGCAACAGCGACGGCCGGATGCTGGGTGCCGACTCACTCGTAACGGCGATCGTCACCGCACTGTATGCGCAAGAGAGTTGGCCGTACCTGACGCAGGCGCTCACCGACGCGCTGCAGGGCGAGGCGAGCACCGCATTCTCGCTCGCCGACTTCTACTACAACCGGCAGGACGGCCAGTATCTCGACAACTCGACCGAGGCGTTCCTCACCTACAACTGCATGGACTACCCGGCTGACGAAACGGATGCCGAGCACGCTGCGTCTCAGGCGGCTATCGCCCAGCAGGCTCCGACCATCGCCCCGTACTGGGAGAGCGTGAACCTGTGCGATGTATGGCCCTATGCGCCGACCGGTGTTCGGGAGCCGATCACGGCGGCTGGAGCCGAGCCGATCGTGGTGATCGGTACGACCGGTGACCCCGCCACACCCTACGACTGGTCGGTTGCTCTGGCCGATCAACTCGAGTCGGGCGTGCTCATCACGCGCGTGGGCGAGGGGCACACCGGGTACAACAAGGGCAATGTCTGCGTGGATGATGCCGTCGAGGCCTACTTCATCGACGGCATCGTGCCGCCTGACGGCCTCGTCTGCCAGTAACGACCGGTGGTCACGAGCCAGGTGCGGACACGGTAAGATCGTTGATCGTGCATCGCGCGAGCGATCACGCCACCTTAGCTCAGACGGCAGAGCGATTCACTCGTAATGAATAGGTCAAGGGTTCGATTCCCTTAGGTGGCTCTGAACGAGAAGAGACCGTCCGCAGGGCGGCCTGTTCTCGTTCATCGCCCGAGGAGCGAACCCTTGGGTGGGCCCACGCCGCCGGGGACTCCGGGCGCCGCGTAGCGGCGGCTGGAGTGGCGGTGGGGACGATTCCCTTAGGTGGCTCTGAACGAGAAGAGGAGCCTCAGTGCCCCCCGCGCTTGCTATTGCTCTCGAGATCTACACCTGGATCGGGCTTGGCGCGGCTGTCGTGCTGGGGATCATGGCGTTGATCGCCTGGGTAGCCGATGGGTCATGGGTGCCGGTGCGTGCAGTTGTCACGGCCACGCCGGTCGGCCCGGTGGTGCGGTGGTTCGATGAGGGCGGCATCCTGGGCGAAGCCCCGCTCCCACCCGGCGCGAGCGTGCACGATGAAGAGGTCGAGCTGTGGGCGCGCCTCGGCCGGCACGATACCGTTCGCGTTTCTCGGACGTCGCCTTTCGTGCGTTCGCTTGCTCGCCTGACCGCAGGCTTCGCGGCGCTTGCGCTCATCGGCCTTGTCGTCTCGGTCGTGCTGCTGTTCCTCGAGGGCTGAGCCTGCCTCAGGCAAGCGCCAGCAGCACGCCGGCGCTCAGGGCCAGGGCAAGACCCAGCCATTGGACGGCCGCGACGCGCTCGCGAAGCACGACGGCGGCGAGCAGGATCGTCCCGGCCGGGTAGAGCGCAGTGAGTGCCGCCACGATCGAGAGATCCCCGAGGCGTAGGGCGGCCAAAAGCAGAACGTTCGCGATGACATCGAGCACGCCACACACGACGGCGAGTCCCCAACCTGCAGGACCGGATCGCGTCGGGGTCATCACGTTCATGCGCGCGTGCTCGAGATCGGCGTGGCCGGTGGGTGTGGCGCCGAGCTCGGTCCCGCCCGCTCGCAGGGCGGATGCTGCGCCTTGTCCGCGCCGCACGGCCGAGATGATCATCACCGTGACGACGATCGTCGTGATGAGCGAGTTCGTCGCTCGGTTGGCGATCATCGGCACCAGACCGCTGTCGTCGCCGGCCTGATCGAGAGCGATGAGGAAAGCCCCGATAGCGAGCCCTGACCCCACGGCCATCACGAGTCCGCGCCCGGACGGCCTCACTGCCCCTTGACCGGGAATGAACCCAACGAGCACAACGGCGACCAAGGCGACGCCGAGCCCCGCGTATCCCGTGATTGTGAGGTTCTCACCTCCGATCGTGAGACCCCAGATCATCGGTGCGATAGCCCCGGTGACTGCGGTCACGGGAGAGAGGATGCTCATGGGGCCGATCGCGAGGCACGCGTAGAGCAAGACGATGGCGATCACGCCGAAGACGCCGGAGAGGGCACCCCAGGCGGCATCCTCGATGTTCCAGCTCGCCCCGAGCACGGGTACCAGCGCGAACAGAACAACGAGCCCGCTCAGGGCGGCGGTCGCCGTCACCACGATCGAGCGCAGGCGCCTAGCCGCCAGCCCGCCGAAGAAGTCGGCGGCACCGTAAATGAACGCTCCCAGGAGCGCGACGGATGCCGATACCATCCGTCAACGATAGGGGTTGCGTCTGCACCCCATTAGCTAGATAAACTAGCGATATGGGTCCAGTGAAAGAGCGTCTGCGTCCGTCGCGGTGGTTGCGAATCGGCATCCCCGCACTTCTCGTCCTGATCTGGGTCGGGGTGGGCTCGGTCGGCGGACCCTACTTCGGAAAGGTCGACGAGGTCGCCAGCAACGACCAGTCGAGCTTCCTCCCGGAGAGCGCGGACGCAACGCGCGTGGCCGAGCGACTGCCGGATTTCTTGGGTGACGAAGCAATTCCTGCCGTCCTCGTCGTCACGGGCGACGGTGAGCTCACCGATGACCAGCTCGCCGAAGTGCAGACCCTTGTCGACGAGATCGCGGGCATCGACGGTGTGCTTGATGGGGTATCGCCAGCGGTGGTCTCGGATGACGGTGAAGCGGTTCAGGTCTTCATCCCGATCGACTCGTCGGGTGAAGTACGCGAGATCGTCGAAGAAATCCGCACTCTCGTCACCGACGAGCTGCAGGCTCCGCTCGAGGGGTGGGTCACCGGGCCGGCCGGATTCACCTCCGACCTCGTCAAGGGCTTCCTCGGGATTGACGGGCTGTTGCTGATCGTCGCGCTGGTGGCGGTGTTCGTCATCCTGGTGATCGTCTACCGATCGCCGCTGCTGCCGATCCTCGTGCTCATGACCTCGACCTTCGCGCTGACCGTCGCGCTCTTGGTCGTATGGTGGCTCGCCTACGCCGGCGTGTTCGTCCTCAACGGTCAGGTTCAGGGCATCCTGTTCATCCTCGTGATCGGTGCGGCAACCGACTACGCGCTGCTCTATGTCGCGAGGTTCCGAGAGGCGATCGGCGAGGGTGAGCCCCGATGGAACGCGACCCTGCGCGCCTGGAAGGGATCGTTCGAGCCGATCCTCGCGTCGGGCGGCACGGTCATAGCTGGTCTGCTCATCCTGCTGCTGTCCGACCTTGCGACCAACCGGGCTCTCGGGCCCATCGCTTCGATCGGTATCGCGTTCGCAATGCTCTCTGCCCTCACCTTTCTGCCCGCGCTGCTCGCTCTGTTCGGTCGCGCGGCGTTCTGGCCGTTCATCCCGAAGCACGGCCTCGCGGAGCTTCCCGATGACTTCACCAAGCCGGTCAAGGGATTCTGGCCACGCCAAGCGCGACTCATCGCACGCCGCTCGCGCCCGGTCTGGATCATCACGACGATCGCGCTGCTGGTGGCAGCACTCGGTGTCACCCAGTTCAAAGCGGATGGCGTGGCATCCAGCGACCTTGTCCTGGGATATTCCGAGGCTCGAGACGGGCAGGATGTTCTCGCCGAGCACTTCCCGGCAGGCTCCGGTAGCCCCGTGTACGTGATCGTTCCCGAGAGCGAGCTTGCCGCCGCGGTCACGATCCTCGACGACAGCGCCGGGATCGACTCGGTCTCCGTCGCCTCCGAGGACTCACCGAGCGGACAGGCCCCGGTGTCGGTCGAGAACGGGGAGCCGGTCTTCACGGCCTTCGGGCCGCCGGGTACTCCGGCCCCGAGTCCCACCGTCTCGGACGGCGACGTGCTTGTGATCGCGACGCTGACGGATGCCGCGGACTCGGTCGAGGCCGAGCAAACCGTGCGCGACCTTCGCGTCGCATTCACCGACGAGCTCGGCGACGGTGTCGCGCTGGTCGGCGGTGTCACAGCGACGGATGTCGACTCCAACGACACCTCGATCCGTGATCGCACTGTCATCATCCCGATCGTGCTGGTCGTCATCCTGCTGATCCTGATGCTGCTCCTGCGGGCCGTGGTCGCGCCGGTCCTGCTGATCCTCACGGTTGTCGTGTCGTTCGGCTCGGCTCTCGGTGTCAGTGCGCTCGTCTTCGACTACGTCCTCGGATTCCCGGGCGCAGACCCGGCCGTTCCGCTCTATGGGTTCGTGTTCCTCGTCGCCCTCGGCGTCGACTACAACATCTTCTTGATGTCCCGCGTGCGAGAGGAGTCACTCGTGCACGGGACGCGGCGCGGCATCCTGCGCGGCCTCGTGGCAACCGGCGGCGTCATCACATCCGCTGGGCTCGTGCTTGCCGCGACCTTCGCGGCGCTCGGGGTCATCCCGATCCTGTTCCTCGCACAACTCGCGTTTATTGTCGCGTTCGGTGTGCTGCTCGACACCTTCGTCGTGCGGTCCCTGCTCGTGCCCGCACTGGCGTATGACATCGGGCGGGCGATCTGGTGGCCGTCGAAGCTCTGGCGGCGCGGACCCGAAGTGGTGGGCACGGTTCGCGACCCGCGATCGGCTGAACCGGTGGAGGCGACCCTGCTCGAGGGCGACTCGCAGCCCCTCAGCCGTCGCGCACTGCGCGAGGCCCGGGATTCCGACGACGGGTGAACGAGCGTAGCCTTGAGGCATGGGTAGGGCACTGTTCATCGTCGATGTCCAGAACGACTTCACCGAAGGCGGGGCACTTGGTGTCGAAGGCGGGGACGCCGTAGCCGAACGGATCTCGCAGTACCTCGTGACACACGCCGAGGAGTACGACATCATCGTCGCCTCGCGCGACTGGCACCATCCCGATCACGACAATGGCGGGCATTTTCATCCTGAGCCAGACTTCGTCGACACCTGGCCGGTCCACTGCGTCAGCGGCACGGAGGGCGCCGAGTACGATCCGGCGTTCGACACGGCATCCGTCACCCACCATGTGAAGAAGGGGCAGGGCGAACCGGCGTACTCGCTGTTCGAGGGGACGACGGATGACGGCGCCAAGGTGTCGGATCTGCTGACCGAGCACGGCATCCTCGAGGTGGATGTCGCGGGGATCGCTACCGACTACTGCGTGCGGGCCTCGGCCCTGGATGCCATCGCGCACGGCAGGCGGGTGCGGGTGATCACGAACCTCATTGCGGGGGTTGCTGTCGAGTCGAGTGACGCCGCGCTCGCCGAGGTTGCGTACGCCGGAGCGGAACTGGTCGAGATCCCGACCTGATCACGAGACTCCGAGAACCGCCAGCAGGATGCCGCCGGTGCCCCCGACGATCACGACTAGCCAGGGTGGCAACTTCCACGCGACAAGCAGCACGAAGCACACGAGCGCGAGGCTGAACGACCCTGCGCCGACGATCCCCGTCGTGAAGAGCGGGTCGTAGAGAGCCGCGCCGAGGATGCCGACCACGGCCGCGTTCGCGCCGCGCATGAGTGACTGCATCCAGGTTCGGGTGCGCAGCGCGTTCCAGAATGGCAGCACGCCGATGAGCAGCAGGAAGCCGGGGAGGAAGATCGCGACCAGCGCGATAGCGGCGCCCAGCACGCCGCCCGGCCCGACGGTTGAGAGCGTGCCGAGGTAGGCCGAGAAGGTGAACAGCGGCCCGGGCATCGCCTGGACGGCGCCGTAGCCGGCGAGGAACTGTTCGGGGTTCACCCAACCCGTCTCGACAAGCCCCGCCTGCAGCAGCGGAAGGACGACGTGGCCGCCGCCGAACACGAGAGCTCCGGCGCGGTAGAACGTGTCGAACAGGCTCACTGCGCCGCTGCCGGTGAGAGCGGCCAGAATCGGCATCCCGAGCAGGATGCCGGCGAACGTCCCCAGGCTGGTGATTCCCGCTGTGCGCGATACCGGGAAACGCATGAGCTCGGTCTCACCGAGCGTGGTCGGCTCTGAGCGGCACAGGAGGAGGCCAGCCACCGCGCCGAGGACGATCGCGAGCACCTGCCCGATCGATCCCGCGAGCAGGAGTGCGACGACTGCCGCGACGACGGCTATCGAGGCCCGCCGCGCATCGGGGGTGAGGGTCTTCGCCATTCCCCATACCGCCTGCGCGACGATTGCCACCGCCACGATCTTCAGACCCGTTAGCAGGCCCGCGCCGATGACACCATCGAACAGGGCCGCGCCGAACGCGAAGGCGACCATGAGGATTGCCGAGGGCAGCGTGAACGCGATGAAGGCGGCGAGGGCACCGAGCGTTCCCGCGCGGTGAAGACCCATCGCGAAGCCGACCTGGCTCGACGCGGGCCCGGGAAGGAACTGGCACAGGGCAACCAGGTCGGCGTACGCCTTGTCGCTCATCCACCGGCGCCGCGCCACGAGGTCGTCGCGGAAGTATCCCAGGTGGGCGATGGGGCCGCCGAACGACGTCACGCCCAGACGCAAGAACGCCCAGAACACCTCGGCGACCGAGCCGCGGGGCGAAGCGGCGGCGGTGTCGGGGGCGCTCGCGGTCACGGCCGGATTCTACGGGGCGGTTCGGTCGCGCCGGTGAACGGCTGACACGTCGGGCTCGGCATCCGGATGCGGGATCACGATCTCTTCGGCGGCATCGGTGACGTGGGGAAAGAGGAGCATCGCCACGAGTACGGCTATCGCCGCGCCGACAAGCTGTGCGGCGATGAACGGAAGCACCGATGAGGCCCCGATGCCGGCAAACGTATCGCTGAAGAGGCGCCCGACGGTGACAGCAGGGTTCGCGAAGGACGTCGAGCTGGTGAACCAGTACGCCGCGCCGATATAAGCCCCGACCGCCGGGGCTGCCGCTGCACCGCGCCCGGTGCGGGCAAGTGCAACGACCAGCAGCACGAGCCCGAAGGTGGCGACGACCTCGGCGACCAGCGTTGCCGGGGTCGCTCGGGCGGTGCTCGACAGGCTCGTCGGCACGTCGAACATGACGTTGGCGAGGACCGCCCCGCCGATGGCGCCGGCGACCTGTGCGAGCGTGTAGATCCCGAGCGCCGGTGCTGAGAGTCCCACGCGGCGGCGTCGCCCGAGAACCCAGTCCACGAGTGACACGGCCGGATTGAAATGGGCGCCCGAGATCGTGCCGAACATCAGGATCAGAACCGACAGGCCGAGCGCCGTGGCGATGCTGTTGGCGAGCAGCTGGATGCCGACATCCGTCGTGAGCCGGGTCGCCATGATGCCCGAGCCGACAACGACCGTGACGAGCAGTCCGGTGCCGAGCAACTCGGCGAGGGCGCGCCGGAAGAGGGGAGCGGGAGTCACGCTGCGGGGGCGATTTCGGACACCAGGGTCTCGACGCGTGCCCGGATCTCGTCACGGATGCGACGCACTGTCTCGACATCCTGGCCGGCGGGGTCGTCGAGCTGCCAGTCCTCGTAGCGCTTGCCGGGGTAGATCGGGCAGGCATCGCCGCATCCCATCGTGATGACGACGTCGGACTCTTGCACGGACTGCACAGTGAGCACCTTTGGGCTGTTGTTCGCGATGTCGATGCCTTCCTCGGCCATGACCTGCACGGCGACGGGGTTGATCTGATCCTTCGGCTGGGATCCGGCGGATCGCACCTCGACGCGGTCGCCGGCGAGGGCCTGCAGGTATCCAGCGGCGATCTGCGAGCGCCCAGCGTTGTGGACGCACACGAACAGGACGACGGGAAGGGTTGTCGACATGGGGTTCACCTTTCTCAGGACGAGAAAAGCATAGATGCACGTCTATCTGTTTGGGAAGGCGCACCGGGGTCGGTTCAGCGAGTGTTCACCTTCTCGGCGGAGCGGAGCTCTGCGAGAAGTTCCCTGACCCGCCTGTCGATGTCATCACGGATGCCGCGCACCGCTGCGAGCGGCTTGCCGACGGGATCCTCCAGATCCCAATCGAGGTATCGCGTTCCGGGATAGATAGGGCAGGCGTCGCCGCATCCCATCGTGATGACGACATCCGCGGCACGAACTGCCTCGTCGGTCAGCGGCTTGGGGAACTCATCGCCGATTGAGACGCCGATCTCATCCAGCGCGGCGACGATCGTGGAGCGGACGTCGGCCGTGGGTGCTGAGCCGGCTGTGCGCACCGTGACGGCGTCGCCGGCGAGGTGGCGCAGGATGCCGGCGGCGAGCTGCGATCTGCCCGCGTTCTGCACGCACACGAACAGCACGCTCGGGGGTGTCGCTGTCGAGTCGGCCGCCGCCAAGGCTTCGAGCCTGCTGGCAGCGAATGAGAACGTGCGGGATGCCAGGAGCGGGGCATCCGTCGCCGAGAGGCGCGCGTGGCTGTCGGCGATGACCTCACGAATCTGGTCGGCGTCTACGCGCTCGCCGAATCGCGCCACCAGGTCGGTCGCGAGCCGGTCCAGGTCGACCGATGCCGTCTGCCGTGGCCGGCCCAGGATGGCATCGACGCGGTCGGCGGCATCCGGAGCCACTGAGTACCAGACCTGCCGACCCTGGGGTTCGCGGGTCACGATCCCGTCGGCCAGGAGCGTCTTCATGTGGTGACTGACGGTGGGTTGGCGCAGTCCGAGTTCGGTCGCGAGCCGCCCGACGAGCGCGCGGCCCTCGGGGGACGAGCGCATGAGACTCAGGATGCGGGCGCGGGTCGGGTCGCCCAGCGACGTGAGTGCGGCATCCGTTCCGGCATCCATTGATCGCAGTCTATTCGACGGGATGCTGGCCCGGCCCGTGGGAGCATTGCCGCATGGCATCCGTCGCCGCGCTCTATCGCTACCCGGTCAAGGGCTTCACGCCCGAAGTGCGCGAGCAGATCGTGGTGCAGGACGACGGGCGCGTCGAGGGTGATCGGGTGCTCGCCTTCCGGTTCGCGGACGCCGTCGAGCCCGAGGATGAGGGCGGGCTGCCGTACTGGCCGAAGAAGCGCGGGCTCGCACTCATGGACATGCCCTCGCTCGCGCGCCTTCGGCTGACCTACGACAGCGGCAGGGGCCATCTCACGATTAGCGATGGCGAGCACCCGCTCGTGGACGCCGCGCTCGACGACGCGGGACGCCAGCAGATTGAGGACGCCGTCACTGCGTGGCTGCGGCAGACTCCCGACGCGCGTCATCTGGAGCGCCCGGGAAGGCTTCCCTTGCGCCTCGTCGGTGACGGCGTCACCTCACGGTTTCAGGATCGGCCGCGTGGGTATGTGTCGGTTCATGCGGCGGCATCCGTCGCAGCACTCGACCGCACCACCGATGCCGTGGTCGATGATCGCCGATTCCGCTCCAACATCGTGGTCGAGGGCATTCCGCCGTGGAGTGAGCTCCAGTGGCAGGGGAGGGTGCGGATCGGCGACGTCGTCTTCGCGGTGCAGCGGCCCATCGTGCGATGCGCCGCGATCATGGCCAACCCTGACACCGGACGCCAGGATGTCCCGCTGCTGCGAGTCCTCACGCGGGAGTTCGGGCAGTCCGTTCCAACGCTGGGAGTGCTGTTGCTTCCCGAGGACGGCGGCGGAGTTCTCCGTGTCGGCGATCCAGTCGAATCGGCCTAGCCCATCCCGTCGTTCGCAGGCGGCGACGACTGTGCTGAACGCTCTCAGGTTGTCGCTGGGAGCTGCGGCTGCGGGTTGCGCCCGCGTTCTGGCGCGCCTCGCGCGATCAGGAATGCCGCGTTTGCCACGATGGATGCCGCGAGCATCGTGAGGGCGAGCGGCATCGCGGTGTCTTCCCCGCCGATTCCCACCAGCGGTGAGACGAGGCCGGCGAGGCTGAACTGCAGGAAGCCGAGCCAGGCGGATCCTGTGCCCGCGCGCGAGCGCACGACATCCAGCGCGAGCGCTGTGGCATTTCCGAGAACAAGACCCACGGAAGCAACTGCCGCGACGATGGGCAGCGCGAGCCAGATTGCCGGGACGTTCGCGAGCACCAGCACGAGCAGCGCGAGGATGGCCCCGAGGTTCCAGAGCAGACCCACCTGCAACAGGCGGGCAACGCTGACGCGGTGGGTGAGGCGGGTTCCGACGATACTCGAAGCGGTCAGGGCGATGGCATTGAGAGCGAAGGCCAGTCCATACTGCACCTCTGTGAAGCCCATCATCGACTGGTAGAGAAACGGCGACGCCGAGATATACGCCATGAGGGTTGCGAACCCGAAGGCGAAGGCTCCGGCGAAGCCGAGGTAGCGACGCGAGAGTAGCCGCGCGTCAGGTGCAGATGCGTGCGTGCGGTGCTGCTCGCGGACAGTGCGCGGGTGGGTCTCGCGGACGAAGAGCAGGACGAGCGGAACGGTGACAATGCCGACGCCCGTCACGATCCAGAGCAGTCCGCGCCACCCGAGCGGTTCGGCCAACAGGCTTCCGGCAAACGGCGCGACGATGGGGGCAATGCCGCCGACAAGCATCATGATCGCCATGGCGCGGGCGGCCTCGGCGCCGTGGGCGAGGTCCGAGATGATCGCTCGGCCAATGACCATCCCGGCAGAGCCCGCGAGGCCTTGCACAAGACGGGCGACGATGAGTGCAGTGATCGTGGGGGCAAGCGCTGCTGCGGCACTTGCTGCAATGTAGAGAGCAAGGCCGATAAGCAGTGGGCCGTACCGGCCCATGCGGTCGGAGAGCGGTCCGAAGACGAGCTGACCGATGCCGGCACCGAGCAGAAATGCCGTGAGTGATAACTGCACTCCCGCGGCAGTCGTGCCGAGGTCGGCGGTCATTGCCGGGAACGCAGAGAGGTACAGATCGGTGGCGAATGGTGCGGCAGTCGACAAGAGCGCGAGCGTGATGAGTAGCGGCACGCTCACCGCCGATCTGGGAGTCGTCTCGGGCATGCTGCCCCTCACTAGATAGCTATATAAAAATAGGTATGCAAGGATAGCAGAATGACGAGAGTCGATGCGCTTGCCGACCTTGCGGATGTCGTGCTGAGCGTGGCGCGAAAACTCCACGCCCTCACTCCTGAAGAGTCGGGCGCGATTGCCCTGACGCCACTGGAAGCTTTGGCGATGCAGCACATCGACCGGCATCCGGGTATCACGTCATCCGAGTTCGCCGCCGATCTGTCCCTGAAGAGCAGCAATGCCAGCGCGGCGCTGCGCGAGCTGGAGCGAAAGGGCTTGATCCGCAGGAACCCTGACCCGCACGATGGACGCACCGTGCGCATCACGGTCACGGCCGAGTCGCACGAACATCTCGCCCGCGTCCGCGCAGCGTGGGCGCGACTGCTCTCTGCGCTCCCCGTCGATGGCGCCGAACTTGCGCGACTGACCGCGACGTTGCAGACCGCCGAGGCGGCTCTGTCCGAACGCCAGCGCTCCCGATCGTGATGGTGGGGCTCGTGAACGCGTACTCGAATAAATCAGCGGATGCGGCGCGGCTCCGCACGTTGGCCGTCCTCACAGGGGAGCGGGCCGTGGTGGAGCGGGTGGTTCCGCGGCAGGCTCGGCGGCTCACGCCTGCCGAGATTGCCGAGTTCTGTGAAGCGTATCGCCGTGGTGGCAACGTTCGGGAATGGGCGCGGAAGCTAGACGTGCACCGCTCGGCGTTGCACGAGATCGTGCGAAAGCATGGTCTCGAGCGGCTATCCGGCATCGTGACGCCAGAGCAGCAGGTCCTGGCGGACGCCTACGCCCAGGGTGCGACGCTCGCGGAACTTGCCGCCCAACACCACATGGGGCCGCACCGGGTCGCTCGTCAGCTTCATGCGGCTGGCGTGGAGCTTCGGCCGCGTGGAAGACGGCCGTCCTAGGTGAGCTGGCCCATTGAGGTCCGCACTTCACATTGACTGGCGCTGTGCCTCCGGAGGCGGATTCCGAACTAGTCGAACTTCGGGCAGAGGCATGTCCTTCGCTCGCTTGTTCATTTCGACGAAGATGAGTTCGCGAAGGACTCGGCGAAGACCGGCGAAGGCAAGGGGAACCTTCCCTTGGTCCGAATGGGCGTTCTGGCCTGTGGCGGGTCCAAGCGCCGTACTCAGGTTGTGTGACCTCGACCCGGCATGCACGTATCGCGATCTCGCTGCATAGGTCGCGGCAAGGCGCCTTTTCAGGAGGCTGCGGTCTTGCGGAACCCAATTGCCGATCGGCTTTGTGTCCGCGAGCGTATAGCCAAGGAACCGGCTGTTCCCTTTCGGGTCCATCTTTAGGCCCGGGGTGAAGTGCTCCACCTTCGTTTCCCAGAACTTGTCCTTGAGGCCCTCCAGAACGTACGAAACGAAGCGCTGCTGGAGACGAAGGTGCTGGCCTTGAAGTATCTCGAGTCGGAGTTGCTCTGCTTGGACATCAGATAGTCCCAGCTCTGTGAATCGTGCGTCGAAGCGGGGCCCGTCTGCGTAGTCCGCCCACACTGGCTCGGCCTGTCCGAAGCGCGTCACGAGTGTCTCGATCCCTGCGACGACGAGTGTCGAGGCGGTGTTGACATCCGAGTCATGAAGAAGGACGGCGGCATAGTGAAGGTCAATCGCGGCGCCGATCGCGACAGCATCATCTGGTGACAGGCTGCGGAGGTATCGGGAGGTCAGTTCAACGCCCTTCCGAACGTCAACCTGTATCGGCCCCACCAATCCGGTGTCGTTGATCGCAGCGGGCATGAACTCGGTGAACTCACTGCCTTGCATCCGGAGCGTGATCTCGGTTGCCGCGACGTTGACCTTACGATCCGTGACAAAGGTGAGTAGAGCGCCCAGCTCGGACGCGACCGCTTGGCTCTCGACAGGACTTCCGTCTTGTCTAGCGTCCATCCATCGCAGCAGAGAGATCGGCGTGCGGTAAGTGCCCAAGGCATGGGCGAACGAGTCGGTGGGATCGAGACGAATAATCGAGTCGTCGACATCCAACAGCGACGGCGACGCGACGCGGTAGATGTGCTCGGACAGCGGTGGCCCATCAACACCATCGAGACGCGCAAGCAGTGCGAGGTAGTGAAGCATGCGTAGACGATACGCCCCTGTCAATGCGCGGTGCCCTGCCCCGCGATACCGCCCCAGGGGATCCGCGCTCCGCGAGCGTCCGAGCCGCACGCTACCGTCAACGCCATGGAGTGGATCGCCCCGGTTATCGCCGTCGTTGCCGCAGTGATTGCAGGCTGGCAGGCATTTGAAGCACGTAGAGCTCGTCTTGAAGCCCGTTCCTCGGCCGGGGAGGCGCAGAAGCATGAGGAGCGGGCCGCCGCAGCATCTGAACGGATAGCGTCGGCGATCGAGGAGCAGAACGCTCGTGAGCGAGCCGAGCGAGATCGCTACAAGAACCCTTGGACGATGGTGTCGGAGTATGTCTCGAGTGGGCGCCGCTGGAAGTTTGTTCTGGGCGGCGAGGAACGCGTGACCGGGGTCGTCGTGAAGATGGACGACAAGCACGCTCAGGAGCGACTGAGCGTGACGATGCCCGACACGGACGACATGCGGCCCGGCCAGTCATTTCGACTCGACTGGTTCCAGAGCATGGCCTCGCCGCTTCAGATCACGGCTGAGCTGCATTGGACCCGTCCGAACGGACAGCAGCACGACTGCGTTGTCACGCTCGACTGAGAGGCGGCTAGTAACGCTCCGGCGCGTCGTCCTCCACATCGATCCGATACCCGGCGTTCGGGATCTCCCAGTAGTCCGGGATCATGCGGATCAGCCATGAGAGATGTTCAGCCGTGTCCAGATCGTCCATCTGCTCGATCATCACCACAGTGTCAAAGATGGCCTGCCGGATGATCGGGTTCAGTTCCGCCATCTGCTCATCGGACAGGTTGGTAACGTGGAAGTCCTCCATAGCGTTGCGCACGTTCAAACCTGGTATTTGCGTTCCACGAGCCGACTGTAGCGCGCGATCGGATTCGGATCCTCCCGTCATCGAGCGCACGCTGCCCCGCAGACATTGGGCAAACTGAGCACGTGATGTCCGAAGCCACGCCCACACCAACCACGCGACCCTTCTGGCGCGAACATCCCGCGCTTCTAGTCAGCGGTCTCGTGTCGCTGCTTCTGATCCTGCGTTTGCTCGCTGTATCGGGCTGGAACACGACGACGGCACTCGGAATACTCTCTGCTACGAACACCACGAACATCGTGGTGGGCGGCCTCGTCGCGACGCTGCCGCTGATAATGGTCACCCTTGTTGGTGTTGGCGTTCCGTGGGTTGTCAAGTTCTTTCGGGGTAGGAACCGCACCGAGTTGGCAGCGTCCGCAAGCCTGGTCATTGTCGGGCTGACAATCTGTCTCGCGGTCATTCCGGCATACGCTGTGGTCCTATGGGCTGGGCTCAGCGGGATCATCGCACTGCTGGTCTGGATTCTTCGGCGGAAGCGTCCCGGTCGTCCCCTGATTCCATCCAGCGTCCAAGAAGGCGCGACCCACTTTGAGTATTGGATATTCGTTGCTGGCGTCCTGGTCCAGATGATCTTCTCTACCGCAAGCACGCCCTGGCTGCCATCGGAGGTACTCAAGGTCGGCGAAGAGGCACCCGTCAAGGCATACGTGCTTGGCGAGCGCGGCGATGACCTGATCTATCTCCTGAGTTCGCCGCGCATCATCCACCTGGAGTCCCGCGGGGTGGTGGTCTTTCGGGCCCGCGGCGTCGTGACCGCGACGGGGTGAGCCATCGTGCGATGGTCAGTGAGAACGACCAAGAACTCACACAGAAAGACGACACCGCACGATGGC